>Ga0157370_10000124_pt1 | contig 91398 bp, 79 predicted proteins | sample C35metaG_FD_113463 | JGI IMG/M metagenome (GOLD analysis project Ga0157370, IMG submission 113463) | Corn rhizosphere microbial communities from Kellogg Biological Station, Michigan, USA - C3-5 metaG | ecosystem: Host-associated > Plants > Roots > Rhizosphere > Soil | place: USA: Michigan...
CCACCGTCGCCTGACGCAGGGCCTCGGCGGCCCTTCGGGTCGCGTTGGCGGTGAGGGTCACTTCCGCACTCGCCTGATCCCAGGCTTTCGCGTCGATGGCGTCACCGATACCCGGAAGCGGCGCGACGTCTTCGCCCTCCTTGCGACCCGGCGCCTGCAGCAGGTGCCGGTACCAGGTGCGCTGGGGCAAGCCCGATGTCTGGAGGAACGCGGGCGCCACATCTCGCAGCGAACGGTTGACCTTCGCCGTCCGCGCCGATGAGAGCGGAGGCGCCCCCGATGCTCCGGCGGCGGTCGCGGCCGCGTCGAACGCGGTAGCGGCCACCAATAGGTCGCGCTGGGCGTCCCTCAGGGCATCGAGATTCACCGCCTGCCACGCATCGTCGACGCGCGCTGGCGGCCGCAGCTTGCGATAGGCGACATCGGCCAGATGGTACGAACCGTCATCCACCAGGGCGTTATGGCGCTGCGCTTCCTTGTGCGCCGTTTCCGAGCTCGCCTGCAAGCGGTCGATGTCCTTGCCGAGCGCCGTGGCAAAGCCGGTGTATCGCCACGGCAGCACATCGGCATTGGCGACACGCAGGACGAGTCGCGCGTTGGTCTTCGCCAGCAAGCCGACATACGCAAGGCCGGGATCGCCGAAGCGCTGGTAATGCGTGTACGTGTCATAGAGCGAGTGGTACACCGGCACACTCTCGTCGTCCCCGTCGCGGTCATAGCCATAGCGAACGTGCAGCGACGGCACGCCGAGACGATGCGCAAACGACAGGTAATCGGAGCCCGTACCCACACGCGACGGGATGATCGGACCGGAAACATCCTTTCCCTTCTCCGCCGCATCCACCGCACGCTTGGCCAGGCGACGTGCCTGCACGGTGGCGCCGGTTTCCGGATCCTGCAGATCGGCGGCCACGCCGTCGATCAGAGTGGAAAGCGACGGGTCACCCTGCGCGGCGAGGAAGCCCCGCCCGGTGGTGTCGTTATTGAGGTAGAACACGGCCTTTTTCGACAGCTCGGCGGCGTGCTGCGCAGTCCAGGCCTTGGAGCCCAGGATGCCCAGCTCTTCGCCATCCCAGCTGGCGAACACCAGGGTGCGCTTCGGTCGCACGCCTGCCCTGGCCAGCTCGCCGATAGCCCTGGCCTCGGCCAGCAGGGCCGTCGTGCCCGCGAGAGGATCCCACGCGCCATAGACCCAGGCGTCGTGATGCACGCCGCGAATCACCCACTCGTCGGGATGCTCGCTGCCGCGCAACGTGGCAATCACGTTGTGCAGCGTGCGCCATTCCCACGGCGAACGGACTTCCAGATGAACACGTGCATTGCCCCCCACGTGATAGGTCAGCGGCAGACCGCCCTGCCAGCGGTCCGGCACGGCCTGCCCGCCGAGCGCCCGCAGGAAGTGTTCGGCGTCGCCATAGCCGATGGTAACCACAGGAATCGTCAGGTCCGCCGTGTGCTTCGCGGCCTGGATCGTCTTCGCACTTGCCGCATCCAGCACGCTGTCGATGCCGAGCGTGCCGCGCTGCACGGTACGCGGCGTGCGCCACGCGCCGTCCGGGTACACGTCGCCCTTCACGAAGCCGTCGGCTTCCGGATCGGAGTAGATCACCACGCCGACCGCGCCGTGCTCCTGCGCAAGACCTGGCTTCACCCAGCGCCCGGCACCGCTCGACTTGACCAGGACCACCTTGCCTTTCACGGACTCGCCCGCGCGTTCGAGCTCGGCGTAGTCCTTAGCCAGGCCCTTATTGACGTAGATCAGCGGCGCATCGACTGCGCCGTCCGGGCTGTACGACTCCATGCCCTGCAGCACGCCATCCCGCTTCGCCGTGTCCGGATCGCCGGCGACCGCGGGCTCGGTGAAGTCCGCCGCATAGTGCTCGCCGCCCAGCAACGAAAGCTTCTGCACGGTGGGATAGGCGACAAGCACACGGGTCGCCTCAACCTTCACGTCCCAGCCCCACTGACGCAGGCTGTCCGCGATGAAGCGCGCGTTGTCGTCGTTATGCGGCGACCCGATCTGGTTGGGCGCCGACGTCAACCGCCGTAACCAGCCGTCGAGATCGGCGCTGCCGATGGACGCGTCGACAAGCTGCTCCACGTCGCGCTCCGCCTGCGTCGAGGCGCCGCCGAAGCCGGCGATCGGTTCGGCGGGAGCGGCATGGGCGCCAGCGGCGACGGTGAGGGAAAGGGCGATAAATAGCGTACGCATGCGCATCAGTCCCACCGGTACGTGGCGCTGGCGTAGTAGTAACGCCCGTTCCAGCTCAGCGGTGAGAACAGGCTGTACTTGAAGTTGCCGCTGGTGGAATTGGCATACTTCACCTGCTCGGGGCGCGCATTGAACGCGTTGTCCGCACCGGCGCTCAGGGTCCAGTGGTCGATGTTGTAATCGGCCGAGAGATCCAGCGTCCAGCGATGATCGAAATTCTGATCGAGCGCATTGCCACTGTTGCTGTAGACGGTGTAGCTGCCGTAGCGCTGAACGTTGGCGTGGCCCGCCCAGCGGCCGTGCAGGTAATCGAAGCCGACGTCGAGCTTGGTGCGCGGATTGGTATCGCCCAGCAGGCCGAGACGCTCGCGACGCTCCACGCGCTGCACCGCCACGCCGAGCTCATCGAGGATGGCCGGATTCGGCTTGACCCGGGTCACCTCGTTTTCGTTGTACGCCCAGCCCACGGTGGTGTTGAGGCGATCGCCGTTGGCGAAATCGAAGCCGTACTGGCTCACGACATCGAGGCCGCGCGTTCGCGTGTCGACCGCATTGGTGAAGTAACGAATCGACTGGTAGTTCGCGTCCACGCCGTTGGCGGCGAGGTAGGCGTTGACGGCCGATGTGCTGACCGGAATGTTCGACGACAGATTGATGCGATTGTTGATCTTGATGTAGTACGCATCGACGCTGACGTTCCAGCCGTTGAGCGGCTCGAGCACGAGGCCGAGCGTGGCGCTGCGCGACTTCTCGGGCTTCAGCTTCTCTGCACCCAGGAGTCTGGCGGCTGCCGCATCCACCGGGAACGTACCGGATTGCACCAGCACCTGTCCCTGCCCCAGGTCCTGCAACTGCGAGGAGATATCCGCATAGTGCTGCTGCACCAGCGTCGGCGCACGGAATCCGGTGCCGACGCTGCCGCGGACGGCGACGCGCGGCGTGAAGTCGAAACGACCGGACAACGATCCGGACGTCGTGCCGCCGAAATCGCTGTAGTTCTCGTGGCGTCCCGCCAGCGACACGGCGAAACGGTCGGTCAGGTTCGTCTCGAGATCGATGTACTCGGACGTGTCATGCCGCTGCCAGTTGCCCTGCAGGTCGCCCGTGATACCTCCGTTCGCACCGTACTGCGAGACGGCATCGCCCGGCGTCACCTTGTAAGCCTGACGCAGATACTCCGCGCCAAACGACACGCTGACGGGATTGGGCAGCCACGATGTCGTGATTTCCTTGCTGATATCGAGGTTGACGACCTGCTGATTGGTCTTGTAATCGGCCCCCTGGATGAAGAATGGCGTCTCACCGAACGCCCTGTAATAGTCGGCGTTGATCGAATGACTGCGCTGGTCGTACTCGTTCGAGCCATGACTCACCGAGGCATCGTAATGCCAGCCGTCGCCCAGTTCACCGCGGAGGCCCGCGGTCAGCGTGGCGTCGTTGACGATCGGAATGCTCACCGGCAGGTAGCCGCTGGGATAGATCGAGGCGACGTTGGTCGAATCGCCGCGGTGACGATAGAGGCTGGCGGTTTCGTCGCGGTCACGCCGGTAAAGCGCTTCGAAATAGACCTCGGCCGCCTTGCTGAACTCGTACTGCCCGACCACGGACACCTTGTTCGACTGCACGGCCGGATCGCCGAGCCAGTACACCTTCTTGCCGTACGTGGTACCGACCGAGGCCGCGGTCTGATCGCGCCCTGCGCGATTGCTGCCATCGTTGTTCTGGGTATCGATCGCCACATGGATCGAGCCCTTGTCGCCCAGCTTGAAACCGGTATCCGCCGAGAGCTGTCGCTGCAGGCCATCGCCCGCGTCATAGCCGCCGAACTTGGCCGTCACCTGGCCGCCCGTGCCCGACTTCTTCAGGATCACGTTGATCACACCGCCGATAGCGTCGGAGCCGTAACGTGCCGACTGGCCGTCTCGCAGCACCTCGATACGCTCGATCGCCGACACGGGAATGGCGTTCAGGTCGACGGGGTTCGAACCGCGGCCGATGGCGCCTCCGAGGTTGAGAAAGGCGCCCGAATGCTGCCGCTTGCCGTCGATCAGCACCAGTACCTGATCCGGGCTGAGGCCGCGCAGTGTCACCGGCCGGGCCACTTCCGCCCCGCTGATGGTGGTCGGCTGCGGGAAGTTGAGGGAGGGCACCAGACGCGCCAGCGCCGCCGTGAGCTGGGTGGCCCCGCTCTGCTGCAGCTGCTGCGGGGTGATCACGTCAATCGGTTGCAGCGAGCTCGATACGGTGCGCTCGGTGCTGCGCGTACCCGTCACGATGACGGTGTCGAGGTTGCTGGGTTTGGCGGCTTCGGTCGTGTCGGCCGGCGCGGCCTGTTGCGCATGGACGGACGAGGCGCTGAGCGCGACGGCGAGTGCAACAAACAACGGCTTGCGGCGATGAGCGAAAGACAACATGGGTACGGAATTCCCCTGGAAACGGAAAGTGCGCCGACGCCCCGGGGGCGACGGAAACGAGTGACGGCAGGTCGCGGCAACGCTCCGGGGCGTCACCCGTCGACGTGACGGAGAAAATGGCGAGATGTGCTCCGCGGGTTTAGCGGAGCGCGCACTACGCGCGGTGTGGATCGCTCAGACCAGTCGACACGAACGACACGCGCATGCCGCCACCGAACATCGCGGCATGGCCGGCGACGTCATCGGGAGGGTGTGCGCGTGGAAGTCGTATGCGTTCACTGGGAGCGTGTTACACCTGAAGTAAGTCGCCGGAACGGCATGGTTGGCAGTGGCCCGGATGTCATTTGTTGCACCGCGTCGCAAGTTTGTCAACCTGTGCGATTGGACGTCCATTTCAAGACCTGCGGCGCTATGACGCGCATCGTGCGATGATTTCACCCGATCCCACAGGCCATTCCCCATGAGCTACGACGACGATTACCCCGAAGAACGCGAGTACGACGATGAAGAAGGCGAGGACACCGTCGAGTCCCAGGTCTGGCAGCTGTTGCTGCTGATCAATCCCGGCGACGAGGAGAATGCGCTGCGCCAGTTCACCGTGTATCGCGCGGAGATCGAGGACCAGGGCGACGACGACCCCATCCGTATCGTGGCGCAAGTCGCCGACTGGCAGTCGAGTTTCGAGGTGGATGCCGACGACACCCGCACCCTCGTCGATGCCATCATGGAGCTGGTGTCGCGCTGGAGCGATGTCACCATCGACTGGGACGGCGACCCGAGCGAAGACGAGTTTCACGAGGACATCGACGGTCCGGAAATCTTCAGCCGCGCCTTCGACCAGCTCAATCAGTACGGCTACACCCTTTGGGCGCGCGAGGCCGAGGAAGACGACGTGTACGCCGGCTGGATCACCTCCTCCCGCGACGACGAGCACATGCGCCAGCTGGCGGCGACCCTGGGGATCAACCTCCGGCTGGGCAGTCAGGTGACCTGATTCGGAGAGCAACGCACGGAGGGGTCTTGCTCCGGCCCACTCCGTGCGCGCATATTCTTCGGCGGGATTCTGGCCAGGAGAGGCTTGGTGAGTGGGATCAACGACCTGCACGTGTCGTATTACGCCCCGCATGGATCGATGGACCTGCACGCCCATGATGAGGGCTGGTTCTGCCTTGTCATCGACGGCCGGTATGAAGAGCGCATCCTGGGTGAAACCAACGAGCACGATCCCGGCGACCTGCTCTTCTGCCCGGCCCACGCCGTGCACGCGCAGCGATTTGGTCGCGAAGGGGCTCGGAAGGTGATTTTCTCGCCCGACACGGCGACCACGGACGTGCTCACCGAACACGCGGCCAGGCTCGACGGCCGGCCGCTGTTGCGCCGATCTGCGGACCTGCTCCGCCTGGGCCAGCGGATTGCCGCCGAACTCAGTGTCGGCGATGTGTTCTCCACCCTGTCGGCCCAGGGACTGACGCTCGAGGCTCTGGCGCTCGCCGGGCGAGGGCTGGACCTGCGCCTACGCCAGGAGCCCGTATGGCTGCGGCGGGTACGCGACTTCCTCCATGAAGATCCATCGCGCGAAAGCACGCTCGAGCAACTGGCAGCGATCGCGGAACGCCATCCGGTGCACCTCGCGCGCACCTTTCGCATCGTCCATCAATGCACGATGGGCGACTATCTGCGCCGCCTTCGTGTCGATCGCGCTGCCGAGCTTCTACGCGGCACGCGCCGGCCGCTACTGGATATCGCCCTGGAGTGCGGTTTTGCCGGGGCAGCCCAGTTTTCGCGCTCGTTTCGTGCGGTATACGCGACCACGCCCACCGCCTGGCGACAGGCCATCCGCTAAACCAGGGAAACGACGCTAATCAGGGTAAAGCATTGACCGGCAGCGCTTGCTACGGTGCGGCCATGCGCTCATACCACCTGATCACCGCCCTCCTCCTCTCGGTGCCCGGCCTCGCCGTCGCCGAGACGTATCGGATCGATCCGACGCTCTATTTTGCGTCGCCCACGACCGAGACCGCCGCACGCAGCGCGCTCGAAACGGAGATTGCCGAGCTGCCCGTACTTGCCTCACCGTCGCCTGGTGATCTGCTCGCGTACCTCAGGCGCACGGAGAGCCTGCTGACCGATAACCAGCGGCACATGGCCTACCTTCATCTTCGTGCTTCGCTCGATATCGACGATCATGACGCCGCCGATGCCTACCGCTCATCGCAGAACGACGGGAACACGCTCATGGCCAAGGTCAAGAGCTCACTGCGAAGCGTTGGCAAAGCGGGATTCGGTAACGCAGCGAAGTCGGAGCCAGCGCTCACGCACTATGCCTACGTTCTGGACCGCGCCGTCCGCGGGCTGCCCCACGAGTTGCCACCCGCGGAGCAAACGATCGTGGACGACCTCGCCGACGAGGGAAGCACCGCGCTGTGGAACACCTACCAGAAGACGCGGCGTGCCACCGTCTACGGCAGCGTGCACACGGCCGACGGCGACCTCGATGCAGGCAAGGACGCGGATCGGCTCGGCGCGAATGCCAGTCGCGAGATCCGGCAACAGGCCTGGCGGCAGCGGCAGGCAGCGACCGCAGCCAACGCGGAGACCTATGCGGCCTTGCTTATCGGCGTGGTGCGAATCAATGACCGCACCGCGCACCTGGAGCACTTCGCCGATGCACCGGACGCCGCCTATTTTTCGCGCCAGTTCGATCGTGCGGACGTCGATGCGACAGCGCTCGCCGTGCAGCGAAACGCGTCGGTCCTTATGGATTATCAGCGCCTGCGTGCCACCCAGATCGGTCGCAGCGCAGCGATCGCCGATGTGCATAGCTGGGACATGAGCTTGCCGCCCCGGGGCTTCGCGATTCCGACCTTCGATTACGAACGAATCCGTCTCACCGTCCCGGCCGCGCTCGCGCCCCTGGGGCGTGACTACGTGGCGCGCTTTACCGCCTTACTCGACCCGGCCGCGCATCGTACCGATCTTGCCGCCGCGAGCGGAAACCGCGTAAACGATGCGTTTTCGATCGCGGCCTCTGGCGTCCCGCCGGGCCTGTTTCTGGGGCAATGGGACTCGAGCCTCAAGGGCGCGAGTGTGGTCGCGCACGAAGGCGGGCATGCACTGCATAGCGAGCTGATGAGCGCGCACGGCGTGTCCGCCTTCTACAACCACGGCCCCAGCTGGATGCACGAAGCCCTGGCCATTCTCAACGAGATGCTGTTCTACGAGTATCTCTACAGACATGCACCCGATACATCGACCCGGGCGTACTTCCTGCAAGCTCAGCTCGACGAGATGACCTTTGAGATTTTCACGTCCGCTGAGGAAGCGCAGCTGGAAGAGTCGATCTATGACGGCGTGACGAGCGGAAAGGTCCGTGGCGCAGCCGATCTCGATGCCTTGACGCTCGCCGTTACCAGCCGCTTCGAGATCTGGCCCGGCATCGACCCGGAACTGAAACATGCATGGATCGGAAAACGCCTGATGTTTCAGGACCCGCTTTACCTCGCCAACTACCTCTACGCCGGCCTCGTCGCGACGAAGATGTTCGCCATGGCGACAAAGGACCCGCACGACTTTCAGAAACGCTATGCGGCGATGATGGCAGTGGGTTTCGATGCGCCGCCCAGGGAAATCCTGCGACGGTTCTTCGGTCACGATCTCACCCCATCGGACCTGGTCGGTGCGGACATGCAGGTCATTCGCGCAAAAACCGTCGAACTGGGCAAGCTTTACCGCTGAATCCGCTATCCGGCACCGGGCCGATCCGATGCCAGGCGCTCCTTCAGCAGGTCGATAAACGCACGCACTTTCACCGGCGGCTGGCGACCTGGATAGACCGCATGCACACCGCCTTCGGGAAGCGTGAAGCCAGGAAGCAACGCGACCAGTCGCCCCGATGCGATATCGGCACTGACGATGTAGTCGGGCAGCACCGATATGCCCATACCCTCAAGCACGAAACGATAGGCGACGGTCGCGCTGTTGGCACTGGCGATGACACGGGTCTGTACCGAGTGCTCATCGCCGTGGCCATCGGTGAAGGTCCATCGCGTGGGCGAAGCCAGCACCGTGACGGCGATCCAGCGATGCGTGGCGAGGTCGCCGGGGACCGAGGGCGTGCCGTATTTTTCCAAATAGCCCGGAGAGGCGACGAGGCATTCGCGGAAACCGGCCAGCCGGGCGGCACGCAGGCTCGAGTCGCGCAGCCAGCCGATACGGATGGCCAGATCGAACCGCTCGGCGATCAGATCGGACACGGTGTCGGTGACGACCAGTTCCACCCTCACCTGCGGATAGCGCTCGGCGAACTCGGCGAGCGCCGGGGCGACGACGGTGGTGCCATGGTCGCTGGAAGCCGTGACGCGAAGCACGCCCATCGGCGTGTCACGGCACTCGCCCAGCCGGGTGATCGCATCTTCGGCATCGGCGAGAATGCGGGCGCAGTCTTCGTGGAAGCGCTCACCGGCGTCGGTCAGCGCCATCCGCCGCGTGCTGCGCACCATCAACGCGACGCCGAGTTCCTCTTCCAGCTTCGCCAGGTGCTGGCTGACCATGGCCTTGGTCGTCCCCAGTTGCCCGGCCGCGGCGGTGAAGGACCCCGCCCTGACGAGGGCGACGAAGACGGCCAGGCGGTTCAGATTGACGTCGGCGGCGGCCATGAGTCGGTCCCTGTCGTAAAGCGATACTTTACGATGAATTGCGCGATGGGGCGTTTTTCGGAAACGATCGCCGGCGCATCCTAGCTGCCTGACTTCCGACACCAAGGCCATTCTCATGAAGATCGTTCTGTTCGGCGCCACCGGCAACATCGGCAACGTGATCCTCGACGAGGCTCTGGCCCGCGGGCATGAGGTCACCGCCGTCGTTCGCGATCCTGCGAAACTGGCCACGAAGAACCCGAAGCTTGAGGTCGTCAAAGGCGACGTGGCCGACGCCACCTCGTTCGCCCCCGCCCTTGCCGGGGCCGATGCCGCCATCGCCAGCCTGAACGACCATGCCACGCCGGCCAATGTGCCGAAGCAGGCGACCGCGCTGCTCGACGCGCTCGCGGCGGCCGGCGTGAAGCGCTTCGCTTGGGTCGGTGGTGCGGGCAGCCTGGAGACCGCACCGGGCGTGCGCGTGATCGACGACCCGAACTTCCCGGAAGCCTGGAAGACCTCGGCGAACTCGCAGATCGAGGCGCTGAAGGCGTTCCGCGGCAGCGATGCCCGCGTGGACTGGACCTACATCAGCCCCGCGGCGGAGATCGCACCGGGCGAACGCAAGGGGAGCTTCCGGGTAGGTGGCGATCAGTTGCTTGTGGATGCCGACGGGCACAGCCGGATTTCGACTGCCGACTTCGCCATTGGCGTGCTGGACCGGATTGAGAAGGGCGATGCGGTGAAGAAGCGGGTGACCTTCGCGTATTGAGGGGGCATCGCGCGCACGAGGAGTCGCGCGCAGGGCGCGCTCCTACATGGGGATTGGCGGCTTTTGGCCGCTATAATCTCCCAATGAATTATCGCCACGCCTACCATGCCGGCAACTTTGCCGATGTCCTCAAGCACATGGTGCTCGTGGCCCTGATCGACTCGCTGAAGCAGAAAGCCTCGCCCTTCTGCTACATCGACACTCACGCCGGCAGCGGTCGATACGACCTGCAAGGCAACGAGGCGCGCAAGACCGCCGAGGCCGACGAAGGCTTCGGCGTCCTCAAGACCGCCTCCGGCCTGCCGCCCCTGCTGTGGAAGTACCTCGAGATCGTCCGCGCGTTGAACGAAGGCAGCGACTCGCTGCGCTTCTATCCCGGCTCGCCGTGGATCGCCGCTCATCTGATGCGTGAGACCGACTCGGCGCAGATGGTCGACGTACGCAATGACGAGTCAGGCGCACTCCGCCAGCTGTTCCACCACGACAAGCGCATCCATGTGCATGAGCGTGATGGCTACGAGGCGATGAAAGCCTTCGTTCCGCCGAAAGAAAAACGCGGCCTGGTCCTGATCGATCCGCCGTTCGAGGCTCAGGAAGCCGAGTTCCGCATCATCGAGAAGACGCTCAAGGCCGCGCTGGAAAAGTGGCCGACCGGCGTCTACGCGGTCTGGTACCCGATCAAGCTGCGCAGCCACGTGCAGCCGTTCCATCGCTGGCTGACCAAGTGTGGCGCCAAACGCGTCCTGGTCGCCGAACTGCTGCTGCGTCCCGACGACTCCCCGCTGCGTCTCAACGGCACGGGTATCGCGATCGTGAATGCGCCGTGGAAACTCGATGAAACGATCCGCGATTCGCTCAAGCTGCTGCCGAAGCTTTTGGGGAAGCCGGGCGAATCCGAATACCGGCTGACCTGGCTGGTGGAAGAAGGCAAGGATGAAGAGCCTGCCCACAGTCCGCACGCGCCCCGTTCAGTCCGTCGGCGCTAAATTGGCGATACATGCCAGGAGCCGACCCATGCGCCCGACCATCGTTCGTTTAGCCGTTCCTGCCGCCCTGCTCACCCTCGCGCTGTCCGCCTGCGCGCCGGCGCCGATTTACAAGGCCACCGCAAACAACGCCGCCGTGCCGCCCTCCCAGGTGGCGCGCGAGCCGGAACGCTACGGCAAGTCGGACGTGATCTGGGGTGGCCGCATCGTCAGGGTCAGCAACTTTGCCGACCACAGCGAGATCGAGATCCTCGCCTATCCGCTCGATGGTTCGCAGCGGCCGCAGGCGAACGACACCGGCAACGGCCGGTTTATCGCCGCCATGCCTGGCTACGTCGAAAGCCTCGACTACCCGGCCGGCGGCCTAGTGACAGTCGCGGGCCGCCTGAATGGCACGCGCGCGTCCAATGTCGGGCAGGCGTCGTACACCTTCCCGCTGGTTTCGGTGAACCAGTCGCACGTGTGGACGGCCAAGGAAATGTCGGGTGGCCACCCGAACATCAGTTTCGGCGTGGGTGTCGGCGTCATACGGTAAGATCTTTCGATCACTTACCGGGACAGGGATCACATGTCGGGACATTCCGATTCGAAGCGCGCGATTTTTCTCGCGCTTGGCGCCAACTTCGCCATTTTCGTCGCCAAGCTCGTCGCGGCCCTCTTTACCGGATCCGGTGCGATGCTCGCGGAAGCGGTGCATTCGCTCGCCGACTGCGGCAACCAGGGCCTGTTGCTGCTCGGCATGAAGCAGGCCAAGCGGCCGCCGTCGTCCGAGTACCCGCTGGGCTGGGGGCGTGCGCTGTATTTCTGGTCTTTTCTCGTCGCCATCCTGCTTTTCAGCGTGGGCGGCATGTTCTCGGTTTACGAGGGCGTCCATAAGCTCACCCATCCCGAGCCGCTCAAATGGGCATGGCTGGCCGTCGGCGTGCTGGTGTTTTCCATCATCACCGAAGGCGTTTCCATGCATGGCTGCATGCAGGAAGTGAACAAGGCGCGCGGCGACCAGCCTCTGTGGCAGTGGTTTCGCGAGACGCGGGCGAGCGAGCTGCTGGTAATCTTCGGTGAAGACCTGGCCGCTCTGCTCGGCCTCTGCCTGGCACTGATCGCCGTGTTGCTGACCATGCTGACCGGCAACCTGATATTCGACGCTATCGGCACGATCGCCATTGGCGTGCTGCTTATCGTGGTAGCCGTCGCGGTCGCCCGCGAGGTCAAGGCGCTGCTGATCGGCCAGGGCGTGGAGCCAAGGCGCCGCGTGCAGATGATGGCTTTCCTCCAGGGTCGGCCTGAAATCGACACGGTCTACAACCTGCTGACCGTGCAGATGGGCAACGAGGTGATGGTGGCGATCAAGGCGAAGATGGCCGCGGCGCCGACCGCGCGCGCCATGGTCGAAGCGATCAACATCGTGGAGGCGGACTTCAAGGCGGAGTTCAAGGACGTGCGGTGGAGCTTCTTCGAGCCGGATATCGCGGACTGAGGCTGGCCTAGCCAGCCGCTTCACCCCGGGGTAGTACAATCGTCGGCTTGTCCGCAAGCGACCAAGCCGACTTCATGCCTCTAGCTCTGACCCGCCCGCCGCTGCCCGCCACCGCCAAGACACGCCGCTACTGGGCCACACCCCATGGCTCGGCCTGGGCTCTCGAAGTCGCCGAGGCGGCGCGCGCGCACGAAGGCCTGCTGGTCGTGGTCACCCGCGACACCCGCAGCGCCGATAACCTCGAAAGCGAGCTGGCGGTCTTCGCGGGCGAACTGCCCGTGCTGCACTTCCCGGACTGGGAAACGCTGCCGTACGACGTCTTCAGCCCGCACCCGGAAGTCGTTTCCCAGCGTATCGCGACCCTCTACCGGCTACCCAGCACCCGGCGCGGTGTGCTGGTCGTGCCGGTGGCGACCCTGATGCAGCGCATCGCCCCGCGCACGCACATCACCGGTTCCGGGCTGGTGCTGCGCAAGGGTCAGAAGCTGGACCTGGGCGCCGAGCAGCGTCGCCTCGAAGCCGCCGGCTACCGCAACGTACCGCAGGTGGCCGAGCCGGGCGACTTCGCGGTGCGCGGCGCGCTCATCGACATCTATGCCATGGGCGCGAGCGAGCCGTATCGCGTCGAACTGTTCGACGACGAGATCGAGTCGATCCGCAGCTTCGACACCGAAACCCAGCGCTCCACGCACCAGGTCGACAGCGTGGACCTGCTCCCGGCCCGCGAATTCCCGTTGACCGAAGACGCCGCCAAAAACTTTCGCGCCAACCTGCGCGAACGTTTTCCGATCGACATCCGTCGCTGCCCGCTCTATCAGGACATGAAGGAAGGCGTCACGCCGGGCGGCATCGAGTACTACCTGCCCCTTTTCTTCCCCGCCACCGAAACGCTGTTCGACTACATCGCTGGCGATGCGATGTTCGTCCTGGGCGAAGGTGCGCTGGCGTCGGCGGAGCAGTTCTGGACCCATACCGCCGAGCGCTATGACCAGCGCGCGCACGACATCGAGCGTCCGGTGCTTCCGCCGGCCGAGATCTACCTGCCGCCCGAGCAACTGCGCGAGCGCCTTAACAAGCAGGTGCGCGTGGATGTCGTGGCCAGCGATCACGAGCACGCCGTGGACCTGGGCACGCAGCCCGCACCCGAGGTGCCGCTCAACCGCAAGGGCGAAGAGCCGGGCACCGCGCTGCGGCACTTCCTCGCTAACTACAAGGGCAGCGTGCTGATCGCCGCGGATTCCGCCGGCCGCCGCGAAGCCCTGATCGAACAGCTCGCGGGCGCTGGGCTGAAGCCGGCCATCCTCGACGGCTGGAAAGACTTCCTCGCCCGCGACGAGAAGCTGGCGATTACGGTCGCTTCGCTCGAGCAAGGCTTCGCGATCACCAGGCCCGCGTTCACCGTGCTCACCGAGCGCGAACTGTTCGGCGAGCGTGTGCGCACCGATCGAAAGCGCCGTGCCGGTGCCGCCCGCGATCCCGAAAGCATCATCAAGGACCTGACCGAGCTGTCCATCGGCTCGCCCATCGTCCACATCGACCACGGTGTGGGCCGCTATCAGGGCCTGCTTTCGCTCGATGTCGGCGATATGCCGGGCGAGTTCCTGACCATCGAGTACGCCAAGGGCGACAAGCTCTACGTGCCCGTGGCCCAGCTGGGCCTGGTCAGCCGCTACACCGGCACCGCGCCCGAGCTGGCGCCGCTGCATTCCCTGGGCGGCGATGCCTGGGAACGTGCGCGCAAGAAGGCCGCCGAAAAGGTGCGCGACGTGGCGGCCGAGCTGCTTGGCATCTACGCGCAGCGCGAAGCGCGTCAGGGCCAGTCACTGTCGGTCGACCGCCAGATGATCGAGGAATTCGCGGCGACCTTCCCCTTCGAGGAAACACCCGATCAGCAGGCCGCCATCGATTCCGTCATCGTCGACCTCGCCGCACCCCGTGCAATGGATCGCGTCGTCTGCGGCGATGTCGGCTTCGGCAAGACCGAGGTGGCACTCCGCGCCGCTTTCGCCGCCGCAACGGCCGGCAAACAGGTGGCCGTCCTGGTGCCCACCACCCTGCTCGCCCAGCAGCATTACCGCAACTTCGCCGATCGCTTCGCCGATTGGCCAGTCCGGGTGGACGTCATCTCGCGCTTCAAATCGAAGAAGGAAGTGGACGGCGCGCTGGAGCGCCTCGCCGAAGGGCAGATCGATGTCATCGTCGGCACCCACAAGCTGCTTGGCCCCGAGATCCGGTTCAAGGATCTGGGCCTGGTCATCGTCGACGAGGAGCAGCGTTTCGGCGTCCGCCAGAAAGAGCAGCTCAAAAAACTGCGTGCGGAGGTCGACCTGCTGACCCTGACCGCCACGCCGATCCCGCGCACGCTCAACATGGCGATGAGCGGACTGCGCGACCTGTCGATCATCGCGACGCCGCCGGCCCACCGGACCGCCGTGCGCACACTGATCTCCACGTACCAGCCCGCCCTGATCCGAGAAGCGATCCAGCGCGAGCTGGCCCGTGGTGGACAGGTCTACTTCCTGCACAACGAAGTCGAATCCATCGAGCGCATCGCACGCGAGCTGGGCGAACTGGTACCTGAAGCGCGCATTCGCGTCGCCCATGGACAGATGCCGGAGCGCGACCTCGAACAGGTCATGGCGGACTTCCACCGCCAGCGATTCAACGTGCTGGTGTCGACGACCATCATCGAATCCGGCATCGATATCCCGACCGCGAACACCATCGTGGTCAACCGCGCCGATCGCTTCGGTCTCGCACAGCTGCACCAGCTGCGCGGACGCGTCGGTCGTTCGCATCACCGCGCGTACGCTTACCTGATCGTGCCCGACCGCAAGGCGATGACCGCCGATGCGGAGAAGCGCCTCGAAGCGCTGGCCTCGCTGGAAGAACTCGGCGCCGGCTTCACGCTCGCCACGCACGATCTCGAAATTCGCGGCGCGGGCGAGATGCTCGGCGAAGAACAATCGGGCCAGATCCAGGAAATCGGTTTCGGTCTGTACACGGAACTGCTCGACCGCGCCGTACGTGCACTGAAGTCGGGCAAAGTGCCGGACTTCGATCTCACCTCGGAGCACGAGACGGAGGTCGAACTGCATCTTCCCGCGCTGATTCCGGAGGACTACCTGCCGGATGTCCATGCGCGACTGACGCTCTACAAGCGCATCGCCAGCGCGCGCGACGAACATGGGTTGCGCGAGTTGCAGGTGGAAATGATCGATCGCTTCGGCCTTCTGCCGGATCAGACCAAGTGTCTGTTCGCGGTCGCCCAGCTGAAACTGATGGCGACGCCGCTGGGTATCCGCAAGGTGGACTTCGGCGCCAATGGCGGACGTATCACCTTCCGCGATAAACCGGATATCGACCCGATGGCGCTGATCAAGCTGATCCAGCAACAGCCGCGGGTGTTCAAAATGGACGGTCAGGACAAGCTGCGCGTCATTCTGGAGCTGCCGGGTTCGGCCGAGCGAATTCGCACGGCGCAGGACTTGCTGGTATCCCTGGGGGCGAGGCGCCCCGGCTAACCCACCAACCTAGCGTCACCACTGTAGGAGCGCGCCTCGCGCGCGACATCCGGCGCGCGCCACCATCACACGGCGACGCAGACCGTTTTCGCGCGCGGGGCGCGCTCCTACAAAGCTACGGCCGGCTTCAGGCCACCACCGGTGTCGACCGGACCAGATACTGCACACTGAAACGGCGGTCCTCGTCCATCCAGACCTGCGCCACGGACAGCCCGGCTTTGTTCGCCATCTGCGCGAAATCGTCCAGCGAATACTTGCAGCTGTATTCCACATGCATCGCTTCGTCCGCGCGGAAGCTGAAGGCCTCGTCGCGCACGTGCACCACTTGCTGCTCCGTGCTCACGAGCGACGTCTCGATCCGACCTGCCAGCACGTTGTAGCGCGCGCGATGACGGAAAGCGTCGACATCGAAGTCGGTCCCGATTTCCCGATTGAGACGAACCAGCATGTTGAGGGTGAAGTCGCGCGTGATGCCTGCCTCGTCGTTATAGGCCGCTTCGATCTCCGCGACATCCTTCTTCAGGTCGACACCGATCAGCACGCCGCCGCCGTCGCTCATCTCGGTACGCATCTGGCGAAGAATCTTCACCGCGTCCTTCGCCTCGAAATTGCCGATGGTCGACCCCGGAAAATAGATCACGGTGCGACGTGGCGAGCGCGACGCGACCGGCAGGCGAAGCGGCTGCGTAAAGTCGGCACACACCGGCTGCATCGGCACGTTGGGGAAACGCGTCGCAAGTTCGGCGACGCTTTCCATCAGCGCGGTGCGAGAAATCTCCACCGGGACGTAAGCCACCGGCGTTTCGAGGTGTTCGAGCAGCATGCGCGTCTTGATGCCGCTGCCGCTGCCGTACTCGACCAGACGCACGTCCGGCCCGATAACATCGGCGATATCGCCCGCGTGGTCGCGCATGATCGCGATCTCCGTGCGGGTGAGGTAGTACTCGGGCTGCTCGCAGATCGCCTCGAACAGAGCCGAACCACGTTCGTCGTAAAAGAGGCGCGACGGCAGCTTCTTGATCTTCGCCCCGAGGCCACGGCGTACGGTCTCGAGGGTGTCCTCGACATCCGGGTGGCGGTCGTCGACACGGATGTCTTTCGGTTGAGCGCTCATCGATCGTTTCCCAGTCGTATCCCCGTGAACTGCCAGCGGGCATGGGGAGGAAAAAAGTTGCGGTAAGAGGCGCGAACATGATCGGCGGGCGTAGCGCAGGAGCCCCCGCGAAGGATCCACTGCCCGTTCATGAACTTTCCGTTGTATTCGCCCAGCGCTCCGTCCAGCGGACGGAAGCCCGGGTAGCTGACATAGGGGCTCATGGTCCATTCCCAAACGTCGCCATACATCTGTCCGAGATCGGTCTCGAACGATGAGGCACGTGGCTGGAACACCCCGCTGTCCTGAAGGTTTCCGCGCACGGGTACGTCGGCAGCCATCGTCTCCCACTCGACTTCCGTCGGCAGGCGAGCGCTGGCCCAGCGTGCGAAGGCATCGGCCTCGAAATAGCTGATGTGACACACAGGCGCGTGCGGGTCGATCGCGCGTCGGCCCTGCAGGGTGAATTCGGTCTCGCAGGCCTCGTCCCAGTACAACGGATGCTGCCAGCCTTCCGCATTGACCGTCGCCCAACCATCGGACAGCCACAGCATGGCGTCGCGATAACCGCCGTCCTGAATGAAAGCGAGGTACTCGGCGTTGGTGACAGGACGATTCGCCAGCGAACCGGCCTGCCGGTACGCGCGATGGCGCGGGCCCTCATTGTCGAAATGGAAGCCCTCGCCCTCGTAGCCGATCTTGACGACGCCTTCGTCGAAGGGAATGTAGCGCAGGGCGGGAGCCGCAACGGAAAGCGCGCGCGGCGCATCCGGAGCGAAGGCTGGCTCCAGGGGGTTCTGCGAGAACGCATGTTTGATATCGGTGAGCAGCAGTTCCTGATGCTGCTGCTCGTGCTGGCAGCCGAGCTCGACCAGCATCGACAGGGCTTCGTCGTCACCGCGCTGGATGCGTCCGGCAATGGCCTCGTCTACGCGGGATCGATAATCCAGCACCTCGTCCAGACCCGGCCGGGTGATCATGCCGCGGCGCGGACGCGCGTGCATTGGACCGACCGACTGGTAGTACGAATTGAACAGATAGTGCCATTCCGGATGGGGCGAAACATACGCCGGGTCACGAGCCAGGATGAACTGCTCGAAGAACCAGGTCGTATGGGCGAGATGCCACTTCGTGGGGCTCGCATCCGGCATGGACTGGATCACGGTATCTTCGGGTCGCAGCCGGGCCGCCAGTGCCATAGTGCGATGGCGGACGCCAAGGTAGCGCTGTGCGAGATCCGCGGGGGCCGATGAGGGGGTTTCGAGGCCAAGCGGGCGGACCATCATGCGCTGGCCTCCTGTGCGGCCGAAAGAGCGTCAGTCATGACGGAAAGGATGGCCGAGCAAACGTTCAACGAATGTGAGCACACCCCTTCACGACCTTAACGAAAGGTGCACCCGGCCCTGTCCCCTCTCGCTTCCAGGCCGTTTCGGGCTTAACGTGAGACATTCCCCCGGAGGACCACGCCGTGAATGTCCGCACCCTGATCGCCGCTTCCGTGCTGCTTGCCTGTGCCTCGTCCGCGCATGCCCAGAACGCCCCGCCAGTGCCGCGCAACGAGCTTCCATTCAACGACTGCATGCGTACCGACCGTATCAACGAATGGGCCGTCGCCGACGCCCGTACGGTGGCCATGCGCAATGGGCCCAATCACTTCCTCGTCAAGACCAGCACGGACTGCCCGCGCATGGATCTTGGGGGAGGCATCCACTTCAAATCGTCCAACAGCGACAAGGCCATGGGCGAGATGCGCATCTGCGGCGGGATCGACGAGAAGATCGTGCGACGAGACGATCCGCCGTGCCAGATCCAGTCGGTGGAGACCATCGACAAGGCGCAGTTCGAGACACTGAAGAAGAAGGCGAAGCGGCGTGGGTCGGGCGCGGAGCCGAATGGGGCCGTGCGCTGACGTGACCCGGTCCGCTCACCGGCCCTCAGCTGTCTCCAGCGCGACCGTCTTCCAGAGCGGACCAAAAAAAGAGGCCCGGCAATGCCGGGCCTCTCTCTTAACGTTTCAGCGACTGCTGATTCAGCGACTGCCGACGATCAATACCCGTCGTCGCGGATGTAGCGCGTGCCACCGTAACCATCGTCCACATAGGTGGTCGTGGTGGTCACGCGGCGGGTCACCACCGGCGGCGCGTCCTCGTAAACCACCGTGCGGCGCGGCGCGTAATACGTCGGGCCGTTGTCGTACACGACGGTGCGCGGTGCCGTCGCGTTCGCGACCAGACCCACCACCGCACCGGCGACGATCGCACCAGCGATCCAGCGGCCGGCGTGGTCGTAGTGACCGCGACCGTAATAACCGCCACGACCGCCATAGTAACCACCGCCGTGGTAGCCGTAACCGCCACCATGGTAGCCGCCGTAATACCCACCACGCGCGAACGCGCCGGGAGCGAACGCCATCAGACCCGCAGCGGCGAGGACGAGGGCGGACTTTACGAACTTACCTTTCATGACAGTTACCTCCGGGTGTTGAGCGCAGATTCGCGCTCTGCCACTGAATCCAATCTGAAGTTTTCTACACTCTCAATTCACGTTTTCCACGGATTCACGTACGGCTTCCGAAGCAGCCAGCAGCCATGGATGTTGTGGCGGCGGGCGAAGTCGAACGGGATGCTGGGAGCACTCCAGTCTTCAATGGAGAAATGGGGTTCGAGGGCGGCTTTGTCAAGCTGGAACCGGCGGAAATTGTTCGAAAAAACAATGACCCCGTCCGGCAACAGGCGATCCAGGCAGAGCATCAGCAGCTTGACGTGATCACGCTGGACGTCGAAGTCGTCGGCCCGCTTGGAATTGGAGAACGTCGGCGGGTCGACGTAGATCAGCCCGTACTGCATCGAGCGCTTCTCGAGGAAGGTGAGGGAATCTTCCTGCACCAGCCGGTGACGTGCGCCCTCAAAGCCGTTCAGCGCGAGATTACGCGATGCCCAGTCGAGGTAGGTGCCCGACAGGTCGACCGTCGTCGTGTCGCGCGCGTCGCCAGCCGCCGCGTAGACGCTGGCCGTACCCGTATACGCAAACAGGTTGAGAAAATGCTTACCGGGGGCAAGCTCACGGATCTTGGCCCGGACCAGGCGGTGATCGAGGAACAGGCCCGTGTCGAGGTAATCGGTCGGGTTGATCAGGAAGCGCAGGCCGCCCTCACCCACCTCGACAAATTCGCCCTTCTGGTCGAACTGACCGTATTTGGAGCCGCCCTTGCCGCGCTCGCGCGTCTTCACGGCGATCCGCTCGCGGGGAATTCCGAAGACTTCGCTGGCCACGCGACCGATCTCGCGCATGCGGATGCGTGCCACGTCGACCGGCACGTCCTGCGGCGCCTTGTATTCCTGGATGTGCAGCCAGTCCTCGTAGACGTCGATCGCCGCCGCGTACTCCGGCAGGTCCTGGTCGTATGCGCGCCAGCAGGTGATGCCCTCGCGGGTCAGCCGCTTGCGCAAATGGCGGACATTCTTCTCGAGACGGTTCTTCAGCATCTCCGCGCCGGCCGACAACGGCCTGGCCTCGCGGGGCGCCGCATCGCGCGGACGCAGCGCGAAGGTCAGCAGCGGCGTCTCGAGCGCGCCGTTGAACAGCACGTAGCGCTTGTCCGGGCTGAGGCGGAGGGCGCGGCCCAGCTCCTCGTCACCGGCAAGAATGGCGGCACGCCAGCCCTGGAAACGGTCCTTCAGCGCCTGACCGAGGTCGCGGTAGAGCACCGGCAACTCGGCGCGGTCGCCCAGACGCTCGCCGTAAGGCGGGTTGGTGATGACCAGACCCAGCGGGGTCTCCGGCGGCGGCGCGACATGCACGGCGTCGCGCTTGTCCAGGTGAACGAAACCGGCGACGCCCGCGCTCTGCGCATTGCGCTTCGCGGTCTGGACCATGTGCGCATCCGAATCGCTGCCGAAGAACACCGGACGCAGGGCGCGCAGGCCTTCCTCGGCGCGAGCCTTGGCCTCGTCGTAAATTGTGCGCCACAGCGAATAGTCGTGCTTTGCCCAGCCGAGAAAACCGAAGTAGTCGCGACGCAGGCCCGGCGCCACGTCGGCAGCCATCAGGGCGCCCTCGATCAGGAGGGTGCCCGAGCCGCACATCGGGTCGACCAGCGCGCCGCCTTCGGCGTAGATCCGCGGCCACTGGGCACGGACGAGCATGGCGGCGGCGAGATTTTCCTTCAGCGGAGCCTCGCCCTGCTGCTCGCGCCAGTTACGGCGATGCAGCGGCAGACCCGAAAGGTCGATGGACAGGGTGGCGCGGTCGCGGCGCAGGCGCACGTTGACGCGCAGATCGGGTTCTTCCGGATCCACATCGGGGCGCGCGCCGCTGGCGGCGCGGAACTGGTCGACGATGGCGTCCTTGGTCTTCAACGCGATGAACTGGCTGTGGTTGAGCTTGCTCTGCGCCGTGTTGGCGTCCACGGCCATGGTGCCGTGCGGCGCCAGATGTTCGGACCAGTCGATGTCCTGCACACCGGCGTACAGGGCGTCCTGATCGGCGGCGTCGAACTCGGCCAGCGGCAGCAGCACCCGGCTGGCCATACGCGACCACAGGCAGGCCCGGTAGGCCGTCTCGATGCTGCCAGTGAACGACACGCCCGCCAGCGCCTCGCGCACGTCACCGGCGCCGAGAGCGATCAGTTCGTCCTTGAGCAGGTACTCCAGACCCTTGGGGCAGGTTGCGAAGAAGTGGCTCATGCCAGGCCTCCGAGGAAACGGCGGAACTCGGCCTCGATATCGGGCAGCGAATCGCTCAGGCGATGGTCGTCCTGCACCAGCAGCAGCGGCGACGCGTGGGCACGGGCGTAGCCGATGGCCTCGTCGACGGGGCAGACGTCGTCCGCATAGCCATGGATGAGGAACGACGGCACGCCGGTGGCGGTGGCGAACGCGCGACCGTAGCCGGGGATGCGCGCCGGCAGGGCGAGCAGGAACAGACCGGCGACCGGGGCGTCCAGCGAGGCCAGTCCGGAGACGAAAGCGCCCATGCTGGAGCCGACGAGGACCGGCGGCGCGGGCGACGCGGCGATCGCCTCGGCCAGGCGTGTCAGACGCGGATCGACGCAACCGGCATGGCCGAGGGCGTCGTCTTCACGGTAATCGGGGCGGACCGTGGTCCAGCCGAGCGACTCGGCCACGGCGGCGAGCGCGCTGACCTTGGTGGCGTCGGGACCGGAATCGGACCCGTGGGAAAGAATGATGTTGCCGCGCATGGCGGACTCCGTACGCGGAATGACCGCCTATGTTATCAAAGCGCCATGATCGACATACTTTACGCCCCACTGCCCTATGAACGTCTGCTCCCCGAGCGGGCGCCCGACACCGTCGACCTGGTGGTCATCCACTGCACCGAGCTGCCCGACCTGGCCATGGCAAGGGAATACGGCGAGCGCGTGCTGTACGAAGATCGCGGCACCGGCGCCAGCGGGCATTACTACATCGACCGCGACGGCTCGATCCTCTGCTACGTCGACCCGAACCGCGTGGCCAATCACACCCGCGGCTACAACCCGCGATCGATCGGCATCGAGCTCGTCAACCTCGGCCGGTACCCGGACTGGTTCCACTCCGCGAAGCAGGAAATGACCGAGCCCTATCCGCCCGAGCAGATCGCCGCCCTGCGCGACCTGCTGGACGAACTGGTCGTCCGTTTCCCGTCGCTGCGCCACATCGCTGGCCACGAAGACCTCGATACCGCGCTGGTGCCGGCCAGCGACGATGAGGAAAACAGCGTGCCCCGCAAGCGCGATCCGGGCCCGCAATTCCCGTGGTCGCGCGCGTACGACGCCGGCCGCCTGGGACGGCTCGAAGGCTGAGGCCCGTTATACTTTCCGACCATGTCGCCACCCCGCACACCAGGTAACCCCATGACGGACAACCACGTCGGCGAACTCGTCGAGCTGCTCGAGCTCGAACGTCTCGAAGACAACCTCTTCCGCGGCCAGAGCCGGGACATCGGCACCAAATTCGTCTTCGGCGGACAGGTGCTGGGCCAGGCGCTGTCCGCCGCTCAGCGCACCGTGGACCCGAGCCGTGAGGCCCACTCGCTGCACGCCTACTTCCTGCGTGCCGGCGACATCAACGCGCCGATCGTCTACAGCGTCGAGCGCACACGCGACGGTGGTTCGTTCTCGGCGCGCCGCGTCGTCGCCATCCAGCATGGCCAGCCCATCCTCAACGGCTCCATCTCGTTTCAGGTGCCGGAGACCGGCTACGAACACCAGATGTCGATGCCCGAGGTTCCCGCGCCGGAAGACGTCGAGCCCATGCCGGCGATGACCGCCGAACAGCTCAGCCGTCTGCCGGAGAAAACCCAGCGCTGGCTAGGCATCGACGGGCCTTTCGAGTTCCGCCACGTCTGGCCGCGCGACGAACTGCGTCCGGCCAAGCGCCCGCCTTATCAGCACATCTGGTTTCGCCTGACCGCGCCGATCGGGGACGCGCTCGCCCTGCATCAGGCCTTGCTCGCCTATGCCTCGGACTTCCATCTGATCGGCACCGCCACCCTGCCCCACGGGATCTCTTACCTGACGCGCAACATGCAGATGGCGAGCCTGGATCACGCGCTGTGGTTCCATCGCCCGTTCCGCATCGACGACTGGCTGCTCTACTCCTTCGACAGCCCGACGTCGCAGGGAGCACGCGGCCTGGCACGCGGCATGATCTACACGCGCGACGGCGTGCTCGTGGCTTCCACCGCGCAGGAAGGCCTGATCCGCGTCCGTCCGGACTGACCCCATGAGCATCGAGCTGCGGCATCTGCGTTACTTCATCGCCGTCGCCGACGAGCTCCATTTCAGCCGCGCCGCCGAGCGGCTGGGCATGTCCCAGCCGCCGCTCAGTCAGCAGATCCGCGATCTGGAGACCATGCTGGGCCTGCGACTGCTGCGCCGTACCAACCGCCGCGTCGAGCTAACCGACGCAGGCCGGGTTTACCTGGATGCCGCCCGCGACATCGTCACGCGCGTCGACGACGCCGCCGACATGGCACGTCGTGCCGAGCGCGGCGAGATCGGCGAACTGCATGTCGCCTTCACCCGGTCCACGCCGCTCATCGAAAAATTTCCTCAGGCCATCCGCGCGTTTCGCGATGCGTATCCCGCCGTGCGGCTGGTGCTTGTCGAGCGGAATACGCTGCAGCAGGTCGAGTGCCTGCTCGACGATCGCCAGCAGATCGGTTTGCTTCGCGGCGGCAAGCTGCCCGCCCCGCTGGTTTCGCACAAGCTCGTCGACGACCCGCTGGTAGCCGTGCTTCGTGCGGACCATCCCCTGGCGAAGCGCAAACGTCGCAAGCTGCGTATGGAAGAACTCGCCGACGAACGCTTCGTCGTGTTCAGCCGTGCCGCCGGTACCGGCGTACACGATCAGTTGCTGACGATGTGTCGCAATGCGGGCTTCGCGCCGCGCATCGCACAGGAGGCCGGTGAATCATCGACGATGATCGGCCTCGTCGCCGCGGGCATGGGCGTCGCCGTATTGCCTGACTCCCTGCGCCACGTCCGCGTCGACGGCGTCGCCTATGTCGCCATCGATTCGCCTGACGCGGCGAGCGCGATCCACGTCACGCATCGCCGCGACGACACCTCGCCGCTGGTTAGAGCCTTTACGACGCTGATGCTGAAGGCGTAAGCGTGCGCAGCTTCAAGGCGATGGCGAGGCCACCGAGCACGAGCAGAGCCGCGTAACCCGCTACGCCATTCCAGCCTCCATGAGTCCAGGCGAGACCACCGACCGAGCCGGCGATGCTCGAACCCATGTAGTACGAAAACAGATAAAAGGACGAGGCGTGCGCCTTGGCATACACCGCGCGCCTGCCCACCCAGCTGCTGGCGATCGAGTGCCCACCGAAGAAACCGAAGGTCAGCATCGCGATACCGGCGACGATGGCCCACAGCGATGAGTTCGCGGTCAGCGCCACGCCTGCCAGCATGATCACAAAGGTCGTCCAGAGCACACGGCGACGTCCCAGCTTGCCAGCCAGTGAGCCCATCCACGCCGAGCTGCCCACGCCGATCAGGTACACCATGAAGATCGCACCCACGTGCGACTGCGACAGTGAGAACGGCGGCGCAAGCAGGCGATACGACACGTAGTTGTAGATCGTGACGAAGGCGCCCATCAGCAGGAAGCCCTCAGCGAACAGCCACGGCAGACCCTTGTCGCGCCACAGCGAACCGAACGACGCGAGCAACGCACGCGGATGGGCGCGACGCTTCTCGAAATGCACGGAGGCGGGCAGCCCGCGGAATACGAGATACGACGCAAGGAGACCAAGCACGCCGATCACCGCCACGGCGACACGCCACGACGAATGATCCGCGGCGAAACCGGAGATCAGTCGCCCACCCATGCCGCCAATGGCGTTACCGCCGATGTACAGACCCATCGCGAAGCCCAGCGAATCGCCGTGAATCTCCTCGCTCACATACGTCATGGCGACCGCGGGCAGCCCTGCCAGCGTGATGCCGAGCAACGCTCGGATTACCAGGAACGAGCCCCAGGTCGGCGCCATGGCGGAAAGCAAAACGAGAATCGACGAACCCAGCAACGACGCCAGCATGATCGGCTTGCGACCGAACGCATCCGAGATCGCCCCCGCAAACAGCATGGCCACCGCCAGTACGCCGGTCGTCAGCGACAACGACAGACTGCTGCTCGCCGCGTCCACCCCGAAGCCGTGAGAGAACGCGGGCATGAGCGGCTGGACGCAGTAGAGCAGGCCGAAGGTGGCGAAACCCGATGAGAACAAGGCCAGATTGGTGCGCCGGAATGCCGGCGTGCCGTGACGGATGCGTCGATCGACGATGACCGCCGACGCGGCGGGGGACGAGCCGTCCACGGGAACCTCCAGGGAATGAGCCATGGGAATAAGGCTAGACCCTGAATTGAGTCGAATCGATACCGGAACGCGTCCGCTTCGATATCTCCTGCGTATCAATACGGGAGGGGCAGTACGGCGACCGCGTATCCGGCGACGCGCCAGCGCGCAGGCGCTAGCGCGATGCGGTGCCCGAAGCGGCACCGTCCCACTGCACCGCATCCGCGAGCTCTTGGTCGGTCAGCGCCAGAGAGCCGGATTCGGCCTCGGTTTTGACCGAGAGCACGTGCCCGTCGTTACGCGACAACTCGCGTGCCCCGGACGTCGCCATCGCATGCGCCCGCTCGTCATCGGACGACAGCAGCACCAGCAACGTCTTCGAACCCGCGACGAAACGCACGCCGCTGGTCGCACCCGACTTCGCGAGTGCCGCGGAATCCAGTGGCACCGCCGTTACCTTGCCCGTCCAGCGTGGCGGAGCGACGAAGGTGTAACCCGCGGCTTCGTCACGCCAGGCAAAACGCTTCATAGGCTCAGCTGCCGGCGCGCGCTCGCCGTGGGTGCCGGGCGGCGTCTGGGCGGCGGACGCTGTCACGCTGAAACCGAGCAGCAGGAAAGCGATAGCGACAGGTTTCATGGCATACCTCCGGACGATGGGAGCAGCGTACGCTTCCCGTGTCGTGGTGGCGTCAAGCGCCCCGGTCGGCGGCGACGTCGTCCGGGGCGACGTGCCCTTCCCTGCCGCTGACCCAGGCAAACAAGGCGATGCCCACGATGATGGCGACCGCGCCGATGGCGGCCATCGGGCCCGGCACGGCTTCGTGCAGAAAAATCACGCCGATGACCGTCGCGAACAGCAGCTCGGCGGCCTGCATGGCTTCCACACCGGCCAGCGCGGTCGGCTGGCGGCCGACCATCTCGGTCGCGTGGAAAAACAGCACCGTCGCAATGACACCCGACGACAACGCCACGCCACCGGCCAGCCAGAGCTCCCGCCAGGACGGCGGCCCGATGCTGAACCACGTGGCGACCGCAAGGACGATCCAGAGGGGCCAGCTCGCCAGCGTCATCCCGAACACCCGCTGCACGGCACCGAGGCGCGTGCCGGTGCGCTCGAGATGCAACAGGATTTTCCGGTTGCCCAGCGGATAGGCGAAGGCAGCCAGGACGACCGCGCCGACGGCCAGCCACGCCGACGCGTCGAGCGATCCGCGGGCATTGCCGAGCTGCAGCAACATCACGCCGATGACGATCAGGGCGCCAATCGACAAGGCGCCGACGTGACAGCGAGCACGCTCATCGCGATAGATGAAGGGGGCAAGCAAGGGTCCGGCGAGAACGGTCGTCTGGAAGCTTCCCGCCACGAGCCACGACGGACCGCTGCTGGCCGCCCAGGTGAGCGGCAGGCCGAACAGCACGAAGCCGATGCTGCTCCAGATGAGCCACGTGCGCGTATGCGAGCGAAGTTCGCGAGGAAGCGAACCCAGCCCGCCCCGAAACGGCAGAACCGCCGCGAGCAGCGGCAGCGTGATCAGGTAACGAAGGATCACCGCCCACTGCCAGTGCCCACCCCCACTGACGACGGCGCGGTTGAGGACATAGGTCAGCGTGAAGAACAGCGCGGAAAGCAGCGCGATCGCGACGGCCTGGAGTGCACGGGAACGCATGGTGGACCTTGATTCGAACGAGGTCCGAGTGTGCCAGTGATGGAAAGGCGCGTCAGCCCGCTTCGTTAAGCTCCAGAAACAACTCCTGCAACTCCCCGCCGATCGGCTTCCCGTCCACACAAAGCGTCACGTCCCCCTCGATCCCGGAAACCGGGCAACACCCGTCGACGATACCCAGCAGGTTAGCCGTCGTATCGATCATCGTGTGGCAGATCACCTGAAGGAAGACCTCCTTGTTGTCCTCGTCCAGCCCGTTGAACAGTTCGAGCGCGCGCACCCAGTGCGGGTCCACCGCCATCTCCACGGGGGTGCTGCGGAACAGCTCGGAGTAGACCGCGAGGTTGTCGCGGACCACGGTGTTCTGGAGAGCGAGTACGAAACGCTCGGGGGACATGGGTGCCACCTGCTCGAAAGACGGGTTGGGGATGCACCCTATGTGTGGGGGATGGGGCCCTGGCTCAATAGTGCTCCCGCCCCTCCCGCCTCGGCCGGCGTGAAGCCGGCACGTAGCCGGGCCAGATGGCGTCGTAGAAATACCGTTCCGCCTCGCTGGGCGGCCCGTAGGCCCGGACCGGCGGCGGGATCAGTTTCCGCAGCCGGGCCTCGTTATGTTCGGCCCAGCGCATCACCATGCGCTGCATGAGGGAGACGCCCCGTAGCGTCGCGCCCTGCCCGCCGCGAGGCCCGTAGCGCCAGCGGACCACCCAGCGGCCATCCTTCGGGCTGACCCGTGCGAAGGCCCGCGAGGTCCCTTCCAGGATCGCGTACTGCCGTTCGCCCATCTGTACCCAGTTCACCTTGGCCATGGGGCCGAGATTAGGTGGGGGCCGTCTCATAGATGTGGACGGGACGGCAGGTTTGCCTGAGGTTGTTCGGGCAAGTGGTTGAGTGCGCGAGGTCCCGGGTCGGTCTGCCGGAACATGGCGACGTGCTCCTCCGGTCGACGCAGCCAAAGGCAGGCAAATGGTCGCGACGTTGCCGTCAAATCGCCTCGAGATGCGTCACCAGCAACCGAACACTCTCCCTGCCCTGCCAGTCGTTGACGGACAGTTCGTAGGCGACACGCATCCGCGCGGGTGGCGGCGTACCGTCGTAGCAGTTGAACATCACCGCATCCAGCGGTGCACCGCCCTGCGTGTGGCGCAGCTGCAAACGCAGATGCCGGCTGCCCATCGGCTTCCATGACGCGCACTCGAAGCGCGCCTCGAACACCGGCGGCGGAAACGCCTGCCCCCACGGTCCGGCGTGCCTAAGCTGCTTCGCCAGATCGAGCGTGTGGTCACGGTAGTCGAGTTCGCCATCGGTGTGCACGAGTGCCTGCAGATGATCGTCGTCGAGATGCTTGCGTGCGATCGCGTCGAACGCGGCGGCGAAGCGCTCGAAGTCGCGCGCCTGCATGCTCAGGCCTGCCGCCATCGCATGGCCGCCGAAGCGCAGGATCAGACCCGGATGCTTCGCGTCGATCTCGGCCAGCGCATCGCGGATGTGGAACCCGGGAATCGATCGTGCCGACCCGCGCAGCTCATCCGTGTCGTCGCCGGCCGGCGCGAACGCCAGCACGGGGCGATGCAGCTTCTCTTTCAACTTCGAGGCGACGAGACCGACGATGCCGGGATGCCAGCCTTCGTCGAACAACGCCACGCCCACCGCATCGACATGTTTCGCCAGCGAGACCATGCGCTCGGCTTCGTCGACCATGCCCGCCTGCATCTCGCGGCGTTCCTGATTGATGGCCGAAAGCTGTTCCGCGTAACGACGCGCGATGCCGACGTCATCGGTGAGCAGACAGGCGACGCCTAGCGACATGTCTTCCAGTCGGCCGGCGGCGTTGAGGCGCGGGCCGATGGCGAACGCGAGATCGGTCGCGGCGATGGTGGACAGCGATCGGCCACTGGCTTCGATCAACGCGGTGACACCCGCGCATGCCTTGCCCGCGCGCATGCGCTTCAGGCCGGCTTCGACCAGTACGCGGTTATTGAAATCCAGCGGCACCAGATCGGCCACCGTGCCGAGCGCGACCAGATCGAGCAGCGCGCTCAGGTCGGGTTCGCCGTTCGGAAACTGCCCGGCGTCACGCATCGATGCGCGTAACGCCAGCAGCAGGTAGAACATGACGCCGACGCCCGCCAGGGCCTTGCTCGGAAAACCATCGCCATCGAGGTTCGGATTCACCATCGCATCGGCATCGGGCAAGGTATCGCCCGGCAGGTGATGGTCGGTGATCAGTACGCCGATACCACGCGCTCGCGCGGCCGCGACACCGGCGACACTGGCCACGCCGTTATCGACGGTAACGATCAGGTCCGGTGACGGTTGCAACGATTCGACCAGCGCTTCGCTGAGGCCATAACCGTGGACGAAGCGATTGGGCACGACATGGGCGACGTGTTTCGCACCGAGCAGGTGGAGGCCGCGCACGGCGACCGCCGTGCCCGTCGCGCCATCGCAGTCGTAATCGCCGGCGACGACGATGCGCTTGTCGCTGGCGATGGCGTCCATCAGTACGGCGACGGCGCGATCCATGCCACCGAGCAGGCTGGGCGACAGGAGCCGCGCGAGGCGATGCTCGGCGCCGTCCGGGGTGCTTACGCCGCGTGCGGCGTAGATACGCTGGATCACGGGATGGATGTGCGCGGGCCAGCCGCTGGGTGCGGCGATGGCGATGCGTTGTCGCCAGACGCGGGTGGTCATGCCTTGCGCCAGAAGCGCAGGCGATGGTTCTTCTTCAGGACCATGCGAAGACCGTCGGCGAAGGCGAGGCGGAGTTCGGTGCCTTCGGTCAGGTGGGTTTCCAGGGCGGGCCACCAGGTCTGGTCGAAGTCATGGGGCTGGGTGTCCTGGAGGTCCAGCAGGGTATAGGGGGAAAGTGCTGCGTGGGTTGTGCCGTCGCCAGCACCCTTCGCCAGCAGGCTGGCTCCTGCAGGAGCGGGCCCGGGACCTGCAGGAAAGGCAGTGCGGGCCTGAACGTCGACGTTGGCTTTGTGGCCGAGGGCCCAGGGCAGGAGGTCGTCGCTGTAGATGCGGCTGAGGCCGCATTCGACCCAGTCGGGGAGGACGCCGGCGCCCCACAGCCAGACGCTGTTGACGGGCGGCAGGTGGCGCGAGGCACGCGACCGGTTGACCGGGTGGTTGTGCAGGACGACCTGCGCTTCGTTGATCAGGGCGCGCCAGCGACGACCAGCCTCGCCTTTGGGCAGTTGCTCGAACAGGTCGGCGCCGAGGGCTTCTTCCGGCTCGGGGAAGGCGGGTACGTCGATATAGCTGGGCAGACGCAGCTGCCAGTGCTGTGCGTCACCGACGTGCAGGCTCATGCCTTCCGCTTCGAAGGTCTCGGCCAGCGCGGCGACGAGGCTCGCGGACTCCTCCACCGTGAGGCCGAGGTTGCCGCAGGCGAGCAGCCGCGCCCCGCTCAGTTCGGGCTGCACCCAGGCGGGATCGGCGGACAACCACAGCGCGTCGCCCGCGTCGCCCGCGACCGACTGACGGATGACCGCCGCAGCCGGAAGTGCGCCGCCGGGCCAGCGGAAGTGCTCGGCCATCGCGACCATATAACCGGGCAACGCCGCCGGCAACGTCGTGCCGCGCGCCAGCCAGGCGGCGAACGGCGCGATGTGGGCGAGTTTGTCGCGTCCCGGCAACAGGACGTTGAGGACGGCGGCCATGCTTACTCCTCGATCTGTTCCAGGATGCCGAGCCATTCGAGCTCGAGGGTTTCCTTTTCGCCGCGCAACGCGGACTGCCGCTGGCTGAGCTTCATCATCTCCGCGGTCGGGCCGTCGTAGACCCTGGGGTCGGCGAGCTGGCTTTCGATCGCGGTGAGCTCCTTGTCCATCGTGGCGATGAGGGTCTCGATCTTCTTCACCCGGGCGCGCAGCGGCTTTTCCTTCTCGCGCTCTTCGGCGCTGAGCTTGCGCTTTTCCTTGGCCGAGGCCTGGATCGGCGCTTCCGGTGCGGCCGAGGCGACGGCGGCGGTCTTGCGCGTGGTGGCGCGCGTGCGCAGCCATTTGGCGTAATCGTCGAGATCGCCATCGAAGGCTTCGACGTCGCCGTCGGCCACGCGCCAGAACTCGTCGCAGACCATGCCGAGCAGATGGCGGTCATGGGACACCAGCACCAGCGCACCGTCGAAGCCGGAGAGCGCATCGGCCAGCGCTTCGCGCATGTCGAGGTCGAGATGGTTGGTCGGTTCGTCGAGCAACAGCAGGTTCGGCTTGTCCCACGCGATCAGCGCAAGCGCGAGACGCGCGCGCTCGCCACCGGAGAACGCATCCACCGGCTCGAAGACACGGTCGGCGGGGAAGTTCCATGTACCGAGGTAGTCGCGCAATGCCTGCTGACCGGCGGTGGGTGCCTTTTCCTGCAGGTGATCGAACGCGCTCCAGCCTTCGTGAAGGCTTTCCACCGTGTGCTGGGCGAAGTAGCCGATCTTCATGTCCTTGTGGAAGGACCGCTCGCCCTTCAACGGTTCGAGTTCGCCGACCAGCGACTTCACCATCGTGGATTTACCGGCGCCGTTCGGACCGAGCAGGCCGATGCGGTCGCCCGACTCGAGACCGAAGGCGACGTCGCGCAACACCACGTGATCGCCGTAGCCCGCGTCGATGTGATCGAGCTGAAGCATCGACGTGGGCAGACGATCCGGCGCCGGGAACGAGAAGCTGAAGCTGCGCTCGGCGCGTACCGCTTCGGTACCGGCCAGCTTTTCAAGGCGCTTCATGCGCGACTGCGCCTGCTTGGCCTTGCTGGCCTTCGCCTTGAAGCGGTCGATGAAGGATTGCAAATGAGCGCGCTCGGCCTGCTCGCGCACATGCGCGATCTGCTGCTGACGCAGATGCTCGGCACGCTGGCGTTCGAAGGCGGTGTAGTTGCCGGTGTAGAGCTTGGCCGTGCCGTCATACAGATGCATGGTGTGCGAGATCACGCCGTCGAGGAATTCGCGATCGTGCGAGATGATCAGCAGCGTGCCCGGGTAGCGGCGCAGCCATTCTTCCAGCCACAGCACCGCGTCCAGATCCAGATGGTTCGTCGGCTCATCGAGCAGCAGCAGGTCGGACGGCGCCATCAGCGCGCGAGCCAGATTGAGGCGCACGCGCCAGCCGCCCGAGAAGGAGGACACGGCGCGCTCGTGGGTTTCCGGACTGAAACCCAGGCCATGCATAAGGCGACCGGCGCGGGCACGTGCGTCGTAGCCGTTGAGTTCCTCGATACGGTGGTTGGCCACGGCGGCGGCCTCGTAGTCTTCGCGGTCATAGGCCTCGGCTTCGGCCTTGAGTGCCGCGGCGACCTCGACGTCGCCACCCAGCACGTAGTCGATGGCGGGATCGGGCAGCGACGGAGTCTCCTGCGAGACGGACGCCAGCCGGACCCTGGAAGGCATGTCCAGCTCGCCCACCTCCGGCTCCAGCTCGCCCTTGAGGGCGGCGAACAGGGTGGATTTGCCACAGCCGTTACGGCCGATGACACCCAGGCTCCATCCACTCTGGATGGTGAGGTCCATCTGCGACAGCAGGGTGCGGCTGCCCCGGCGAAGGGCAAGATTGCGAAACGAGATCATGGATTGGGAAGACTGGCGGCTAGCGACCGTCCATGATAACTGCCCCGCCCTGCCCGCGTCCGGAAACGCGACGCAGCACACAGCCGTGAAGGCGGCGCGGCGCGCCCCATGGCGTGGGTGAAGGCGATCTGTTAAAACGACGTCCTGCGCCGCATGGGGAGCGCGACGGAGCCATCATGAACACCTTCAAGCCTGTTTTCACCGCGATCGCCCTGGCGCTCGTGTCCGCCGCCATGGTCCCGGCCGCTCACGCGGGCGACAGCCTGCTGGTCAACCGTGTCCAGCAGGAGCAGTCCATGAACCTGCCCAGGAAGGGCATGAGCATGGCCCAGGTGGAACGACAGTTCGGCGCGCCGACGTCCAGACTCGACTCGCGCGGCGGCGGCAGCGCGAAGCAGCCGGTCATCAACCGCTGGATGTACCCGGGCTACATCGTCTATTTCGAGCGCAGCCACGTGGTCCACACGGTGCTGAATACGCCGGCCGGCAACAACCTGAATCCGCAAGCCGCCAGGTAACCGGCGGATTACAGCAGCGGTAACGAGGAAGCCCTACAATAGCCGGCTTCCTTTGCTGCCCCGTTGCCCGCCATGACCGACCGCACTTCGTATCGCCTGCCCGCCGAATGGGAGCCGCAGGCCGGCGTTCTGATCGCCTGGCCGCACGCGGATACCGACTGGGCCGACCGTCTGGCCGAGGTCGAGAGCACCTATGTGGCGCTGGCCGCCGCCGTGACCCGCTTCGAACCGCTGCACGTCATCGTCGCCGATGGCGAGTTGCGTGAACGCGCACGGCTGCTCACCGGGCAGGCCGGCGCCGACATGTCGCGCCTGCACTTCATCGAACTGCCCTACGACGATACCTGGCTGCGCGACTCCGGCCCGATCACGCTGACCGGCCCCGACGGTGTGCTGCTCAACGATTACCGTTTCACCGGCTGGGGCGGCAAGTTCGGCGCCGAGCAGGACGACGCGCTGATCTCCGGCTTGCTCCAGCGTGGCGTGCTGTCCGGTCTGCCGCACAAGCGGATCGACTGGGCGCTGGAAGGCGGCGGCATCGAGAGCGACGGTCGCGGCACCATCCTCACCACGTGGAAGTGCCTCAACCAGCGTCACCCGGACCTGTCGCGCGAAACCATGACCGAAACGCTGTCCACCACGCTGCACGCCGACCGCGTGCTCTGGCTGGACCACGGTTACCTTGAAGGCGACGACACCGACGCCCATATCGACACGCTGGCCCGCTTCTCCGAAGACGGCGGCATCGTGTATCAGGCGTGCGACGACGCCAGCGATCCGCACTTCGAGGAACTGGGCCAGATGGCCTCGGAACTCGCCGAACTGCGCAGCCCGGATGGCAACCCGTACCCGTTGCACCCGCTGCCCTGGGCGCAGCCGATCCTCGACGATGGTCGTCGACTGGCCGCGTCCTATGCGAACTACCTGACCGTCAACGGCGCGGTGCTCGTGCCGGCGTATGGCGATCCGGTGGACGCGGAAGCGGCACGGATCATCGGCCTCGCCCATCCGGGCCGCGAGATCGTCCAGGTACCTTGCCGTCCGTTGATCTGGCAGAACGGCAGCCTGCATTGCATCACCATGCAGCTGCCCGCCGCCATCGCCAAGTAAGGAAGAAGTCATGTCCCGCAAGACTCTCAAGGTCGCCCTCCTGCAGGAAACCGACCGCGGCAGCCGCGACGCCAACCTCGACGCGATCGAGCAGGCCCTGCGCGACGCGGCCGGAGCCGGCGTCGAACTGGTGCTGCTGCAGGAACTGCACAACGGCCCGTACTTCTGCCAGCACGAAAGCGTCGACCTGTTCGACCTCGCCGAGACCATTCCCGGCCCGAGCACCGAGCGCCTGGGCAAGCTTGCTGAAGAGCTCAGGCTCGTCGTCGTCGCCTCGATCTTCGAGAAGCGCGCCACCGGCCTGTATCACAACACCGCGGTGGTCTTCGATCGCTCGTCGGCCATCGCGGGCAAGTACCGCAAGATGCACATCCCCGACGATCCGGCGTTCTACGAGAAGTTCTACTTCACGCCGGGCGATCTGGGTTTCGATCCGATCCAGACGTCGGTTGGCAAGCTCGGCGTGCTTGTCTGCTGGGACCAGTGGTATCCGGAAGCCGCGCGCCTGATGGCGCTGGCCGGCGCCGATATCCTGTTCTACCCGACCGCGATCGGCTGGGATCCGAAGGACTCCGACGAAGAAAAAGCGCGTCAGCGCGAGGCATGGATCACCGTGCAGCGCGGCCATGCCGTCGCCAACGGCCTGCCCCTGCTCTCGTGCAACCGCACGGGCTACGAGGCGGATCCGACCAGCGTCGGCAACGGCATCCAGTTCTGGGGCTCCAGCTTCGTCGCCGGTCCGCAGGGTGAGTTCCTCGCCCAGGCCGGTACGGACGGTCGTGAACTGCTGATCGTCGATGTCGACATGGAACGCAGCGAGCACGTGCGCCGCATCTGGCCGTTCCTGCGCGACCGTCGTATCGACGCCTATGCCGATCTCACCAAGCGCTTTCGCGATTAAGACATCCAACGGACACCCGAGCGCATGATTCCTGCCGAGAACGACGTCACCCTGCCCGCCGCCCTGGAAGGCCAACCCATCGAGCGCATGACGCGCGACGGCGTCGACTACGTCATTCTCGGCACCGCGCACGTGTCACGCGCCAGCGTGCAGGCGGTGGATGCGCTGCTGGAAACGGAGCACTTCGACGCGGTGGCGGTGGAACTGTGCGCCAGTCGTGCGCATGGCATCCGCGATCCGGAAGCGTTCAAGCAGATGGATCTGTTCCAGGTCATCCGTCAGGGCAAGGCCGGCATGGTCGCCGCGAGCCTCGTGCTCGGCGGCTTCCAGAAACGTCTCGCCGCGCAATACGGCATCGAGCCGGGCGCGGAAATGAAGGCCGCGATGGACGGCGCCGACGCGCGCAACCTTCCGGTGTGGCTGGTGGATCGGGAAGTCGGCACCACGCTCAAGCGCGCCTGGCGCAGCGTCGGCTTCTTCCAGCGCTTCGGCCTCATGGCCGGCATGCTCGGCAGCGTGTTCGAGCGCGAGGAGATCCCCGAGGAAGACATCGAGAAACTGAAGCAGGCGGATCTGCTCGAAAGCGCCTTCAGCGATTTCGCCCAGGGCTCGGCACCGCTTTACCGCGCACTGATCGCCGAGCGCGACGAATACATGGCCGCGCGCCTGCGCGAAAACGGCCAGCGGATGGATGCTGCCGCGCCATCGCGCAAGGTGCTCGTCGTCATCGGTGCCGGCCACCTGAAGGGCATGAGCAGGCAGCTTGCCGATCAGCAGGGCGATGCCCGTTCGACGGCGGATGACCTCGCTGTCACGCCACCCGCCTCGCACTGGCCAAAGATTGTCGCCGTAGGCGTGGTGCTCGCGATCTTCGCTGCCATCGGCTTCGCCTTCTACCGCAGCCCGAGCCTGGGCGCCGACGCCGTGAAGAGCTGGATTCTGCTGACGGGCGGCCTTTCCGCGCTCGGCGCCCTGATCGCGGGCGGTCATCCGCTGTCGATCATCGCCGCGTTCATCGCCGGTCCGCTCAAGCCTTTCCGGCCCGGCATCCCGTCCGGCGCCTTCAGCGCCATGGCCGAAGCGTGGGTCCGCAAGCCGCGCGTGCTCGACTTCGAACACCTGCGTGACGACATCACGCACTGGACCGGCTGGTGGAAGAATCGGGTGGCCCGCACCCTGCTCAACTTCTTCCTGGTCTGCGTCGGCACCATCGCCGGCGAGTACATCGCGGGCTTCCACATCATCAAAAGTCTTCTCTGACGCGGACTTACGCCTGAGTTGTTCCCCGTTGCGACAGCCCTCTATACTTCGACGGCTGTTCAACCCCGGCCCCGCCCGGCACCCAGGGAACTCTTAATGAAGCGTCTGCATCTGGTTGGTCTGATCGCTGTAGCTCTGTGTGCCGCATCCGCGGCGCATGCCGAAGGGGATAAGGCCCGGGGACGGACGCTCGTCTACACCTGCAATGGCTGCCACGGCGTGCCCGGCTATGCCAACGCCTACCCCGAATACCATGTGCCGCACATCGTCGGCCAGAACGAGCAGTACATCGTCAACGCCCTGAAGGCGTACAAGAGTGGCGAGCGCACGCACACGACGATGGGCGCCCAGGCGCAGAGCATGTCCGATCAGGAAATCGAGGACATCGCCGCCTACCTCTCCAGTATCGCCAAGTAAGCCGCCGAGGACGAATGATGATCCGTGGTTTCTCCCTGATTGCCATGGGCGCGCTGCTCGCGCTGACCGCCACCCAGACCTTCGCCGCCGGTGACCCGGCGCGCGGCAAAACCAAGATCGCCACCTGCGTCGCCTGCCATGGGCAGGACGGCAATTCCGTCGACCCGCAGTATCCCCGCCTTGCCGGCCAGTACGCCGACTACCTCGCGCAGGCCCTGCACGAGTACAAGGACGGACGCCGTGGCAACGCCATCATGAAGGGCTTCGCGGCCACGTTGTCCGATCAGGACATCGACGACGTGTCGGCGTATTTCGCGACGATGCCGTCGAAACTGCAGGGGCTCGAGCACCACATCCAGGGCGACTGACCCCCTTGTAGGAGCGCGCCCTGCGCGCGATGTTTTTCATTCCAATGCGCGCGTGTCATTCGCGCGCAGGCGCGCTCCTACATTTAGCCTGCTGCTTTCGCGAAATAGGGGGCGTCGCCGGTTTCGTGATCGGTGACGTCGCGCACTTCCGTAATCTCAGGCACGCGCTCGCGCAGGGTCTTCTCCACGCCGTTCTTCAGCGTGACGTCGACCATGCCGCAGCCGTGGCAACCGCCACCGAAACGCAGCACGACGATGCCGTCGGCGGTGACTTCGACGAGGGAGATGCGACCGCCGTGCGAGGCGATCTGCGGGGCGACTTCCGACTCGAGGACGTATTTGACCCGTTCGACCACGCCAGCACCCTCACCCGGGGCGTCGCCCTTGATGCGCGGCGCACGGATGTTGAGCTGGCTGCCGGTAGGCGTCATCTCGTAGTCGATGTTGGCTGGATCGAGCCAGCGCATGCTCTCGCCGTCGACATAGAGATTGAAGCCGGTGCATTCGATCGTCCACTCGTCGCCGGTCAACTCCGAGGCTTCGCAGAATTCGAGTTCGCACTGGGCGGCAGGCGTCCCGGCCTCGACGACGCGCAAGCGAACGCCGAGGCCATCATCACCCTGCTGGGCGATCAGGCGCTGGAAATGCGCCTGCGCGCGTTCCGTGATGTCGATCATGGGGGCTCCGGTATCGGGTCCGGCGTGGGGAGCGCCGGAATACAGCACCATTCTAGTACTGTTTCCGGTGGGATGCCGCCTTTTGACAATTCAGGCGCAAGCATCGACGCTTCGCGCTTTCCTCTGCCGGATGCCCGCCATGACCCTCTCCCCGCTCGCGACCCAGCATTGCCAGCCACGCAAAGGCCCGGAGAATGCGCTCGACCGGGCGACGCTCGACCAGCACCTTGCCGGTCTGCCGGGCTGGACGGTGACCGCGGACGGCAAGGCCATCGTGAAGGACTTTTCCTTCAGGGACTTCCATCACACGCTGGGCTTCATCAATGCGGTCGGCTTCATGGCTAACCAGGAAGACCATCATCCGGACCTCGAAGCCGGCTACGGCCATTGCCAGGTGCTCTGGTCCACGCATGACGTCGGCGGCCTCTCACTCAACGACGTGATCTGCGCCGCACGCGTCGAGGCCCTGCTCGATCGCTGACGTGTCACCCCGCGCCTCCCGCTGGATGGTCGCGGCGACGCTCGCCGCGGCGGTCGCCTTGCTGTTCGCCCTCCCCCGGTTCGCCGCCACGGTGGTGCAGGGTGCGATCGAGCGTGAAAGCGCAAACGATCGCGTCGCGTTCGCCGAAGGCCGCTCGCCGTGGTCGTGGCGCTTCTCTGACGTCGAGGACGTGGTGGCCGGTCGTGCGTTTGGCGGCGGCCGACTCGCGACGTCGCCTCCTGGACTGAGCGTCCAGGCGACAGACGCGGGCGGCTTCGAGATCGGCCTGGTGTTGCGGCGTGATGCCGACCTCGTCCGCCTCGACACGTTCTATCTGGACGCCACGGCATCGGCGACGGGACGCTACGCGCTTGCGGTGAGGGAAACGCTGGCGAGTCCGGGACGACATGCCGACCTCGGTACGCTGACGCCTGCGGAGCTTGACCGCCCCGTAAGACTCGACAAGCTGTCGTGGACTGACGATCAGGGCCGCGCCGTCGATCCACCGCGTCGGGCCGCCATGCTGCGCATTCGGGCTGTGTTGCCGGTGGGCGCGACGCTGAGTCTACGCAGCGCGCGGCTGGCGTTGGCGGAGGGGGCCTCCTTGCCACCTCCGGTGATGCTGCCCGATGGCCTGTCGGCGGAGGGCCTGCTGGCACTCCGGGACCGGGAGCGTGCGGCGGATCCGCTGGTGGCGTTCGGTGAGGCTCCGGGGCGGGTACGTGCCACGTCGGTGGAGTCTTACCCTTCACCGGCCTGGCCTGGCTGGGTGGAGGCCGGGGTTTATCTGGCTCTGGTGTCGGTCGTCGGGTGGCGCCGCCAGGGCGATCGCGCACGTCGACCTGTCGACGAAGGGACCGGCTCCCACGCGGGCTGGCGAGCTCTCGCCGGCGCCGGACTCGATGTGGTGCTCGTCCTGGCGGGCCCGTTGTGGTTCATCGCGGGGCTGGGGCTCTCGTTACGGACGGCGCCGCCTGGCATCGCGGCGTTCGCTATCGGCGTGGGCTATGCCGTGGCGCTGGGCGCGCGGCGGCAGTTGCCGTCGTGGCACTGGGCAGGCGCGTGGCGCCAGGCGGGCTGGCCCTTGCTGGCTGTCGCAGTCGCCGGCGGCATCGCCCTCGCGGCGGGGCATTCGCCCGCATGGCCTCCTGCCGGGCGCACCCTCCTCTATATAGGGTGGGCGCTTTTTCAGCAGTGGCTGATTCTGGCCGTCGTGGCCGCCCTGCTCGACCGGGCGGTCCCCCGAGCGGTCGCCGTCCTGCTGGCCGCCCTCGCCTTCGCGCTGCTGCACACACCCAACGGGCTGCTGATGCAGCTCTGCTTCGTCGCCGAACTGGGCTGGGCCTGGTGGTACCTGCGCCACCGTGCCCTGTTGCCCGTGGCCGTGGCACATGCGCTAAGCGCCGTGATCCTCCAGGCCTGTGTCGCGGGCGGCCTGCTGCGCTCGCTCGAGGTCAGCGCGCGGTTCTTTGCCTGATCAATCGCGCAGTTTGTCGAGGAACGCCTTCAGATCGTCGGGCAACGGCGCCGAAAAGTCGTAGTTCTTGCCGCCAAGATCGAAGCTCATGCGGGCCGCGTGCAGGAACATCCGCTTCAGGCCCTTCGCGCGGAACCGCTTGTTGGCCTCCTCATCGCCGTATTTCGGGTCGCCCGCGAGCGGATGGCCGACATACTGAGCGTGAACGCGGATCTGGTGGGTACGACCCGTACCCAGTGTCGCCTGCATCAGGCGGGAGGCCGGGTACTGCTCCAGTTCCTGGAAGAACGTAAGCGAGGGCTTGCCTGCGTCGTCGACCCGTACCATCCGCTCGCCCCCGTGCATCACCGACTTCAGCAGCGGCTGATTGACGTCGAACTTCGCCTTACGCGGCGTACCAGTCATCAGGCAGAGGTATTGCTTGACCACCTCGTTGTCGCGGATCAAGGCCTGCAGGCCGGTCAGACCCGGACGCGAGCGAGCCAGAACCAGGACGCCGCTGGTGTCGCGATCGAGCCGGTGGACGAGTTCGAGGTGCTCGTTCGGACGGGCCGCGCGCAGCAGCTCGATGGCGCCGTGGCTCACGCCGCTGCCGCCATGCGCCGCGATGCCCACGGGCTTGTCGATCACCAGGAAGTGTTTGTCTTCGAAAATGACCGAGTCGGCCACCGCACGGACCATGCCCGAGGGCGCCACCGTCTCATCGCGCTCCGCGACGCGTACCGGTGGAATCCGCAGCATATCGCCGGCGGCGAGGCGCGTTTCCGGCTTGGCCCGCTTGCCGTTGATGCGAACCTGTCCGGTTCTCAGGATGCGGTAGACCAGGCTGCGCGGCACTCCCTTCAGGAGGGTCATCAGAGCGTTGTCCACGCGCTGACCGTCCCTTTCGGGTCCGATTTCGACGATGCGCACACCTTGGCCGCCGTCGAGGGAAGTTGCCGTCTGCATTGATAAAACTCGAAATTGATAGGATACTCGGCCAGCGCCAGGCTCCGCTGAAGACTTATCTCTCGCGGGGTGCCTGTACCGTCACGTAAGGCGAGTGTCGCGCGGGTCCGTCCGAGGGGGCGGAACGCGAAGACACCCCACATCGTAACGGTTCGGGTTGCGGTTGTCCGGCTAATCCGTAGGGACGCGGACCGGTTGCAAGGCGCTTATCACGAATCACGCCGGGTCCAGGTATCGGTCCCGGATCCCATGCCGCTTGAAGCCTCACCGCTGCGGCGCGATCCCCGGCAGGCCGCCAATCAGGCGCCACCGCGGCCCGCGGCCGCGCGGCAAGGCCGAGGAAATTACAATGAAGCGTATGCTTATCAACGCGACTCAGCGCGAAGAGTTGCGTGTGGCCATCGTCGATGGTCAGAACCTTTACGATCTCGATATCGAAATCCCGTCCCGCGAGCAGAAAAAGGCCAATATCTACAAAGGCCGTATCACTCGCGTCGAGCCCTCCCTCGAAGCCTGCTTCGTCGACTACGGCGCCGAGCGCCACGGGTTCCTTCCCCTGAAGGAAATCTCCCGCGACTACTTCAATCCGAATGCGGAAGGTAAGTCGAACATCCGCGATCTCCTCAAGGAAGGCCAGGAGATCATCGTCCAGGTCGAGAAGGAAGAACGCGGTAACAAGGGCGCCGCCCTCACCACGTTCATCAGCCTCGCCGGCCGGTACATGGTCCTGATGCCGAACAACCCCCGTGCCGGCGGCGTCTCGCGCCGCATCGAGGGTGAGGACCGCCAGGCCCTGAAGGAAGCCATGGAGCACCTCGAGGTGCCCGACGAAATGGGTCTCATCGTGCGCACCGCCGGCATGGGCCGCGACGCCGAAGAACTCCAGTGGGATCTGGACTACCTCCTGCAGCTCTGGAAGTCGATCTCCGGCGCCGCCAACTCGCAGAAGGCGCCGTTCCTGATCTACCAGGAATCGAAGCTGTTCATCCGCGCCCTGCGCGATTACCTGCGTAACGACATCGGCGAAATCCTCATCGACGAGGAGTCGCTGTACCAGGACGCCCGCGATTTCGTCCAGCAGGTGATGCCGAACAACCTGCGCAAGCTCAAGCTTTACCAGGATCCGACCCCGCTGTTCTCGCGGTACCAGATCGAAACCCAGATCGAGAGCATCTTCGAGCGTAACGTGCGCCTGCCCTCTGGCGGCTCCATCGTCATCGACCAGACCGAAGCCCTGACCGCCATCGACATCAACTCGTCGAAGGCCACCAAGGGCAGCGACATCGAAGAGACGGCGTTCAACACCAACCTCGAAGCCGCCACCGAGATCGCCCGTCAGCTGCGCATCCGCGATGCCGGCGGACTGATCGTCATCGACTTCATCGACATGGACAGCCCGCGCCATCAGCGCGAGGTCGAAGAGCGCCTGAAGGACGCCCTCAAGGCGGACCGCGCCCGCGTCCAGATCGGTCGTATCTCGCGCTTCGGCCTGCTGGAGATGTCCCGCCAGCGCCTGCGCCCGAGCCTCGGCGAAGCCACCCAGAACGTTTGCCCGCGTTGCGAAGGCCACGGCCACATCCGCAGCGTGGAGTCGCTGGCGCTGTCGACCCTGCGCCTGATCGAAGAACACGCGATGAAGGAAAACACCGGACAGGTCCTGGTGCAGGCGCCGTCCGCGGTCGCCAACTTCATGCTCAACGAGAAGCGCGCCAGCGTCGTCGAGATCGAGCTGCGCCACAGCGTCCACGTGGTCGTGGTCGCCGACGAGAAACTGGAAACGCCGCACCTCGAGATCACCCGCATCCGCGAAGCGGACATGGGCGAGCACAGCAAGCCGAGCTACGAGCGCAGCACCCCGGTGGTCGCCCAAGCCCTGCCGAAGATGGGCCAGGCCCTTGGCAGCGGCGAGCAGCCGCTGGTGACCGGCGTCGTGCCGGCGTCGCCCGCCCCCATCCGTGAGGAAGTGGCCGAGCCGGTCGCCGTCGCGGCACCCGCGCCGCGCGTTTCCGCCCCGGCCGCTCCGACCGGCGGCTTCTTCTCGCGCCTCTTCGGCAGCCTGTTCGGCGGCGGCAACGCCCAGCCGGCAGCGGCGCCGCAGCCGGCCGCACCCGCACGTCGCGAGGAATCGCGCTCCGGCGGCCGCAACGACCGCAACGATCGCGGCAACCGCCGTGACCGCGACGATCGTCGTGGCAACGAGGGCCGTGGTCGCAACAACGAGCCGCGCCAGCCGCAGGGCCAGCGCAAGGACCGCGATGCCTTGCCCGCGCAGGGCAAGGGTCAGCAGCAGCCCAAGGGCGGCAAGCAGGCCCAAGTCCGCGACGAGAAAGCTCCGCGCCAGAAAGACAACGCCCAGCAGCAGGGTCGCCAGGGTGGCCGTCAGGAACAGCCGCAGGGCGGCGAGAGCACCGGCCGCCGCGAGAGGCAGCCGCGTGGCGAGCGCCAGCCGCAGGGCGAGAAGGTCGAGAAGGCGGCGAACGTCAACGTCGCTCCGGTCGCCGCTCCGCGCAATCCGGCTGAGAAGCCGGTGACTGCGCCGGTCCTCAACGATGACGAGAAGCTGATTCTCGACGCCGAGGCACTGGGTGTCGACGCGACCGCCACGGGTGAAGTCAACGGCGACGCGCCGTCGACCGATGCCGGCAAGGACACCGAGGGTGGCCAGCGCCGCCGTCGCGGCCGTCGTGGTGGCCGCCGCCGTCGTCGCCAGGAAGAAGGCACGGCAGCCGGTGGCGTCGAAGGCGCCGCGGGTGCCGACGACCTCGACGACGAAGACGGTGACGACGAAGGCCAGGCCGATACCGGCCGTTCCAGCCCCAGCGTCCCGCCGATGCTCGACACCGCCGCGGCCGCCGAGAACGCGTTCGCGGTCGAGGCTCCCCGCCACGAGGCGACTCGCCCTGCTCCGTCTGCTCCGGCAGACTCGGCTGCGGGCAACGCGGACGATGAGAACGTGCCGTCGGCACTGACGCTGTCGTCGCTGCCGAAGTTGCCGCCGATCCCGGGTCAGTCCCCGGCACCCGCGCCGTCGCGCTCCGTCGTCGACCCGGCCACGCCGGCCGACTCGGCACAGACCCGGACGACCGAGCGTCGCCAGACCGAGTCGGATGCTCCGCTGAGCTCCGCCCCGGCCACGGGCTCGGCTTCGGTGCCCGCTGCGGCGCGGGCTCAGCCCGCCGCTCCGGTCGTCACAGCGGAAGACGCCATCCAGCCCGCGGCCTCGCCCGCGAGCCAGCCGTCTGTGCTCGACGCCCCGGCACGCGGCATGCTGCCGAACGAAACTGACGAGGCCCGCGCAGGCGTCAAGGCGACGACGTCGGCCCCGGCGGCTGTGACGGAGGCCGCCGTATCGGCTCCGGCTAAGGCTCCGGCTCCGGCTCCGGCAGAAACGCCGACCTCGTCTCCTGTGAAGGCGTCGGTCGAAGCTGCTGCCCCGGCGGAAGTTCTGGCTTCTGCTCCTGCTCCTGCTCCTGCTCCCGCGCCGGTCGCGGCACCGGCGCCTGCTCCGGTTCCGACGCCAGCTCCGGCCGCGACGCCTGTTCCGGCTCCGGCTCCAACTCCGGCGCCAGCTCAGGCTCCGACGCCAGCCCCCACCCCTGCCCCGACGGCCAGCGCACCGGTCGTCGAGAGCCCGGCGGTCAAGGCCGACGAGGATGCGATCGAGCACGGAAAAGCGTCTTCGGCACTGCCTGCGGATCCGACGGCGGTAACCCCGAAGTCGCCTGAGGCTTCCAACGTGTCGCCGGTGTCGCACACCCCGCCTGCCGCACCCAGGCCTGCGTCGACGCCGCTGCCGGCCCAGGGCGACCTGCTGACGCGTCCGCGTCAGGAGCCGTCCTCCGGCGATACGCCACGCGACGACGCGTAAGCCTGCGGGGAGGCTTCGGCCTCCCCGAAAGCTGAGTGACTCGTCGTTCCAAACGAAAAACGCCGGGCTGAGAAGCCCGGCGTTTTTCGTTACAGCGAGCCGGTCGTGGGACCGATCAGGTGCCGACCTGGTGATTGTGCGTATCGAGCAGGCCGTGAACGGTCATGAGGTGGGCCAGCCCGACCACGTGCTCCACGTGCAGCTTCTCCATCAGGCGCTGCTTGTAGGTCGATACGGTCTTCGGACTGAGATTCAGACGCTCGCCGATGGACGTGAGCGGCATGCCGCGCACCAGCATCATCGATACCTCCATCTCACGCGTAGACAGCGTATCGAACGGCGAATCCGAGCCGTCGAGGGTCGCCAGGGCCAGCTGCTGCGCCACCGTGGGCGCGAGGTATCGCCGGCCGGATGCGACCTGACGCACGGCGCTGAGCAGCTCGTCCGACGAGCAACCCTTGGTGAGATAGCCCAGCGCACCCGCGTCGAGCAGGCGCTTGGGAAAGCGCGCGTCGTCCACCACCGTGAGAATCACGATGTTGGTGCGCAATTTCGCACGGATCACCCGTTCCGTCAGTTCCACGCCGCTCATACCGGGCATGTGGACGTCGACAAGCGCGATATCCGGCGACTGGGAACGGATAAGACGCAGGCCTTCCTCCGCTGAACCGGCTTCACCCCTGATACGGATGTCCGCCTGCTGCTGCAGGATCATCCGAAAGCCGGTCCTGACCAGTTCGTGGTCGTCGACCAAAACAACATTAATCATTCTTTGCCCTCCCTGGGCCGACTGTACTTCTATGCGCGCGGTGTGGCCCGCACGCTGCCTGCGAATGCATACAATGCCAGATGTGCAGGCGAGACAACCAGCGTGACGGTATGATCATGGAATGCCTTCGAGGCCTGTAGCGGTAATCTCCCACCGTCGTGAGGCGATGCGACCCGATGGTCGTGTAGGCGCCGTCCGCGCTGATCTATAGGGTTTCCCCTACACGCAAAGATGGACGATAGGGGTGACGCGGTTATTGCCGGAAGAAGCGCACTGGGACGGAATGGACGTGGCCGCCCCTGGCTCCACTTATCCGAGGCGACATACCCGTCACGCAGGGGGCACGCCACCGTCAACGGGATGGCGCGAAGCTGGTCGCTCACTCGAGGAGATGACCATGGCTAATGAGAAAAATCGCCCGCCGCAGCATCCTGGACAGAACGATGCGCCGTCAGAGAAGCGCGGTCCGACGGAGCAGCCCGAAACGAATTCTTCCGGCGACCCGGTCGATGACACGGGCGAAGACAATCAGAGCAGTAAGTAGTCGCTCTTAGCGCAGCGCGTCGATGCGGTGATCGCTGGACTTCAGATCAGCCCGCAACCGGCGCGCCGCGCGATTGGCGGCACGCTTCCTCAACAGGACGATGCCCGCAAGAATGAGAATAACCGGGCCCCACCGCCCTCCGGCTGCCTGTGCGAGCAACCTGCCTGCCGCCAGTGAACCGATCGTATTGACGTGTGAACCCGTCGTGCTGGCCATGATGCCTTCCCCGTTTCATCGGTGCGCTGACTGCGCTGACACACAGACTTACCGCTGCGACATGGCAGGCGCGTGAAGCCAGCGACTAGGCGGTATTTACCTCTGCATTCAGCCTGGCGGCGTGGCGATGCCAGCTGACAATACGGCGATCGCATGACGGGTAATGACCTCGGCGTCGATGTGCCCGCGCAGCGGATCGTCTTTCCATTTGCGAATCGCGGACATCGGCAGCACGGTCAGGCTCAGCACCGTGGTCATCAGCAACGCCGGATCGAGCCCCTTGCTCAGACGGCCCTCTTCCTGCCAGCGTCGAATCGTGTCGATCACGACGATCTGGCGCGAGTCGCCCAGACGTTTCTGCATGTGTTGCTTGAACAGATCGTTGTCGCTCAGCATCTCGCCGAAAAACACGGGGCCCATCCACGGCGAGTCGCCGGCGATCGTGACGAAGCGCCGGGCTAGTTCACTGAATGCGGCGACCGGATCCTCCGCGTTGTCGAGGAAAATGCCTTCGAGTCGCTTCCGCATCGGAGCGATGCGCTCGTCGAACAGGACGTCGAACAACTGCTCACGGGTCTTGAAGTAGTAATGCACCGCGGCCGAGGTCATGCCCGCCGCCCGTGCGATGCCGGCCAACGTGGTTTCTGCGTAACCCTTACGGGCGATCAGCTCCAGCGCGATGTCGACCAGACGCTGACGCTGATCGGGTCCATCGGGCTGTAGGGGTGGCCGGCCGGGCCGACGGCCACGGCGGGGAGCGGAAGTAACCAAGCAAACTCCTGACAGCGTCGAAGACGACGACCTGAATACCACGACCGCCGGACCGATTGACCGGCCACGGTGTCGCATTTATATTAACTTACCCATTAATTAAATTCATTGGACGCCTCGTGACCGCCTCCTCCCCTCCGGAAACGGCCAGCTCACCCACTTCATCGCCGTCCCTGCGCGTCCTGTTCCCCGCCCTGATGCTGGTCATGCTGCTGGCGGCGCTGGACCAGACCATCGTATCGACGGCGCTACCGACCATCGTCACGGAACTGGGCGGTTTCAACCAGCTGTCCTGGGTGGTCACCGCTTATCTGCTGAGTTCGACCGTCGTGGTCCCGCTCTACGGTAAATTCGGCGACCTGTTCGGGCGCAAGATCGTCCTGCAGACAGCCATCGCCCTCTTCCTGCTGGGCTCGGTACTGTGCGGGCTCGCCCAGAATATGGATCAGCTGATCGCCATGCGCGCTCTGCAGGGCCTCGGCGGTGGCGGATTGCTGGTGGTCGCCATGGCGTCGATCGGCGATGTCATCCCACCGGCCGAGCGCGGCAAGTACCAGGGCCTCTTCGGTGGCGTATACGGGCTGGCCACCGTGCTCGGGCCTCTGGTCGGCGGCTTCATGGTCGACCACCTTTCGTGGCGCTGGATCTTCTACGTGAACCTGCCGCTGGGCCTGATCGCCGTTGCGGTGATCGCCGCGGCGTTTCATCCGCACGTTCGACACGTAAAGCACACCATCGACTACTGGGGCGCCGGCTGGCTCACCCTCGCATTGAGCTGTCTGATCCTGTTCACCACGGAGGGCGGCACGATCCTGCCCTGGAACGCGGCGGAATTGTGGTTCATCCTCACCTTTGCCGTCGTCGGCGTCATCGGCTTCATCTACGAGGAGTCGATCGCCAGCGAACCGATCATCCCGCTCGGCCTGTTCCGTCACCGCACGTTCCTGCTCAGCTGCATCATCGCTCTCTTCGTGGGTGCCGCCCTGTTCGGGTCGACCACCTTCATGCCGCTGTACCTGCAGGTCGTGAAGGGGGTCTCACCCACCGGCGCGGGCATGCAGCTGCTTCCGCTGATGGGCGGCGTGCTGGTCAGCTCCATCGTCAGCGGGCGGGTGATCAGTCGTATCGGCCGCTACCGGATCTTTCCGATCGTCGGCACCTTCATCGCCACGGTCGCACTGACCCTGCTCGGCACCCTGCACAACGACAGCCCCATCGCCCTGCTCTATGCCTACGCCGGCCTGCTCGGTCTGGGCCTCGGCATGGTCCTCCAGGTCCTCATCCTCGCCACGCAGAACAGCATCGACATGAAGCACATGGGCGTGGCGACGTCCGGCGTCACGCTGTTTCGGTCGATCGGCGGCTCTGTCGGCGTGTCCGTGTTCGGCGCGGTGTTCAGTAACGGGTTACAGTCGCGGCTGGCCGACATGATGCCGGCCGGCGTGCCCGCGCCGCACTCGCTGCGCCCGGACGCCGTCAACGCATTGCCGCCGGACGTCCACGCCCGCTATCTCGAGGCGTTCGGTGCGTCGCTGCATACCGTGTACGACGTGGGCGCGTGCGTTATCGCCGTCGCTTTCTTCTTCGCCTGGTGGATGAAGGACATGCCACTGCGCCGCGCCTCCCACCCGGCTGCGCCGGTCGCGACGGGCAAGCCGGTCGCCGCGGAGGAGCGGATGGCCGAGGCGGGAAGCTGAACATCACGATGCGCGCATTCGGCATGGCCCATCAAGCGCGCGGTCGCGCGGCCGTTACATCAGGCGACCCTCCGGCTGGACATCATGTGAAACGCCATCGCGTACCGGGCATCGCCCTGCTTTCTCTCCTACTGCTCGCCGGCTGCAGGAGCAACGACCTCCATCTCGCCGGCAAGGGCGCCGATCCGGCGGACATCACGTTGTCCGGCAAACGCGGAACGGTCACCTGGCAGTGGGGACCGAAGTCGTTTGCGGAAGCCGTCACGGCGATCAGCCGAACGACCACGCATGGGCCCACGGGTGTGTCCGGCACCGTCGACCTGACCCTTGCGGGCGGCAAACACGTTTTCCTCGTCGGGGACCACAGCACCTTCGCCTGCCGGCATGGCTGCACGGAACTGCACATGCCGGCCCTGTGGGTCGTGGCCGAGGACTAGCTCCCCCTTCCGGATCGGACACAAAAAAAGCCCCGGTTTTCACCGGGGCTTTAAAAATCTGGAGCGGGAAACGAGACTCGAACTCGCGACCCCGACCTTGGCAAGGTCGTGCTCTACCAACTGAGCTATTCCCGCATCGAGCCCGCAATTCTATGGAAGATGCCAGGGCATTGCAAGCCCTTCTATCAGGAGACGCGGACGGACATCCACGATCCGGAAATCTTCTCCTGCAGCACTTCGACGGGGCGGCCATGACCACTCAGCTCGCGAGCCCGCGTGAACGCGAAATCGACCGCCGCGCCTTCGGAGTCGAACAACTCTTTCGCGGAGCCCGGGAGCAAGACCCACCACGAGCGGTGATTGATCGAAGGGTAGAAGACGTAGACACGTAGCGGTTTGACGTGTTCCGTCACCGGTCCTTTCTGCGCGGTACGGTTGGAACCGGGCATGGGCTACCTCCGGAATTCCTACGTGTCGCACATGGGGAGTTATGCGTATGTGACCTGGCCCGGAAGCGGACGCGCGGTCGGGTACAAGCACGGGCAGTCAGCCTTATGGCGATCCGGACATCACGCATGCCTTGTCTTCCGACAGCACGAAACATGCGGCCACCTTGCCCGGCTATGCGAACGGCTCGAAAGTACGCGGCGTCGATCTTGCGCCCCCATCCAGCATCCGGAAGTCCATCGAACGTATCGGCGACTTCCTGACATGCAGCCAGATCCAGATGAAGCGGCAGACGGCCGGCTACGGATTGGATCGACGGTTGGCGCAGGCTTATGAGGCGGTGGGGTGCACGCTTTGAAGCGCCGACCGCTGATAGCGTGACGTGGTCGCACAAACGAACCGATGCCACTACTGGCGAGCTTCACAGCGCAATTTCGGGTCGGCACAATGCGTTCGATATGCGACTATCAGACGAAAAAGTGCTCACCCTCGCGGACCTGGCGAACGACGCACTAGCCCTGAACAAGGCGGCCCTGGCTGGCGACTACGACGAGGCGCGCTTTCGCGCTCAGATGATTACCGAGAAGGCCATGACAGCGGGTTACGACGCGCTTGCGTCGGCGGCGGCCACGGCACACCGAAGTCTGGGCGCGGTGGGCACTACGCCGGAAGCCGGCTTCGGCTACGGCATTCTCAATATCGCGGAGCAGATCGGCGCTCTGGTCGAAAGGCAATCCGCCAGGCGCCTGCCGTGACGTTTACGAGTCGGATGCACTGACGTCGTTGCGACGCACGAAAGCCGTCGGTATCCCTGGTGCCCGGAGTCGGACTCGAACCGACATACCCTTGCGGATGAGGGATTTTAAGTCCCTTGCGTCTACCGATTTCGCCATCCGGGCGTCACAAAGAAAAAAGGCGCAACCGCGTTAACGGATGCGCCCTGGAATGCGATGGAGGCCGAGGTCGGAATCGAACCGGCGTACGCGGATTTGCAGTCCGCTGCATGACCACTCTGCCACCCGGCCATCGCTTGCGCAGCGCGAAGAGTATCGCGTGGCGCTTAAAAAACAAAACCTCGGGTGACCGAGGCTTCGTAAAATCTTTGGAGCGGGAAACGAGACTCGAACTCGCGACCCCGACCTTGGCAAGGTCGTGCTCTACCAACTGAGCTATTCCCGCGTCGTTGTCCAGCTATTCTAAATCACGACGGCAATGTGTCAACCACCTTGCACGGGTTTTTTTTCATTTTCGTTCTCATCCTCCGCATCGCCCCGCAGCGCGGGCCACGCGGCGCGCAGGTAGTCCAGACCGGACCAGATGGTCAGGATGCCCGCGATGACCAGCAGGGCTTCGCCGATGTGGTACAGGCGCAGGGTTTCGGCGTCGTGCTGCAGGAGCAGGACGACGAGAGCGACCATCTGCATGGCGGTCTTCAGCTTGCCCAGGAAGGCGACCTTCACACGTGAGCGCGCACCGATCTCGGCCATCCACTCGCGCAAGGCCGAGACACTGATCTCACGCCCCACGATCACCGACGCCGTGACCGCGAGCAGGATGCCCTGCCAGCCGCCGGGGTGCGACTGCACCAGGAGGAACAGCGTCACCGCCACCATCAGCTTGTCCGCGACCGGGTCGAGGAAGGCGCCGAAGGCCGAGGTCAGATTCATGCGACGTGCCAGATAGCCGTCGAGCCAGTCGGTGAAACCGGCCAGGACGAAAACCAGCGCGGCGGTCAGGCTCGCCCCGCGGAACGGCAGGTAGAAGACGACAACCATCACCGGCAACAGCAGCACGCGGAAGAGGGTCAGCCAGGTCGGGAGGTTGATGCGCATAGGTCAGCCAGTACGGGAGAGGTCGGTGCGAGCCGACACCTCCGTTCGATCAGGGATGCAGCATGGCATAGATGCGTTCGGCGAGCCCGCGATCAATGCCCTTTACGCTCATCAGTTCTTCGACGCCTGCCGCTTCCACGCCGGCGAGCCCGCCGAAAGCCTTCAGCAGCGCCGCGCGACGACGTGCGCCGACACCGGCCACGTCTTCCAGCGTACTGCGTTCGCGGGCCGCCTCACGCCGACGGCGATGCCCGCTGATCGCAAAACGGTGCGCTTCGTCACGAACCGCGGCAACCAGGTGCAGTGCGGGCGACGATGTGCCGGGATGCAGGGTCTTCCCACTTTCCGCGAGAACCAGCGTTTCTTCACCCGCGCGGCGACCCGGCCCCTTGGCCACACCGACCACGCGAATGCCTTCCACGCCCAGCTCGCGAAGGACGTCCACCGCCTGCGCCACCTGCCCCGTGCCACCATCGATCAGCAGGATGTCAGGCCTGACTCCGCCTTCGACGACCTTCTTGAACCGGCGCGTCAGCGCCTGGTGCATGGCGGCGTAATCGTCGCCCGGGGTGATGCCTGCGATATTGAAACGACGGTAATGGGATTTTTCAGGACCTTCGGGGCCGAAGACCACACACGAGGCCACGGTCGCCTCACCCATCGTATGGCTGATATCGAAGCACTCGATGCGACGCGGCATGACGTCCAGTGCCAACACCTTCTGCAGATCGTCGAAGCGCGCCAGCAGGGTGTGCCGACTGGCGAGCCGCGACGTGAGCGCGGCGCCCGCGTTACGCTGGGCCATCTCCAGGAAGCGCGCACGCTCACCGCGCACGCTCGGCTTCAGCGAAACCGTATAACCCGCATGCTCGGAGAGGACGGACGCGAGCACGTCGATGTCCTCGACGGTGTCGCTGAGAATCAGCTCACGCGGCACCTGCCGCTCGAGGTAGTACTGCGCGATGAACTGCGCGAGGACGTCGCCCAGCGACGCATCGGTACCCAGTCGCGGGAAGAAATCGCGCGATCCCAGGCTGACGCCATTACGGAAGAACAGCACGCTGACGCACGCCATGCCGCCCTCCATGCTGCAGGCGATCACATCCATATCGGCGCTCGCGCCTTGCACGAAGTGCTGTGCCTGGAGTCGGCGGAGGGCGGCGACCTGATCGCGTAGCGTCGCCGCGCGCTCGAAGTTGAGCGACTGACTGGCGGTTTCCATGGCCACGGCCAGTTCATCGATCACCGCACTGCTGCGCCCTTCGAGGAACATCTCGGCGTGGCGCACGTCATTCGCGTAATCCGGCACGTCGATCAGGCGCACACACGGTGCGCTGCAGCGGCCGATCTGATGCTGCAGGCAGGGCCGGGAACGATTCCTGAAATAGCTGTCCTCGCACTGGCGCACCTTGAACAGCTTCTGCATGAGGCCGAGGCTCTCGCGCACGGCGAACGTGCTCGGGTACGGCCCGAAATAACGGCCCGGACCCGTCTTCGCGCCCCGATGGAAAGCCAGGCGCGGGTATTCGTCGGTGCTCGACAGGTAGATGTAGGGATAGCTCTTATCGTCGCGCAGGACGATGTTGTAGCGCGGCTTCAGCGACTTGATCAGCTGCGATTCGAGCAGCAGCGCCTCACCCGCGGTGCGGGTCAGCGTCACTTCCGCGCGCGCGATCTGCGACACCATCGAGGCGATGCGCGGATCCATCGGCGGCTTGAGGAAATAGTTACTGGTCCGCTTCTTGAGGTTGGCGGCCTTACCCACGTACAGCAGCTCGTCCTCCGCGTCGAAATAGCGGTAGACGCCAGGCGAGGTGGTGAGATGACGAACGAAGGCCTTGCCGTCGAACGGATGCGACTCGGTGTGCTCCATAGCGGTCATTTTACCGCGTCCGTGTACGCCGGACGCGAAAACGCCGGCATGGGATGAATCATGCCGGCGCCGGACCTTCCGTGGGAGCGTCGCCGTCCTTAGGGGGAGAGCTTGGCGACAGGGATAGGTTACGTCGCCGCCCTACGCCGCGCGCCCGGCGGAGGCCGACGCCGGGCCTAGGCAAGCGCCTCGGCCCAGCGTCAGCGATCCCCTACACGCCGGCGCGACGGGATCGATTCCTACGCAATACCAAGGCCTCAGCGGGCCAATCGCGCCGGCTCAGCCCTTCAGCTGCGCCGCCACCCAGCGCTCGGCCCGCTCCAGATCCTCCGCCGTGTCGATCCCCGGCGGGAACGGCTCCGGCGTCGGCCGGACCGAGATGGCATAGCCGTGCTCCAGCGCCCGCAGCTGCTCCAGGGACTCGATCCGCTCCAGCGGCGTACGCGGCAGAGCCGCCAGACGACGCAGGAAGCCCGCACGGTAGGCGTAGATCCCGATATGGCGCAGGAACGGGACATGAGGCGGCAGGACGCCGCGGTCCTTCGCGAACTCGTCCCGGGCCCAGGGCGCGGGCGCCCGGGTGAAATACAGCGCCCGGCCGTTCCCGGACTGGACCACCTTGACGATGTTCGGGTCGAAGAATTCCTCGGCGTGCTCGATCGGGGTCGCCAGGGTGGCCATCGGCGCGTCGTCCCCGGCCAGGGTGGCCACCACGGCACGGATACCCGCGGCGGGCGCGAACGGCTCGTCGCCCTGCAGGTTCACCACGATGGTGTCTTCCGGCCAGCCGAAATGGTTGACCGTCTCCGCGATGCGGTCGCTGCCGGACGCGTGGTCCTCGCGCGTCATGCAGACGAGGATGTCGCCGCAGCCGCGCAGCTCCTTCGCCACGCGCTCGTCGTCGGTGGCCACCACGACCTGGGCGGCACCCGCCTGCCCTGCCCGCGCCGCCACCCGACGAATCATGGACTCGCCGGCGATCTTCAGCAGGGGCTTGCCCGGCAGGCGGGTCGACCCGAAACGTGCGGGTACGACGACGACGAACGGGGGAATCTTCTCGGCCATGAGGGCTTCCGGTCTCGGGGAGACGGAAGCGTACCCCCTATGACCGCACGGCGGAATCAGACGACCGAGAGATTGAAGCCCAGACCGTTGGCCAGCTCCATGAACCCCGGGAATGACGTGGCGACATTCGTACAGTCGCCGATCGAGATCGGCGCGGAAGCGACGAGGCCGGCGATGGCGAAACTCATCGCGATGCGGTGGTCGCCGTGGCTGTCGACGTTGCCGCCACCGATCGTGCCACCACGGATCATCGCGCCGTCCGGCAGTTCGTCGATCAGCACGCCACAGGCCTTCAGGCCGTTGGCCATGCTGGCGATGCGGTCGGACTCCTTGACCCGGAGTTCGGCCGCGCCACGGATGGTGGTCATGCCCTCGGCGACCGCCGCCGCGACGAACAAGGCCGGGAACTCGTCGATCATGTCGGGCACGATATCGAGGGGCAGTGCCACCCCGTGAAGCTTCCGATAGCGCACGACGAGGTCGCCAATGTCTTCACCGCCGCTGCTGCGCTCGTTCTCGACCGCGATGTCCGCACCCATGAGTTCGAGCGCCGCCAGCAGACCGGTGCGACGTGGATTGAGGCCCACACCCTTGATCCGTACATACGAACCGGGCACCACGCAGGCTGCGACGATGAAGAACGCCGCCGAGGAGAAGTCGGCCGGGACGTCCACGTCGACCGCGGTCAGGCGGTGACCGCCCTCCAGTTTCGCCTTGCCCGGCGAATACTCGATGGGCCAGCCGAACGCCTTGAGCATGCTCTCGGTGTAGTCGCGGGTCGGATGCGGCTCGATGACCTCCGTCGTGCCTTCGGCGTACAGGCCGGCCAGCAATAACGCCGACTTGATCTGGGCACTCGCCACGGGCGGCCGGTAGCTGATGCCCTTGAGCTTCGCGCCGGCGTGGATGCGTAGCGGCGGCTTGCCGTCCTCGGTGTCGATGGTCGCGCCCATCAGAGCGAGCGGATCCGTTACGCGACGCATCGGCCGGCGCGACAGCGATTCATCACCGACCAGCGTGCTGCCGAACGCCTGACCGGCAAGCAGGCCGGCAAGAAGACGCATCCCCGTGCCCGCGTTACCGCAGTCCAGATGGTCCGCCGTGCCGCGCAGGCCGTGCAGGCCCACGCCGTGAACGACACGCTCGCCCGGCGCCGGCGTTTCGAAGCGCACGCCGAGCTTGCCGAGGATCGCCGCCGTGGCGCGGGTGTCCTCACCTTCGAGGAAGCCACGGATATGGGTCACACCTTCAGCCAGGGCGCCGAACATCAAGGCGCGATGGGATACGGATTTGTCACCGGGTACGACGATGTCGCCGTGCAGGGCGGTGCCTGCGCGGCTTTGCCAGTCCATGCGGCTCATGGCAGGTTCTCCAGAAGACGTTGTAATTCAGCGCGACTGCCGATGCTGATGCGTACCGTGTCGGGCAGGCGATAGCCACCCATGGGGCGCACGATGACGGCGCGCTCGAAGAGGTGCGCCTCGAACGCGGCGGCGTCGCGACCGAGATCGACGAGCAGGAAGTTGGTCTGCGATGGGAGCACGCGCATGCCGTGCGCCGTGAGCTCCCCGGTCAGCCACGCGCGATCGCGACGATTGACCTCGCGCACGCGGGCGCGATGCTCGTGATCGCCCAGCGCCGCTTCGGCCGCGGCGAGCGCCACGACATTCACGTTGAAGGACTCACGCAGGCGTTCGCACACCGCGGCCACGGACGGATGACTCAACATGTAGCCGATACGCAGCCCGGCCAGACCATGCGCCTTGGAGAAGGTGCGCGTCACGACCAGATTGGGGAAGCGACCCAGCAGGTGCAGCGCCGTGCTGAGGCCCGCCGCGTCGACGTACTCGTGGTAGGCCTCGTCGACCACCACGATCGTTTCGTCTGGCACGCGCTCGAGAAAGGCTTCGAGCGCGGCGTCGGTGAACCAGGTGCCGGTCGGGTTGTTCGGGTTGGCCAGATAGATCAGCCGCGTCGTCGGCGTGACCGCCGCGGCGATGGCATCGAGGTCATGACCGTACGGCGCCTCCGGATGATCGGCCGGCAACGCCGGCACGGCGATACCCGGCGCACCGGCAGCAGCCGCCGCGATGGGAAACACCGCGAAGCCATACTGCGAGAACACCACCGGGTGATCCGCATCGGCGAAGCACTGCGCCAGCAACATCAGCAGTTCATGCGAACCGTTGCCCAGGGTTATGCCGGCCAGCGGGACGCCCAGTTCCGACGACAGACGCTCTTTGAGCGACTTGCCGCTGGGATCGGGATAGCGCCACATCTCCTCGAGCACGCGCGTCGCCGCCTGCGTGGCGAGGCGGCTCGGGCCGAGCGGATTCTCATTGGACCCGAGCTCGGAAATCACCGCACCGAAACGACGGCGCAGCGCGGGCAGGTCATGACCGGGATCGTAGGCACGCAGTGCCGACGTCGCCCGGTTGGCGAGCGCCGCCGCGTCGAACACGCCGGTCACGGCAAGGCGACCGGGTAGGAACCGAGCACGCGCACGTCGGCAGCCGCAGGCTTCATTTCCTCGAGGGCGGCCTTCATCGACTCGTCTTCGACATGGCCGGAGACGTCGATGAAGAACGCGTACTGCCACTTGCCCGTGTGCGCCGGACGCGACTCGATGCGGTTCATGCTGATGCCGTGATGCGCCAGCGGGCTGAGGACGTCGTACAACGCACCTGGCTTGTCACGCACGGACACCAGCAGCGACGTGCGATCGTTACCCGACGGCGGGAAGATCGAACGACCGATGACGAGAAAGCGAGTCGTGTTGTCCGAGCGGTCCTCGATGGGGCCGGCCACGGTCTTCAGACCGTACACACGCCCCGCCGTCTCGCCAGCGATGGCCGCGGACTCCGGCGACAGCTTCGCCGTGCGCGCAGCCTCCGCATTGCTCGACACCGCGATGCGCTCGGCGTTGGGCAGGTTGACACGCAACCAGCCCTGGCACTGCTGCAGCGACTGCGGGTGCGAGTAGATGCGCTTGACGTCTTTGAGCTCGCCCGTGAGCGAGAGCAGGTTCTGGTGGACGCGCAGCTCCACTTCGCCGCAGATGGTGGCTTTGGACACGAGGAACATGTCCAGCGTCATCTGAATCATGCCCTGACCGGAATTTTCGACCGGGACGACGCCGAAATCGGCATTGCCCGCGGCGACTTCCTGAAAGACTTCCTCGATGCTGCCCAGGGGCAGACCGTAGGCGGCGTGACCGAAATGCTTGCGCACGGCCTGCTCGCTGAAGGTCCCCTCCGGGCCGAGGAAGCCGATCTTCAGCGGCTGCTGCTGCGACAGACACGACGACATGATTTCACGGAACAGACGGACCAGCTCGGCATTGGGCAGCGGGCCGTCGTTACGGTCGATCACGCCGCGCAGGACCTGGGCCTCCCGTTCGGGTCGGTAATACTCCACCGCAGCCTTCAACGGGCCTTTGGCCCGGCCGACCTGCTGTGCCCAACGGGCGCGCTCGCTGATGAGCGACTGCAGTTGCTGGTCGATGCTGTCGATGCGCGTACGCGCTTCGACGAGCGTGGCTTGCTTATCGGTGGGGGTCTTGCTCATGGACTTCCAGGCGGCTAAGTGGTTGCAAATGAAACGGTTATCACCGCAAACAGCATGCTGCAGTGCGGTGACTCCCGACTTTAACCGTGCCGCGCCATAAAGTCCCGCATGAAATTCACGAGGACGTCGACAGCCTCCTGCGGCACCGCGTTGTAAAGCGACGCACGCATGCCACCGACGGCCTTGTGGCCCTTGAGCGCCAGCAGGCCGGCTGCCTCGGATTCGGCGAGGAAAGCCGCATCCAGTGCGCTGTCGTGAAGAGTGAATGGCACATTCATGCGCGAGCGAGCGCTCACTTCGACCGGGCTGCGATAAAAGCCGTCCGAGCCATCGATCGCGTCATACAGCGTCGACGCCTTGCGCGCATTGCGTTCGCCCATCGCGACGAGACCGCCCTGCTCTTCCAGCCATTCGAACGTGAGCCCGGCGAGATACCAGCCCCAGGTGTTCGGCGTGTTGAGCATGGAGTCGTTCGCTGCGTGCTCCGCGTAGCGAAAAATCTTGGCCATCGGACGGCCCGCGCGTGCCAGCAGGTCGTCCCGCACGATCATCACCACCAGCCCCGACGGCCCGATGTTTTTCTGCGCGCCAGCGTAGATCATTCCAAAGCGCGAGACGTCCACCGGCTCGCTGAGGATGTTCGATGACATGTCCGCCACCAGGGGAACACCACCGGCATCCGGCACGTCATGAAATTCGACCCCATGGATCGTCTCGTTTGGCGTGTAGTGCAGGTAGGCCGCTCCCGGATCGAGATCCCACGTGTCACGTGCAGGCAGCGCAAGATAATTCGCCGATTCCGACGTCGCTGCCACGCGTGCCGTGATGTACGGCGAAGCCTCACGTACGGCCTTCTCGCCCCAGTGCCCTGTAACGACATAGTCGGCCGACGCGCCCACGGGTGCCAGGTTCATCGGTATCTGCGCGAAATGCTGGGTCGCCCCACCCTGCAGGAAAAGCACCTTGTACCCGGCCGGCACGCTCATCAGCCGGCGAAGACGCGCTTCGGCCTCCGCTGCGAGGATCATAAAGGCCTTGCCGCGATGCGAGAGCTCCATGACCGATGCCCCGGAGCCGTTCCAGTCCAGCATCTCCGCTTGCGCCCGTCGCAGCACCGCTTCGGGAAGCGCTGCCGGACCGGCACTGAAATTCCATGCTCGCGACATTGTGAGTCCACTCAGAAGGGAGGCCTCGATTATGCCGAAAAGTGCCCTCGATCGCGCCTGACTTTGCGTCAGGACATTAGCGAATTTCACGACGGCTGAATGCTTTAAGGACTGTAATCCAGACCGTAAGCGGTAAAGGATGCCGCCCTCGACGCAAGGAAGCGAACATGCCGACCCATGCCATCCCGAGCACCGGGATCTCCGCGAGTGACCTGGCCTCGGGCCTTAGCCGCCTCGGATTCATCTCCTGCCTGGACGTCGTCCGCCAGGGACGACAAGCCTTTCTCGAACACGCCCGAACGATCGACACGCCTGCGGGCGCCGACACCCCGACCGACGCCGATGCGCTCTACGACGCCGCACTGAGCCGTGCCTCATCGCTGGCCCAGTGGCATAACCGCCTCATTGCCCGCCAGTCCCCGACCACTCGCGCCCTCCGCAAGCTGGACGCGGGGGACGCGAGACAGCGAACCGTCGCCACCATCGGCGATGGCACGCAATACGACGACTGGTTCGCACGCGCCGGGAATTACGCCGCCACGGACTCGGTGGCCAGCCTGTTCTCGCCTGCGAGTTACCTCGTCGACCTCTATCGGCAGGCGAAAAGGCTGCACCTTGTGAGCAGCGTGTTTCACATCGACAAACGCCGACCGGATCTGGCGACGTTCGTACTCAGCCAGGCCAATATGGATGACGAGGTACCCAACCTGACCCTGGTCAACGAGATCCTCGCTACCGCCGTCGACGCCAAATGGAATCTCAAGGAAGAAAAGTCCCCGCCCTTCGAGCTTCCGTACGATGCCGACGCCGATCTCGTCGACGAGTGGATCCGAGCCCTCGGAACCACGGAGGCATCCATACTGGATGCTTTGTTCGATGATGTTGCCGACGCATTTGAACCGGCGGTGTCTTACAACGACAGTGCGCCCTGGCGCGTAACGCCGGAACTTTGCCGGGCGACGCTGCGCTGGGCCCCCGCGCGTATGGCAACCTTGGCCAAGGGCGCGACGCCCTGGCGGACGCCGACTCCCGATAGGGTGACCGACCTGACGCGACAGACCGGGTTATCTGTCGGGCAAGTGCACGATCTCCTGGCAGTCGAGCCAGCGTTCGGACCCGACGGGTTGCGCACGAACCCGAAAACCTACGGCGCCTATTTCATCCACGATGGCAACAACCCCCTCCCGCACGCCGCGTTCGAAATCGTGCATGACAAACCCGGCGACCCTGGCAAGATCGTCAACGGAGGCATTGACAACTGGGCCCGCATGCTCTGGTCGATCGCCATCCAGCGATCTCTCGGCATCTCCTTCGAAGACATCGACTGGATAGGTCGACAAATCGATTATGACGTCACCGACCTCCGTGCACATGCAAGGCTCTATACGGCCTTCAGCCAGATTCGCGATCTCCACGGCCTTTCCGCAAACGCATTCGCCGGACTCGTGGGCGACCTGAACAGTTACGGTCGTCCGAGAGAAGCGTCGTTCCTGTGCACCGTCTATTCACCTGCCATTCTTCCCATGCTCGGCAAGAAGTACGATTTCCTGGCAAGCGCCGGTTTGGCAGAGAACAGTCCCATGAAGTGCATTTGCGAGGCACTGGGCATGCTCCCGGACCAGGTCGAACGTTGCATACGAGAGGGCTTTGCGACGACCAGACAGGTCGAAGTCAATGTGCACCTGCTCAGTGGTCTCTACCGCGCCTCCCTTATTGCCAGGCTCGTCGGCCTGACCATGGGTGAAACCCTGGCGTTGTGGGACCAGATGGAAACGACTCTCCTTCAGCAGCTCTTCGAAACACGCGCATCCAATCTCGCGGAACGGTCCATTCGCATCCTCAAATGCACGTACACCGTCGCCTGCTGGCTTCGCGAACAAAAAATGGACGTGGACACTCTCGTCCGCCTGACGGCGCAGACGCACGCGACGACCGTCGACGACAACATCCTGAAGTTTGTCGCCAGTCTGCATCAGAGTGCGCAGGAGGGAACCGACGCGGAAGCGCACGGTTTGACTGGCGCGCTTACGCAGGCCAGGATGATCTCGCAGCTGTCCCGACACGTCGCCACGCATTTCGGCATGAAGGCCGAAGCGGCAGCAGCCATGCTCTCCTGGGTCGACGACGTGATCGAGGAAGCGGATCCGGACCTGGAGGGATACGGTTCCGCGACGTTCTGGAAAGACGCATTCGCCAACCCGCAGACCAAGCATCCGCTGGGCCGCGACGACCTGCCTCCAAAGCTCATCCAGTACGTGCGCGTGCTCACCCAGTTCGCCGAAGTCTGCTGCCGCTATGGCTTCGAGGAACAGGACATACGCCTCATCATCGCACCGAACGGATATAGATCACCGGTTTACAAGGGAAAGACACCCGCACTGAGCCTGCCCACGCTTTTTCACCTGGCTTGGTACGCAGCATGGCGAGACGGCATCAAAGGGGATATCAGCCAGGCCAGACTGAAGCTCGTCGAGGCGGTACAGGCGAAGAAAGGCGAATATGACGTCACCGAGTTCGCCATCCTGAACGCGTGGCCCGTCGACGATACGCAACATATTTTCACCGGCGAACTCGAATCGAAGATAAGCACCGTGTCCCATATACGTCGAATTCAGGCGCGACTGGCTCAATGCGACCTGCTGAGCATCGACCATCCGCAACTCACCGTTTTCGAGTCGACGTTCGCGTTGATGGACTCAGCCGAGCCGACTTTCACCGATCGCGGCCAGCACGCGGCCATCGCGCGTGCCGCCCTCAACCACGCGCCAGCCTCCGCGCAGCGCGGAGTGAGTGAGGCCTGCGCCGAGCGTCTGCGCGATGCGCGGCTCGCCTGCTACATCCGACTGAACGACTGGGGCACATTGAAAGGCCGCATCAACACGCCGGACGACCTCTACGAGTATCTCCTGCTCGATCCGCTCGTCACCGCGAAGCCCACCACTTCCCGGTTGGCCGAGGCGATCGCCAGCGTGCAGCTCTATTTGCATCGCTGCAGGGAGGGCATGGAACCCGACGTGATCGCATCGGCACTCGCCGAGCTGAAGCGGCCTGGAGGCTATTTTGACTACTGGGACGCCTATCACAAGCGCTACGGCACATGGGCGGGCCTCCAGCGGCTTCTCAGGTACCCAGGCAGTTTTCTCGATCCCGCACTGCGATACCGAAAAACCGAAGCATTCAGCAAGCTGGAGAATGCATTGGCATCAGCCCGGCTGAGCAAGGAGCACACCGAAACGGTATTTCGCGAATTCGTTGCCGCTACGTGCGATCGTCTCGACATGCGGTATGACTCGGCGTTCCTCGTGGAGGACGGAAGAAATACTCACATATTCATGTTAGGTCACATGGAACAGAACCCGCGGCGGTACTTCTGGCAACGCGCGGACAATCCCTACGTTTCGGCGTGGAAATGGTCTGACTGGCACGAAATTACGTTTCAACCGGGCACCAGGGAACTGGTGCGACCAAGCATCTTCGTATATCGGTCACGGCTTCACGTTGCGTGGTGGTGCATCCGTCCCAGCAGCGAGGCCAGCACTGAGCCGACACCCCTTTACGACATAACCCTGATGATTGCCGTCCAAACAACGGATAGCGGATGGACGTCCTACACCTATGACGTGGTGCGCGGAGAGAAGTTCACGCTCTACACGGACGGGACCGTAGGCGTCGCAGGAGATTACAGCTTCGGCATCGTAGCGGCCTTGTTCACGGGAACGGTGATGACACGCTTTCTTATCGTCTCCCCCGACATGACGAAGAAACCCGAAAGCGAATGGCCTTCACATAAGAACTTCTCACTGACCCTACGGGACGTTCCGGGGCGAATCTACATAAGGCAAGATCTTCGCTACAGAGAACTCGGAAAGCGTAGCGACGACGACGGAGTCGCAGTAAACGACAAATCTGACTTAATGAATGTATCGGACTACTACGATGACTTTCCCCATGCGAGCCTTGTTTTCGAGTACCCAGGAAAAGCCTCTGGCAAAGTAACTCTTGACCTGATCGTTACGAACATTGTCATCGCCCATCGCTCGGTTTCCAGCCACCTCATTGCAGCGCTATCCCGAGGCATCGAGACGTTTCTGGCTTATCGCACTCAGCACGACATGCCGTCCGACTGGCCTGCCTGGCAAACTGGATATGGGTACTATCTGTGGGAGCTCTTCCTCCACGCCCCGCTGCTCATCGCGAGCCGCCTGATCGACGAACAGGATTTCGACGAAGCCACTACCTGGCTAAGCCGGCTTTTTTCTCCGTCCGGGTATATTGGCACCAACGGCGCCCCGCTGCTCGACAGTGCCAACAAGCCGCTCTACTGGAATCCACTCCCGCTGCAAGACGACGTCAGCTGGGGTTCAACGGGGACGGAAAGCACCGACGACCCCGACATCATCGCGATGCTCGACCCCATGCACTACAAGCTGGCCATCTTCCAGCGCTGGCTGAAGCTCTACCTCGACCGCGGCGATCGCGCCTACCGGCAACAGACGCGCGACACGCTGACCGAAGCGAAGATGTGGTACGTGCAGGCGTCGCAGCTGCTGGGTGAGCAGCCATACTTTCACGAGGTGCCCGGATCGCTATGGCCCAACCCCTCGCTCTCGAGAGCTGCCACATCGACCCTCGGCGCGCTGGATGTTCTCGAGGGCACGGTCGAACCCGGCGAGGAACTGCCCGCCGACCCGGGCCCTCGTGGCCAGATCGATCTCATCGACGGCATGTTTCTCTCACCCCTGGACGACGACACCTTGCAGTGGTGGCCACGAATCGCGATGCGCCTGCGTTATTTGCGTGCCGGTCTGTCGCTCGATGGCCGGCCACTGGTTCTGCCTCTCTATGAGACGCCCGTGTCGCCACGCGAGCTACAGCAACGGCGCCTGGCGGCCGGTGCGAATGGCCGCAACCTCGGTGGACCAGTGCCGGCCATGCCTGTCTACCGCTTCCTTTATGCGCTCGAACGCGCGCGCTCGATCGTTCGCGAGGTCATGCAATTCGGCATGACCTTGCAGTCACTGATGGAACGAAAAGACGGCGATGCCATGGGCGCGTTGCGCGAGGATCAGGCGGTCGCCATCCAGGCGCTGGTCAAAGACGACTACCTCGATCGTCAGCGGCAACTGCAAACGACCGAGCGAGGGCTGAAACAGAGCCGGGCTCGCGCCGAACAGCGACGGGACCACTACCAGTCCCTGATCGATCGCAACCTTCTGTCCGAGGAGACGGCGGCGCAGATCATTCGTTACGCATTGCCCCCGCTCTACCATCTGACGGCCGGCGCAGGCGCCGCGGCGGCATTCCTGGACACCGTACCGAATTCGTACACCGGGGGAATGTCGTTCGGTGTCGGCGGCAGCAAATGGTCGGCCGTCGGCAACGCCGTCGTCCAGGGCATGCAGCTCGAAGCGGCCGGCATGGAGTCGGTCGCAACCGGCCTTGAACAGAAAGCGGCCTACGCCGTACGCCGCGACGAATGGAACACGCAAAAGACACTGGCCGAAGGCGACATCGAACAAATCGATATCCAGTTGGAAATCAACGCCAGCGAACAGCGACAAGCCATCGATGCGAGCGAACTGCTCGACCTGCAATACGAGCATGCCAGGGCAACGCGCGACCTGCTCGCCACCCGTTTCAGTTCGCAGGAGCTGTTCGGCTGGCAGGCGAGCCGCGCCAGCACGCTGTATTACCAGTTGTACGACATGGCACTTGGTCTGTGTGGTGAGGCGCAAAGTGCCTACGCCTATGAAACGAGGCAGCCGGAGGGGTTCATTCTTCCCGGGGTCTGGGATGACCTGCATCAGGGCCTGCTGGCTGGAGAGGGATTGCTGCTTGGTCTGCAACGTATGGAACAGGCATTCCAGCAGCAGAACATCCGCCCACTGGAAGTGGAACGGACGGTATCGCTGGCGGCGCTCGCCGACCAGCCACTGGCCGACCTGATCGCAGAGGTCATGGGGGCAGACGCGGGCGAGGGCATGAGCATTCGCGACAGTGGAGCGCTCAAGGTGGAGTACGGCAAGCAGGGACTCGATATCTCATTCTCGCTCAAGGATGCGGGCATCGCGACGGATTACCCGGCCTCGATGAACCTGGGCAACGCACGACGGATCAAGTCGATGGCACTGACCCTGCCCGCCCTCCTTGGCCCCTACGAAGATATCCGCGCACTACTCGGCTATGACGGCGCTTATGCCGGCGACATGCCGCGTGGATGCCAGGCGGTGGCTATCTCGCGGGGGCTGGCCGACAGCGGGCAATTTGTCCTCGATTTCAACGATGCGCGCTACCTTCCGTTCGAAGGCATCCCGGTCGACGACCCAGGCGAGATCCGCCTGAGTTTCCCCGACCCTGCCGACCGGCCGCAACGGGAGATGCTGCTGAGTATCACCGACGCCATCCTGCATGTGAGGTACACGATCCAGGAGGACGCTACGACACGACGGGTCAGAGCTTGACGAATAGCACCAGCGCGATGCCGAGCGCGAGGAGCGCGGCGGTGACGATCAGCCACCAGACATCGCCGCGGGCGCCGCCGGACTCGTCGTTCGCCGCGTCGGCTTCGACCTCCGGCTCCGGCATGACGACGACAGGCTCTGCCGACCAGCCGGGGCCATCGACGACGAAGCGGTGTGCGGCCAGGCCGATCTGGTCGCCTGGCTGCAGCACGGCGCGGACGAGCTTGACGCCATTGACCCTGACCGCATGCCTCGCAGGCACACGGGACCCGTCGAGGATGAGTTCACCGCCTTCCCAGGCGAGTACGAGCAAGGCGGCATCGTTGCCGGGCAACTCGAGCGGCAACGCCCCATGGGTGGCACCGAGTTCGAGCCGGTCGCCCACCGCGATGACGCGGCCGGACAACGGCCCCGCCACCGGGCGCAAGGCAACGGTGCACCGGGCGTCGGTCGGCTCCACGGTTTCGCGGGCATCGAGGTCGGCATCGTCCCGCAGCAACATGCGGCAGTCGCCAAGCGACAGGCTGTCGCCCGGACGCAGCAGCGCACGCTCGCGTACGGGACGGGCATTGACGTAGACACGGCCCGTCTCCGGGGCCACCTCGAGGACGAGGCCGCGGCGGTCGCGATGGATGGTGACGTGACGCGCGGCTACCTGGGTTTCGGACACGACCAGGTCGTTGTCCTCACCACGGCCGATCGTGAGCACGGGCCGTGACCAGTGGAAATCACCGCGAGCCGAGCTGACGAATTCGATGCGCATGGAGGAACCGGGACGTTGACGAAGCGACTTTAGCAGAGTGCGGTATCTGTTTGAACTTAAAGGTGTCGACGTAGCGTGATGCCGGTCCTGCTAGACTCCGTCGCTTTCCACGCACAGGAGACTCCCATGGCGAAGATCGACATCCGCCGCCCGCACGGCAGGACCGTGGCCGAGGCGCGCGCCGTGGTCGAGAAAGTGGCCGCCCGCATGAGCGAGAAGTTCGGCACCGAAGGCAGCTGGAACGGCGACACCATGAGCTTCGCCCGGTCCGGCGTTAAGGGCGCCATCGCCGTCTCGGATACCGACGTGCACGTGACCGCCGAGCTGGGCATGTTGCTCTCGCCGCTCAAGGGCACCATCGAGGAAGAAATCCGCAGGAAGCTGGACGAGCACTTCGCCTGAGACCGCCCCGTGGGGTGACTCGGGCCGGCGGGCATGGCATACTAAGGGACTTATGCGGCCATTCCGGCCGTTCATCGACCCGGAACACATGGCAAAAGACGACGTCATCGAAATGGAAGGCACGGTCCAGGAGACCCTGCCCAACACCATGTTCCGCGTGCAGCTCGAGAACGGGCATGTCATTACTGCCCATATCTCCGGCCGTATGCGCAAGCATTACATCCGCATCCTCACCGGCGACAAGGTGAAGGTCGAGATGACCCCCTACGACCTGACCAAGGGTCGTATCACCTACCGTATGAAGTAAGCGCGTCTCGCGCTGCACCGGGTAGGTGCCGAAAAAAAGCCGCAGCTTTCGCCGCGGCTTTTTTGTTGTCGCGATTCCTGAGGGAATCAGTCGCGGCGCACGTCTTTGCGATGCTCGACGATGCGCGAGACCAGGCCGTACTTCACCGCGTCTTCGGCCGACATCCACAGATCGCGCTCGATGTCTTCGCGCACGCGCTCGATCGGCTGGCCGCTCTCACGGGAGATGACGCCAGCGATGCGCTCGCGCGCCTTCATGATCTCCTTGGCCTGAATCGCGATGTCGCTGGCCTGACCACCCGCGCCGCCGCTGGGCTGATGGATGAGGAAGCGCGTCTGCGGCAGGCAGACACGACGCTCGCGCGGCGCACCGAGGTACAGATGCGTGGCGGCGCTGCCGACCCAGCCGGTGCCGATCATGTTGACCGGCGCCGTGATGAAGCGGACCACGTCGTGGATCACGTCACCCGACTCCAGGTGACCACCCGGCGAGGACACGATCATGTCGATCGGGGCGTCGGATTCGGCATCCAGCGCCAGCAGGCGACGGACGGTATCGGCGGCGACGGCGTCGGTGATCGTGCCGAACACCAGCACGGTACGCGCGCGAAAGGCTTTCTCTTCGAGGAACGTGCTGCCCTGGCCCTGACCGGCGGTCGGCTTGGGCTCGGTTTCGTTGCTGAACATGTGCGTTATCTCCATGGGGCAGTATTTACTTCTGGCGGCAAAAAAGGGCGGCCCGCAGGCCGCCCTTTCTCTCAAGCCAGCATGTCTTTCAAACCATCATTCCAACTCAAGCCGTCAGAGCCGCCGGCTCAGCCGACTCAGTTTCCACGTGAAGCTCGTCGCCGTCCACCGACAGCGTCACCTTGCCGCCATCGGCGAGCTTGCCGAACAGCAACTCGTCGGCCAGCGCACGCTTCACCTTGTCCTGGATCACGCGAGCCATCGGGCGGGCACCCATCTGCGGATCGAAGCCGTGTTCCGCCAGCCAGCGACGGGCCTCCGGGGTCACGTCCACGCTCACCTTCTTCTCGGTCAGCTGGGCCTCGAGCTCGATCAGGAACTTGTCCACCACGCGCAGGATATGGTCGAAGTCCAGTGCGTTGAACTGGATGACCGCATCGAGACGGTTGCGGAATTCGGGCGTGAACATCCGACGGATGGTCTCCATGGCGTCGGTCGCGTGGTTCTGCTTCACGAAGCCGATACCGCGGCGCGAAGCCAGCTGCGCACCCGCGTTCGTGGTCATGACGATCACCACGTTCTTGAAGTTCGCCTCGCGACCGTTCGTATCCGTCAGCACACCGCGATCCATGACCTGGAGCAGGATGTTGTAGACGTCCGGGTGGGCCTTCTCGATTTCGTCCAGCAGCAGCACGCAGTGCGGATGCTTGGTGATCTGCTCGGTGAGCAGACCGCCCTGGTCGAAGCCGACGTATCCCGGAGGCGCACCGACCAGGCGCGAGACCGAATGCGCCTCCATGTACTCGGACATGTCGAAGCGCACCATCTCGATGCCCAGCTGCATGGCAAGCTGCTTGGTCACCTCTGTCTTACCGACACCCGTGGGCCCGGCGAGCAGGAAGCTGCCGATCGGCTTGGACGGATCGCCCAGGCCGGAACGCGCCATCTTGATCGACGAGGACAGGGCTTCGATCGCACCGTCCTGCCCGAACACGACCATTTTCAGGTTGCGCTCGAGATTGCGCAGCACGTCACGATCCGAGGCCGAGACCTGCTTGGCCGGGATGCGCGCCATCTTGGCCACGATGTACTCGATTTCCGGCACGTCGACCTTTCCCGTACGCTCGTCTTCCGGGAGCAGCCGCTGGCGGGCACCGGCTTCATCGATGATGTCGATGGCCTTGTCCGGCAGCAGGCGATCCGGGATGTGCTTGACCGAGAGGTCTACGGCCGCGCGCAGGGCTTCACCGGTGTACTCCACCGAGTGATGCTCTTCGAAGCGGGTCTTCAGGCCCTTCAGAATCTCGATGGAGTCGGCCACGGTGGGCTCGACCACGTCGATCTTCTGGAAGCGACGAGCAAGTGCACGGTCCTTCTCGAACACGCCCCGGAATTCCTGGAACGTCGTCGAGCCGATGCAGCGCAGCTCGCCGGAGGCAAGCATGGGCTTGATCAGGTTCGAGGCATCCATCGTGCCACCCGAGGCCGAGCCCGCCCCGATGATGGTGTGGATCTCGTCGATGAAGAGGATGGCATTGGGCTGCTTCTTCAGCTGACCGATGACCGCCTTCAGGCGCTTTTCGAAATCGCCGCGATACTTGGTGCCGGCAACGAGGGCGCCCAGATCCAGCGACCAGATCGTGCAGTCTTCCAGCACTTCCGGCACCTGACCCTCGACGATGCGCTTGGCCAGACCTTCGGCCAGAGCGGTCTTGCCCACGCCGGCTTCGCCGACGTAGAGCGGGTTGTTCTTTCGACGGCGGCAGAGCACCTGGATCGTGCGCTCGACCTCGTCCTGGCGGCCGATCAGGGGGTCGATCTTGCCCTGGATCGCCAGTTCGTTGAGGTTGGCGGCGTATTCGCTCAGGGGGTTGCCCTTGCCTTCGCCGCCTTCCTCGCCGTCACGCTCCGGGTTCTGAGCGGCCGCTGCCGACTCGTCGCCAATCTTGGCGATGCCGTGCGAGATGTAATTGACCACGTCCAGCCGGGTGATTTCCTGCTGATGCAGGAAGTACACGGCGTGAGAGTCCTTTTCGCCGAAGATAGCGACCAGCACGTTGGCACCGGTGACTTCCTTACGGCCCGACGACTGCACGTGGTAGACGGCGCGCTGGAGCACGCGCTGGAAACCCAGCGTGGGCTGCGTGTCACGCTCGTCACCGGCCGGCAGTACCGGCACCGTTTCAGCGATGATTCGCTGAAGATCGGCCGAAAGTCGCGGAAGATCGACGCCGCAGGCGCGCAGGGCGGCCAGGGCTGAGGTGTTTTCAGTGAGCGCGAGGAGCAGGTGCTCGACGGTCATGAATTCGTGGCGCTGCTCACGGGCCTGCTTGTAGCAGTGCCCGATGGTGACTTCGAGATCCTTGCTGAACATACGGACCGTCTCCGATAGCTGTGGGCGGCGGGGACCAGCCCCATGTTTCATTGCCGCATGAACACCAGATGGGGGAGCGCCTACATTTTTTCCATAGTGCACAAGAGCGGGTGCTGATTCGACCGTGAGTACTCGTTGACCTGAGTCACCTTGGTTTCTGCCACCTCGCGAGTGAACACGCCGCACACGCCCTTCCCTCGCGTGTGCACATGGAGCATCACCTGGACCGCCCGCTCCTGATCCATGCCGAAAAACGTACGTAAAACCTCGATCACGAAATCCATGGGGGTGAAATCGTCATTCAGCAAAACCACCTGGAAGAGCGGCGGCTTTGCCGTTTCCGGACGAACGGTCTCGATCGCCAGCCCGTGGCCGCGATCGCTTTCCTGATCGTGTTCGTGTTCCTGGGACATTAATTGACAACCTGTCGGTACGCGATTCGATTATATACACCGGAATTCCGTCGTCCTCCGGCTCGATTTCCACAGGTGATGGCACAATATGCCTTTTTCCAGAGCCCACCCGACCTTTCCGCCGATGCCGCCGACTTCCAACCAGCCTGAAAACGTCTGGCGCCCCCGTGCCACGGTGGCGTGCGTCGTCGCGCGCGGCGATCGCTACCTGATCGTCGAAGAGGACGTCTTTGGCGAAGTCGCTTACAACCAGCCGGCCGGTCATCTCGATCCGGGCGAAAGCCTGCAGGCCGCGGCGATCCGAGAAACCCTGGAAGAAACCGGCCACACCATCGCGCTCGACGCTTTCCTCGGCGTCTGGCAGTGGGCCAGCCCGGAGCACGGCGAACAAGTGCTGCGTTTCGGTTTTGCGGGTCATGTCACCTCATACGATGAGCATCGCCCCCTGGATGAGGGGATTCGCAGAGCGATCTGGCTGCGACGCGACGAGATCGAGGCGCTGGGCTCGCGCCTGCGCAGCCCGCTCGTGCTCGAGACGATCGACGCCTGGCTGGACGGACGCCGTTTTCCGCTGGACGCCGTCACCAGCCGCCTGCCCGAGCCCTCCGCGTGAAGGTGATCCTTGGTGTTTCCGGCGGCGTTGACTCGTCGGTCGCGGCCCTCCTGCTCCAGCAGGCCGGACACGAGGTCGAAGGCATGTTCATGCAGAACTGGGAGGAGGACGACCGCTCCGGCCCCTGCACCACCGACGACGACCGCAAGGATGCCGTGGCCGTCTGCGGCCGGCTGGGCATTCCGTTTCACGCAAGAAATTTCGCCGGCGAGTACTGGGACGGCGTCTTTGCCTACTTCCTTGCCGAGTACGCGGCGGGCCGCACGCCTAATCCCGACGTGCTGTGTAATCGCGAGATCAAGTTCAAGACCTTTCTCGAACATGCGCAGGCCCTCGGCGCGGAGAAGATCGCGACGGGCCACTACGCGCGCGTGGATTTTCACGAAGGGCGCTACCGGTTGCTCCGCGCGGTGGACGCCGCCAAGGACCAGAGCTACTTCCTGCACACGCTTGGGCAGAAGCAGCTCGCCGCCACGCTGTTCCCGGTCGGCGAGATCGAGAAGCCGCTGGTGCGCGAGATGGCGCGCGAAGCCGCGCTGCCCACGCATGCGAAGAAAGACTCCACCGGCATCTGCTTCATCGGGGAGCGCGACTTCCGCGCCTTCCTGTCCGCCTACCTGCCGGCCAGGCCGGGGCCGATGGTCGATCCCGACGGGCGCGTCATCGGTGAGCATCAGGGCGTGATGTATTACACGCTGGGCCAGCGCAACGGCCTGGGCATCGGCGGCCGCGCCGACGCGCCTAACGAGCCCTGGTACGTGGTCGGCAAGGACGTCGCGGCCAACACGCTGATCGTCGCCCAGGGCGGCGAGAACCGCTGGCTGCAGTCCACCCGGCTCACGGCCACCGATCTGACGTGGGTGGCGGGCGAGCCACCCGCCCCCGCCTTCCGCTGCACGGCGAAGACGCGCTACCGGCAGGCCGATCAGGCCTGCGCCGTCGAGATCCGTGGCGACACCTTATATGTGTCGTTCGACGAGCCCCAGCGCGCCGTCACCCCCGGTCAGTCCGTGGTGCTCTACGACGGCGAGGCCTGCCTCGGCGGCGCGGTGATCGCCGCCACGGACGCCACCTACGGCGGCCTGACATGACCCCGCGCCCTTACACGCCCCCTCTACGCTGTAGGAGCGCGCCTTGCGCGCGATCCCCTCTCATTTTTTCCAGGCTTTACCCATGAACGAAGAACGCGTCCTCGCCCTCGCGGGGGTTTTCCAGGGTGCCTCACTGGCCCAGCAACTGGCTACCGAAGGCCGTTGCGAAGATGCCGCATTCGAGGCGAGCGTGGGTAGCGTGTTCCGTATCGACGCGGATTCCGTCGCGTCCGTCTATGGCGGCGTCAGCGGCGTGCGCCGTGGCCTGCGCACCCTCGTGGCTCAGTTCGAGGACGAGACCCGCGATATCGCGGTGATGCGGATGGCGATCACCGTGCTGCGGCTGGAGCGCTCGTTGTCGCGCCATCGCGGTCTGCTCGATCGCCTGCGCGAGGGCATCGTCGCCACGCAGCGGCAGGTGGAGCATTTCGGGATCGAGCACCCGAATGTCGCGGCGCGGCTTGCGGAGGTCTATTCGACCACGCTGTCGACGCTGAAGCCGCGCGTGATGGTGACCGGCAACCCGACGCACCTGCAGCAGAAGCCGAACGTGGATCGGGTGCGGGCGTCGTTACTGGCGGCTGTGCGGTCGGCGGTGCTGTACCACCAGATCGGCGGGCGGCAGTGGCATCTGCTGATCTATCGCAAGCAATGCGCGATGCTGGCGAGGGGGTTGCTGACGGGGTCCACGCTGGACGACGGGGGTTAAGGGCTACGAAGCGGCCGCATCCAGGCCCGGAATCGACCCCGCCAGCTCCCGCAACAAGTCCCCGAACCGGTCCAGATCCTCACGCCATGGCGTGGCACTCCGCCAGTAAAGCGCGATATGACGGCCCGGTCGTGCCCCCTCCACCTGCGCCAGCACCACGTTGCGGATCGACCCCAGCCGCTCGTGCGCAAGAATCGGCACCAGGGTGTAGCCGCCGCGCATCGCCACCAGCGACGCCAGGCTTTCCAGGCTCAGGTCCTGAATCCGCTCCGGCCGCGCCGCGCCGGCCATGCCCAGGTCCGACACGCCGTTGCCGTGGCTCTCGGCCATCAGGGTGGCATCGGCGGCATCGAGGGCGGTGAGCGCCACGGAGGCCCGCCCGGCCAGCGGATGCGACGCGTTCAGCATCAGCTCGTACGGTTCGAAGAACAGCGCCGCGGATTCGAGTCCGGTGGCGGTCGTGCTCGGCGGCGCCAGCACGGCATCGAGCTCGCCTTCGTGAAGGCGGCGCAGCAACCCGCGTGGCTTGCCCTCGGAGATCGTCAGCCGCGCGCCCGGAAAACGCTGCGGGAACGGCTCGATGAAATGCGGCAGCAGATACGGTCCCAGCGTGGACGGCACGCCGAGGCGCAATTCCCCGCCAAACGCCACATCCCCGGCACGCGCGGCGTGCTCCAGGTGTTCGGCCGACCCCAGCACGGCCTCGATATAACCCAGCAGGCGCTGGCCGCCGACGGTCGGAACGACCCGTCGGCCACCGCGCTCGAACAAGGGGACGCCGAGGGCCTGCTCGACCTTCTGCACCTGATGCGAGAGCCCGGACGGGCTGATGTACATGGCCCGCGCGGCGCTGGTGAAGCTGCCTTCGCGCGCCACCGCCTGGACCAGCGCGAGGTCGCGCAGCGACACCGACGACAGGGCCATCGAAATCATCGAACGCTGCGTGCCATCAAATACGTTTGCGCCCATCCGCTTACCGCTCCATCCTTTCGCCGCCGAATCATCGCCCGGCCCTGCCCCGAAGCCCGCCATTCTAGCCCGACGCCAGACTCATGGCGGTCGCACAGGGGCAGCGGACTGCGCGATAATCGACGCTTTGGCGGAACCCCTGCGGGGTTTCTCCAGGCCTCCCCAGCTAAAGAACGTCACGCCAGGAGTACAGCATGAAAGATTCGTTCTCGGTACGAGACAGCATCGAAGTCAACGGCAAGCGCCACACGATCGCCAGCCTCGCCAAGTTCGGCGCGCAGCACGACATCAAGCGCCTGCCGTACTCCATGAAGATCCTGCTGGAAAACCTGCTCCGCCAGGAAGACGGCGTGAACGTCACCTCGAAGGAAATCGAGGCCGTAGCCAAATGGGACGCCAAGGCCGAGCCGGACACCGAGATCTCCTTCATGCCCGCCCGCGTGGTGCTGCAGGACTTCACCGGCGTGCCCTGCGTGGTCGATCTGGCCGCCATGCGTGACGCCGTCGCCAAGCTCGGCGGCGACCCGAACAAGATCAACCCGCTGGCGCCGGCCGAACTGGTCATCGACCATTCGGTGCAGGTCGACGCGTTCGGTTCGGAAAGCGCGCTGGAAGAGAACGTCGCCATCGAATTCGAGCGCAACCAGGAGCGTTACTCGTTCCTGCGCTGGGGCCAGAAGGCCTTCAACAACTTCAAGGTCGTGCCGCCGCGCACGGGCATCGTCCACCAGGTCAACCTGGAGAACCTCGCCCGCGTCGTCTTCACCAATGAAGTCGACGGCGAGTCGTTCGCCTATCCGGATACCGTCTTCGGTACCGATTCGCACACCACGATGATCAACGGCATCGGCGTGCTGGGCTGGGGCGTGGGCGGTATCGAAGCCGAAGCCGCCATGCTCGGCCAGCCGTCGTCCATGCTGATCCCGCAGGTCGTCGGTTTCCGCCTGAAGGGCAAGCTGCCGGAAGGCGTCACCGCCACCGACCTCGTCCTCACCGTGACCCAGATGCTCCGCAAGCTCGGCGTCGTCGGCAAGTTCGTCGAGTTCTTCGGCAGCGGCCTGCAGAACCTGCCGCTGGCCGACCGCGCGACCATCGCCAACATGGCGCCGGAATACGGCGCGACCTGCGGCATCTTCCCGATCGACCAGGAAGCCCTGAACTACATGCGCCTGTCGGGCCGCGACGAAGCGCAGATCGCGCTGGTCGAAACCTACGCCAAGGCCCAGAACCTCTGGCACGACGCCGACACGCCGGAAGCCGAGTTCACCACCGTGCTCGAACTCGACCTGGCCGACGTGCGCCCGTCGATGGCCGGCCCGAAGCGTCCGCAGGACCGCGTGCTGCTCGAAGGCGTACAGCAGAGCTTCCTCGACGTGGTCGGTCCGCTCACCGCCAACCGCAAGCCGAAGAGCCACGGCGAAGCCAGCTTCAGCAATGAAGGCGGCGGCACCGCGGTCGGCAACGAAGCCAACAACGTCGGCGAAGACGGCGGCGTGCTGGTCGAGAAGGACGGCAAGTCGTTCCGCATCAACGACGGCTCCGTCGTGATCGCGGCGATTACCTCGTGCACCAACACGTCCAACCCGGCCGTCATGCTGGCCGCCGGCCTCGTGGCGAAGAAGGCGGCCGCGCGCGGCCTGACCTCCAAGCCGTGGGTGAAGCCCTCGCTCGGCCCGGGCTCGCTCGTCGTCACCGAATACCTGAAGAAGACCGGCCTGCTCGAAGAGCTCGAAAAGGTCAATTTCTACGTGGTCGGCTACGGCTGCACCACCTGCATCGGCAACTCCGGTCCGCTGCCGGCCGAGATCAGCAAGGGCATCGCCGAGGGTGACCTCGCTGTGGCGTCCGTGCTGTCGGGCAACCGCAACTTCGAAGGCCGCGTGCATCCCGAAGTCAAGATGAACTACCTGGCGTCGCCGCCGCTGGTGGTCGCGTACGCCCTCGCCGGCACGCTCAACATCGACCTGACCAGGGATCCCATCGCCAACGGCAGCGACGGTCAGCCCGTGTACCTCAAGGACATCTGGCCGAGCAATCAGGAAATCTCCGACGCCATCGCGGGCGCCATCAATCCGCAGATGTTCAAGGACAGCTACGCCGACGTCTTCAAGGGCGACAGCCGCTGGAACCAGATCGCCTCGCCGGATGGCCAGACCTACGCGTGGGATGACTCCACCTACATCAAGAACCCGCCTTACTTCGACGGCATGTCCGCCGAAGCCGGCACCATCGAAGACATCCACGGTGCGCGCGCCATGGGCATCTTCGGCGACTCGATCACCACCGACCACATCTCGCCGGCCGGCTCGATCAAGAAGGACAGCCCGGCGGGCCGTTTCCTGATCTCGCGTGGCGTCGAGCCGAAGGACTTCAACTCCTACGGTTCGCGTCGCGGCAACGACGACGTGATGGTGCGCGGCACCTTCGCCAACATCCGCATCAAGAACCTGATGCTCGACGGCGTCGAGGGTGGCTTCACCCGGTACATCCCGACCGGCGAAGAAATGGCGATCTACGACGCCGCCATGAAGTACAAGGCCGACGGTACGCCGCTGGTCGTGCTTGCCGGCAAGGAGTACGGCACCGGCTCGTCGCGTGACTGGGCGGCCAAGGGCACGCTGCTGCTGGGCGTCAAGGCGGTGATCACCGAGAGCTTCGAGCGTATCCACCGCTCCAACCTGGTCGGCATGGGCGTGCTGCCCTGCCAGTTCCAGGACGGCGAGAACGCGCAGACGCTCGGTCTGAAGGGCGACGAAGTGTTCGACATCACCGGCCTGAATGGCGGCGAGTCGAAGACGGCGACGGTCAAGGCCGTGCGTCCGGACGGTTCGGTCAAGGAGTTCACCGTGAAGGTGCTGCTGCTGACCCCGAAGGAGCGCGAGTTCTTCCGCCACGGCGGCATCCTGCAGTACGTGCTGCGTCAGCTGGCCAAGGCCGCTTAAAGCACCACCAGGAGGCTGGCTCCTGCCAGAGCAGGCATCGCGCCGCTCTTGCAGGAGCCAGCCCCGCTGGCGATCTCATCTACAACGCCCGCTTCCAGCTAGCCGTAAAACAGCGCCACTCCCCACCGTCCTTACGCCATCCCGTCTCGACGTCATACGCCCCCGCGTTATCCGGCAACACGCCGCTACCGGCGGTAAGCGTCACGGTGAACCTCGCCACTCTCCGCTCGCCACGCGGCTCGACCGTCACCGGCCCCATAAGCACGTGGATGCCCTGCCCGCGCAGTGCGAACAGGCGAACCATGTTCGACAACGCCCGCTTGTCGAATTGTCCGGCGTTACCGTCGAAGTCGTCGCTAAGCGCGGAGACCGTGTCGGACGCCTTGCCCGCTTCGGCTCCCGCCGCCGTCGTCGCGATGGCCTCACGAATCCGCTCGTCATCCGGGGTGCGATGACACCCGGACAGCGCGATGACAAGGGCGAAAACGAAGGCGAGGATCGACGGCAATCTCATGGCTTCTCCGGTTGATTTCACGCTGCGTTGCGGCTTGCCGCTATACGCACGCGTATGCTCCAATGCCGCATCGTACGGGACGTGTGCCGTGCGACAGTCATTTTACGGAGCGCGTCCGATTCATGAGCATTGAACGTCCCTGGCTTGCCCACTACCCGGCCGGCATCCCCGCCGATATCGACGTCAACGCCTACCGCTCCGTGGCGGCCGTCTTCGAAGAATCCTTTAAGAAATTTCGTGACCGTCCCGCCTACAAAAACTTCGGCAAGGTTCTGACCTACGGGCAGATCGACGAACTCTCGACCGCGTTTGCCGGCTACCTTTCCGGCGAACTCGGTCTGGTCAAGGGCGATCGCATCGCGATCATGCTGCCCAACCTCCTGCAATACCCCATCGTGCTGTTCGGCGCACTGCGCCTCGGCCTGACGGTAGTGAACACCAATCCGCTCTACACGGCGCGCGAACTCCATCACCAACTGGAAGACTCGGGCGCGAAGGCGCTGGTCGTCCTCGACAACTTCGCGGCGACGGTGCAGCAGGCCCTTGACGGCACCAAGGTGCACCACGTCATCACCACCGGCGTCGGCGACCTGATCGGGCTTCCCAAGGGCAACATCATCAACTTCGTCGTCAAGCACATCCGCAAGGAAGTGCCTGCGTACAAGTTGCCGTCCAGCATCCGCTTCAAAGACGCGCTCGAGCGCGGCAAGTCGCACGCTCTGCCGCCCGTGGAAGTCGGTCACGACGACATCGCCTTTCTGCAGTACACCGGCGGCACCACCGGCGTGGCCAAGGGTGCGATGCTCACCCACCGCAACATGGTGGCGAACATGCTGCAGGCGGATGCCTGGATCAGCGGCTCGGCCAAGGCCGGCGAAGAGATCATCGTCACCGCGCTGCCGCTGTATCACATCTTTTCGTTGACGGCGAACGGCCTGGTCTTTACGCGCATGGGCGCGATGAACCTGCTGATCACCAACCCACGCGACATGAAGGGCTTCGTCAAGGAGCTCTCGAAAGAGCGCTTCACCGCCATCACCGGCGTGAACACGCTCTTCAACGGCCTGCTCAACACGCCGGGCTTCGCCGACCTCGACTTCTCGGCCCTGCATCTCTCGCTCGGCGGCGGCATGGCCGTGCAGCGCGCGGTGGCGGAGCGCTGGAAGAAGACAACGGGCGTGACGCTGGCGGAAGCCTACGGTCTCACCGAGACGTCGCCGGCCGCCTGCATCAACCCGCTGGACCTGAAGGAATACAACGGCTCGATCGGCCTGCCCATCTCGTCCACCTATGTGCAGATCTGGTCCGATGACGGCGACGTGCTCGGCTTCGGCGAAGTCGGCGAACTCTGCATCAAGGGCCCGCAGGTGATGAAGGGCTACTGGAACCGTCCCGACGAAACCGCCAAGGTGCTCGACGCCAACGGCTGGCTGCGCACCGGCGACATCGCGAAGATGGACGAGAACGGCTACGTCTACATCGTCGATCGCAAGAAGGACATGATTCTGGTCTCCGGGTTCAACGTCTACCCGAACGAAATCGAAGACATCGTCGCGCGCCACCCCGGCGTGAACGAAGTGGCCGCCGTCGGTATCGACGACGAGCACTCGGGCGAAGTGGTGAAGCTCTTCGTCGTCCGCAAGGACCCCTCACTGACCGAAGCAGCCCTCAGCGAGTACTGCCGCGAGAACCTCACCGGTTACAAGCGTCCCAAGCAGATCGAATTCCGCGACAGCCTGCCGAAGACGAATGTCGGCAAGATCCTCCGTCGCGAGTTGCGCGACGAGGACCGAAAGAAACGCGCTGCCGCGAAAGCCTGACACGTGTAGGAGCGCGCCTGCGCGCGACGCTTTCTGACGCTGGCGCTGCCTTCAAGACTACGCGCCAGCTCCCGGCCACCGCCTTGAAACATGTCGCGCGCGGGGCGCGCTCCTACTCGTCCTGCCAGCTACTCGTCTTGCCAGGCCTCGAGGGTGTCGGCGTAGCCGCCCAGCAGCTCCCACAGGGGGGCCTGCTTGTCTTCCGGGATCAGCGTGTATTCCAGGCCGATCTGGCGGGCGGACACCCGCGCGACGCACGCCTCCATATGAATGTGGAGGTCGTGGCCGAAGATCATGTCCAGCACCCAGGTCTGGCCGGCCTCGCCCCGCCAGCCCAGCGGACGACGAAGCAATGCGCCGGTAGCCGAGATGTCGACCAGATCGGTCGGGTGCGCTTCACCGCCGCGACTCATGAGGACGGCACTGTGGACTTTCATGCGCGCGTGGCGATAGCGCGTTCCTTCCTTGTCAGACGACATCAACGTATTTGTCCATACCGGTTTAACGTCTGTGCTCGTGGCAACGTGCATGAGCGCACCTCGACCGACTTACCTTGCGTGTCACAAACGGACACATTAGCGCAGTCGCAGGTTCCGCCCATCCTCTCGGCGTTCACTCGCTACCACGCGTTTTCAACACACCAGCGCGGACCAGCGCCCCGGCGCCAAAGCGGCCGTTTATCAAATCCTGTACGCCATCCGAAGGCTTTTTAGAAGCCGGAGCCGCGAACATATCCTGTTGCTCGTCGCCGCGCCGTGCATCGAACCCCGAAAGCGTCACCCCGAGCAGCCGCAAACGCGGCCGGGGGTGCTGGTCCCACCAAATGTGAAGCAAGCGGCGTGCCACCTCAAAGATTTCGGGGGTTCCGTTGCCGGGCACGGGAAGCTGGGCCTGTCGGCTGTGCGTCACGAACGGTGGCTCTCGCAGTTTTACCGAGACGGTCCGGGCCTCGACCGCCCTGCCCCTGGCGCGGGCGCCCACCCGCTCGCACTGGCGCAGCAACCAGGCTTCCGCCACACCGAACTCCTCGACGTCGTACTCGAAGGTCCACTCGGAGCCGATCGATACCTCGGGTGCGTCCGTAACCACCGGGCGGCGGTCCTCGCCCTGGCACAGCAGCCGCAGCTGAGCGGCATGTCGCTCGCCCACGGCCTTGTTCAGACGCCAGGCATCGGAGCGGATCAGGTCGCCGATGGTGCGGATGCCGACCTTTTGCAGCGACTCTTCCGCCACCTTGCCTACCGTCCACATACGCCCTATCGGCAGGGGGTCCAGGTAACCGCGCACCTGATCGGGCGGGATGACGAGAAACCCGTCGGGCTTGGACAGCTCGCTGGCCAGCTTGGCCAGCAGCTTGTTGTGGGCCATCCCGACCGAGGCATTCAGACCGGTCCGCGCCTTGATGTTTTCCTTCACCCTGCGACCGATCGCCTCGATCGATGCGAAAAGTCTCAGGCTGGCGGTGACATCGAGGAATGCCTCATCGAGGGACAGGCCCTCGATCATCGGCGTGACTTCGGCAAAGACACCGAACACGATCGCGGAAATTTCCGCGTAACGTTCGTGCCTGGGGAAGATGTAGACCGCGTCCGGGCAGCGCCGACGGGCCTCGGCGGTAGCCATGGCCGACCGCACGCCGTACTTGCGCGCCTCGTAATTACAGGTCGAAACGACGCCGCGGCGCCCCAGACCGGCGACGACCACCGGCTTGCCGATGAGCGTCGGGTCGTCCAGTTCCTCCACGGACGCGTAAAAGGCGTCCATGTCGACGTGGATGATGGCGCGATCGGGTGCAGGCATAAGGCGTATTGTGCCAAAACGATGAAGGACGGGCGTCTACACCCGCTGGACTTGCGCGGAAACAGGCGATACCCTGTGTCCATTCGGGTGAACTTATTCGGGCGTCACGCCCTCACCGGTCCGACAGACGGGACCGGCGGCGGACAGCTTCCGACGATTCTTCACAGGCGGTGACCCTCCTGGGGTGTCCAGCGGCAAAGCCTTCCGCTCGTCGGCGACGATGCGAGGCATGGCCGGGCGAGGTGGCGGTAAAGCCGCCGGACGGCATCGATTGTTGCGTTCCCGGTCGCACTCGCGGCCCTTCTGACGTGTGCCGATGACTAACGAGACAACCGACGTCCAGGTGGTCGAAAACATTCAGGGTGCCTTCGCGGGCATTCCGCAGCAACAGGAAATGCCCCTTGCGCTCGTGCGCGGGCAGCCGGTGCTGCAGATGCCTCAGGACCTGTACATTCCGCCGGACGCGCTCGAGGTCATTCTCGAATCGTTCGAAGGCCCACTGGATCTCTTGCTCTACCTGATCCGCCGGCAGAACCTGGACATCCTCGACATCCCTGTCGCCGAGATCACCCGGCAGTACATGGACTACATCGAGATGATGCGCGAGGTGATGCGGCTCGAGCTGGCGGCGGAATACCTGCTGATGGCCGCGATCCTGGCGGAAATCAAATCCAGACTGCTGTTGCCACGGCCGCCCGCCGAGGAAGGACTGGAGGAGGATCCCCGCGCCGAACTGGTCCGTCGGCTGCAGGAATACGAACGCTTCAAGAAGGCCGCGGCGGATATCGACGAACTGCCCCGGCTGGAACGCGATACGGCGGTGGTCCACGCCTTCGTCGGCGAGCACAACGTGGTGCGTGTGCCGCCGCCGCTGGACCTCAGGGAGATGTTGCTCGCGCTCAAGGATGTGCTCGGCCGTGCCGACCTGTTCACCCACCATGCGATCCAGCGCGAACCGCTCAGCGTTCGTCAGCGCATGGGTGACCTGCTCGGCACGCTGAGTGAAGGCGGCGGTTTCCGCCGGTTCGAAACGCTGTTCGACGTCAGCGAAGGCCGACTCGGAGTCGTGGTCACCTTTCTGGCCATGCTCGAGCTCGCGAAGGAAATGCTCGTCGAGATCGTTCAGGAAGAGGCCCTCGGGCCGATCTACCTGAAAACGAAGGTACAGACGGAGGCCGCGCGCGACGAAGCGCTCGCCTGACCCAAGCACGCATCCGAAAGGCCTATGCAACCCGAACAACTCAAACCCATCGTGGAAGCGGCGCTTCTCGCGTCGACCCAGCCGATGACGGTCGCGCAGTTGAAGGCGATCTTCGTCGACGAGGACGAAGTGACCGACGACGACCTGGTCGTGGCGCTTAAGTCCCTGACGCATGACACCGACGGTCGCGGCGTGGAACTGATGGAGGTCGCCACCGGCTGGCGCTACCAGGTCCGCCGCGACGTTCATCCCTGGGTTTCGCGGATGTGGGCCGAAAAGCCGAGCCGCTACTCCCGCGCACTGCTCGAGACGCTGGCACTGATCGCTTACCGCCAGCCCATTACCCGCCCGGAGATCGAACAGATCCGCGGCGTGGTGGTTTCCTCGAACATCATCAAGACGCTCGAAGAGCGCGAATGGATCCGTGTCGTCGGACACCGCGACGTTCCCGGCAAGCCGGCCTTGTTCGGCACCACCCGGCTGTTCCTCGACTACTTCAACCTGAAGTCGCTGGATGCCCTGCCCCCGCTCTCCGAGATCCGCGATCTGGAGGAGCTCAACCCCCAGCTTCGCCTGGGCGATGCGGACGGCGTTCCCGCCAAGGCGGCGATGCCGACCGATCTGCCCGTCGACGTGGAAGACGACGAAAGCCTGACGAATACCGAAGACGACGATGATGTCGTGGCCGAAGCCACGACGATCGAAGACACCGCCGCGGAGACCGCGCCCCCCGAGGGCGACGATGTCGAAGTCGCGACCCAGCTGCCAGCCGGCGACGATGACGTCGCCGCGGCTTCCCCCACTGCCGAAGAGGCAGAGAACCCCGAAGGCGACGTCGAAGACGACGACGCCGGCAAAGATACCGAGGAGTCACGCGCATGAATGCGCCGCAACGTTCCCTACTCAGCCTGAAGCGCGGCGAGAGCCGCACCACCGAAGACGGTCCGCAGCTCGAAGAGCGCCTGCACAAGGTCCTGGCCAACGCCGGCCTTGGCTCCCGCCGCATGCTCGAACAGCGCATCCAGGCCGGCGAAGTCGAAGTCAACGGCACCGTCGCCACCATCGGCGCCAGCGTGCATGCCGGTGACCGCGTGGTCCTGGACGGCAAGCAGTTCGTCGTCGCCACCGACAACCGCAACGACGCCGAAGTGCTCGTCTACCACAAGCCGGAAGGCGTGGTGACCACCCGCGAAGACACCGAGGGCCGCCCCACCGTGTTCGAACAGCTGCCGCGCCTGAAGGGCGCGCGCTGGGTCGCCGTGGGTCGCCTCGACATCAACACCACCGGCCTGCTGCTGCTCACCACCGACGGCGAACTCGCCAACGCGCTGATGCATCCGAAGAGCGGCCTCGAGCGCGAATACCTCTGCCGCGTCCACGGCGAAGTGCCGGACGAGACGATCGAGCGCCTGAAGGCCGGCGTGGAGCTGGAAGACGGCCCCGCCCGCTTCGACGAAATCGCCACGATCAGCCGTGGCGGCAGCCACAGCTGGTTCCGCGTCACCATCCGCGAGGGCCGCAACCGCGAAGTCCGTCGCCTGTGGGACTCGGCCGGCTTCCTCGTCAGCCGCCTGAAGCGCATTCGCTACGGCACCGTCGAACTGCCGCGCGCCCTGCGCCGTGGCGACTGCGAGTCGCTCGACGAAACCGCCATCAAGGAACTGCGCGAGCGTTCGGGCCTGGGCGCACCCGCCCCGGTGCTGACGCTGAGCGCCGTGGTGCACCAGCGCCGCGCGCCGCGCCACGTCACCGAGTACAAGCCCAACGCCGGCGGTGCCAGCGCGTGGAGCTCGGCACGTCATGACGAAGCCCGTGAGCTGACCGCTTTCGATCGTCTGCGCGATGACAATCCGCGCGGCGGCCGTGGCGGTCGTGCCGGCGGTGCCGGTGGCCGTGGCGGCGCTCCGCGTCGCGAGGTCAACGGCAACGTCGATCGTCCGGAGCGCGGCAACGCCGCGGGTGGCCAGCGTAAGCGTCGCGTCGCCCCGGGCCAGGAACTGCCGGGCGTGCGCACGTGGTTCGCGGGCGACTCGCGCACCGGTGGCGGCCAGGGCAACGCCGCAGGCAACAGCACGGGCAACCGTGGTCCGCGTCCGGGTGGCCGCGCTGGCGGCAATACCGGCAACGCCGGTGGCGGCGGTGGCTACGGCAACCGTTCGGCCGGTCCGGGCGGCAGCCGCACGGGCGGTCCGCGCACCGACGGTAATCGTGCCGCTGGCGGCGGTCGTGCCGACGGCAACCGCGCTTCGTCCGGCGGTTCGCGCTTCGAGGGTGGCGGTAATCGCGCCGCTCCGGGCGGCGGCGCCCGCTTCGAAGGCGGCGGCAACCGCGGCGGTCGTCCCGGTGGCGGCGGCAACGCGGGCAACCGTGCCGGCGGCGGCAATCGTACCGGCGGCGGTCAGCGCCCCGGTGGCGGCGGCAATCGCGGTCCGCGTCCGGGTGGCAGCGGCGGTAATCGCAGCGGCGGCGGTGGCGGTAACCGCGGCGGCAATCGCTAAGCGGTAAACGCCGAACGCTCGTGTAGGAGCCAGCCCTGCTGGCGATTCAGGTCTCCGGCGAGATTGATTCGCCAGCAGGGCTGGCTCCTACAGAAGCCGACTACCCGAGGGCTTTACCCTCCCGCATCGGGTCAGCGGTGTCTCTCGATCAGCTTCTTCGCCACCGCGTCGAAGCCGATACCTCGGGCACGCAGTACCACCATCAGATGAAACACCAGATCGGCCGCTTCGCCGATCAATGCGTCGTCGTCTTCGGCGACGGCGGCGAGCGCGGTTTCCACACCCTCCTCGCCGACCTTCTGCGCGATACGCCGGATGCCGCCCTCGAACAGCTTCGTCGTGTAGCTGCCCTGGGGCCGCTCGGCTTGCCGCGATGCAACCAGCGCGTCGAGCTCTCCCAGAAAACCGAGCGGCGGTGCCACGTCATCGCCGAAGCAGCTTGTCGTGCCGTTGTGGCAGGTGGGCCCGGCCGGCACCGCACGCACGAGAAACGTGTCCGCGTCGCAGTCCATACGCACGTCGACCAAGGTCAGCGTATCGCCTGACGTCTCGCCTTTCGTCCACAGACGCTGCTTGCTGCGGCTGAAGAACGTCACGAGACCCACCTCGCGCGTCTTCGCCAGGGCGGCCTCATCCATGTAACCCAGCATCAGCACCTCGCCGGTCCGCGCATGCTGCACGATGGCCGGGAGCAAACCGTCGCCCTTGGCGAAATCCGGTGTCGTCGTCTCGCTCATAGTCTTACCTCGATACCCTGCGCACGCAGTTCGCGCTTGAGCGCGGGAATGCCGATGTCGCCACTGTGGAAGACGCTGGCGGCGAGTGCCGCATCGACGTCCGCAAGGCGGAACACCTGGGTGAAATGATCCGCCGCGCCCGCGCCACCCGACGCGACCAAGGGCACGCGACTCAGTGCGCGCGCGGCGGCCAGTTGTTCGATGTCATAACCCCGGCGCACCCCGTCGGTGCCCATGCAGTTCAGCACGATTTCGCCCGCACCCAGCGCCTGCACTTCCTCGATCCAGTCGAGGGTGCGTTTGCGCAGCGCTTTCGTACGCGACGGATCGCCCGTGTACTGGCGCACACGCCACTCCCCGTCGTCATCGCGCAGGCTGTCCACGCCGACGACCACGCATTGCACGCCAAAGGCGTCGGCGATTTCGGCGACCAGTTCAGGACGCTCCAGTGCCGGCGAGTTGATGGAAATCTTGTCGGCACCCGCATGCAGCACCTCGCGCGCGTCATCGACGCTGCGGATGCCTCCGGCCACGCAGAAGGGAATATCGATTTCGCGCGCCACGCGTTCCACCCAGTCGCGATCCACACGGCGGCCTTCCGGGCTCGCGGTGATGTCGTAAAACACAAGCTCGTCGGCGCCCTCATCGCGGTAACGCAGTGCGAGCTCGACGATCTCGCCGACCACCACGTGATCGCGGAATCGCACACCCTTGACCACCTGCCCGTCGCGCACATCGAGACAAGGAACGATACGACGGCTCAGCATGATGCGTTCGCCTTCTCGGCGGTCACGAAGGCATCGGACAGGGCGAACGCCCCTTCCAGCAGCGCACGCCCGAGAATCACGCCGGCGATGTCCTGCAGCGCGAGCGTGGCGATATCTTCCAGCGAACGGACTCCGCCGGAGGCCTGCACATCCATGCCCGGCGCCAGCGTCGCCAGGTGGCGATACAGCGCGAGATTGGGCCCGGTCATAGTGCCGTCGCGGTCGATGTCCGTGCACAGCAGGTGGCGCGCACCGGCGGCGCGATACCAGGGCACCAGGTCGTCGAGCGTGCGCTCCTCGTCGGCGGTCCAGCCCGCACTCGGCAGCTTCCACAGGCCATCGCGGAAACGTGTATCCAGCGCCAGCACGATGCGCTCCGCGCCGTAGCGACCGATCCATGCGGCGACGGTTTCAGGATCGCGCATGGCGATGCTGCCGACCACGACGCGCTGTACGCCGGCGTCGATCAGGCGACGGACACCGTCTTCGTCACGCACGCCACCACCGGCCTGTACGCGTAAACGTCCGCTGGAAGCGATACCCGCGAGGGTGGAAAGGTTCTCGAAGCGGCCCGTGCGGGCGCCATCGAGATCGACCACGTGAAGCCACGAAGCGCCCTCGTCGGCGTAATGCGCGGCAAGCGCTTCAGGCTCGAAGGCGAAGGTCGTCTGCTGGGCATAGTCACCCTTGAACAGACGCACGACTTTGCCTTCGCGCAGATCGATGGCAGGAATGGGAAGTGTCATAGCGAGAGAAAATTCCGCAAGAGCTGCGCGCCGACGCCGGCCGAACGCTCGGGATGGAACTGCATACCCATGAAATTACCGGACACGACGACGGCGGAGAACGGGGTCCCGTGCTCGCTCGACGCCAGCGTGTAATCGCCCGTGGGCACGGCGTAGCTGTGGACGAAATACGCGGTGTCGCCTTGCCTCAGACCGGCCGTCAGACGATGATCGCCGGTCGCCACCAGAGTGTTCCAGCCCATGTGCGGGACACGTAAACCCGGCTGCTCCGCGAAGCGACGCACCGTCGCGGGAATCATGCCCAGGCACTCCGTGTCGCTTTCCTCCGAACGGGCACACAGCAGCTGCATGCCGAGGCACACGCCGAGCACCGGCTGAGTCAGCCCGCGCATGACATCGACCAGGCCCGCCTCGCGCAGCATGCGCATGCCGGGAGCCGCCGCACCCACGCCCGGCAGGATCACGTGCGTGGCGTTGCGGATGCGATTCGCGTCGGAGGTCAGTTCAGCATCGGTGCCGAGACGCTGGAGCGCGTACCGCACCGAACCGATATTGGTGCCTCCCGCGTCGACGAGGACCACGCGCATCAGAGACTCCCCTTGGTACTCGGCAGGTCCGCACCCTCGCGACGGATCGCCTGGCGCAGGGTACGCGCGACCACCTTGAAGCAGCCTTCGACCATATGGTGCGCGTTATCGCCGTGCACGGTGAGGTGCAGGTTGGCGCCCAGCGTCTCGCACAGCGAACGGAAGAAATGCGGCACGAGTTCAGTGGGGACATCGCCGACGCGCTCACGCGGGAACTCGCCTTCGAACACGAAATACGGACGCCCCGACAGATCCAGCTCGGCGCGCGCCGCGCTCTCGTCCATCGGCAACGCGAAGCCGTAGCGACCGATGCCGCGCTTGTCGCCCAGCGCCTGCTTCAGAGCCTGCCCCAGCGCCAGCGCGGAGTCTTCGATGGTGTGGTGTTCGTCGATGTGGGTGTCGCCATCGCAGCGCAGCTGGAGGGCGAAGCCACCGTGCTTCCCGACCTGTTCGAGCATGTGATCGAAGAAGCCCAGACCCGTGTGAATCTCCGGATCCGCCACGCGGTCGAGATCGACCGACACGCGAATCGACGTTTCTTTCGTCTTGCGCACGACCTCGGCGGTACGCGGCGCATCGAGCAACGCGTGCGCCAGCTCGGCCCAGCTCATGCCCTCGGGACCGACCCGGAGACCGCGCACGCCCATGTTCGCGGCGAACGCCAGATCGGTCTCGCGATCCCCGACCATGGCCGACTGCGCACGGCTCCAGCCGTCGTCCGCCAGCCAGTGCCGTGCGAGACCGACACCCGGCTTGCGCGTATCGAGATTTTCGTGCGCGAAGCTGCGGTCGATCAGCTGCTCGCGAAAGGTAATGCCCTGCGAAGCGAGAATACGCAGCAGCAACGCATGCGGACCATCGAACGAGGCCTGTGGGAAGGCATTCGTCCCGAGGCCGTCCTGGTTGGTGACCATCACCAGTTCGTAGCCGGCCGCGACACAGCGCTGAAGCGCCGCGATCACGCCCGGCAACAGCGCCAGCTTTTCATAGCTGTCGATCTGCTGGTCCGCGGGCTCTTCGATGAGGCAGCCATCGCGGTCAACGAAGAGGATCTTGCGGCTCATGCCCCGGCTCCCAGCACGGCAAGCACGCGGTCGTTCTCGTTGCCCGTGCCGATGGTGATGCGCAACGCGTCGCCGAGGCCCGGGTATCTCGTGATGTCGCGCACTACGACACCGGCGGCGAGCAGGCGGCGATAGGTACCCGCCGCATCGTCGAAGCGTACAGCGAGGAAGTTCGCGTGCGACGGGAGGACTTCACGCACACCCGGCTGCGTGGCGAGCGCCCTGGCCATCCGGGCGCGCTCGTTGAGCAGTTCGTGCACGTGATGGCGCTGCACGCGGCGTCCTTCGTACGACAGCGCCGCCAGCGCCGCGTCCACGCACGGGGACGGCAGCGGATAAGGCGGAATGATCCGGCGAAGCAGGGCCACGACCTCGGCCCGTGCGATCAGGGTGCCGACTCGCGCACCTGCCAGCGACCAGGCCTTGGACAGGGTTCGCAGCACGGCGATGTTGTCGAAGTCGTCGATCAGCGAGGCGGCGCTGCGCGTGCCGCTGAACTCGAGATAGGCCTCATCGACCACCAGTAACGCCCTGCCCTGCAGCTCGCGGGCCAGGCGTTCGATGGTGGCGAGTTCGACCAGGTTGCCGGTGGGGTTGTTCGGCGAGCAGACGAAGACGAGCTTCGTCGTGTCGGTGACGGCGGCGAGCAAGGCGTCGGGATCGAGCCTGCCGGACGCATCCAGCGGCGATTCGATCACCCCGGCCGCCTGCACACGTGCGCAGACGGCATACATGCCGAACGTCGGCGGCGAGATCGCGATCGAGTCCTGACCTGCCCGGCAGAACGCGCGGACCAGCAGGTCGATCGCTTCGTCGCTGCCCCGGGTGACCAGCAGGCGCTCGCTGGTGCTGCCGTAAAGATCGGCGAGCGTTTCGACGAGACCGCGCGGCTGCGGGTCGGGATAACGATTCAGGCCTTCGCCGCCTGGCACGTTCGGCGAACGGGCCGACTCGTTGGCGTTGAGCAGCACCGTGCCCCCTTGCGCTTCCATGCGGGCGCTGGAATACGGCGTGATGGCACGGATATCGGGACGGGCGAGATCGAGCACGCTCATGCGACGGCATCCATAACGGCAAGGCGCAGGGTCACCGCGCGACGATGGGCTTCGAGTTGTTCCGCTTCGGCGAGGATCGCCGCGCACGGACCGATGTTGCGCAGGCCTTCGGCGGTGACTTCCTGCACGGTGACCTGTTTCTGGAAGCTGCCCACGGAGACACCGCTGTAGCTGCGCGCGTAGCCGTAGGTCGGCAGGACATGGTTGCTGCCACTGCAGTAGTCACCGACGGATTCGGGCGTCCATTCGCCGAGAAAGACCGAGCCGGCGGATTCGACGTCGTCGAGCAGCGCGCGCGGTTCGGCCGTCTGGATGATCAGGTGCTCAGGGGCGTAGCGGTTGCTTACCTCGACGGCTTCCGCGAGATCGCTCACGAGGATCAGGCGGCTCTCGTACAGCGCCATGGCGGCGACCTCGGCGCGCGGGAGTTCCCGGCGTTGACGCTCCACCTCCGCCTCGACGCGGTCGAGAAGACCGGCCGACGGACTGACCAGCAAGACCTGAGAGTCCGGCCCATGCTCTGCCTGCGACAGCAGGTCGGCGGCAACGAAGCGCGGGTCGGCGCCGGCGTCGGCGATCACCAGTACTTCCGACGGGCCAGCGGGCATATCGATAGCGGCACCGGAGGGATCGCCGGCCGCCTGCAATTTGGCTTCGGTCACCCAGGCATTGCCGGGACCGAACAACTTGTCGCAACGCGGAACGGACGCCGTGCCATAGGCCATCGCGGCGATCGCCTGCGCGCCGCCGAGCTTGTAGACGCGGTGCACGCCCGTCGTTTTCGCCGCGAACAGCACGGCATCGTCGCAGCGGCCGTTCGCCTGCACCGGCGTGCACAGCACCACATCGCGGCAACCGGCGATGGCGGCGGGGACGCCGAGCATGATCGCCGTCGACGGCAGCGGCGCGCCACCGGCCGGAACGTACAGGCCAACGCGGCGAATGGGACGAAGCACGCGTTCGACGCGTACGCCCGGCGCCGTATCCACACCGACTTCGGTCGGTGCGGCGGCACGGTGGAAGGTATCGATACGTTCCGCGGCTTCGCGCACCGCCACTTTCAGTTCAGGCGACAGACGCGCTTCCGCCGCGGCGAACTCCGCCTCGGTGACCGCGAGGCCGTCGAGCGTCGTGCCGTCGTAGCGTGCGGTCAGTTCGCGCAGCGCATCGTCTCCGCGCGCGCGCACGTCGGCGATGATCGCCTCCACGCCATCACGCAGTTCCGCCGCGCGGGACTGCGCCGGGCGGGCGAGCGCGGCGTCGCGGCCATTTTCGTCGAGGGTCTTCCAGTCGATCCGTTTCATGCCAGCATCTTCTCCACCGGCAGCACCA
>Ga0157370_10000125_pt1 | contig 91078 bp, 60 predicted proteins | sample C35metaG_FD_113463 | JGI IMG/M metagenome (GOLD analysis project Ga0157370, IMG submission 113463) | Corn rhizosphere microbial communities from Kellogg Biological Station, Michigan, USA - C3-5 metaG | ecosystem: Host-associated > Plants > Roots > Rhizosphere > Soil | place: USA: Michigan...
TTAATTTCAGCAGTACTATTACTTTTCCGTCAGAACTGGAGAAACTCTATTAACCGTTCAGCAGAGGCGATGACCATCTTCGCTGTAATCTGTGCCGCAACTTATGTTGTATCGCACATGGGCCGTCCGTGGTTGGCTTACTGGGTTTTACCATTACCGAATCAGTTTGGTTCACTCTGGGTAAACTTTAACTCGCCATTAGTATGGGATATGTTTGCCATTTCCACTTACTTCTCTGTGTCATTGTTATTCTGGTATACAGGTTTATTACCGGATATCGCTACCATTCGTGACCGTGCAGTAGGTACACGTAGAAAAATTTATTCTATCTTCTCTTTCGGGTGGAGTGGAAGTGTTAAAACATGGCAACGTTTCGAAGCGGTGTCATTAATTTTAGCAGGTATCTCTACACCACTTGTACTTTCGGTACACACGATTGTATCAATGGACTTTGCAACATCGGTAATTCCGGGATGGCACACAACCATCTTCCCTCCATATTTTGTGGCAGGAGCGATTTTCTCCGGATTTGCAATGGTATTAACCTTATTATTGGTTGCCCGTAAAGTATTAGGCCTTGAAAATTACATCACCATGTTCCACATTGAGTCGATGAATAAAATCATCATCTTAACCGGTTCAATTGTAGGTGTGGCTTATTTAACCGAATTTTTCATCGCATGGTATTCAGGTTCAGAATATGAGCAATACGCATTTATCAACCGTTCTACTGGCCCTTACTGGTGGGCATACTGGATGATGATGACTTGTAACGTAATCTCACCACAATTACTTTGGTTCAAGAAGATCCGTTTAAGCATCCGTGCGACATGGATTTTATCAATCGTGGTAAACGTGGGTATGTGGTTTGAACGTTTCGTAATTATCGTAACCTCATTACACCGTGATTATATTCCATCAAGTTGGGCAATGTTTTATCCAACATGGGTTGATGTAAGTGTATTCGTTGGTTCAATTGGTTTATTCTTTACCTTATTCTTATTGTTCTTAAGGGTATTACCTTCAATCGCTATTGCAGAGGTGAAGTTATTATTGAAATCTGCAAGTGAGCAAGCTAAAATGAAGCAGATTAAAGAGGGTCATGAGAATAAAGAATACGTTGCAGAATACGTAGAGTCTTTACAGAAATTTGATAGTGTTAAACAAGAAGATTACGCAAAAATATAACAATGAGTAATATCAAATATATTTTAGGCAGTTTTGGCGATCCTGACGAAATGATGCATGGCATCGAAAAGCTTCAGGAAAATAACATCAGTATTTATGATGTATACACCCCAATGCCTATCCACGGAATAGAAGCCAAATTGGGAATTAAGAGATCTAGAATTGATATTGCAGCTTTTTGCTTTGGTATCACCGGAACCTGCGCAGCATTTGCATTGATTTATTTCTGCGCAGTGATCGACTGGAAAGTAAATATCGGTGGGAAGCCATCTTTTGCCTTACCGGATTTTATTCCCATAATGTTCGAATTAACAGTACTGTTTTGTGCTTTCGGAATGGTGTTAACTTATTATGCTTCTACGCATTTGTTCCCGGGAAGAGCGCCAAGGGTAATGGATCTTCGTGCAACTGATGATCGTTTTGTAATCGCTATCGATGCAAAAGATAATGCAGCTCACACTGTAATTGATGGTTTATTAAAGGATGCAGGTGCTTTAGAAGTAAAGTATAATGAAAGGAAGTACATTAGCTATGAATAAGAATAAATTTGTTTATACGGCGTTTTTAGCTATCGCTTTTGCAGCTACTTTCACAGCTTGTAAAGATAAACGCAGTACTGGTTTAGAATATGCCAGAAATATGTATGATCCGATTGCTTTAAATCCGGATCAGCCAGTTGATACCGCACATGTACCTAGTTTTAAAGGTCATGCTGCCCAGTTACCACCAGCGAATACAAAACCTGTAGGCTTTACAGAATATGATGAGTATCCTAATACTAAAGAGGGATATGAAGCAGCGGGTGTGAGCATGGTAAATCCATTACCAGTTGATACCATTAATCTGGCTGACGGTAAACATTTGTTTACTGTGTTTTGTAGCCCTTGCCACGGTGATAAGGGAGATGGACAAGGACACCTGGTAAAAATTGAGAAATTTAGCGGTGTTCCGGCTTATCAGACAGGTGCTTCATCAAGAGGTGGCAATATGGTAGATCTTACACCAGGTAAAATTTATCACACCATTACTTACGGTGTAAATAACATGGGCTCGCATGCTTCACAGATTACACCAACAGATCGTTGGAAAGTAGTGATGTATGTTCAACAATTACAAAAAGGACAATAGTAAAGCAGAATATAAATGGGAACTCACAATATTAATTTTAGTGAACAATTTGAGTTTACAGGGAAAGTAAAAACTTTAAGTATAGTCGGCATCGCGTTAGGCGTAGCTGCTATTGCTTACGGTTTCATTGCCGGAGATAAAGTAATGCATGAGCGTACTTTTGCCAACCTGTTGCTTATGGGATACTACTTCGCATGCGTTTGTATGTCGGGTATGTTTTTCCTTGCTGTTCAATATGTAGCTCAGGCTGGTTGGTCTGCATCTATTTTACGCGTACCGCAGGCCATGGCTAAAACGCTGCCTATTGCTGCTGTAATACTCGTTGTAATCATTACAGCAGGTTTATTTACGCACAACCTATATCATCACTGGAATGCAGAAGGAATAACCGATCCAAAGAGTCCTAATTATGATTCATTAATTGCTGGTAAAGCAGTTTTCTTAAACGTTCCATTCTTTTTAGGTCGTCAGGTTGTATTTTTAGGGGTATATAGCATCTTCGCTATGCTTTTCGTTAAGTTATCATATAATGAAGATCTAGCAGGTGGTTTAGAATCATATAGAAAAGGATTTAAAAATGCTTGTATCTTTTTAGTAATCTATGGATTTACTACACCGATCTTTGCTTTTGATACCATCATGTCTTTAGAAGCACACTGGTTCTCAACCATGTTCGGCTGGTATAACTTTGCAGCAATGTGGGTAAGTAGTTTAGCTACTATCGCGATTATCCTGATCTTATTAAGAAGAGCTGGTTATATGCAATGGGTTAATAACAGCCACTTACATAACTTAGGTCAGTTTATCTTTGGTTTCTCAATCTTCTGGACTTACGTTTGGTTCGCTCAGTTCTTATTGATCTACTATGCAAATATGCCTGAAGAAACTGTTTATTTCTACAGACGCTTTGAGTATTACAAGTTTTGGTTTTTCTTAAACCTGGCCATGAACTTCTTAGCTCCAGTATTATTGTTAATGGATAGGGATAACAAAAGAACAGATGTGAAATTATTATTTGTATCTATTGTAGTATTGTTAGGCCACTGGGTTGATTATTATCAAATGATTATGCCAGGTGCAGTAGAGGATGGACATAATGGATTTGGAGTAATTGAGATTGGTACTGCAATTGGTTTCGTAGGATTGTTTACCTTTACGGTTTTAACGTCATTGAGTAAGAAACCTCTGATTGCAAAAAATCACCCTTTATTACAAGAAAGTTTGCATCACCAACTTTAGCAGGTGACATTATAAGGGCAAATATTTATATTATTATTATAATTAGCAGTACAGCGTACTACTTTTAAGAAAATGAGTTTAAGAAAGTTTATCACGAATAAAACGACCGCAGCTTTAGCAGTATTAATTACTGTTTTAGCGAACACGAGCGCGTTTGCGCAGGAGGCATCAGTAGCAGGTGCAGCAGCGGCACCGAAAGTTGATATGGGTGAGATTTATAAATCAGTAATATTTTACATTCTGATTTTCCTTGCCGTATGTTTATTCATTGCAATTATTGGTAAATCAATAAAAGTATATGAACTAAGCCGCGAAGCGCAAGGTAAGCCGGTAGGTATCAACTGGAACAGGGTTCATGCGAGTTTATTTGCGTTGTTCCTGGTTTTAGGTTTATATGGTGTGTATTGGGAATATACGGTACATGGTTCCATGTTACTTCCGGATGCAGCTTCTGAACACGGAAAGAAAATTGATGAGATGTTCAACTTAACGCTGATCATCACGACCATCGTATTTGTTTTCACGCATATATTATTGTTCGGATTTTCTTATATCTACAGATATTCTGCTAAAAGAAAAGCTTATTACTATCCACATAATAACACGATTGAGAAAATCTGGACGATCGTTCCGGCATTGGTTTTAACCGTATTGGTGTTAATGGGTTTCTTAACCTGGAGATCAATTTTCTTCAAAACTGAAGATCCTAATAATAAGCCATTACAAATTGAAGTTACTTCTGAGCAGTTCAAATGGTCTATCCGTTACCCGGGAGCTGATGGAATTGTTGGAGATAAGAACTATAAACTTACTACTGCAACCAATCAGTTAGGTATCGATTTTAAAGATATTCACTCCCGTGATGATGAGATGGCAGATGAAATGGTTCTTCCGGTAGGAAAACCAGTTAAATTGATCTTAACCAGTAAAGATGTAATTCATAGTTTTTACATGCCACACTTCAGAATTCAATTGAATACTGTACCTGGTATGAGAACATTCTTTGAATTTACGCCAACAAAAACTACGGCACAGGTGCAGCAGGAAACAAATGATCCAAACTTTAAGTTTGTTCTTCTTTGTGCTAAAATCTGTGGATCAGGTCACTACAACATGCAGAAAGTGGTACGTGTTGTTTCTGAAGCAGAGTACAAAACCTGGCTGGCAGAACAGAAAACATATTTAAACGACGATTTGAGAAAAGAATTTAATTTGCCGGTTGCGCCTGCTGCTCCTAAAGCGGCATCAGATTCATCAGCTACTGATTCAGCAGCTGTGAAAACAAACCAAATGGCTTTAAATAAATAATATTACCGCAGAGCGAAAGAATTATGTCAACAATAGCATTACACGACGAACACAATCACGATCACGCTGATCATGGACACCACAAGGAAACCTTAATTTCCAAGTATATCTTCAGCATGGATCACAAAATGATTGCTAAGCAATATCTAATCACGGGTATTATCATGGCAGTGATTGCGATGGGCTTATCAATTTTATTCCGTATTCAATTGGCATGGCCGGATAAAAGCTTCCCTTTCTTAGAAACATTTTTAGGAAAATGGGCTGAAGGCGGTCGGATCAAGTCTGATTTTTATCTTGCTTTAGTAACTATTCACGGTACCATCATGGTATTCTTCGTATTAACAGCGGGGTTGAGTGGAACTTTTAGTAACTTATTAATTCCATTACAGTTAGGTGCCAGAGATATGGCATCGCCATTTTTGAACATGCTTTCATACTGGTTATTCTTTATGGCTTGTGTGATCATGATGTCTTCATTCTTTGTACAAACAGGACCAGCATCGGGTGGTTGGACGGTTTATCCGCCGCTATCTATTATAGCTAAGGCGATGCCGGGATCTGGTATGGGGATGACGTTATGGTTAGTGAGTATGGTGCTTTTCGTAGCTTCATCTTTAATGGGTGGTATTAACTACGTGAGTACAATCTTAAACATGCGTACAAAAGGTATGGATCTTTGGAAAATGCCTTTAACCATCTGGGCACTTTTCTTAACAGCTATCTTAGGTATCTTATCTTTCCCAGTGCTTGTAGCCGGGGTTGTATTAATGGTATTTGACCGTAGTTTTGGTACCAGTTTCTATCTTTCTGATATCGTAATGGGTACTGATATTTTACCAAATGAAGGTGGGTCTCCAATTTTATGGCAACACTTATTCTGGTTCTTAGGTCACCCTGAGGTATATATTGTAATTATGCCTGCATTGGGTATCTCTTCAGAAGTAATTTCAGTAAACTCACGTAAACCAATCTTTGGTTACCATGCAATGGTTTACTCATTAATTGGTATTACTGTACTTTCGTTCATCGTTTGGGGTCACCATATGTTTGTAACGGGTATGAATCCATTATTGGGTGGTGTATTTATGATTACTACCTTAATTATCGCAGTACCATCTGCAGTAAAAACATTTAACTACCTGGCTACATTATGGCGCGGTAATATCCGTTTTACTCCAGCAATGTTATTTGCAATCGGTTTAGTTTCTTTCTTTATCTCTGGTGGTTTAACCGGTATCTTCTTAGGTAACGCATCATTAGATATTAACTTACACGATACTTACTTTGTGGTTGCCCACTTTCACCTGGTAATGGGGTCTGCAGCGATCTTCGGAATGCTCGCAGGTGTATATCACTGGTTCCCTAGAATGTTCGGAAGAATGTTAAATCCTAAATTAGGTTATTTACACTTTTGGTTAACATTCATTGCAGCTTACCTGGTATTCTTCCCATTACACTTCTTAGGTTTAGATGGTGTACCACGTCGTTACTATGCATTCACAGAATTCGAATTCATGAAGAAATGGTTAACGGTTAACGTATTTGTAACCTGGGCCGCGATCATTGCAGCTTTAGCGCAAGTGGCGTTCTTGTTCAACTTCTTCTATTCAATCTTTAAAGGTAAAGTTGCTCCTCAGAACCCTTGGGAAGCGAATACTTTAGAATGGACTGCACCAGTAGAACACATACACGGTAACTGGCCTGGAGAAATTCCAACAGTTTACAGATGGCCATATGACTACAGTAAACCTGGTCATGATGCGGACTTTATTCCACAAACTGTTCCTTTTTCTCAAACCATGAGCTCTAACTTACCTCACGATTTTGAAGGAAATGCACAAGCAGAAAAAATACAGCAAGATTGGGAATTAGCTAATCCTGTAGAAGAAAACAAAGGCTAATAAAGAGCTTCAATACAATTTAAAAGGGGTATCTGATTAAGTTTCTGCTTATCCAGATACCCCTTTCACATAAAAAAGTATAATGATCAGCAGATCAGAACAACGTTTTATCAGGATTAATTTAATAACTATTATCGTTACGTTGATGGTTATACTTGCGGGTGGTATTGTAAGAAGTACAGGGTCTGGAATGGGTTGTCCTGACTGGCCTAAATGTTTTGATCGTTATATTCCGCCTACAGATGTTTCGCAATTACCAGCAGATTATAAAGAGAAGTATGTAGCCGGACGATTAAAGAAAAATGAAAAGTTTGCCAAATACTTAGAAAGTATGGGTAAGGTTGCATTGGCCGATTCAATCAGACACGATCAAAGCATCACCATTCCTGAGGAATTTAATGCTACTAAAACTTGGGTGGAGTATCTCAACAGGTTGGCCGGAGTTTTGGCGGGGATATTTTTGTTTTTAACATTAGTTTATTCCTTCACTTATAAAAAGACCGCAAAGAGAATCATTTTTTTAAGTGCGCTGAATATTCTGGTGGTTGGTTATCAGGCCTGGTTAGGTTCGATAGTGGTATCTACAAATCTTGCACAGTGGGTTGTTACGGTACACATGCTTTTGGCGTTGGTTATTTTGGCAATTTCAATCTATACGTACAATTATGCTAAACAGCTGAATAAAATTCCTTCGGTTATTATGTACCGGATACTTTGGTTAAAGGGCTTTTTACTTTTTACAGTATTGTTGAGCATTGTTCAGATCATTTTTGGTACAGAAGTAAGAGAGTCTGTTGATGTTGTCGCAAAATCGTTGTCGAATGGTTTAAGGGATACCTGGATTTCAAGACTGGATTCTATTTTTACTTACCATAGAGATTTAGCTATTTTAGTAGTGATAGCGAATGTGATTGTGTACAAGATGGTAATTGATCGGTTTAGTGGCAAAGCAGCCCCACTGTTAACAGCAAGGCTTATTCTGGCTACATTACTAATACAGTTATTAAGTGGTTTCGCATTAGCATATTTTGCATTTCCACCAGCAGCGCAGGCATTGCATATATTATTCTCTACGTTGTTATTTAGTTTACAGTTTTATTTGTACTTGTTGGTTTATCGCACCAGTACTTATAAGCAATAATATTTAAGAAAGTTGAAACAGGTTTTCTAAGATTTTTCTAAACTCATCAAATTCAGGCTATCGTTTACGGTGGTGTTTTCGGCATCGATATCATTTTTGATCGGGCAGAAGATGCAGGTAGGTAGAGCGCATATTCCTTCGATCAACTGGGGGAATTGGTTGATACTTATCGCAGGGGGCTTTTTGGTTACTGCTGCAGCCAATTGCTTTAATGAGATCATTGAAAAGGACCTTGACAAGTTAATGTCTAGAACAAAGGATAGGCCAATGCCAGCGGGAAGGATGACAACAGGGCAAGGCTTAATTATTGGGGTCTTTATGGCTTTCTTAGGTACCTGGTTATTAGGAAAACTAAATCTGGAAACAGGTTTGCTTTCCGTATTCTCTATTTTGCTGTATGCATTTGTTTATACGCCTCTAAAAAGAAAATCTCCTATTGCAGTGTTTGTTGGTGCAATCCCCGGAGCTTTACCACCACTGATTGGTTATTTGGCTGCATTTGGTAGCTTAAAGGCCGAAATGTTTCATGAGATTGATTATTATATTGCTGGAATTTTATTTCTGATTCAGTTTGTTTGGCAGTTTCCGCATTTTTGGGCTATTGCCTGGGTACTGGACGATGATTATAAAAAAGCTGGTTTCAGGTTGTTGCCTACTAAGAAGCGGGATAAGACTTCAGCCTTGCTAACTTTTTTAAGTACATTAATTTTAATTCCGGTGAGTCTGCTTCCAACCTTTTATGGTTTTGGAGGTTACTATATTGCAGGGTTATCGCTAATTGCCGGACTGATCTTTAGCTGGCTTGCACTCAAACTTTTATTAAGCAGAGATCTTGCAGATGCAAGGAAAGTAATGTTCTGCTCGTTTTTTTACATCCCGGCCGTACAGCTGGGCTTATTATTAAATTTTATAGCAAAATAATTTTATGGTGCTAACAATGGAAAAGATCCAAGATACATTTGACCCAAAACCCCGCAAGTTTATTGTCTGGCTTTTTGTGGTTTCATCTACCATTATGTTTGGTGGCTTCACCAGTTATTATCTGGTTTTTGCCGCATCAAAAGGTAAAGGCCATGGTTTGGTTTTACCAGATGCATGTATTTATAGCAGTTTGGTGATTATTGCCAGCAGTATTTCACTGGTACTCGCAGCAAAGGCGATGAGAAAGCTGAATTTCAGCCTGCAACGCAATATGTTATGGGTAACGGTTATTTTGGCCATTGCATTTGGTGTAATGCAGTTTAATGCCTGGGGAAGCATGGTAAAGACTGGCGCAACCCTCGTGGGTAATAACGCGGCAATTTCTTTTATTTATGTGGTTTCCGGCCTGCATTTATTACACATTATAGGAGGAGTTGGATTGATTATTAATGCTTTGGTGGGGAGTTACAAGAACATCTCGCCTGCTAAAAGCAAATATAGAATGGAAATCGCTTCTATTTTTTGGCATTTTATAGATATATTATGGATATATCTTTATGTTTTTTTACTTTTGAACCGTTAAATTTGTTAACAAACTATTATACTATTTCCAAATGAATTCAGTATCACAATTAGATCAAGTTAAAACCGGGCCATGGAATGGTGGCCGTTCTCCGTGGTCGGTAGAATATGGCAAAATCATGATGTGGTTTTTCCTTTTGTCAGATGCTTTTACCTTTTCATCTTTATTAATCTATTACGGCGCTCAGCGTTTTTCTAAATTAACATGGCCAGATCCTGATTTGGTTTTCCAATCCGTTCCGGGTATTACTGATTCAGGTGCACCACTTGTTTTCGTAGGGATCATGACGTTTATCTTAATCATGAGTTCTGTAACGATGGTTTTAGCGGTTGAAGCTGGTCATCGCCGTGCAAAGAAAGAAGTAATCTGGTGGATGGTTGCTACCATTATTGGTGGTTTCATGTTCTTGGGTTGCCAGGCTTTAGAGTGGACGCACCTACACCATGAAGGGTTTTGGTTTGCTCAAATTCCAACCGCTGAGAAATTAAAAGAATTCTTCGATGGCGATGTTTCTGTAGTTGCCGCACAGCAGTTTGCTAACTTATTTTTCACCATTACCGGATTTCACGGTTTCCACGTATTTAGTGGAGTAATCATCAACATCATTGTATTGATAATGACCATCAATGGTACTTTCGAAAAAAGAGGTCATTATTTAATGGTTGAGAAAGTTGGTTTATACTGGCACTTTGTAGATTTAGTATGGGTGTTTGTATTTACATTCTTCTATTTGGTTTAATTCATCACATTTATAAAATATTATTATGTCAGAACATCACGCACATACAGAAGGGCACGAGGAGCACGCAGGTTTATCAAAAGGTAAAATCTGGCAAGTGTTTGGCATCCTGTTATTGATCACAGTAATCGAATTTATCGTAGCACTTTGGGTTTTACCAAACGGTTACATGAGTCATTCAATCGGTAACTTCGTTTATATCGCTTTAACATTAGTAAAAGCATTCTATATCGTTGCCTATTTTATGCACCTGAAATATGAGAAACTAGGTTTTCAGCTTTCTTTAACATTATCATTAATTTTCATTATCTACTTTATTGTTTTAATGTTAATTGAAGGTGGATTTTTGAATATCCACATGATGAATCATTAATGAAAGGAAAATCTATCCAAAAAGTATTAATCCTGGTAAGCGTTTTAGCTGTACCGGGATTTTTGTTTTTTTACTTATTGCCACAGTTCGCTAAGAACCGGTATAAAAGCCTTCCAATCTTTGGAGAGAAGGTTGTTGCTTCAACCTTTCATACGGTGAAGGGTAAAAAGATTCCAGATACCATCTATCATCAGATACCTGATTTTAAATTGCTTAACCAAAGTGGAGACAGTGTTTCATGGGCAACCCTGAAAGACAAGATCATCGTATTAAATTTGGTTAATACCGATGCACCAAATGCAAGTGTAACTAAATACCTCCAGCAATTAGCTTCAGGATATGAAAAGAAACCTTTGGTGAAGTTTTTAAGCCTGTCTGTAAATCCTGCTGACGTATTGAAAATTAAAGCTTATGCTGATCAATTGGGTGCCAAGCCAGAGAAATGGAACGTTCTTGCCGGGGATTCCAGTATTACTTATCCGCTAATCCGGAAGGGCCTTTTACTAGATGTGATAAGCGACGACAGTCAGGATAAGCCGCGCTATATTTTTAGCAGCAAACTTTTATTAATCGATGTACAGCATCGGATAAGAGGTGTTTATGAAACTGACAGTCCTGAATCTACAGCCCGGTTAGAAGATGAAATCAAAGTGTTGATTGCAGAGTATTTGAGGAACGTTAAAGACGGGCGATAGTTTGCAGTTGTTAGTCGTGAGTCTGGAGTCATTAGTCTACAGTCAACTAATCGAACATCTATCATCATAAATGATGTTCGAATAAATCATAAAAAATAAAGAGATTAAAATACTCATGGAAAATACTTCGATTGAGAAAAAGTATAGCAAGTGGATCATTATTCTTTCCATCTTTATACCTGTAGCAGTTGCATTTTTATTTGTAGTGAAGCTAAAGGATTTAGGGATCGATGCACCAACGCTTCCCTTTTTACCTCCTATTTACGCGACAATTAACGGCGTTACTGCAATGTTATTGATCATTGCAGTCTGGGCCATTAAGAATGGTAAGATTGCACTTCACCAAAATTTAATGAAATCTGCAATTGGTTGTTCATTATTGTTCCTGGTGATGTACATCGCTTATCATATGACTACCCCTTCTACGAAATTCGGAGGAGAAGGCGCAATTAAATATGTTTATTTTTTTATTCTGCTTACACATATTTTATTGTCTATCGCCATTATTCCACTGGTATTGGTTACTTATGTGAGGGCTCTGGCCCAGCGTTTCGACAAACATCGTAAAATAGCGAGAATCACCTTTCCCTTATGGTTATATGTAGCCATTACGGGGGTAGTGGTCTACCTGATGATTTCTCCTTATTACCAATATTAAGTCTTCGCCATTTTAATATTCTTTTTTATTAAACATTAGCCAATATTTTGTATTATTGGTACATGCTTATGGCTTCTACTCTGATAGCTTAAGTACATCTCTTTTGATATCCTCGTGATTTACGTATTGAAAACGAATGATGACCAATTGATATATGGCTTTGAAGGATAGGGGCAAAGAGCACGAACTAATAAAAGAAATTGTAGAAGGAAGCGAGAAAGCATTTTCAGTTCTTTTCTATAGTTATATTTCTGTTTTATATCCGTTTGCACTTAAGTTTACCAAATCTGAACATGCTGCTGAAGAAGTGATCCAGGATGCTTTTTTGAGAATCTGGCTAAATCGGGATAAGCTGGATCATGTTGAAAACGTGAAAGCTTATCTCTATAAGTATGTTTCCAACGAATGTTTAAGCCATCTTCGGAAAAAAATGAAGGAGGATAAGGCAATTGATCTCTTAAAAAGCCGTCATTCTGACCTGGATAACGTAACCTGGGATGCTATTCATCTCAATGAGGTAACAAGGTTAATCGCATCTGTTGTAGAGAAACTACCTCATCAAAGGCGCAAAATTTATGAATTAAGCAGGGGAGAAGGTAAAACCATTCCCGAAATTTCAGAAATATTAGGCTTATCGTCTAGTACAGTGAAAAATGCACTGGTAATTGCACTGAAAAAGATTCGTGAAAACCTGATTCAACATGGTATTTCATTATTCTGGTTGATTTTGCTTGGGATTTCGATAAAAAAATAAAAAAAAATAATTTTCGATAGTCCTTTTTCGTTTTTGCAGCTTCTTAGTATCAGATCTATGGAAGAAAGAATAAAATTTCTGGTAGCAAAATTTAATTCGGGCGAATTGTCAGCGGTTGAAAAGGCTGAATTGCAACGCCTGGTTGAGGATTACCCTTCTATGGTATCTGCCGAAATAACGGATCTGCTCTATGCATCTGAATCTAATTCAGAATTGCCAGCCGCTGTTGACCAACACAAGTGGAATAAAGTACTTGGTAAGATTTTAGCAGTCGACAGGCATCTCACTGTAAAGAAATCGCCCGTTAAAATTTATTTAAAGTGGATTGCTGTTGCTGCAGTTTTAGCGCTTGTAATAGCTGTAGTTTTACGGATTCAAACTGGTGGCAAAAATAAAGATAGTTTCGCAACTGATATCGCCCCTGGTGGAAACAGGGCAACCTTAACGTTGGCTAATGGGAAGAAGATATCTTTAAATGAGATTGCAGAGGGCGAATTGATCAGGGAAGCTGGATTATCCATTTCAAAAGCAGCCAATGGACAACTGATTTACCATATTGAAAAAAATACCAGCACCGCTGATGATACCGGGGTTAATGTAATTTCTACACCGAACGGCGGTGAATGGCAAATACGTTTACCAGACGGCTCTTCGGTTTGGCTGAATGCGGCTTCCTCTTTAGAATACCCAATAAATATTGGTTCAACAACTTTACGTAAAGTAAAATTAAAAGGTGAAGCTTATTTCGAGGTGGCAAAAGATAGCAAACATCCGTTCATCGTGGAAACAGCTGAACAAAAATTAGAAGTTTTAGGTACGCATTTTAATGTAAATAGCTATGCCGACGAGAATCTTACTAAAACAACTTTATTGGAAGGAAGCATTCGCATTTCTGAAATTATAAATCCTGCTGCTTCCGAAATTTTAAAACCCGGTCAGGAGTCAGTTTTATCCGCAACCGGTATTCGAATTAAAGACGTAGATACTGATGAATCTATTTCCTGGAAAAACGGGTATTTCATGTTTAACAATGAAAAACAGGAAAGTATCCTCCGGAAAATAGCCAGGTGGTATAACGTTAAAGTGGAGTATGCAGACGAAGAAGCTAAAGATGTAATGTATTACGGTACGGTAAGCAGATTTGACAAAATTTCTCAGGTATTAAGAAAGTTCGAGCAAACTGGCGAAGTTCGTTTCGATATTGATAAAAATAAGATTACAGTTTACAAAAAGTAAATAATAGAGATGAAGAAGTAACTATCCTTTATCTATAAAAATAATTAACTAAAACCTTTTAACCTTAACCTAAACAAACCATGACCAAACTTCAACAACACTTCTGACGATCGAAAGCCCGTTAAATAATAAAGGAGTGCTTGCAACACCCCTCTATTTATCTGTCTGGCTATTTCCGGCAAACCGGAACGATACAAATCAATTATTTCTTGGATAACCGCGATACGCAATTATGCGCTTAACTATACGTGCGTTTCGCAAAAACAGACTATTAAATGTACAAAATTTATGTTAGAATTTTATGTATGCATCGCCGCTACATACCTAAATTGCTATTGATGATGAAGTTAATCACGTTTGTACTGCTTGCCTCCCTAATGCAGGTTAATGCAGCTTCATTTGGACAACTGGTTACATTAAAAGCAAAAAATGTAACATTAGAAAGAATAATCAAGGAGATTAGAATGCAGTCTGGTTATGATGTTCTGCTATCAACCAACAAGATCAAAAGTACTACCACATTCAATGCCAACTTTAACAATGCCTCCATTGATGAGGTGATGACGAAAATCATATCTGGCAGAGATTTAAGCTATAGTATTGAAGACAAAACAATCCTGATTAAACCGAAAGATAAAACAATCTTTGATAAAGTAGCTGACTACTTCGCTGCTGTGAAGATAACAGGTAAGGTAAGAGATAAGTCTGGCGCGGTACTTCCGGGGGTTAGTATCAGAGAAAAAGGTGCTGCAAATGCAGTTTCTACAACTACAAACGGAGATTATACCATCACAGTAAAAGAAGATGCTGTTTTAGTTTTTAGCTATGTGGGTTATAAAACCATGGAAGTTCCTGTTAATGGTAAAACAGTTGTAAACGTTGTTTTGGCAGAAGATGCAGAGCAACTTAGCGAAGTTAATGTAGTATCTACCGGCTACCAGGAATTAAATAAAAAGTTATTTACCGGTGCTGCTACATCATTAAAGGCTTCTGATGTAAAAAGAGATGGTATCACAGATGTAAGCAGAATGCTTGAAGGTCGTGTGGCCGGTGTATCTGTTCAAAACGTATCCGGAACCTTTGGTGCGGCGCCTAAAATTCGTGTTCGTGGTGCTACCTCTATTTCTGGTGATAATAAACCATTATGGGTAGTGGATGGGATTATACTGGAAGATGTGGTCAACATTTCCAACGAACAATTATCTACAGGTGATCCCTCAACTTTGGTTGGATCTTCAGTAGCGGGTCTTAATCCTGATGATATTGAGAGTTTTAATATTTTAAAGGATGCCGCAGCAACTGCGCAATATGGTGCCCGGGCCATGAATGGGGTGGTTATTATTACCACTAAAAAAGGAAGAAATACCGCTGGAAAACCAGTTATTTCCTATACAGGTAACTTCTCCAGTTACATGAAACCCTCTTATGATAATTTTGACATTTTAAATTCTGCAGATCAGATGAATGTTTATCTGGAAATGCAAAATAAGGGTTGGTTAAACCACTCCAGTTCATCGCGTAGTGCGAATGGTGGTGTATTTACCAAAATGTACAACGAAATGTATAAGTACGATGCTGCAACGGGAACCTATGGTTTGAAAAACGATGCTCAAAGTCAAAAACAATTTTTACAGCGTTATGCAAATGCCAATACCGATTGGTTCGATGTATTGTTTAAGCAATCATTAATGCAGGAACATTCAGTGAGTGTGGCTACGGGAACTGAAAAATCTAAAATTTATGCCTCAACCAGCTTTTTACAAGATAACGGCTGGACAATTGCTGATCAGGTGAAAAGGTTCACTGGAAATTTTCGCGGAAATTTTGAGATTAGCGACAAGCTAAGTTTTGAATTAATTACGCAAGGATCAATCCGCGATCAGCAAGCACCGGGTACATTGGGCAGAAATGGAAATCCTGTTTATGGCACCTACGATCGCGATTTTGATATTAATCCATTTAGCTATGCTTTAAATACCAGTCGCGCATTAACACCTTATGATGCCAATGGCAATCGGGAGTTCTTCACTCAAAACTATGCCCGATTTAATATTCTTAATGAATTAGAGAATAATACTTTAGAACTTGGACTTATTGATTTTAAAGTACAAGGGGGTTTAAAATACAAAATTACCAAAAATTTAAAGTATTCATTTGACGGGGCTTATCGCTTTGCTAAAACTAGTCAGGAGCATAAAATTACCGAAAACTCCAACATGGCGCAAGCCTACCGTGCGGGCATTAGTCCTGATGATGCAACCATCAGAAACAATAATAAATTTTTATATAGAAATCCTGATAATCCAAATGCTTTACCTGTATCTGTATTGCCTTATGGCGGATTTTATAAAACCAACGATGATAACATTGTTAATTATTATGTGCGTAATAGTTTAGAGTATGATAAGACATTTAATGAAGATCATTTATTTAATGTTTTTGCAGCTCAGGAGATGCGTTACATTAATCGTCAGAACAAGATTTTCGATGGTTATGGTTATCAATATGATAAGGGGGGCGTTCCTTTTATTGATCCTAACATCGTGAAACAAAATGTTGAAGGTGGCTTTAACTACTACAGTATGAATTATCGCTATGAACGTTATTTAAACTATTCATTAAGGGCAGCTTACTCATACAAAGGAAAATATAGCATTAATGCCACGGGTCGTTATGATGGTTCAAATTTATTAGGAGAATCACCAACAGCAAGATGGTTACCAACATGGAATGTTTCTGGTGCCTGGAATATCGATACTGAAGACTTCATGCAAAATGAGCAGCTTAAACGTATAGTTAGCCGCGCTACCTTGAGAGCGACTTATGGATTGGTGGCGAGTATGGGCTCTGCAACCAACTCTAGTTTAGTTGTACAAAGTATGGGTACCCGCCGTCCGTATTTAGGTGAAAAAGAAACCAAATTATACATTTCTGGTCTTGAAAACTCTGAATTAACCTTCGAAAAATTAAATGAATTAAATATTGGCCTGGATTTAGGCTTATTTAAAGAACGTTTAACATTAACGGTTGATGCCTACAGGAGAAAAAGTTTTGATTTGATAGGCGCTTTTAGGACTTCAGGTATCGGTGGGGAAGCAATTAAGCAAGCAAACTATGCTGATATGAAATCAGAAGGTATCGAAGCAGCATTAGGGGCAAAAGTGATTACTTCTTCTAATTTTAACTGGTCTACACAATTAATATTTGGTTACAATCGTAACGAGATTACCAACCTAAAAAACCAACCATCTATTTTCGGTTTAATTGGTGCTGATGGTGGTCCGCTCGAAGGTTATTCTCAAAGAGGTTTGTTTTCGCTTGATTTTCAAGGTTTAGATCCTTTAAATGGTTCGCCAAGATTTATAAATGATGAAGGCATTGTTAGCGGAGATGTTTATTTACAAAGTGATGTAATTAAGTACTTAAAATATGAAGGGCCAATTGATCCTCAATATACTGGTGGTTACTCCAATACATTCAGGTATAAAAATTTCACCTTGTCTACCTTGGTCACCTTTGCCGCAGGAAACAAAGTACGCCTTTCGCCAGCTTTTAAAACCAGCTACACTGATTTAGATGCCATGCCTAAAGCTTTCTTAAGCCGTTGGGAAATGCAGGGTGATGAGTTGAAAACCAATGTGCCTTCTATTTTAGATGTATTGGAAGCTCAGGCTTTTGGAAATAATTATGCTTATAACAATTATAATTATTCTACAGAACGTGTTGCAGATGGTGGCTTTGTTCGGATGAAACAGATTATTTTAAGCTATAATATTCCAGGTAAGTATACCAAAAAGTTAGGCTTAACTAATTCCTCAATTAGCGCTGTTGGTAATAACTTATTCTTAATCTATTCAGATAAAAAATTGAATGGTCAGGATCCTGAATTCTTTGGATCAGGGGGTGTAGCCTTGCCAATTCCCCGTGAATTCACATTATCTCTAAAGGTTGGATTCTAAATAAAATATCATGAAAAGAATATATATATCGATCATTGCTTTAGCGCTTATATCTATAACTGGATGTAAAAAGTTTTTAGAGCAGGCACCAGATCAAAGAACTCAAATAAATACTGTTGAAAAGGTTGCGGAATTGCTTACAAGTGCTTACCCTGAAGGTAATTACATTGCATTTACGGAAACTTCTTCTGATAATGCCGAAGATAAAGGTCCTGGAATCGGTACTGAAGGCAGAACAATTACGCAACCATACTATTGGTTGGATAATGATGATAATATCGAAGATACGCCAACGCAATATTGGAATTCTTGTTATGAAGCTATAGCGGCAGCAAACGCGGCGTTAGAAGCAATTGAACTAAACAATTTAGGAAGCGCCGTACTTCCATACAAAGGTGAGGCATTAGTCGCCCGTGCTTACGCTCATTTTATGCTGGTCACCTTATATTCAAAGGCTTATGATCCGGCAGGAAGTAATGATTCTCCTGGTATTCCTTATGTTACCACGCCAGAGAAAGTGGTTTCTGCTCAATATAACAGGGGTACAGTTGCTTCAGTTTATGCCAGTATTGAAAAAGATTTACTGGAGGGCTTACCTTTAATCAGGAATACAGCTTATAAAGTAGCCAAATATCATTTTAACGTAGCAGCTGCAAATGCATTTGCAGCAAGGTTTTTCTTATTCAAAAAGGAGTATGAAAAAGTGATTCAGTATGCAAGTGCAGTTTCGCCAGGTAATGCTTTTGCAACAATCCTCAGGCCATGGAACAGCAGGTACAATACCTACACTTTAGATGAACAGGTTATCAACTTTACCCAGGCTAGTGAACCATCAACCTTATTGTTAATAGAAACAGCGTCAGCATGGGCAAGAACAACTTCGCCAAGATATGGCTTTGGCCAGATTCAAAATAATGAAATGTTTACTCCAAATGTTACCGGAGCACGTTGGGCTTACAAATCTGCCTATTATGGAGTGCCTCATTACACTATGCTAAAGTGGAATGAATACTTTGTAAGAACAAGCCCGAATGCTACAATTGGTTTCCCATATACCATTGTGCCAGTATTAACTGCAGACGAAGCTTTATTAAACCGGGCTGAAGCTTATGCATCTGCCGGGCAAAATGCTTTGGCCCTTGCAGATTTAAATACTTATGCCAGTACAAGGATTTTAAATTATAATTCAACAACACATGCTGTAACCTTGGCGAAAATTGCTGCCTTTTATGGTACGACTGATGCTAAGGCAGGTTTGATTGCTACTATATTAGACTTCAAAAAGAAGGAGTTTACACAGGAAGGCTTAAGATGGTTTGACATTTTAAGATACAAATTACCGGTTCAGCACAGAGTTTATAAGGTTAATGGCTCATTTGAAACCATTACACTTACAGCAGATGATCCACGTAAGTTATTTCAGCTACCTAATCAGGTTACACTTTCCGGTATAGCCCAAAATCCAAGATAATTATGAAAAAGACATTAAAAAATGGATTTGTTGCATTAGCCATGTTAACAGTCCTTGCATCTTGTAAAAAAGAAGAAACGCTGAATGCGAATTTAGATGCTATTGATCAAAACATTATTACCAATAAAAACAGTACAGATATTTGGTTAGACCAAAACTTTTTAAATCCATACAACATTGAAACGAAATATAGATTTGACCGTTTTGAACTGCCTTCCGGGAAAAACATTACGCCACCGGTAGTTGAACAGGTGATTCCTGCAATGGAAATGGTTCGTGATGTATGGATAAGGCCTTTTGAGGCCGCAGGAGGTGCTGATTTTATAAAGAAAATATCGCCAAAGCAGTTTGTCCTTGCAGGTAGTGCAGAATATAATACTAATGGAACCATCACTTTGGGAACAGCTGAAGGTGGAAGAAAAATTGTTCTTTATGTGATTAACCCTTTTGATAAAACGAGTCTACCTTCCGTAAAGCAGATGATCCAGGTTATTCAACATGAGTATACGCACATATTAAATCAAACTGTTGATTTTTCAACGGAATATCAAACCGTTTCCAGGGGTGGTTATGAAGCCAACTGGACGCAGAGATCTTTAGCCGAAGCGTATTCTTTAGGTTTCATTACACAGTATGCAAGGGTTTCGCCAGGAGAAGATTTTGCAGAACAATCATCTAATATGCTGATGATGGGGCGTGTACAATATAATGCAATTGTAGCCACATTACCTGCCGATGCTCAGGTTAAGTTGAAGAAAAAGGAACAATATGTTGTTGACTATTTTAAAACCGCATTTAATATAGATTTTTATCAATTACAAAGTGAGGTGCAGAAAGCGCTTTTCAAAATTTCGCCTCCGGTTTTACATAGAATGCTAGGTCCGGGAATTGGTTATACAACGCTAACAACAAACCCATCAATAGATCCGAATCAATCCACAGAATTTTTAGTTGCGTGGAATACGGCAAAAACAGCAGTGCCCGCAATCGGAGGAGCAGGTAGGCAATTAATCAATATGCAATTAATTTTTGGGACGAATAATCTACTTACGGTTAGATATAACTATCTCAATGCGGCTGGCTCCGCTCTACAAGCAGATGCGGACTATACCATGGCAGTAAACGCAACAACCGGAGTGGCTTCAATAACTTTGAATGCTACACAACCCACTACTACTACATATGGTAATATGAATACCTTAAGACCTGGAGTGTCTTCAATAAATACATATCTGACAACTGGAACATTTAGAATCAATTGGATCAATCAAATTATTCCGGGAAATATTGGCTTCGTAGGTTCATTAGGTGCATTCTATAAAACCACTAATGCCAATTCATATTTTTATGGTACAATGGGTCAATAACTTAAGAGGAAATCAACATGAAAAAAATATTAATATATACACTCTTATCTCTTGCCTTGTTTACTGGCTGTAAAAAGGAAGAGGTACTGATAGACGGTGAAAGACCGGAGGAAAGAACTACTGAGGCAGTAACCAAATACACCAACGAATTAACCGGAAGCACCAACGGCTGGAAGGCATTCTTATACCCGGAAGGCGGAGGGGGTTATTCATTTTACTTCAATTTTACTAAAGACAATAAAGTTAGTATGTATGCTGATTTGGATGTTGATCCGGCTAGAGAAAGTATGGAGAGTACATTCAGGGTAAAAGCATTACAAAACCCGACATTATCCTTCGATACTTATAGCTATCTGCATATTCTGGCCGACCCTGATCCAAGTACTTTTGGAGGTATTGCGGGTTGGGGGTTATATTCTGATTTCGAATTTACTTTTGATAAGCAGGTGGGCGATTCCATTATGCTTACTGGTAAACTGCTAAAAAGTAAATTGGTATTAGTAAAGGCTACTCAGGCAGAGAAAAATCTCTATAATGCTGAAGGCTTACTCAATTCTATTTTTACCTCGGTTGATTACGTTGATAATAATAACAACATGTACTTCACATTAGTTGATGCCATAAAAGTTCAGACCTCAATTAATTATAATCAAAAGGTGGTTACATTCATCTGGGATGATGGAAGTGGAGGTGTAAGTACTGCTTCAACGGGATTTGCATTCACATTAACTGGTATTAGATTTAAGGAAGCTTTAATTTATAAAGGTAAATCTATAAGTGAAATTACCTGGGATCCGGTAAAAAAACTTTTCTTTACCACAGTAGATGGTGCAAGACTTGAAGTTTTATCTTCTTCAACCACACTCTATCCTTTACATTTATTACTCGGGATACAGTATTCTGCAATTGTGGTGCCGAACGCTACAAATTACCCTGGCTGGGGAACAGAGTTTGTTACCCGCAGAGCGGCTGCCGCTGCAGGAACATTAACATCTGGATACAATCTGCGATTAGACAGAATGGTTTTTAATTTTAATACCATTAATAATACCATGTTATTAAGTGCCGATATTTATCAGGGTGCAAATAGATTTGTTGCCGATTTCCCTTATACATTTACAAAAACAACTGCAGGCATTTATAAATTCACTGGCATTGCACCAACTGGAAATGCCTCATTAATTGTAACACAGATGGCGCCGTTAACTACACAACGGATCAACGCTGATACTTTTACGCTGGCATATTTTACAAACCCAACAACGGGTGAAATTCTGGGACAGTTTAGAAGCGTACAAAATCCAAATTTTACTTTTTCAGGATCTCTGTTTTAAATAAAGATTTTCAGTAATGGTCTCTCAATTAACCCTCGCCTCACCAGCGAGGGTTTTTTTATGACATAATTTTTAACCTCCTCCAATCGTTAAATCATTATATTTGTGAACATGAAAAGGAAAATCATATTTATCTTATTTCTGGCGGCGCTCAACTTTGTAACGGTATTACAAGCCAATGCCCAGTGCGCCATGTGTAGCATCAATGCAGAGCAGGGTAACAAAAATGGCAACACGGTTTCTGCAGGTTTAAATACCGGTGTAATTTATCTTCTGGCTATACCGTACCTCATGGCAATTGTGGTTGGTGTGGTTTGGTATAAGAAATACCGGAAGAAAAATGTTCACCTGGAGATGAAGAAAGAGCCGTTTAATTTGAATTAATCGATGGCTGAACCAACCTCCAAACTTTCTGCTATTATACACTGTAAATGTCCGCATTGCCGTAGAGGAGATATTTTTACAGGTAGTATGTATGGATGGAATATTCAGCATACGAAAGTGATATGTAGCCATTGTGCGCAACGAATAGAAATTGAGCCTGGTTATTTCTATGCAGCCATGTATGTAAGTTACGCCATGAATGTGATCGAAATGCTTATTGCCAGTTTTGCCACTTATCTTGTTTTTGGCCCCTTAGCTGATGATACTTTCTGGCATTATCTAATTGTGATTTTTGCAGGCTGTTTCATCCTTTATCCATTCAATTACCGGTATTCGAGAATGATACTCCTGCACGTTTTATCGCCTAATATTAAGTATAAGCCCTATTACGATCAGTAATTTACCGGCAATTGATTCGAACGTTTTAATTTTGATCATCTCGAACCAACATTTAAGCTTTTGAACTGTTTTCACTGCGTTTATGGTACAAAATAACTAAACCGTTCATTTCCCTAGCCCTAATTATGTTAAAAAAAGAAACGCTGAAATTTATAAAAGAAGTTGCCGAAAATAATAACCGGGAGTGGTTTGCTGAAAATAAATCACGATACGAAGAGGCAAAGCAAGATGCATTAAATTTAGTTTCCGCGCTCATACCAGAGTTGTCTAAAGTTGATCCGTTAATCTCTGCAGAAACGGATGCGAAGAAAAGCCTGATGCGCATTTATCGTGATGTCCGCTTCAGCAAAAATAAAGATCCCTACAAAAATAATTTTGGTGTCTGGTTTTCAGCTAAAAGTAAAGGCGGCAACGAACCTGGCTATTACCTGCATATTCAGCCAGGAAAAAGTTTCATAGCAGGTGGGTATTGGATGCCAGAGGCACCTCATATTAAACTCATCAGGCAGGAGATAGATTATAACATTGGCGAATTCAAAGATATTATCAACAATAAGGAGTTTAAAAGTAGCTTTAAACTTGGCACTGCAAATGCTTTGAAAAATGCACCAAAAGGCTATGATCCAGCCGATCCGAATATCGAATTTTTGAAACTTAAAAGTTTTGAAGCAACAATGGAATTAGCTGATGAAGAATTCTTTAAGCCTACACTCGTTAATAAGTTAATAAGTTCTTTTAGAACGGTAAGCCCATTAATTGCATTTTTGAGGAATGCAATTGATCAGTAGATCAATTAGCAGTTTTCAGTTAGCAGTTTTCAATCTTCTGTTAGCGGTTTTTTATCTAAAATAAGCTTACTAATAACCACTAAACCCTCTGTATTTACATGAAAAATACCTTTTTTGCTTTTGCTGTGCTCTTATTTATATCTTCTGTCACATCATGCGTTGTTCTATCTCCAAAGAAATACAAAGCATTGCTTGGAAGTAAAGATTCCTTGTATACTGCTTTTAATGAAGGCCTTGTTAAAATAGAAAATTTAGAAAAGGAAGTGGCCAGGCTTAAAAAAGATACTACTTTAATGGCAGAAGAATTAAGAGATTTGCAAAATAGTTACAATGATGTTGACGCGAATTATAAAAAACTCAAAAACAACTCCACCAGCGAAATCACAAAATTATCAGGAGATTTAGCTGCGAGAGAAAAGCGTTTAAAAGAGGTTGAAGAAGTGTTGCGGAAACGCGATGAAGCAACCAACTCGTTAAAAGAAAAGCTTCAGCAGGCATTATTAGGCTTTACCAAAAGTGGCCTGACTGTAGAAATTAAAAATGGCAAGGTTTATGTTTCCTTAACCGATAAGTTATTATTCCCTTCCGGAAGTATCATTATTGATGAAAAAGGCAAGCAAGCCTTAACCCAATTGGCTAATGTATTAAAGCAACAGCCTGAAATTAACATTGCGGTTGAAGGTCATACGGATAATCAGAAAATCAATAACCTTGGTCAGATTAAAGATAACTGGGATTTAAGTGTATTAAGGGCAACATCGGTGGTGCGTTATTTAACCGAAAGTGAGAAGGTAGAAAGTGTAAGAATGACGGCCACAGGAAAAGGAGAATTCCAACCTTTAGGTGCAAACACGAATGCAGAAAACAGGAGTAAAAACAGACGAATTGAAATTGTATTGTCGCCAAAATTGGATGAGCTTTATAATTTGATTAAATAAAATATCATAAGGCCTGTTGAATAATCCCAACAGGCTTTTTATTTTCGATATGATTTTAAAACCTTAAAAGTTTGTTCAAACTCGCCGCCATTTAAGTTGGTGTAGTCTGGCATTGAGATTTTATGATGGGTTAAGAAGTTTAACAACTCTTTAATTACGTTTGATACTTCTTCAGAAACATCAGCATGTTTGAGCGAATCTATCTTTAAGAGGTAAAGCGCTACTTCCATCATTTTAAAATCGTCTTTTTTAGCGATTTCTAAACCCAAATCACTTTCAACTACGGCTTGTTCATATTGGTGAATACAGTTATAAAAACTGGCTTTAAATACAAAAAAACCAACAGAAATAAATTGCGTGTAATAAGTGTAATCGCTTTTAATAATCTTCTCTACAAAATTTACAATTCTCTGGGCTTTCTTATAATAGTTTAGTTTAAGATAAGTATGACCTAAATGAATAAGCAGAAAAGGGGAGAAGACAGAATTTCGCAGATAGAAAATATTTGGATATTTATTTAAAATGGCCATAATAAAGCGGTGGCATTCAGCATAGTTTCTTTGTGCAAACAAGGTATTCAGCACCAATCTGTAAGTGAGTATTTCGGCCGTCGTTATTTCTTCATTTTTTAACGGTGGCGTCCGGTCAATCTGGTGGCAAAGCTTAATAATTTTATCTTCCAGCGAACCACCTTCGGTAGGTTTGCTAATCAGATTATTATAAAAATATAAAATTAAATCATAAGGATTAATCGGAAACAGTTCATTTAGCCGTTTGTAGTTCCGCTTCAATAACTGCATGGTATTACCCAACGAGACCTTGTCAATATCTATCAAAAAGATATTGCATTCAATAATGTGCAGCATGATTTGTATATCCTCATTCAATACATTGTCGGAAATGTTTTTAATGGTTTCTTTGTACAATCTACTCATCGTTCTGCCGGAAGCCATCAGGTCTATAAAATCCTGCCCAATATTTTGCTTATTGAATTTGCTGTTCGGTTTACTGAGCTCATATTTTGCAACACAGCAAATAAAATCGAAGGCGTTATTCTTTTCCTCATTAGAAAAAGGAAGCTTCAATATATTTTTCAGTACTGCAATCTCGTTTCTGTTCACGCAGAACCTAATAGACCAATTCAGGATATTATTTCTTAATGTAGTTTTTGGTGAGAAATTTTGCAGTATATACTCAAAGAATGCTTTGCTCGACCGGTATTCGAAAATTTCGGTAATCTGGATAAAAACGAAATACGTGTAAATATCATCGTTTAGAAAACGAATTACTTCGGTAGGGATAGCTGTACTTAAGCGTTTTTCCTGTATCAGAATACCCGTGTGTAACAATTCCTCGTACGCCTCAGGGTAAGAACTGATGTAACTGATCACATTTTCTTTAGCAACGCGCAAACCCTTATTGCCTTCAGAAATATGATTGCTTATCTTTTTTAACAGGTAAATTTTTTCTGTACTCTTCTTGGCTAAAAATATTTTTTGCTCTAAAAAATAATTAATCAGCTCATAACATAAGAGTGGATCATAAAGCTCCAATGTTTTAGTTTCGCTGATCAGTTTATAATAAACCTGTAACCAAAACGGGGTTTTAAATTGGGTGATCAGGGGCTGGCTGATATCTTCTATGGTTACAAGCTTTTTTTCGATATGACTCAGCGTATATAAAATCTCTTTTGTGCTAAGCGGGGGCACATTGCATAGGGTATCATCATCATAAAATACACCCGTGTACCAGGTTTTTGTCAAAAATGCAGATCCTGTTAAAACAGGTTGCAGATTTATCCAGGTGTTGGTACGTAAGCTGATCATGATTTTAAGGAAATTATTCTCCTCAATGCTGTACAGAAAGTCTATGAATAATTTAAATCTGTCACTATTCGACAGGTATTCATCAATACCATCGATTAAGATTACGAAACGGCCTTCTTTGTTGTTGGGGTTATTTTTAAAATAGGTAATTAATTCACTTACGCTACCAAAATTAAACTCTTTTAAAAACCACTCTTTTAATGTTAATCCTGCCTGAATAGCAGAATTAATGGTGTTTGGGTTAATTAATAAAACAATATCATTTTTATATAGCGCATTATCTGCATTGAAAAAATGTTCAACCAGATGGGCAATTAAAATGGATTTACCATGACCAGGTTGTGCGCTAATGGTAGCAAACTGATAATTGTTTTTTAAAAAGTAATCAAAATCCGGATAATAGAAACTTCTCTTTGCTGTGAATTCAAATGGAACGCCCGAATTATTTTTTTTAGTTACGAGCGATAAATCTGTAATAGACTGTGCTTTCAGCTTAAGTGTTTGCCATAAGCTTTGCGATACAGTTAAGCTATTCTGCTTATCCTTTGTAAACGCATCCCAATCTGAATAGCCAATGTATTGAGACAAGCTATTTAATGTGAACAAAGAAAATTTATGAAGCGTATTGGCAAAACCAAAGAAACGTTTGATAGTGGTTTCACTAACATAGTTTTTGGTTTCTTGGAATACATACTCAGAAATGACTTTACAATGTGCAGGGTCGATATTCCTTAATCCTGACTTGGTAAGTACAAACTTCCTGAGTTCTATAAGGAGTTCGTTTGAGTTCATTAAATATAGAGATGATGACTTCGCTAATCTCATCAAAATTTCACAATACGAGAAATGATTTAAGTAATAAATGGAAGTATGAATGAAATGAATGAAATGCGATAGCCAAACAATGAATAGAAATGGATAACACAGATGAACTGCTCGAATGTAGATTTGTGACCATTGTACTGCTGTAACAGAAGTACAGCCAAACAAACCCAGAGTCACCTAAATTACGCCTGACATGATGAAAATCTCTACTTCGCTATCCTTAAAACGGATTATTCGCAATGCACTAACATTTGCTGTAGTAGTTATATTAACGCTAATATTTTCCAAATCGTATTCGCAAACAAAAATTTATGCGAATTCGGCAACAGCATCAGGAAATGCCACCAGTCTTACTGGTTGTGGTTTACTTGGTTTAGGTCCATGTTCAGTATCTACGGTTGATAATCCAACAAATGCCACCACGGCTGATGAGAATACTTTTGCTACAGTAAAATCATCTGGCGGAATTGCCTTAAATATTTTAGCGTATAGCGGTGAACTGGAATTAAAATTCCCAACAAATGTACCGGCAAATACCACTACCTACATCAGGATAGATTCTGATCCTGATTTATTGAATGCATTGCTGGGTGGTAATTTGGGAGGGTTATTGGCTAATGTTTTGGGGAATGTTGTGCTGGGTAACCATAGTTTTTATATCGCGGCAAAAAATGCTGCGGGTACAATTGTAACCGATGGCTCTAGTAGCGGGCAGTTTACCAATAGCAACCTTCGCCTGGTTAAAGATGGTTTAGGAAGGTTTTATGTGGCTATAACGCCTAATGCGATTTATGATCGTGTAGTGATTAGAGATAATACCAGCGCATTGTTATTGGGTACGAACAATAGTACAAGAGTCTATTATGCATTTCATACCTCGGGCACTGACCCCTGTGAACAGGCATTCGCAACTAGTTTTGAAGGAACCGGAATTACCCTCGATGCACTACGCCTAGGGAATTCTGGCGTAATTAATAGTGAACGGGCAATCGATGCCGATCCCAATAATTTTTCTCAGATCAGTTTAGGCGTTCTGGCTGTAGGTGGAACGGCCAGTCAGATTTTCTATTTTACCACACCATCTAACCCAACGGATGATTTTAATTTAAGATTTAAAACTTCTTCGGCACTATTAAACCTTGGTCTTTTAAATAATATCCGGGTTACGGCTTATAATGGCAATACAGAGGTTTATACACAAGCTTTAAATCAGGGCTTATTAAATCTGGAGTTGCTCACGCTCCTCAATAATGGGTCAATTGTTAATCTCCCATTCTCTCCGGGCGTGCCTTTCGATCGGGTGAAAGTAACTCTTTCCTCCCTGGTAAATGCAAACTTAACGCAGACCATAGATGTTTACGGCCTTACGCGTTCTGCCGGAAGACCAACTTTTACGGCTCCTGCAAGTAACGCGGTGACTGCATGTTACAATGCTCCCGTTGCCCTAACCGCAACAACTGCAAATACAAACGAATTACTTTGGTACGAAAATATAGAAGGTGGAACGCCGGTAGCTACCGTAGCCTTTAACGGAACTTTTACTACCCCAGGTTTAACGGCAAACAAAACTTACTATGTTGCAGCAAGACGCCTGAATTGTCCAACTGAATCTTCACGTGTTCCTGTTGTAATAACGGTAGATCCTCAAATCATATTCTCTGGCGCTACGTTAACAAACGCAACCAGCCAGTCTGCTTATAACCAACAAATTGCCCCGGCGACAGGTGGCACACCGGGTTTTACCTATGCGCTAGCCTCCGGAAGTACTTTGCCAGCAGGCTTAACCCTTTCCACATCAGGTAATATTACGGGCATACCTACTGTTCCAAACGTTTATAACTTTTCGATAGTAGCTACAGATGTTAAGGGCTGTAATGTAACGGCACCATATACGCTCACCGTAACGGCTGCTTTAACATTAACTGCCGGCGCTTTACCTGAAGGGATTACAGGTACAACTTATCCAACACAAACTATTCCTGCTGCGGCAGGTGGTACAGGTCCGTATACATATGCTGCTGTAAATCTTCCTCCGGGATTAGTTTTTAATCCGACGACCAGAGAAATCACAGGCACGCCAACCACCCCTGGAAATTATACTATTCCAGTAACGGTTACAGATGCAAACGGAAATACGGTTATGGCTAATTATACTGTTAAAGTAACCAATCCATTCCTTTTACCTCCGGCAACATTGGCTGTTGGAACCACAGGTTCAGTTTATACGCCACAATTTATTCCACCGGCAACAGGTGGTACAACACCTTATACTTATACAGCTGCTGGTTTACCTGCCGGATTAACTTTCAATCCCGTTACCAGGGCAATTACTGGTACACCAACCGTTGCTGGTCCGTTTACAGTTGCGGTAACAGCAACAGATGCAGATGGAAAAACCGTAACTACCAATTATGCGCTTACGGTAATTAATCCATTAATCCTGCCATCAGCCACACTGCCCGATGGTACTGAAAATGTTGGATATGCAGTTCAGACGCTTCCGGCAGCAACCGGCGGGGTAGGACCATATACCTATGTTGCCACTAGTCTGCCAGTAGGGCTAACCTTTAACACCACAACAAGGGAAGTGACAGGCACGCCTACTCAGGCAGGTAATTATGTAATTTCAGTAACGGCAACAGACAGTGAAGGAAGAACAGCATCTAATACCTATCCGGTTAAAGTCATCGGAACGCTAACTTTACCTTCTTCTACTTTACCAAATGGACTAGTGGGCACAACTTACCCTGCCCAAACCTTACCAGCTGTTACCGGTGGTACTGCACCATACACTTACGTAGCTACAAATCTTCCTCCTGGATTAACTTTTGATCCTTCTACAAGAGTGATCTCGGGAACGCCAACACAGGGAGGCACTTATAATGTACAGGTTACCGCAACTGATGCGAACAATAATAAAGCGACTACATCATATGGTATTACTGTTGAGGTAACGGCTCCGGTTGTAGCTTCTGCTACAGTATGTTCCGGATCTGGTGCTGCGCTAACTGTTAGTAATGTTGTGCCAAATGTTTCTTACCGGTTATATGGCCCAACGGGAAATACCGTTTTACAAACCAATGCTGCAGGAACTTTTACTACCCCGGTAGTAACCACTCAAACCACGTTTTTTGTTGAAGCATTCTCAGGTACGGCAGTAAGTTCAAGAACTGCCGTAATCGTTTCTGTGAATCCGCCAGCAACTTTAGCCACCGTTACTACAAGTAGCCAGGTGATTAATGCAGGTCAGACAGCCACCTTAACGGCCACTGCTGATGCAGGGAACATCATCGCCTGGTTTGATGCCGCCACAGGTGGTGCGCAGGTAGGTACAGGTGGTTCATTTACCACCCCGGTTTTACAAACGAGCGCAACTTATTACGTTCAAACCACAAGTGCTGCGGGTTGCGTAAGTGCATCCCGGGTTCCGGTTACCGTTACGGTAATTACCGGTGGTGGCAATAACATTTGTAATACCGCAAATTCACAAAATTCTGGTATTACGGGTATTTGTGCACTTTGTGCGATTGTAGATGCCGGAAACTCAACAGATGCCAACCCAGATAATGTAACAAAAATTCAGCTGTCTGTAGGTGTTGGCGCATCAGGTTACCAACAATTAATTTTCCCTAACGCAGGTACAGCAACAGATAGCATTCGTTTAGATTTAGGCTTGCCGGTTGGCTTAGCTGATGTTGGCATTTTCAACAATATTACTATTCGGGTATTAAACGGAACAAGCGTTATTAAAACCGTTCAGGTAGGCGGAGGCTTATTAAATCTTTCTTTACTTGGAGGAAGCAGGTTTGCTGCAACCCTTGTAGCGGGAGGGGTTTATGATCGTGTTCAGGTAAACTTTAGCTCGACTGTTTCTGCATTACGCGTTTTAGATATTTATGGTGCAACAGTGATTTATCCAAATCCAACGGTAACAGCCGGGGCGCAATCAATTTGCGCAGGCGGCACTGCTAACTTAGCAGCTACAGCTAATGGCGGCACTACATTAACCTGGTTTGATTTGCCAACTGGCGGAACACAATTAGGTGCTGGCGAAACATTTACTACCCCGGCAATTTCAGCTACTACAACTTATTACATCCAGGTTAACAAGGCAAATTGTGCCAATACTGCCCGTATTCCAATAGTGGTAACGGTAAATCCGGCTATTGTTTTTGCAGGGACAACATTAACCAATGCCACAATTGCATCAGCCTATAGCAGACCACTTCCAGTGGCTACTGGCGGTACGCCAGGTTTTACTTATGCACTGGCGCCGGGAAGCAATTTGCCTGCAGGTTTAACACTTTCATCAAATGGTTTAATCAGCGGCACGCCAACCGCAACAGGTACACCGACATTTAATGTGGTGGTTACTGATACAAAAAACTGCAGTGTTACAGCCACCTTTAACCTAACAGTAACTCCGGCGTTAACGCTGGCGCCTGCTGCATTAGTTGACGGCGTAACCGGAACACCTTATGTTACACAAACGATTCCAGCAGCTGCAGGTGGAACTGGTCCGTATACTTATACTGCGAATGGTCTTCCTCCGGGATTAACTTTCGATCCGACTACCAGAGAAATCACTGGTACACCAACTCAAATTGGCAATTATACTATTCCGGTTACAGTTACAGATGTAAATGGGAATACCATTACCACAAACTATACTATAAAAGTAACTGATCCATTGATATTGCCACCGGCTACTTTAGCCAGTGGGGTTAAAGGTTCAGTTTATCCAATGCAAACTATTCCATCGGCAACCGGCGGAACAACTCCTTATATTTACTCGGCCGCTGGTCTACCATTAGGATTGACATTTAATCCAACGACAAGAGAAATCACAGGTACACCAACTGAATCCGGAACATTTACAGTTCCGGTTACGGTAACCGATGCCACAGGAAAAACTGCAACAACGAATTACTCAATTACGGTAATTGATCCATTGGTATTGCCACCCGCAACCTTAGCCAATGGAACAGAAAATGTGGGTTATCCTGTTCAAAACATTCCGGCAGCAACTGGCGGAGTGGGTCCATATACTTATACTGCAATTGGTCTTCCTCCGGGATTATCTTTTGATCCTGCTACACGAGACATTACCGGTACACCAACTCAGGCAGGTAATTATGTGGTTTCAGTAACGGTTACCGATGGACAAGGCAGAACAGCGAGTAACAATTATGGCATCACTGTAATCGGAGCTTTGAGTTTACCAACGGCCACATTACCAAATGGCATAGTAGGAGATGTTTATGCTGGTGCAACGCTTCCGGCAGTAACAGGTGGCACCGGACCATACACTTATTTAGCAACAAATCTTCCGGCAGGACTATCATTTAATACCACAACAAGGGAAATTACGGGTACACCAACCATAGGTGGAACGTTCAATATTTCTTTAACAGCAACAGATGCAAACGGCAACAAGGCAACTACAAGTTATAGTTTAACGGTAACGGTGAACGCTCCTGTTGTGGCTGCTGCTACCGTTTGTGTGGGTTCGCCTGCGTTGTTAACGGTAAGCAATATACAATCTGGCGTTACTTATAACTGGTATGCTGCCACAGGAAATACACCATTAGCTACTAATACTACCGGCACATTTACTACCCCGGCCATTACTGCTCAAACTATATTTTATGTCGAAGCCGTATCTGGTACAGCAGTGAGCCCACGTACAGCCGTAACGGTAAATGTTAATCCATCTGCAACATTAGCAACGGTAACAACCAATAGCCAGGTGATCAATGCAGGCCAGTCGACTACTTTGTTGGCTACTGCAGATATAGGAAATACCATTGCCTGGTTTGATGCGCCAACCGGCGGAACACAGGTGGGTACAGGAACTTCATTTGTAACCCCGGTTTTAAGCGCAACGACTACTTACTATGTTGAAACCACCAATGCAACAGGCTGCGTTAGCGCCAGTCGAGTTCCGGTAACGGTTACTGTTATTCCTGGCGGAACAGGTACAGCATGTAATGCTGCCAATACTCAGAATAGTGGTATTACCGGAATATGTTTGCTGTGCGGAATTACAGGTGCAGGAAACTCAACTGATAATGATGCAACCAACGCAACCAGAATCACTTTAGGTGTAGGTGTCGCTTCATCGGGATATCAACAACTAATTTTCCCATCCGCAGGTGCGGCTACAGACAGTGTTCGTTTAGACCTTGCTTTACCTGGTGGATTATTAGATCTTCAATTATTAAATAACATTACCGTTAACATCCTGAATGGTGCAACGGTAGTAAGAACAGTTCAACTGGGTTCGTCGTTATTAAATCTTCAGCTCTTAAGCGGCAATCGTTTCGCCGCTACCTTAACTGCGGGCGGTTCATTCGATAGGGTAGAAATTCGCATTGGAGCTCTGGTATCTGCGGTAACCAGCTTAGACATTTACGGAGCAACCATCGTTTATCCTAATCCTACCGTTACTGCCGGTGCACAAACCATTTGTGCAGGCAGCACGGCTACTTTAACAGCAACTGCAAATGGCGGTACCACTTTAGCCTGGTACAATGCATCAACAGGAGGAACACAACTAGCAGTCGGCGAAACTTTTACCACACCTGCTTTATCAAATACGACTACTTATTATATACAAGTATCAAAAGGCACTTGTCCAAATCCTATCCGCGTTCCGGTTACTGTAACCGTTACACCTGCATTGGTTACGCCAGTGGTGGCAACTGTTGCAGCTAATTGTGCCGGAACACCAGCTACTTTATCCGTAACTAATCCTGTTGCAGGTGTTACGTACAACTGGTATGATGCCTCAACGGGAGGTAACTTATTATTTACTGGTGCGGTAGTAACTACTCCGGCCTTAAATGCGAATGCAACTTATTATGTAGAAGCTGTTCAGGGAAACTGTGTAAGTGCAACCCGCGCAACTGTTTCCGTAACGGTGAATCCTCGGCCGGTGTTACCTGTTGTTACGGCAAGCGCATCAACCATTGCACCAGGCCAAACTGCAATTTTGACGGCAACATCTACAGATCCAGCGGTAACTTTTAACTGGTACAGCACAGCGAATGCAACTGCGCCAATTTATACAGGTGCTACTTATGTAACACCGCCATTAACTACCACAACCAGTTATTTTGTAGAAACGGTTTCGGCTAACGGATGTGCATCTGCCAGTAGAATTCAGGTTACCATTACCGTTGATGGAAATGGATCTCCAAACCCTGTTCCTTGCGAATCGGCAATTGCACAAACAAGTGGTGTAACTGGCGTAGCATTGCTGGCAGGAGTATTTAATCCAGGATTAGCCATTGACAACGATACCCAAACCGCATCGTCATTGGTATTGCCGGTAGGTGCATTGGGAGCTTCGGTTTACCAAAGAGCAAGCTTCGGTTCGGTTTCAAAACTGGGTGATACCGTTCGTGTTTTGGTATCTTCACCAGGCAGATTGCTTTCCCTTAGCTTACTGGGTAACGCGCAAATCACTACCTATCTTGGAACAAACAGCAATGGCGATTCAAGATTCTTAAATAATAATCTTTTAAATGTTCAATTATTAAATGGCGGTACGCAGGCATTAGTCACTTTTGTGCCGGCAACAACTTTCGATGCTGTAGAGGTTCGCTTAAATGGCGGTGCTTTAGGGGTACTCAATTCACTGAATTTCAATTATGCGCAACGTATCCTGGTGGCTCCCGAAGTAGTTTCAGCGAATGTAACTGCCTGCGCAGGTCAAACCACTCAGCTGGTGGTTAATAATCCATTATCAGGTTTAACCTACAGGTGGTATGATAGCGCCGGAACTTATCTTACAGGCAAAGACGGAATCATTTTCACTACTCCTGTTTTAACAGGCGATACCCGCTTCTTCGTTACCGCAGTTTCTGCATCTGGTTGTGTAAGCGCCAGAACATTGGTTAACGTAACGGTTAATCCAGCTCCGGTAACTCCAGAACTATTGGATCCTGATGTTACAGCTTGTTTAAATACAACCGTAGTATTCCAGGTGAAAAATCCGGTTACCGGAACAATTTATAAATGGTATGATGCTGCAAACGTTTATCAGGCAGGTTTAGATGGTACCACTTTCACAGTTGCCAACGTAACTACTAATACCACTTATACCGTTGAGGCGGTAAATAGTTGTAGTGCTGCATCTGCCAGAACAACTGCAACCATCACCATTGGCAATATTGATGTGCCGGTAGTTACACCATCTGCAATCACCATTTCAGAAAATTCTGTTGCATCTTTAACCGCAACATCTAGTACTGCAGGGGCAACCATTAACTGGTATACCAGCGCAACGGCTACCACGCCGGTTTTCACAGGCCCGAATTATGTAACTGGTCCGTTATCAAGTAACACTACTTTCTATGTAGAAGCAACGGTACTTGGCGGATGTACATCAACCAGAACAGCGGTAGTAGTTACCGTGATTCCGAACGGAACGCCTGTGCCAACCCCTTGTGGTGCGGCAACTACCCAAACCAATGGGGTAGCGGGCGGCATCACCATCGGCGCTGGTGTAATCAACCCAAATCAGGCCATAGATGGAAACATCAACACGGGATCCAGTTTGGTCATTCCAGTAGGTTTGTTGGGGTCTTCAGTGTTTCAACAATTAGGTTTTCCAGGTTTATCAAATGTTGGTGATACTTTAAGGGTGAAAATTACCACCCCGGGTCAATTGCTTTCAGCAGGCTTATTATCAAACTTAACATTAACCACTTATCAGGGTGGGGTAACAAATAATGATGCGGTTTCAATTTCAAACCCATTAATCAGCCTTAATTTATTATCTGGCAGCAATTCTGCCATACTCACTTTCATACCAGCCAACAGGTTTGATGGGGTAGAACTCCGGTTAAATTCCGGAATACTTGGCGCACTTAACACGGTGAATCTTGATTACGCACAGAGAAGCATTGTGGCACCAACCGTAACTGCAACAACGGTTAATGCCTGTCAGGGTTCATCTGCCACTCTGAGTGTACAAAATCCTCAGCCAGGAATCATTTACAAGTGGTATTTAGGAGGCGTTTATCAATCGGATGGATCAACGTTTACTACGGATCCGGCTTTAGCTGCAGGTACTTACAATTATGCGGTAAGTGCGAATGCGAATGGCTGTGAAACGGTGAAGGTACCAGTTACGGTTACCGTAATTGCACCTCCGGCACCGCCTGTGCTTGCTGCGACAAATCCTGCGACTACCTGTATTAATACATCAGCTACTTTAACCGTAGTTCCGGTTGCTGGTAATACTTATAACTGGTATGATGCGGCGGTAAATGGCAATATGCTGGTAACCAATAATAATAGTTTTACTACGGCTGCCAATTTAACTGCGGGCACTTACGATTATTATGTAGAAGCTGTTAATTCAAATGGTTGTGGTAATCTAACCAGAACAAAAGCAACCATTACGGTTCTTCCGGCTGCATTGGCTGCTGATATTACGGTAACCGGAAATACAGCTTTGTGTACTGCTGGCACTGCAACTTTAACTGCAACGAGCGCAACGGTTACGAACCCATTATTTACCTGGTATAGCGATGCTGCTTTAACACAAATCGTAAGCACATCAGCTACCTTTACAACACCTGCAATTAACGCAGCAACTAAATATTATGTAACCGTTCGCGGGGATAATAAATGTGCAAACTTACCGGGAGCTGCTCAGGAAGTAAGCATTAGCATAAATCCTGTTGCAATAGCATTGGATATTAACCTAACCGGACCAACATCAATCTGTGGAGGTTCTTCGGTAAGCTTAACCGCAACCAGCCAGACTGTGAGTAATCCGGTATTTACCTGGTATAGCGATGCTGCTTTGACTACTGTAGTTTTTGCTGGAGCAACATTCAATACGCCTGTATTAACCGCAAACACTACTTATTATGTCACTGTAAAAGGTGATAACAGATGTGAGAATACTCCGGCAACGGCCAGAGCAATTACCATCACCGTTAATCCTTTTGCAACCGAAGCAGACATCAACCTTAATGGTACAACTTCCGTTTGTGCAGGCTCAACCACGCAATTATCCGCATCGAGCACCACTGTAACTAATCCGGTATTTACCTGGTATAGCGATGCTGCTTTAACAACAGTCGCTTTTGTCGGTGCGTCATTTAATACCCCGATATTAAGCAGTAACGTTACTTATTATGTAACGGTTAAAGGCGATAATAAATGTCAAAACCCTGCAAATGCTGCCAAAGTGGTTACCGTAACGGTAAAACCTTATGCTACTGCTGCAGATATTACCGTTGCCAACACACAAATTTGTGCAGGTTCAACAACCATGTTAATGGCATCCAGCTTAACGGTACCGCAACCCGTGTTTACCTGGTATAGTGATGCATCATTAACAAGTGTCGCTTTTGTAGGACCAACGTTTACAGTTACAGGTTTAACGGCCACCACCACTTATTATGTAACTGTTAAAGGTGCAAACAAATGCGAGAATACCGCAGCTGATGCTAAGGCGGTAGTGGTTACTGTAAATCCTTTGGCCACAACAACTGATATCATCGTAAATGGCGGTGCCAGTGCTTGCGCAGGAACAGGTACAACGTTAACTGCTACTTCTCCAACGGTAACTAACCCAGTATTTACCTGGTATAGTGATCCTGCATTAACCAATATCAGTTACATAGGAAATTTTTTCGTAACCCCGGTTCTTAATACTACCACTACTTATTATGTAACTGTAAAAGGTGACAATAAATGTGAAAATGCACCTAACACGGGCAGGTCAGTAACCATTACGATAACACCAGTAGCAGGTGCCGGGGATGTTGCTGCAAACGATGCAACAATTTGTCAGGGTACGTCGGCAGCTTTGCTAGCAACTACCACAACAGTAACTAACCCGACCTTTACCTGGTATAGTGATGCTGCTTTAACAACAGTAGCTTTTGTAGGCGCAACCTTCAATACACCTGTGTTAAACGCAACCACCAGGTATTACTTAACTATAAAAGGCGACAACAGGTGTGAAAGCTCAGCAGCTAATGCAAGAGTAATCACGGTAACGGTAAATGATGCAGCAACCGCGGCAGATCTTACTTTATCTGCCCCCGCTTTGATTTGTGGTTCTGGAACGGCAACCCTTGCCGCCAGCTCTACTACGGTAACCAGTCCGGTGTTTACCTGGTATAGTGATGCTTCACTCACCAGTGTTGCTTTTGTCGGCCCGAACTTTACCACGCCAACTTTAACTGCAAATACTACTTACTATGTAACAGTTAAAGGGACTAACAAATGTGAAAACACAGTTGCAAATGCAAAACCAATCACAGTGGTGGTCAATCCAAGAGCAGTGCAAGCTGATGTATCAGTAAATGGATCGAGATCAATTTGTGGAAGTGTAGCAGCAGTGTTAACCGCCAGCAGCACAACAGTTACTAATCCGGTATTTACCTGGTATAGTGATGCCGCTTTAACATCGGTAGCTTTTGTAGGAAGCGTGTTTACCACTCCTGTATTAACAGCTAATACTACTTATTATGTAACCGTTAAAGGCGATAACAGATGTGAAAATGCTTCGGGCAGTGCCTTAGCAGTAGCGCTTACCGTAACACCGATAGCCGGTGCTGGAGATGTTGCTGCAAACGATGCAACGATTTGTCAGGGTACGTCGGCTGCTTTAGTAGCGACTACCACAACAGTAACTAATCCAACCTTTACCTGGTACAGTGATGCTACTTTAACTTCAGTAGCTTTTGTAGGCGCAAACTTCAACACGCCTGTATTAAATACAACCACCAGGTATTACTTAACTATAAAAGGCGACAACAGGTGTGAAAGCTCAGCAGCTAATGCGAGAGTAATCACGGTAACGGTAAATGAAGCAGCAACCGCAGCAGATCTTACTTTATCCGCCCCAGCTTTGGTTTGTGGTTCAGGTATAGCAACTATCAATGCCAGCTCCACTACGGTAACCAGTCCGGTGTTTACCTGGTACAGCGATGCCTCGTTAACCAGTATTGCCTTTGTTGGTCCGAACTTTACTACTCCTGTTTTAACCACAAGCACTACCTATTATGTAACAGTTAAAGGAAGTAATAAATGTGAAAATTCAGCTGCGAATGCCAAACCAGTCACAATAGTAGTAAACTCACGAGCAGTACAGGCTGATGTATCAGTAAATGGATCGAGATCAATTTGTGGAAACGTAGCTGCGGTATTAACAGCGAGCAGCACAACAGTTACTAATCCGGTATTTACCTGGTATAGTGATGCCGCTTTAACATCGGTAGCGTTTGTAGGAAGCGTTTTTACCACTCCGGTATTAACAGCTAACACTACTTATTATGTAACCGTTAAGGGAGATAACAAATGTGAAAATGCTTCGGGCAGTGCCTTAGCAGTAGCGCTTACTGTAACACCGATAGCCGGTGCCGGAGATGTTACCGCAACAGATGCAACTATTTGCGCAGGATCCAGAGCTACATTAACCGCGGCTACTACAACAGTAAGCAATCCAACGTTTACCTGGTACAGCGATGCTGCTTTAACTTCGGTAGCTTTTGTGGGCGCAAGCTTCAATACGCCTGTTCTAACTGCCACAACCAGATATTATTTAACCATAAGCGGTGATAACAGATGCGAAAGTTCAACTGCTACAGCCAGAGTGATTACCGTAAGCGTAAATGAAGCCGCAACCGCAGCAGATCTTACTTTATCTACATCAACCTTGGTTTGTGGTTCTGGTACAGCAACTATCAATGCCAGCTCCACTACGGTAACCAGTCCGGTGTTTACATGGTATAGCGATGCCTCACTCACCAGTGTTGCTTTTGTTGGCCCGAACTTTACTACTCCTGTTTTAACCACAAGCACTACCTATTATGTAACAGTTAAAGGAAGTAACAAATGTGAAAATTCAGCTGCGAATGCCAAACCAATCACGGTAGTGGTAAACCCAAGAGCAGTACAAGCTGATGTATCAGTAAGTGGATCGAGGTCAATCTGTGGAAACGTAGCTGCGGTATTAACAGCAAGCAGCACAACAGTTACTAATCCGGTATTTACCTGGTATAGCGATGCCGCTTTAACCTCTTCAGTATTTGTCGGCAGTGTATTTACCACCCCGGTATTAACAGCCAACACTAGTTATTACGTAACGGTTAAAGGCGATAATAAATGTGAAAATGCCGCAGGCAATGGCTTAGCGATTGCTGTTACCGTGAATAGTTTACCAAACAATCCGGTGGTAGCCAATACAGGAACCAATATTTGTTCAGGTGAACCAACACAATTGGTCATCAGCAACGCACAAACGGGTGTAACTTACGAATGGTACAGCGCTGCAGCAGGTGGAAACTTATTATTTACAGGTACAACTTACAACACGCCAGCATTAAGCAGCACGACTGATTATTATGTGAGCGCGCTAAATACTGGTGGATGTAACAACAACGGCGGTAGAGTAAAGATTACCGTAACTGTAAATCAGAAACCAGCTGTTCCGGTAGTGAATACGTCTAACATCAGCACATGTATCGGCAATGTAGCCATCATCACAGTAAGCAATCCGCAAACGGGTGCAGTTTACAATTGGTATACTGCTGCAACCGGTGGATCAATTGTAGGAACAGGCATATCGTTTACCACACCAACTGTAACCGCTAACGTAACTTATTATGTGGAGGGTGCGAACGGATTTTGTATCTCCGCTTCCAGAACGCCAGTAAATGTTACGGCCTTACCAGTGCCATTAGCACCTGCCTCTGCAACTCCGGCCAACGGAACAATCTGCGCAGGTAGCAACACCATCCTAACTGTAAATAATCCGGTAGCAGGATTAATCTACAGGTGGTACAATGTAAGCGCTAATGGAAATGCACTGGGCGAAGGCATTACTTTTACTACGCCGAACATTACAGCAACGACCATCTATTATGTAGAAAGTATTGCAGCAGGTGGTTGTGCTAGTGCAAGCAGAACACCAGTTACGGTAACAGTTCTGCCAGTACTGGCTACACCAGCAGTAGTGGTACAGTCAACCACTGCAAATAGTGTAACCTTCGCATGGCCTTCTGTGAATGGTGCATCAGGTTATGAAGTATCTACAGATAACGGCTTAACCTGGCAGGCAGCTGTTGGAATCACTTATGTAGCCACAGGTATAAAACCAGATCAGTCTGTAACCATAATTATAAGGGCAACAGGTCAGTTGGCTTGCCAAACCAGTGCAAATTCCAGCCCGGTTACGGGTAAAGCTGCTAATCCGTTCGGAAGCCAGATTTATATTCCAAATGCATTCACACCGAATAATGATGGTAAAAACGACACCTTCCTTGTTTACGGAACAACGATCGCATCGGCGAGAATGTCAGTGTTCACACAATGGGGTCAATTGATCTTCCAGTCTGATAACATGTCGAACGGATGGGATGGAACCTTTAAAGGCGTAAATCAGCCTGTTGGTGTGTACGTGTACATGGTAGATGTTCAATTTACTGATGGCACGAGCACGATGAAAAAAGGTACAGTAACGCTAATTAGATAATGATGAGTAGGCTAAAAAATAAACAGACAAAATTAAATACCATGAAAATACCATCGTTTTTAAAATCATTTGTGGCAGTATTGAGCTTGCTGCTTTGCACCTCAAGATTATTTGCCCAGACCGATCCGCATTTTTCTCAATATTATGCTTATCCGCTTTGGTTAAATCCTGCCTTAACAGGAGTTATAGATGGCGATTACCGTGCGTCGGTAAATTTTAAACAACAATGGGGTTCATTAAACAGTTCGTTCCTAACTGGGGGAGCATCTTTTGATATGGCACCAAAGAAAAACTTTGCTTTTGGCGGTACCATTTTAAATCAACGGGCAGGTGAATTAGATTTTAATTATTTAACTGCTTTGGTTTCTGGTTCCTATCGTTTAAGATTTGGAAGAGAAGGGTTGCAAACCATAAACTTTGGTTTACAGGCAGGGATCATCAACAGGAGTTTTGATTATTCCCAAGCACGGTTTGGTAATCAGTTTAACCCTTTAACTGGCTACGATGGTGGCATGATGAATGGTGAAACTTTTCAGTCGCAATCTTCATTAGTGCCTGATGTTAATTTCGGAATCATGTATTTTGATGGAAATCCAAACCAGAATGTTAATGTGTTTGTGGGGGCCAGTGCAGCGCATTTAACCCGCCCCATTGATCGTTTCACCGGAACTGAATCCAGAATCCCGGTACGATTCACCGGCCATGGTGGCGCCCGGATTCGTGCTTCAGATTTCTTAGATCTCGTTCCGAATGCATTGGTAATGTACCAGGGAAATACCAATGAGGTTTCGGTAGGTGCTTACGCACAACTTAATGTAAATCAGTCATCTAATATCTTGTTCGGTGGTAACTACCGGATGAAAGATGCAGCTATCGCATTCGTTGGTCTGCAGCTGAGTAACATGGTATTTGGTTTAAGTTATGATGTAAATACTTCTACATTCAATCGTGCATCCAATAGCAATGGAGGGATAGAATTATCTATCTCCCTAATTGGCCGTAATGGAATTATTGGTCCGAATTTCTTCTGTCCACGCTTATAATTAATAATCAAATGAAAAAAATATTGTTGTTTTTATTATTGGCAGCTGGAAGCTTTGCACAAGCTCAGTATGTTGTAAACTATAAAAAAGTTGCCGATACCTATTTTGAAAATAAAGATTATTATGCAGCATCAACATTCTATAAAAAAGCGCTGAAAATCACTGGCGATACCGCTCAGGCCATTTTGCCTTACGGTAAGGAACGTAAGAGCACATCAGATGAAAAGGTTCTTGAAGATTATGAAGGAGCGATCTACAATCTGGCAGAGTCAAGCCGTTTATACCGGGAATTTGCCGAAGCTGAAAAATATTACAGCATTGCCATTACTTTCACCAATACCAAATATAGAAAAGCCCTGTTTTATTATGCGGAAAGCTTAAGGGCGAACAAAAAGTTTAACCCGGCAATTGCTTCGTTTGAGTCTTTTATCAGCAAAAACCCTGGCAATCCTTTGGTTAAAGATGCACAAAAGGAAATTGCTTCCTGCAAATTTGCACTCGAAGAAATGCGGTTTCCAAGAATGGTTCAGATTAAAAAAGTACCAGCAAACATAAACGGTTTAGGCTCGAATTATGCACCTGCAAAGTTTAATCAGGATTTTTATTTCACCTCGTCGCGGCCGATCAATGTAGCCGGTAAAAAAGATGTCGTTAAAACAGAAACCGGTGAAGTACAGGTATCCACTAAAGCTAATCCGTTTCTAAATACGCTTTACATCTCTAAAGATGCGCTATCTTCTACAGAAGTTGCGGTGAAGATGATGGATATTAACTTACCTAAAAATATGGAGGTTGCTGCGGCGAGTTTTTCTCCCGATGGCAATACGGTCTATTTTACGGGCTGGAGAGAGAAAGAGCATTATGCGATATATACTTCTAAAAAGAACAATGATAAGTGGTCAGACCCACAGCTAGCAGGACTGGAAGTAAACAGTAAAGATTTTAATTCTCAACAACCGTTTGTAACCAGAGATGGCAATTTCCTGCTTTTTTCATCAGATCGGACTGGCGGTTACGGCAAATTTGATCTTTGGTATTGCGCCATTCGTAGTGATGGCTCTTTAGGCCATGCGGTAAACCTTGGCCCAACCATCAACACCGAAGATGACGAGCGTGCACCATATTATAACCCATTTACCAAAAAATTAATGTTTAGTACCGATGGTAGAATTGGTTTGGGTGGATTGGATTTCTTTCAATCAGATGGTGACCTGGTTACCTGGTCTGAACCAAAAAACATGGGCTATCCTTTCAATTCATCAAAAGACGATTTATATTTCACCTCAATTAATAATGATGATACGAAAGGATATATCAGTTCAGATCGTGAATCATCATGCTGCCTTGAGGTATTTGAAATTAAGAAAGAATACTTTTCTGTTGAAGGAATTTTGACCGATTGTAAAACCAAACTGCCAATGGCAGGTGCATTGGTAACTTTCACTAACGTAGAGGGAATGCAAAAGGTTACCACCGGTGGAGATGGAAAATACTATTTCAAAGCAGATTCTAAAAGGCCTATAAAACTTGCTTTCTCAAAGGAAAACTATTTCGCCATTACCAAAAATTATGTTTACGAAGAGTTGGCAAAAGCGGATACCATGATCCACAACGATTACTGTCTGAGTCCGTTTAAAATTGGAATTCCAATTGCCTTAGATAATGTATACTACGAATTTAATAGTGCGGACTTAACAGAGCCGTCTAAAAAGGTGTTGGATTTTCTGATTCCGATTATGGAAGATAATGCAGAAATGGAAATTGAATTGGGTTCGCATACCGATAATATCGGCACAGATGAATACAACCTGGAGTTATCGAATAAGAGGGCTCAATCTTGTGTGGATTATCTGGTGAGTAAGGGGATTTCTCAGGTGAGACTCACCTCTAAAGGGTACGGAGAGTCTATGCCGATTGCGCCAAATGAGATTGGAAGAGGCAGAAGAAAGAAAGATAATCCAGATGGCAGAGCTAAAAACAGAAGAACTGAATTTAAGGTCACTAAAAAATAATTTCAATCAATTGTCCCAAGTTGATGGCCACTTTCATTTTATGGAAGTGGCTTTTTGTTTTATGCTGATAGCGATTTTCTGATTAATCTTTGTATTTTTCACAGACTAAGCAATCTCATGAAACTCAATCTTCACCCAACAATTATTTTTCGAACACCTGTCTTCTCTTATCAAGCTGATCTGCAAGCTTGCTGGGCAAAGTTGAAAAGTGCTATTTCGATATCATCAGGCGATTTTTATGAAACGATAAAAGACGTGGAGGCGAAAGATTTGAGTGCTTTGCCACCTAAAATATACTTCACCATCTGGAAGTATTTTAACCGGGCTAAATATCGTTCTACGCCCTACGGAACATTTGCAAGCTTTAGCATTTTAAGTGATGCCATTAGCATGCAGGCCACTACCCTGATCATTGATGAAAAGCAGATTGTTCATCGCTTTATCGATTGGCCGTACCGTAATCAGTTGGTATTAGATTTTGATCATACTTTAAAAGAGAACGGCTTTTTATTTAGCAACAGCAGTTTCTACCCCACGCTTGATGGCATCCGGTACATTGCCTGTTCGGAAGGTGTTTTCGAACTTGCCGAAATTGGCAGCGACGATTTTGTAATAAGTATACTAAATGCCTGCCTGAAGCCAATCCGGGTGCAGGATTTGATCTCGAAACTTAGATTAGATGCCAGTCAACAATCAGATTTGTTTAACATGCTTAAAGATATGCATGAATTGCAACTCTTATTTACTGATCAGGATCCCAATATTATCGGAGAAGATTATTTCAAAAGAATTGGTGAGCAAGAACAGCAAACCTTGCCTCAATACTTAATTGCCGAGCGCAGTGTTGTTGATGGAGGGGTAGATCGCAGTCTCTTTAAGTATGTTCCACATTTACTCCAGCTGCTGCAGAAAATTATCACGAAGGAAGAAAGAGCGGCATTAATAAACTTTATTCAAAGATTTAGTAAAAAGTTCGAACAGCGGGAAATTCCACTTCTGGTTGCGCTTGATCCGGAAATGGGGATAGGTTATGATGAACTGGAGCAGAGTAGCGAAAGCGATGATTTTGTTGTTCAATTTAATAATAAAAAGGATAATAAATTAAGTTCCGATTTAAAAACTGGTTTAAAAAAATCACTGTCAATAGAAAAGTTCGAACCTGGAAAAACAATATTCCTGAATGAACTGGATCTGGTTTTAAACGAAAAACCAAGTCCGCTGCCAAATTCGCTAAGCATGCTGTTAAATATTGTAGATGATTTAATCATTACGGATCAGGTAGGAGGGGTGACTGCAAACGCATTGGCGGGGCGTTTTTCTATGGCTAATGCCGCGGTTGAAAACTATTGTAAAGAAATTTCAGCAATAGAAGAGCAGGCGAATGCCGATGTGCTGTTTTTTGATGTTGCTTATATGGTTGAAGCCACTGTAGATAATATCAACAGGCGAAAACTGGTTTACCAGCAACAACTTTCCATACTTAATTATGATACCTCTGCGAATCCACTTTTGCTCAATGATATTCAAGTGTCTGTAAGAAACGGACAGGTTATTCTTCGTTCAAAATCTTTAAATAAACGTTTAATGCCGCGTATGGCTTCGGCATATAATTATACACGATCAGATCTTTCCGTATTCAGGCTGCTTTGCGATTTACAGCATCAGGGTGTTCAAAGCAATTTGTCATTGCCGCTTGAAGGCATTTTCCCTGAATTAAGCTATTATCCGCGGCTACAGTACCACAATATTATTTTAAATGCCCAGAAGTGGCGGGTTGAAAAGGCCGCTTTCTATCCTGCAAAAGTTCAGCTTTCTGTTGATGCATGCAGGCAGTATCTGACTGATATTGGAGTATCCGGCTATTTTAAAACCGGCTTATCAGACCAGACCCTATGCTTCTCTTTAACTTCAGATGAAGATTTGACTGCATTTATGCAGTTCATGCAGAAGCATAAAAGCATTTACCTCGAAGAAGTGGTTTTACCAAAGCAGCATATGGTGGTAGATGAACAGGGAAAACCGTATCTAACTCAATTTATTCTTGGCGTTACACACAATGAGCGCATTTATAATGAAGCGCCGGCAATTAATATAGAAATCATAAATTCTGTTCAGCATGTTTTCCTTCCTGGAACTGAATGGCTTTATTTTGAAATTTTTTGTCACCAGCAGCGGGCAGATGAAATTCTAGTTAACGTGATCAACTTATTTATACAGGCGCATAGCGAAAAAATCAAATCTTGGTTTTTCATCCGATACAATGAAAATGGGAATCACATCAGGTTCAGGATAAATGTTAAAGACGTAGCACATAATCAGGTTTTAAGTGCTTCATTTGCAGATCATTTGTCACCTTACCTGAGCAATGGATTGGTGTCAGATTTTTATTTAAGGGCTTATAAGCGCGAAATAGAACGCTATGGAAGTGATCTGATCGAGCAGGCGGAAGTACATTTTAATATCGATAGTGCATTTGTATTGTCTATTCTTGCTCATCAGACAGATACTTTTAGCAAGTATAAGTTTTGCGGAGCAATTGCAGAACGACTACAGCAAGACGGGGTTTTTGAAGTGGACGAACTAAGAAAGGTCGTAAAACTGGCATCAGATGCCTACAATAATGAACACCACTTAGATGCAGCTGATTTCAAAAAGCTAAATCAGCAATATCAATATTATAAAACCAGCATCACAGCATCACTTGATGAATACCAACAGACCTGTTTTAACCAGTTGGGTCAGTCGCTGGTCTCTTTATTACAGGACAAGGAGCCTGGCCGTAAGGTTAAGTTATTTATGGATTTGATGCACATGCATGTAAATCGCCTTTTTGCTAAAAACCAGAGAACGCATGAAATGGTGATGTACTACTTTTTATTAAAAGATCTTCAACGCAGTAAAGCTATCGGGTAATATTTAGTCTGGCCATTGGGTTAACTACCTCGACGGTAATTTCAGTAACGTAACGGTTTAAGGGATCAGTATAATATTTGAAAATAAAATCATCTTTATAAAAGCTTTTCAGGCGGTTGGCAACATTTTCTAATCCAACATGATGACTTTCATGTTTACCGCGCCCATCATTTACCATATTAATGGTGCTGATGTTTAAGGTGTTTTCTTTGTAATCTATTTTTACGATGGCAGGCTGGGTGGAATGTGTTACGTTTCCATGCTTAAAAATGTTTTCTACCAGGGTCAGTAGAATAAGCGGTGGAAATCTCAACCCAAACAAATCGCCATTTACTTCCAGCGACATATTAATCGTATTTGCCGTCCGCAGTTTATGCAAATTAATTAAGTGCTCAATTTGTTCAACTTCTTCGCGCAGTGGCACCAGTTCTGAAGCTTCAGGCTGCTTCAATGCGTAGCGCATCATTTCTGATAAATTCATAATGGCATCGGCAGCCATTGGCGCTTTTTTACGCGTATCGTTATAAATAAAGTTTAAGGTATTAAACAGGAAGTGCGGATTAATCTGACTTCTCAAAAAATTGTTTTGCGATTGAATCAAATCTGTTTCTAAGCTCTGTTTTTCAATTTGCGTAATCAGATTTTGCCGCTCCAAAATCTCTACTTTTTTCTGATCTTCAAATGATTTGATGATATAAACATAGCCGGTAGCGAAACCAATAAAAAGCAGTGATCTGTAGATACAAGATAAAATGAATGTGCGGTTAATAAAATTCCATCCTTCAGAATCTATTAAACCTATCTTGCCGAACAGCAACACTAGTATATAGGTTAACAGAATGTATACGAATAACATTAAAAATATTAACCCTAATATTTTGAAAAATTTAAGTGTTGCGCTTCTGTCTTTTATTACTTTTTCAACCAGGAAGGCATGGGTATAGAAAACAAAAATGTTCGTGATGTAAACCAGGAGGTATGCGCCAACGGGGCGAAATTGTTTTGCGGCAAAACCCAATATAAATACCTCATATATGATGTAAATTCCCCAAATTATAAAGTGAAGTTTGTATTTTTTCCAGAAATTTTTAAGCGTTAATTGTATCATTTTTTAGGTTAAATCTACTGAAATTGAGGTTTTATCTCCCAAAACTAAGTGTTTGTGTAAAAAAATAGGGGAGCAAAAATTTAGGCTGCACCTTTACAGAAATTAATAACAACAATAATAACTCTTTTAAATTTATCATATTATGAAAACTCAAAACACTCCGAAACTTGCAAAAAAAACTGTTTTTGTTTACAAAAATGTTAAAGCTCAAAATAACTTCGCTACTAATCCAACTGGAGACATGAGTCACACAATAGTAATGACCAGCTATATCGTAGATTAATAATCTATTGATTTCGGTTTGATTTTAACAGACTGTTTTGTACATAGGTGAAGAAAGCTTCTTTGTAGCCTTCACCAATTTGTATCATTTCATTATTAGTCAAACGGATAATGTTTCCATCCACTTTTTTGATGGCAGATTTGGCAACTATGTTAGATTTGTTTACCCGGATAAATGGATGACGCTCCAACGCTTTATCGATCTCCTTTAAGGTAAGATAAGTAGTATGCGTTTCGGTGTTGGTGATAATCTGAATATAGTTCTGTAATGCTTTGATGTATAGAATCTCATCGATAGCAATATTAGAGAAAGCATATTTGTGATCGCCTTTGATGTAAAGTGCAGAAGCATGGTCAGCATCTTTTGCCGCACGGGCATTGTTTGCTTCCTTTTTCAGAATTCTGTCTATACCCAGAGCGAATTTTGCAAATGAAATTGGCTTAAGCAGATATTGATCTGATTGCACATCGAAAGCTTGTAAAGCATAATCAGGGTGTGCGGTGGTGAAAATTAAATACTTCGCCTTTTCCCTGATATTTTTAGCTAGTTCGAGCCCGTTAATTCCAGGCATATCAATGTCCATGAATAATAAATCGATCTCATCGTCTAAGCTAAGCTCAGTCAGTGCCTGCACAGGACTGGTGAAAGTCTTAAAAACAGTTAAACCGGGCATCTCTTCTATATGGTCGGTAATTACCTCGATTGCATGCTGTTCGTCGTCAATAACAACGCATTTTAGATTCATGATAGTTATAATAATGTTGCTTGAAATGAATTACTGCAAGTTAAATAAAAAATGAATTGTATTTAGCTTCCCGCGATTAAAAAAATGCAACCCATCGTTTCGTCTAAAATTCTACAGGTTTCGTGTAAAATTCTGGGGGGTTCATGTAATAAAATCCATTCCACATATCTTTTTTCTAATCTTTAAACTGTTTGCCAAAAACAAATGATTAAGGTGATTGGCTTTTAAGTCCTTATCATTTTAGTTGACCTAACATCTGCCTGCCCAAATTTGTGTAGCCTGTTGAAAGAACATATTAAACAGGCCATACAAAACTGGGTTAAGCATTTAAGGTTTTAAAAATTTAGAAATACAAATAAGCATATCACCACATCCATCCAAGAAAGAAGTTAATGATGATCGCTCAAGAATATGAATACCTATATAGTAAAGGCTATTGTGGAAGCATATCCAATCAGCACATCATAAATGCAGGTGGCTATTTACAAATGCAGCAGAAATATACTTATCTGGATGCCTTTGAAATCGTTATCGGTCGGATGGAAAAGGAGTATGCTTTTAGAAAATCTTTTCTGATCATACGCAATTATGTTCAGCGGATAATTCTAATGGCAAATACTGTATTTAAACAATACAGCATAAAAACTGATACCTCTAAAAAATATATACACTACTATGGAACTTAAAGACGAAATAGGACAATTTGCTGTCAGGATCAAAAAAATGCTTCCACAAGTTCAAACAGAAGATTCTACCAGAAATGCATTAGTGATGCCTTTCATTCAAATTCTAGGCTTTGATCCTTCAGAGGTTCAATCTGAGGCTGTGCTAGACTTTGGAGTAAAAAAAAGCAAGAAAGTTGATTATACCATTATGAAAGATGGGGAACCTACTATTTTAGTAGAGTGTAAGCACCATGAAGACAGTTTGGATATTCACGATTCGCGTTTATCAAAGTACTTCCGTAAAACAAAAGCAAAATACGGCTTACTCACAAACGGATTGGTTTATCGTTTCTATACGGAGAAAATGGTTAAATCGAAAAAAAATCAAGAGCCTTTGTTTGAATTTAAGTTAACAGATACCAAAGCGGCAACAATTGCCAAAATGATTGAAGATCACAAAGATTATTTTAATGTTGATCAAAAACAAGTAGCCAGTTAGTATATTTATTGAAATCTTAACGTCCCGGAGATTTATAAAATTAAGTCCTAATTTATTAGGACTTTTTTTTGCTTCCCACTTTTTTACTTCTCACAAAACAAAAAAGGGAAAAACCATTCGGTTTTTCCCTTTAATAACAGATAATAATATAATAAGCGCTTAGATTAACTCAACGCTTCTGCTTACAAAAGCAGTTAATTCGGCACCTGTTAACATTCCCTGAGCCAATAATGCTAAGTCAACAGCTTGTTTTGCCAGGTTAGCCTGTGCTTCGCCTTCAGTTTTTAAGATTTTGCTTACCAATTTGTGGTTTCCGTTAATCGCCACTTTGTAGCTATCCGGCATCTGACCGTAAAAGCCCATTCCGCCACCCATTGCAGCCATATCTTTCATCCGGCGCATAAATTCGTCCATGGTTATGGTTACTGGTAGTTCATCCGGATTTAAAGCGATTACTTCTACCTTCATACCTGGTCTGGTAATTGCTTTTTCAAAAATTGCAGTTACTTCTTTAACCTGGTCTTCGCTTAATACGTGTTCGTTAACTTCATCCTTTTCGATTAATTTATCAGCTACACTAGAATCCACACGTTTAATAGACGTTTTCTCCAGTTTCTGCTCCATTTGATTGATGAAGTGATTATCAATTGGCGAATCCAATACTAAAACATCATAGTCTTTTTTATTGGCCGATTGAATAAAAACATCTTGTTTTGCAGCATCATTTGAATACAAATAAACAACGGTACCATTTTTATCTGTTTGTAATGGAGCTACCTTCTCTTTATATTCATTTAAAGTGAAAAGTTCGTTTTTAGTATTTCCAACTAATGCGAAGTCTTTAGCTTTATCATAAAATTTTTCTTCACTGATCATTCCGTATTTTACGAATAGACCAATGTCTTTCCATTTATCTTCGAATGCTTTGCGGTCTTTTGCAAATAACTCCGCCAATTTATCCGCAACTTTTTTAGTGATATAGTTGTTGATTTTTTTAACATTACTATCTGCCTGTAAGAAGCTACGTGATACGTTTAATGGAATATCCGGTGAATCGATTACACCATGTAATAACATCAAAAACTCCGGAACAATATCTTTTACCTCGTCGGTAATAAATACCTGGCGGGAGTACAATTTGATTTTATTGCGTTGCATTTCGAAATCGTTTTTCAATTTCGGGAAATACAATACACCAGTTAAGTTAAAAGGATAATCTACATTCAGGTGAATCCAGAACAATGGTTCTTCGCTAAATGGATAGAGTTCACGGTAGAAGCTTAAGTATTCCTCATCTGACAAATCTGCAGGTGCTTTTGTCCAGATTGGGTTAGTGGTGTTGATGATGTTATCAACTTCTACATCTTTATATTTTTTCTTGCCTTCCTCATCTTCACCATCTTCAACAGATTCCGTTTTGGTGCCGAATTGAATCGGAACTGGTAAGAATTTAGCATACTTATCTAAAATTTCCTGCAATTTTGATTCTTCCAGAAACTCTTCAGAATCTTTATTTACATGAAGGATGATATCTGTACCGCGGGTAGTCTTTGTGCCTTCGGTAATTTCGAATTCTGTACTACCATCACAAATCCAACGTGCGGGTTCAGCGCCATCCTGATAAGACAAAGTTTGAATTTCCACTAAGTCTGCCACCATAAAGGCAGAGTAGAAACCTAAACCAAACTTGCCAATAATCTCGTTGGCATCTTTTGCATCTTTAAATTTTTCTACAAACTCACTTGCGCCAGAAAATGCAACCTGGTTAATGTATTTTTTGATTTCTTCGGCGGTCATACCTAAACCATTATCACTAATGGTAATGGTCTTTGCGTCTTTGTCTACGGCAACTTTTACTAAAGGTTGTCCCACTTCGCCATTGAACTGACCTAATGAACCTAGTCTTTTAATTTTCTGAACTGCATCTACAGCGTTTGAAACCAACTCACGGAGAAAAATCTCGTTGTCAGAGTATAAAAACTTCTTAATTATCGGGAAAATATTCTCGGTATGTATGGAGATATTTCCTTTTTCTTGAATGCTCATATGTAAATAATTGTTTAATCTACATGCTACATAACAATGCCTGTTCCAAACGATTTTGTTTGTCAAAATGACAGGTCCTGTTTTGCGTGATTACATAGCGTAAAGAAGGAATAATCTTCTTAAAGGTGTTGAGTGAAGGTTTCCAATCCGAATGTCTGGAAATAATATAAAGGCAAAAAAAGCCAAAAAATAATTAAGTTCTTTGGCTTTCAGTATAATATATTTCTTTTTCTAATTTAGGTGAAAACTGGGTTTGTCTTCTTCTAAAGAAAGAATTTTGGTGATCTTTTTTAAGAGTACGTCCATCTGGAATGGTTTCGAAAGAAAATCATCCTGGCCGTAATTTAATGTGGTAAAATCTTCCGGGTTATATAAACCAGAGATCAGTAAAATCGGAATTTTTGAGGTGCTTTCTATAGATTTTAATTGTTCACATAAAATACGCCCGTCTATGTGGCCAAGCGATATATCAAGTAAGATCAAATCTGGTTTGAAGCTCTCAATCCTGTTAAATACTTCTTCTCCATCGTTAAGTGCTGAAACCTTGAACCCGCCGATTTCTAGTATTAATTGTATGGTTTCTAAAACCTCAATGTCATCGTCAACTACCAGTATTCTCTTCATATGTTTTAAAGCAATTTATTCGCCATCAAAAATATAACAAAATGTATCTTGTTAAGTTTACAATCTTAAGAATATTTTAACAATTAATTTATAAACAAATAAAATTTGCAAATATTAGCTGGTCTGTTGAACAATACCTTCTTTTTGGAGAATAAAATTAAAAAGTTCTTCTATTGGTTTTTGTAATATTTTGCCAGGTTCTATGCCGTTCTCTTCTAAAACTTGAATTAAAGTTTCCTGATAATAATAGGCAATGGATCCTACAAAATGGCAAGGCACCTCTTTGTATTTAGGGTAATCCTTTACATTGGTATTTACAAATTCCTGAAAGCCTGTTTTTAAAATGTCCTGAATAAACGGATGGTCGCGATGGCTGGCCATAAACCGGCTAAATCCTGCAAGGTAAATATTAGGGAAGGGCTTTTGGTAGACGTTGGTAATAATCTGTTCCTTATCGGCAGGGAATGCTTTTTTAAATTCGGCCGCCAGTCCGGCAGGCATTTTATTGTATAAGTAGGAAAGGAGTACTTTTTTGCCGAAAAAAGTTCCTGAACCTTCATCACCTAAAACATAACCTAAACCATGGTGGCCATCATGAATTTTCTTGCCATCAAAATAGCAGATGTTAGATCCTGTTCCTAAAATGCAGTTTAATCCTTCTGCATTGCCGCAGGTGGCGTAAACAGAACCCAGTAAATCGTGATCTACAGAGATAAAAGCATTTTGAAAAACTTCGGAGAGTCCGTTTGAAACGACTTCATGCTTATCGGGGGAGGAGCAACCCGCACCAAAAAAGTAGATTTCCTTTACGAGATCGGCATATTGTATTACCGTTTCATTTTTCGAAATTAAGTTCGAAATATCCTGCTCACTTAAAAAATATGGGTTTATTCCAGTGGTATTAAATCTAATGGTCTCTCCATTAAGATAACCCATCCAATCGGTTTTTGATGAGCCACTATCTGCAACAAGTATCATGCACTAAATATAAAAATTAAATATAGAATTTTATGCTTGCAATAATTTCGTTACGCGTTTGTGGCTTTAATTGTTGTTTCCATTATCATGAGAATTGAAAGCTTAAATTCTTGAATAGAAGTTTGAGAAACTTAAAAAGGTAATGTTATTCACCAGACATAGGTGGTGTATCTCGATTATAATCTTTGATATACCTAATAGCACTTTTAATTTCGCAATCACTTAAAGTATCCATTTTAGTGCTTTTATATACTCCTGAATTGCTAAACCAACCGTTATGTTTTTTGATAAATGCAAAATTTATTATTTTTAAACTGTCCATCGAAGAGATTTCACTGAATGTTGGCATATCATTTACCCTTACGTCAGCTTTAACATGGCAAGTATAACAACTCAAACTAGACACAACTTGACGGGCATCAGATCTGTAATATTTACAGGTATCAATTATTTCAGTACTTATCTGTTTCATGCTTTTAGTCTCATTTGTACATGCAAATATTACAAAAGTCAAAAAACTACCTAAACTTAGCTTTATTGTATTTGAAACCATTTGTAGGGTTATTTAGAAATGTTTTTAATCTGCTATCTGTCTCTATGTTTGCATTTGAATAATTCTTCTTCAAGATATTGTTAATATCACCTAAAATATATTCCATTAAGTCTCCTCTTTCTAAATCTGAAATGGAATATCCAGTATTATTCCCTAGATGATACATTAATCTATTCTTCTTGCTGTTATCCTCAATGTCATCCAAGCCTAATGTATGGAAGAATTCATGAACACCAATATTTTTATCTTTTATCCAACCATTATAAGAAACGATTGCTGGCCAGCTTTGACCTTTGGTAAGACCCCTTGAAGCTTGCCTTCTGCCGTATTGATCTGTAAATTGATGGCCAATGCTATCAACAACAGCTAATACAAAGTCGTTTCTTTTTAATTGACTCAGCATATTAATTTGTTGAACGTTAATGTTGAAATTAAAATTATATCTTACTGAATAAGTTTGATTATTATGAAAATCAAACTTATTCTTAGCAGCATTATATTTAAAATAGGAAATTCCACCTTTATAACCACCACCGCGAAGCTTGGAAGTAATCACCTGTTGGGTAAAAGTCATCAAACTACTCAATTTGGGCGCACCATTTGTAGTTAGGTCCAGTACTTTTAATGTAATTGTGATATCTCCAGACAAGGTTAACTCGCCGCTGCCATTATCACTAATATGCAGATTTCTTGCCACAATGCCGCCAGATAATGTTTGATTTTGCAGCACGTCAAGTTTGGCTCGTAATGTATTTATGATATCAATATTCATATTGTACGTCTTAATTATTAAACATAATAATAAATTATACAAATAAACAACTATAAGTGGTCTGTTTATTTAAGTTGGATCTTGAATCAATTAATAAAAAACCTGCAAATCTGATATCTCTAAAAAGCTGTCTAAAAACTCAACTTACGAAATTTCAAAGCCTGTGGGCTGAAGAATTTCGCAAGTTTTGATGGTAGTACCGTAAAGCTTTCGAAGTATTTCCCCCAACAAAGGCCACCAGAACTTCGCAAGTTGATCTTCATTTATAAAATTCAGACAGTTTCTCACAGATACCAACTTCGCAGGTGATTACCTTAAATTAACAGAAACGGAGTTTACAGACTTATATTCCCACTGATTTCTTTCAAAGTAGTTTCTGCTAATTTGGCCTGATATTGCATTTCGATGAAGCGGTTTTGTGCATCGATGGCATTGCGTTGTGCTTCCCGTAATTCAAGCGGCGCAATGCTTCCTAAACGGTATTTGGCTAAAGTAATATCTAAGCTTTCTTTTGCAATATCTACGTTTCGCTGCTCAAGCTTTACTAAATCCAGGTAGGTGGCATAATTCTGATAAGCAGAAAGCAATTGTGAATTTACATCCAGTTTTGTTTTGCCAAGGTTTAATTTTGATGTCTCAATCTCAATCTTTGCGTTGCGCTCATTTTGTCGTTGTAAAAAACCGTTAAATAAATTTAGGCTGGCGGTAACACCATAGGTAAATCCATTTGCAGCAAAACGCTGGTTAAATCCGGTAGGACTCGTGCTGTTTGCCCGGCTGTAACCAGAATTTAAGCTAATGGCCGGATACCTGGCGCCACGAACGGCTTTTAAATTCAGCGATGCAAGCCGTTGGTTGATGAACGCATTCTGTACATCCGGATTTTGCTGTTCTGCAATCTCCGCCTGCTTGCTGAATAAAATTCCTCGGTCTACATCAATGCTATCAGCAACAGAAAAATTGGTACTGATATCACGAACCATAATCTGGTTTAATCTGATTTTTGCAACCTGTAAAAAGTTTTTAATCTGAAGGTAACTTGAGGTATCTGTATTATAATCAACCTGGGCCGTTAGTACGTCTAATTTAGACCCTCTTCCTAACTCCAGTTTGGTTTTAGCAATATTCGTGCGTAAAACTGAAACATCAATAGCACTATCTGCCGCAACGAGCAGCTGTTGTTGTCTGATCACATCGTAGTATGCGGTAATGACATCTGCAACTGTATTTAAAATCGTTAACCGGCTATTCACTTCCCCTTGTTTTTGTAGCTCTTTTAACCGGTCATAGTTTGCAAACATGGTAAAACCATCAAAAACGGTCCAGTTTAAATCTGCACCCAAACTGTTATTGGTGCTTCGTGCGCCGGTTATTACCCTTTCTGGTCCGGTTGCTGGCGTTTGCCTGGTGTTTTGAATCCCTCCGCCGTTTACGTAAGTCCCGTCAAGCGTTGGCAGCATGCCTGCATTGCCGATGTTGTTATTGTTTTTAGCGATTGATAAATCGTTTTGGCTGATCTTGATGTCGTAATTGTTCTCGAGTGCGATGCTTACGGCCTCTTTTAAGGTAAGTAGTTCCTGTGCAAATCCCGACAGGGATAAACACAGCAGCAATGATAATAGTTGTAATTTCCTGCTCATCTTATTCTTCTATGTTTAATGCTTCCTGTTCGAAGCGATGGGCATCTTTCAATTGTTTATTTGGTTTGTATGGTTTTGCCCAGTAAGAGTAAATCGCCGGAATTACAAATAAAGTGAGTACCAATGAAAAAAGCGTTCCGCCTACAATCACTGTTCCCATACTCATTCTGCTTTTCGCTGCTGCACCTAAAGCCAAAGCAATCGGTAGTGCGCCAATAGCGATGGCTAAACTTGTCATCAAAATAGGGCGTAAACGGGAAACAGATGCCTCACGAATGGCTTCAGCAATCGGCGTTCCCTTCTCTTTTAACTGGTTGGCAAATTCTACGATCAAAATACCATTCTTCGTTACCAGGCCAATTAACATAATGGTTCCAATCTGGCTGAAAATATTCCAGCTCTGGCCGCATAACCAGAGGGATAAAAATGCGCCAGCAACAGCCATGGGTACTGTTAAAATAATAATAATCGGATCTTTAAAACTCTCAAACTGTGCCGAAAGAATCAGGTAAACCAATAACAAAGCTAAACCGAAAGCGAAGAAAGTGTTGGAAGAACTTTCCTTAAAATCTCGGGATTCTCCACTTAAATCAGTTGAAAAAGTTTCATCCAGTATTTTTGAGGAGATGGCATCCATGGCATCAATACCTTCGCCAATACTTTTCCCAGGTGCCAGGCCAGCAGAAACCGTAGCCGCAATGAAACGGTTGTTTCTATACAATTGTGGCGGACTGCTTTCTTCTTTCGCGGTAACCAGATTATCCAGTTGAACCAATTCTCCCTTATCACTCCGAACATAAACCGAACTTAAGTCTAACGGGTCTTTCCGGTCGCCACGATCGAACTGACCGATTACCTGATACTGTTTTCCGTTCATAAAGAAGTAAGAAAAACGCTGACCGCTTAAACCTAAATTAAGGGTTTGAGCAATTGCGGCAATAGAAACGCCAAGGTTTTTTGCTTTATCCCTATCGATGGTTAAATTAATCTCTGGCTTGTTAAATTTCAGGTTGACATCAGAAACAGTGAATGTTGGATCTTTTGCCACAGCATCCATAAACAAAGGAATTTTTTCCCGCAGTTTCTCGAAATTTTGTGCCTGGATAATGTAACTGATCGGCAAACCACCTCTTCGTCCCACAGATATGGTAGGTTGTTGGTTGATAATGGTCTTACCTTCTGTATATTTCTTAGTGATTTTTGTGAGTTGATCTGCAATTTCTTTTTGTGTCCGACCCCGGTCTTCGGGATTAACGAGCCCCATTCTCACAAAACCGGAATTAACCGATCCTGAACCGCCAAAACCTGGCGAAGTAATGGTAATATTTACATTTTTTTCCGGAACAGAATCCATCACCAACTGATTCAATTTCATAATAAACTGATCTGTATAAGCAAAAGAAGCGCCTTCTGGTGTAGTTGCACTGATGTTAATCGCACTGCGGTCATCATAAGGGGCGGTCTCTTTCGGAAGCAATTTCCAGAATAGGAAAATGAGACCCATACAAATCACAATAATCGGGATAGAAAGCCAGCGTTTATCTAAAAATTTATTCAGATTTGAGGCGTATGATTCGTTTAGTTTAACAAAATAGGGTTCTGTCCAATTATAAAATTTGGAAGGTTTATGTCCGCCCGGTTTCATTAAATAGGCATTTAACATTGGCGTAAGCGTGAGGGAAACAAATGCAGAAATTAAAACTGCGGCACCAATTACCACCCCAAACTCCCTGAATAAACGGCCCACGAAGCCCTGTAAGAATATTACCGGCAAAAATACGGCGGCAAGGGTAATGGAAATTGAAATTACGGCAAAGAAAATCTCATTCGAACCCTTAATTGCCGCTTCAAAAGGCGACATGCCTTCTTCTACCTTTTTAAAGATATTTTCGGTCACTACAATTCCATCATCCACCACTAAACCTGTGGCCAATACAATGGCCAGTAAACTTAATACATTAATGGAAAAGCCGAAGGCATACATAATAAAGAATGTAAATACCAGTGATACCGGAATATCTATTAACGGACGGAATGCAATCGCCCAATCCCTGAAAAACAGGTATATAATCAGAATTACCAACACAAGTGACAATCCGATGGTTTCGGCAACCTCAGTAACAGATCGTTTAATAAAAAGCGTATTATCCAAAGCCACTTTTAGTTTAATATCTTTCGGAATATCTGCTTTAAGCTTATCGAATCGATTATAAAACTCTTTGCTAATATCAAGATAGTTAGCACCTGGCTGCGGGATAATGGCCACGGCAACCATTGGCCTGCCAGATTCTCTTAAAATAGTTTCTTCATTCTCCGGACCTAAAACAGCGTAACCAACATCCTGTAATTTGATTACCTGATTACTGTCTGATCTCAAAATCAGGTTATTAAACTGGCTTTCATTGGTTAACTTCCCGAGGGTTTTCACCGTTAACTCGGTGGTGGCGCCTGTAATTTTTCCAGAGGGTAATTCTACGTTTTCATTATCCAGGGCAGTCACAATATCCTGAGAAGTGAGTCCATAAGCGCTTAGCTTATTTGGATCCATCCAGATGCGCATTGCATACTTCCGCTGCCCCTGAATCTGTACGCTACTCACTCCTGGAATGGTTTGAATCCGGTCGGCAATTACATTCTCTGCAAAATCACTCAATTCTAGAGTGTTCCTTTTATCACTTTGAATGGTCATTGATAAAATCGGGTCTGAGTTTGCATCCGCCTTGCTCACCACCGGTAAACCGTCAATATCTTTTGGTAAGGTTCTGGCAGCCTGCGAAACTTTATCACGCACGTCATTCGCTGCCTCCTCAATGTTTTTATCGAGGTTAAATTCGATGGTGATATTACTGGTTCCCTGGTTACTGGAAGATGAAATGTTCCGGATTCCATCAATCGAGTTAATGGATTTTTCTAAAGGCTCGGTAATCTGCGATTCGATGATGTCTGAATTGGCGCCAGGGTAGGAGGTTCTTACCGAAACCACTGTCGGATCGATTGACGGATATTCCCTCACCCCTAAAAAAGTGTAGCCAATTACACCAAAAAGCACAATCAGCAAGTTCATTACGATGGCCAGAACAGGCCTTTTTATACTCGTAGTAGAGATACTCATAACTATTCCTTAACCAGATGAACTTTTACCGGAGCATCTTGCTTCAAGGCCATCGACCCGGTTGTTAACACGGTGTCGCCAACTTTTAATCCAGATGTAATTACTATATTTTCATCAGTGCGCGTGCCCGCTTCAACTTTTACCTCCTGTGCTTTTCCATTCTTTTGGATGTAAACAATCTTTCCCTTTAAAACCGGAACAACCGCCTGGTTTGGAATTAAGATAGCATCCTGAAGGGTATTTAAAGCCAGTTTTATCTTCGCGAAAGAGCCTGGCATGAGTGCATTGTCTGCATTTTGTGCCAGTGCCCGGATTTGTAATGTCCGTGTAGCGGCGTTTATCCCCGGCTCTATTGCATATACTTTTCCTATGTTTTCTCTTGATGATCCATCCGTTGTAAACGTTATTGATGAACCGGTGTTAATCTGCCCTGCGTATTTCTCAGGAATAGAAAAGGTAATTTTGATTGGATTGGTGCTTACTAAATTTGCAATTACTGTGGATGGCGTAAGGTATGTACCTTCAGAAATGCTGCGCAAACCAATTCTGCCTGAAAACGGCGCCCTGATGGTTGCCTTCGCCAATTGTGCCCTTACCAATTGCGATTGTGATTGTAACGATTTGGAATCTGCCAAAGAAGTATCATATTCCTCCTGACTAATCGCCCCCTTTGCCAATAGTTGTTTGGCCCTGTTTTCGTTCGTAGCAGAAAGTTTTTGCCTGGTTAAGGCTTCTTGTAGCTGGGCCTGAATATCTCTGTCATTGATTTTAACCAACACACTGCCTTTGGTTACATTAGTTCCTTCCTTAAAAAAAATGCCAGTTACCAAACCAGATATTTCACTTTTCAGCACAACAGATTCATTGGCTTCAACGGCTCCGGTCACTTCCAGGTCGTTGTTGAATGATGTTGGCTTTACTACAATTCCATCAACCACCAATGCAGCCGACTTTCCTCCACCTCCTTTACCCTGACCAGTTGCGCCAGTACCTTTCCCTTCTACGTTTTTGTTTTCCTTAATCCGGTAGTAAACCAGATAGGCTAAGCCCAAAGCAAAAACAGCATAAATAATATACCTTTTCTTCATGTTTATATTTGTGTAGTTATCCAAAACCTTATCAAAAAGATAATGATTGAAGATTTTAGAGTGTAAAAATATCCAAATAGTTTAGTCCTAAATTTGTTGTATTAAGGATGTTACTAAGTTATTCTTGCTATCCTTGGTTAGTTGGGGGTTTTAGTCGGGAGTCTTTAGTCTGGAGTCGGAAGTCCGGGGAGGTTAGGATTCTTGCTATCCTTGGTTAGTCGGGAGTCTTTAGTCTGGAGTCGGAAGTCTAGGGTGGTTAGGATTCTTGCTATCCTTGGCTAGTCGGGAGTCTTTAGTTGGGAGTCGGGAGTCCGGGGCAGTTAGATTCTTGCTATCCTTGGTTTAGTCGGGAGTCTTTAGTTAGGAGTCGGAAGTCTAGGGTGGTTAGGATTCTTGCTATCCTTGCTTAGTTTGGAATTATGAGTTTATAGTTTAGCATGGCGTGAAAACAAACAGTTAAAAATTAGCGTTTTCAGGTAATGAATTTCGGCTTTTGCTTCCATGCGCTAAAATCCAAACTCCTGTTAGGGCTCATGACTAAGGGCTCAAACTATGGACTCCAAACTCAACACTCCCAACTCCTTTATAGGCAACCGTCCAGGGACTCATGACTATCGACTCAAGACTATGGGCTCCAAACTCAAACTCACAACTATTTTACACCTCGGGCTAGTTTTTAATTCGAAAACCTAAGCAATAAATCTAAATTTGTGGCAAATCACATTTAATATGTTTATTAAAAAATCAATTTTAGGTTTAGTTTTACTACTAACGTGTATTATGGCAGCGAAGGCGCAGGTAAAAATTGGCTTTGAAGTTTCTTTTAAAGAACCACAAGCTCATTATGCAGAAGTCCAGATGAATATTTCCGGCTTGGCAAAAGATTATGTAGATGTTAAAATGCCAGTGTGGACACCGGGTTCGTATCTGGTACGTGAATTTGAGAAAAGTGTAGAGGAATTTAAAGCTACTGCAGGTGGGAAAACTGCTAAAGTAGAAAAAGTAAGAAAGAATACGTGGCGGATCTTTTCTGCCAAAGCAAGTGAAATCAAAATTAACTACCGCGTTTATGCATTTGAAATTTCTGTGCGTACACCGTTTATAGATGAATCTCATGCTTTTTTATCACCAACAGGAATCTTTATGCATCCTGATGGGATGATTAAGTCGCCAAGCACGGTGAAAATAATTCCTTTTAATACCTGGAGCAAAGTATCAACAGGGTTAGCGCCGGTTTCAGGACAAGCATTCACTTACAAAGCGACCGATTTTGATATTTTATATGATAGCCCTATAGAAGTAGGTAATCAGGATGTTTTTGAATTTATGGCTGCAGGCGTTCGTCATGAAGTGGCCATGTATGGCGGCGGTAATTACGATAAGGAAAAGTTAAAGGTAGATATGGCTAAAATTGTGGAAGAGCCAACTAAGGTTTATGGTGAAAATCCAAATAAACATTACGTTTTTATCGTTCATAATTTCTTAAGAGGCGGTGGCGGTTTAGAGCACTTAAATTCTACTACTTTGGGTGCAACGCGAAATGCATACAATACAGAAGCAGGTTACAAAGGGTTTTTGGCGCTTGTAGCACATGAATATCACCACCTTTGGAATGTAAAACGTTTACGTCCGGTGGCTTTGGGGCCATTTGATTACGATAATGAAAACTACACCACCAACCTTTGGGTGGCAGAAGGTTTCACATCATATTATGAAAATAAATACATGCATAGGGCAGGCTTTAATGATGCTACACAGTTTGTTGCCGATTTGGCGGGAGCAATCGGAACAGTAGTAAATACACCTGGAGCAAAGTATCAGTCTGCAGCATCTTCAAGTTACGATGCCTGGATTATCGGCTATCGCCCCAATGAAAACTCAAGAAACAATTCCATCTCTTATTATAGTAAAGGAGAAGTAGTTGGTATTCTGATGGATTTAGAAATTATCAATGCGACCAAGGGACAAAAAAGCCTTGATGATGTAATGAAAGCCATGTATCTACAGTGTAAAACATTGAAGCGCGGTTATACTGATGCCGAATTCAAAGCGATGGTGGAAAAAATCTCTGGAATAAGTTTCACTAATTTCTGGGCGAAGTACGTTAATGGCGTAGATGACATTGAATATAAAAAATATTTTGAATATGCAGGGATTGATGTTGCGACAGAAAATGCAACGCCAGATAAACCTGTAACCGGAGCCAGCGGACAACTAACCAATAACGGAACCATTAATGTGACTTCAATAGCCAGAAACTCGGCAGCATGGATTGCAGGTTTAAATGTTAATGATGAGATTATCTCATTAGATGGTGTAACGGTAAATGATGCTTTGGAAACCATTAAATTAAGAAGTGCACAGCTATCACTTGAAACCTTACCATTGGTAACAAAGAAAAATATAGGAGAGGTTTTGAAATTAAAAGTAAAGCGTGATGGATTAGACAAAGAGATTTCTTTAACTCTCAAAGAAAATCCAAATGTGCGTTTAAAACCAACTATAAAGGAAGATGCAACCCCAGCTCAGAAAGCAGTGTTTGCGAAATGGTTAGGGAAATGAAAATAAAGATTTCTGGTTGTTTATAGAAATGAAAAACCCGGTAAGAAATTTTCTTACCGGGTTTTTTTATGCGCTATGGATTAAACTCCAAGCTGTATATTTTGAGCTTTTTACTATGTGCTTAGAAAGTATATTTGAATCCAAAGCCAAATCTTCCAGCTCCAAAATCACTATCATTATCACCTAAATAAATGGTTGGTCTCCAGTCGAAAGCAAAAGCTAATGGAGCGCTTGGAATTTTAAAGTCCAAACCAACCATAGGTTTTAATGCGAAAGAAGTGTCGTTAAAACCGCCAAAACTGAAAAAGTTAACAGCTGGTCCACCACCTGCATACCACTTTAAGCCTGAAGCGCCCCTAACATTACCATGATACTGATAAAATAAATTTATTGTTGTAAGGTTGCTACCAAATAATACTTCAGCCTGACCAGCATCGTTAGCCGTAAAAAAATGTTTAACTGATGGTCCAACAAGTGTAGCGCCATCACCAAAATCAAGGCCTAAACCAAGAGCCGTTTTGTAGCTTTGCGCTTTAGCCGTTGTTGCAGATAAGGCGAACAACGCCACGCATCCAAAAATTGTAAATAATTTTTTCATAATGGGATTTGTTAATATAAATTATTAAAAAATAATTATCAGCCTAACAACTTTAATGCCGATTATGCTTTTTGGGTAAAAAATACCAGGATAAAAAAAACAATGCTTGCATAGTAATTCTGTAATTCTTATGTTTATTAAAATATTTCGAAGGAAAGGTGTGGTAGAGTATTTAGGATGTCAATCTTAATTATTACATCAAAACATATCTTTAGATATGTCATTTCAGCTTTGATTTTTTTAACTTAACCAAATATTATAAAATGATATGGCTGCAGAAATTACGCGAGTTTTTGATCTATTAAAATACAGCTTGGAAGAGCCTAAGCAAGAATTCATTAGTGGTAAAATTAACGGGAAGTGGATAAATTATAGTACAGATGCTTTTTGCGATGCTGTTGATAACCTGAGCCGTGGATTAATTAAGCAAGGACTTACAAAAGGTAGCCGGGTGGCAGTGATGTCTCATAACAGACCGGAATGGAATATTGTCGATTTTGCCGTTATTCAAATCAGTGCCTATCAGGTCCCGCTCTATCCAACTTTAGCAGCGCACGACATTCAGTTTATTCTGAAAGATGCTGAGGTATCAGTTGTCTTTGTAGCAGATCAGATTTTATATGAAAAGATAAAGCCTTGTGTTCTTGAGGTTAATCCGGATATAAAAATATACAGCTTTAGTGAGGTTAAAGGGGTTGACGATTGGAAGGTATTAACCGATCTGGGTAAAACGGCTGTCGATATTAATTTGGATGAATACAGGGAAAAGGTTGAGCCGGAAGACATTCTTACCTTAATTTATACCTCAGGTACAACAGGAACGCCTAAAGGCGTAATGCTTACCCATAATAATCTGGTATCTAATTTTTTAAATTCCTTGGCTATCATTCCGAAAGGTGGAGATAAGGGCCTAAGCTTTTTGCCTTTATCGCACATCTTTGAACGAATGATTATTTATCTTTATTTATACAACCGTACAGCAGTTTATTATGCTGAAAGTATGGATACAATTGTGGCCGACATTCAATATGTGAAACCAAATTTATTTTCCACCGTCCCACGTTTACTGGAAAAAGTATACGACAAGATTATGGAAAAAGGCAAATCATTAACAGGGGTTAAAAAGCGAATCTTTTATTGGTCTGTTGCTTTGGCAGAGCAATATACCATTGATGCAGGTGCATGGTATAGTTTTAAATTGAGCATTGCCAGAAAGCTGGTGTTTAAGAAGTGGCAGGAAGCACTGGGCGGAAAAATTGTGGTCATTGTTTCGGGCGGTGCGGCACTGAACCCACGTTTAGCCCGGATATTCTGGGCTGCGGGTATACCTGTTATAGAAGGATATGGATTAACGGAAACTTCTCCTGTAATTACAGTAAATCGTTTCGGTGGTACAATGTTTGGGACCGTAGGTGAAGTAATTACCGGTGTAGAAGTTAAGATCGCGCAAGATGGTGAGGTATTAACCCGGGGTCATCACATCATGAAAGGCTACTATAAACGACCTGATTTAACAGCTGAAGCGATTGATCAGGATGGCTGGTTTCATACCGGTGATATCGGCGAACTCATAGATGGTCGGTTCTTGAAGATTACCGATCGTAAAAAAGAGATGTTTAAAACTGCCGGCGGTAAATACATCGCACCGCAAATACTGGAAAATAAATATAAGGAATCAATATTTATAGAGCAGATTATGGTTTTAGGTGAGAACAGGAAATTTCCATCAGCTTTAGTTATTCCTAATTTTGAAACCTTAAAGAACTGGGCAGCGAAAAAGGGAATTGCCTATACAACTAATGAAGAACTCATCAAAAATGATCAGGTGTTAGCAAAGTATACTGAAGTAATTGAGGCTTTAGGTGTTTCTTTCGGTAAGTGGGAACAACTCAAAAGGTTTGCTTTGCTGCCTAAAGAATGGAGTATCGATGGGGGCGAACTTACACCAAAATTAAGCTTTAAAAGGAAAGTAATTACAGAGAAAAATATCGATATCATCGAAAAAATATACAAGGATGCAGAAAACTATAAGGCCCAGAGTTAAGATATCTGCCTGTTTCATTGTTGTTGCGGTTATTTTATCTGGTTGCGTAACAGGGCAACTCGGAAAAAATAATAGTAGTGAATATAAAAACGGAATGGTGGTTTCTGCACATCCCGAAGCTTCACAGGTTGGTATTGAAATTTTAAAGAAAGGCGGTAACGCCATTGACGCGGCTGTTGCCGTTCAGTTTGCGCTGGCGGTAGTTTATCCCAATGCAGGAAACATTGGTGGCGGCGGCTTTATGGTTTACCGATCTTCCAAAGGGGAAGTAAATACACTCGATTTTAGAGAAAAGGCTGCTGCATCTGCCAGCCGTAATATGTACTTGGATAGTATAGGAAACCCTATCGTAGAGAAAAGTTTATATGGGCATTTAGCCGCTGGTGTTCCCGGTTCTGTAGATGGAATGGTGCAAGCGCATCAGAAATATGGTAAATTAACATGGACGGAAGTTCTTAAGCCAGCGATAAATTTAGCGGAGAAAGGTTTCAAGATTACAAAGCGTCAGGCAGCAGAATTAAACAGCTTGCATCAAAAGTTCATGAAGTTTAATCCAGACGGAACCGCTTTTGTAAATCTGGAAAGTACCTGGAAAGAAAACGATCTGTTGGTACAAACGGAACTGGCAAATACTTTGAAGCTGGTTCAGCAAAAGGGACGGTCAGGGTTTTACGAAGGAGCGGTGGCAGATGCAATCGTTGCGGAAATGCAAAGGGGCAAAGGGCTGATTACTAAAGAAGATTTAAAAAACTATCATTCTGCCTGGAGAAAACCGATTACCGGTGATTACCGGGGTTATAAAGTAATCACCATGCCGCCAACCTCAAGCGGCGGGATAGCGCTGGTTCAATTGCTAAAAAGTGTAGAACCTTTTCCCTTAAAAAGATGGGGTCATAATGCTGATTCTACCGTTCAGGTGATTGTTGAGGCAGAGAGAAGGGTTTATGCAGACCGTGCCAAACACCTGGGCGACCCAGACTTCTACAAGGTTCCGCAAAGTCAGTTACTTGATTCCGTTTACAACAGTAAACGGATGTCTAATTTCAATTGGGCTGCAGCAACGCCAAGCAGTCAGGTCTCGGCCGGGGAGATTAAGGGGGCTGAACACGAAGAAACCACACATTTTTCTATTGTAGATCATGATGGAAATGCAGTTTCTATTACCACAACCCTCAATGGATCATATGGCGCATTGGTAGCGGTGAAAGGTGCCGGGTTTCTTTTAAATAATGAAATGGATGATTTTTCTGTAAAACCTGGCGCGCCAAATATGTATGGTTTAATAGGAGGTGAGGCAAATTCCATCGCTCCAAATAAAAGAATGTTAAGCTCCATGACGCCCAGTATTGTAGAGAAAAATGGAAATTTATTTATGGTAGTTGGTACGCCCGGTGGTTCCACTATCATTACATCGGTTTTTCAGACCATCATTAATGTAATTGATTTCGATATGAATATGCAACAAGCAGTTGCTGCTAAGAAATTCCATCACCAGTGGTTACCCGATGAAGTATACATAGAAAAAGAGGCTATTGATAGTCTGGCGATAGATAAGTTAATATTAAAGGGGTATAAAATATCGCCTCGGGGCGCAATTGGCAGAGTAGATGCCATTTTAAAAACCAGTTCTGGAAGCTATCAGGGTGGGGCAGATCCGAGGGGTGATGATACAGCCGTTGGCTATTAAATGATAAATTAAATTAATTTCATTGAAATGATATTTTTGGTATGGCAATTGCTCTTTGTGGCAAACGCTTACAAATTAATTTAACGAACATGAAATTAAATCTATTTAAATCTTTACCGGTTGCATTGGCCGGTTTGTTTATCGGAACTGCTGCTTCCGCCCAGGAGCCGGCTTCCCCAACAACCAAATTCAGAACCTGGTCTATAGGTGTAAATGCTGGTGGTTTAACACCACTTTCTCCGCTAGGTGGTAAAAATGATTTTAGCAATAACAAAACTAGTTTTGGTTATGGCCTTTACATTAAAAAACAATTTACGCCTTATTTCTCATTGCGTTTAGACGGAGTTAGAGGTAAATTAAAAGGTGATAATACAGAAGCTTACGAAAGTGGCTTGACAAACAATTCTTCGGTTCAGTCTTTTGATACCCAATTAGAATATTCGGGTAGTTTAAATGCTGTTGTTAACATGTTTAACATCGATATGTTCAAGAAAGAGAATGCTTTACAACTTTATACATCTGTAGGTGCAGGCTTGGCGGGTTACAAACCAACCATTACAACAGCAACTGGTACTTCACTATATGCGGGTGATAAAACGATTAGTGAATTAATCATTCCGGTAGGTCTTGGTGCTAAATTTAAAATATCTGATGCAGTAAACTTCGATTTAGGCTGGACAATCAACTTCGTTGATGGTGATAACTTAGATGGTTATTACAGAGGAGGCAATGATAAATATAACTATGCTTACGCTGGTTTAGAATTTGCATTAGGAAGTGGAAAACAATTGGCTTTCCATAATCCGGTTGCTTTAACTTATGATGAAGCATTAAAAGCTAAACAAACTGCTGACGCGTTAAAAGGTGATCTTGATGCTCAAAAAGCTGAAAACGCTAAATTACGTTCAGAAATGGCTGATCTTTTAAAAGATAGTGATGGTGATGGTGTTGCTGATAAATTAGATAAATGTCCTGATACTCCATCTGGTACGGTAGTAGACGGTTCTGGATGTCCGTTAGTTGCTCCAAAACCTCAGGTAACAATTATTACAGAAGAAGATCGTAAAGTAGTTAACGAAGCGATCAGGAACTTAGAATTTGATTTAGGTAAAGCTACTATCCGTTCTAAATCATTTGCTTCTTTAAATAGAGTTGCTGGATTATTGGTTCAGAAAAACTTTAGCTTAAAATTAGCTGGTCACACAGATAACACTGGTTCTAAAGAATTAAACTTACGTTTATCTAAAGAAAGAGCAGAATCTGTTAAAGCTTACTTGGTATCTCAAGGTGCAAATGCATCCCGTATTGAGGCTACAGGTTACGGAATGGGTCAGCCAATTGCAACCAACAAAACTGCAGCTGGTCGTCAGAAAAACCGTCGTGTAGAATTCACACTTTACTAGTCGATTTTAACATATACTTGAAAGCTCCCGATGAAAGTCGGGAGCTTTTTTTGTGCATTATTTTTCTGTCTTAAATGACTTCGCAAAAGCAGATCTTTAAGCAATTTATTGAATTAAATGTACATCGCCGATAAGGCATATTGGCGCTATCAAATAATCTATCTGATTTCTTTAATTGTCTTTTTGATATTATTCAGATCGTTCATGCTAAAGTTTGGCGCCTGGAAAGAAAACATCTGGTAAATAAGTAATCCATCTTTACTATCGTAGACGCTGATAATTTTATCATTTGAACGCTTGGTATATACAAGGTATTTGATGTTTGATTCCTTACTTAAAATCAAGCTATCTAATACCGCATTGGTTACAAACTTAAATTTATAACGATATTGTTCCTCAGCCGGAGCTTGTGCTAAACTAACTGGCTGCGAAGAAAAAACCTCCCGTACATATTCTGGAATGTATAATGTTTCTTCCACTAACTCCGGAAGTCTTTTTTTGTTGTAAAACTGATAATCCAGGCCCCTTGTTTGTTTCATCAATAAGCCATCATTTATCTGTTTCAAATAGCCACTTAGCAAACCTGCCGACCAGTTTAAAAATTTGGAATGATTGTACAACATGCCCAGTTGCTTAGATTTTGTCGCCCTTTTTGATCCGCCTTCTTCATTTACAAAAACAATTTGCAATGTGCTGACGGCATCAGGGAATAAAGTAACCGTAGCGAGGGTGGTTTCCTGCATCTGCTTTGGTTTGAGCGTTGGCGAGATCATTTTCAGCCCATAAACCAGATTTAAATTTTTAATCGTATCCATCTGTTCGCTGTAGGTATCCAGGTAGAAAAATGAATAATCTGTTGATGTTTGATAGTTGGCCAATTCCTCTGGCTTAATGATTTTATACGGTGTAATGGTCCAGCTCTTTTTTATGGCCTGTTCAAACTGATCGATATTTTTATAATCTGCATAAGGAAGTGTAAATAACGTAGTCGTTTTCCTGAAAGCCTCAAGTTTATCGGCAATTGCAGGCACGTTTCCAAAATACGATACTTGTGCCATACTGCTAATAGCCAGGAGCATTGTTAAATGGATAAGGATAATCTTTTTGATCAAAAACATAATTCTGCGGATATGATAGTGTACAATTATAATAAGAATCTTTTGACAATTATTTTGAAATCTCCTATTGCAATAACAAAATACATTCGTTAGCTTTGTTATGCAAGCATAATAAATCTGTGAAATGAAACAACAACAAACATTAGATTACCATGTCAAATTTGCGTGGCAGAACATGTTTAATAAGTATAATCAAATGGCTGCCAGCTTTGGGATTACCCAGGCAATAGGCTATATGTTAATTAACATTAACGATGATGAAGGTACTGCTGTTTCTAATCTGGCTGGCTTACTTGGTGTAAAAGCAACGAGCCTTTCGCGAATGCTGAATAATATGGAAGAGGCTAAATTGATCTATCGGGAGACATCTGTTGGGGATAAACGTTCTGTAAAAGTTTTTCTGACTGATTTTGGGAAAGAAAAAAAGCAGCTGGCCAAAGGCGTTGTTCGGAAATTTAATGAGTATCTCGATGAACATTTTTCAAAAAAAGAAAAGGAAACGTTTATCAATTTGTTAATAAAATTAAATGATATAACTGTAGCATATACTGTTGATTAATAATTATGAAACGAAGCATTAATAAAGTTGCTGTTCTGGGATCAGGTATAATGGGTTCGCGTATTGCATGCCACTTCGCCAACATCGGTGTAGAGGTTTTGCTTTTGGATATTGCACCCAAAGAACTTACGCCAGAAGAGCAGGCTAAAGGATTAACTCTTGATCAGCCGGTGGTTAAGAATCGAATTGTAAATACTGCCCTTCAAACAGCAGTAAAAACCAATCCATCACCGGTCTATTCAAAAAAAGCGGTAAATAAAATTAAAACCGGAAATTTCGATGATGATATGTCGAAGATTGCCGGTTATGATTGGGTAATAGAAGTTGTTGTAGAAAATCTCGACATTAAAAAGAAAGTTTTCGAACAGGTTGAGCAATTCCGCAAACCTGGAACTTTAATCACTTCAAATACTTCAGGCATTCCTATTCATCTAATGGCCGAAGGGAGGAGTGAAGATTTTAAAGCAAATTTCTGCGGAACGCACTTTTTTAATCCTCCGCGTTACCTAAAACTGTTAGAGGTAATCCCTACGCCACATACCAAACCGGAAATCACCGATTTTTTAATGCACTATGGTGATAAATTTTTAGGCAAAACGACAGTTTTGTGTAAAGATACCCCCGCTTTTATTGCCAACCGCGTAGGCGTTTATTCTATTATGGCTTTACTGCACCTGGTAGAAAAACTGGATTTAACAGTAGAAGAGATAGATAAATTTACTGGTCCGGCATTGGGTAGGCCAAAATCAGCTACTTTCCGTACCTCTGATGTAGTAGGTTTAGATACCATAATTAAAGTGGCTAAAGGACTTTACGATAATTGCCCTGAAGATAAGGCGCACGAAATGTTTAAACTTCCTGCATACGTGCAGAAAATGGAAGAAAATAAATGGTTGGGCGATAAAACCAAACAAGGTTTTTATAAGAAGACAAAAACTGCAGAAGGCAAAACAGAAATTTTAGCGCTTGACTTAAAAACGCTGGAGTATAAGGTTCAACAGAAAGTTAAGTCTTCCACTTTAGAAATGACGAAACCAATTGAAAACCTTCAGGAAAGGATGAAGATTTTCGCCGGAGGGAAAGATAAGGCAGGAGAATTATTCCGTCATTCTTCATTCGGGTTATTTGAATATGTTTCTGATAGAATTCCCGAAATTTCTGATGAATTATATCGCATTGACGATGCCATGCGTGCAGGTTTTGGTTGGGAACTAGGTCCTTTTGAACTTTGGGACGCTATTGGCGTTAATGAAGCAATTAAAGGGATGGAGCAATATGGAAAACAGGCTGCGCCCTGGGTTCATGAAATGCTCGATGCTGGAAATACATCATTCTATAAAGTAGAAGGTGGCGTTAAAAAGTATTATGATATCCCGACAAAATCGTACAAAGCGCTTCCAGGTATCGATGATTTTATCATTCTGGATAATATTCGGGAGCACAAAACCCTATGGAAAAATTCCGGCGTTTCTATTATAGATTTAGGCGAGGGCATCTTAAACGTAGAGTTCCATACTAAAATGAATACCATTGGTGGCGATGTAATCTCGGGAATTAACAAAGCTATTGATATGGCCGAGAAAGATTACCGCGGATTGGTCATCGGGAACGATGGTGCAAATTTTTCTGCCGGTGCAAATGTAGGGATGATTTTCATGATGGCAGTAGAGCAGGAGTGGGATGAATTAAATATGGCTATTCGCATGTTCCAGAATACTTCGATGCGCATTCGTTATTCATCTATTCCGGTGGTAGTAGCACCGCATAACCTCACCTTGGGTGGAGGCTGCGAATTTAGCTTGCATGCAGATCATGTTCAGTTATCTGCAGAAACCTATATGGGTTTAGTGGAATTTGGCGTTGGCGTGATCCCGGGTGGTGGCGGTACCAAAGAGTTCGCTTTACGTGCATCTGATGAATATAAAGATGATCAGATTGTTCAAAATGCATTAAAAGATCGCTTTTTAACAATTGGTATGGCGAAAGTTTCCACTTCTGGTTATGAAGCATATGAGTTGGGATACCTTCAAAAAGATAAATTTTCCATTTCCATGAACCGCAATCGCCTGCTGGCCGATGCAAAAGCAAAAGCCATTGAACTGGCAGATGCAGGTTATACCAAACCTGTTCAGCGAACAGATATCAAAGTGCTAGGCAAGCAAGGTTTAGGAATTGTATATGCCGGTGCAAATAGTATGTACGCCGGACATTACATTTCTGAGCATGATAAAAAAATCTCTGAAAAATTAGGTTACGTAATGTGTGGTGGAGATTTGTCATCACCGACAGAAGTAAGTGAACAATATTTACTGGATTTGGAAAGAGAAGCCTTTTTATCCCTGGCCGGAGAAAGAAAATCCTTAGAAAGGATTCAGTCGATTATCACCAAAGGGAAGCCGTTGAGGAATTGAGAAGAGTAAAGAATAAAGAACAAGGAGCAAAGACCAGAGAGTAAAAAATAAAGGTAAATATCATGCATAACTTTAGGCAGTTACAAATTTGGAAAGAGGGTATGGCTTTAGCAAAGGCCACCTATTTGCTGATTGTTGATTTGCCTTCAACAGAAAGATTCGGTTTATTATCGCAAATATCAAGATGTGCTGTTTCTGTTCCTTCTAACATTGCAGAAGGCTCATCCAGATCTTCAAATAAAGAATTTGGACATTTTTTGTCGATTGCTTTAGGCTCATTATTCGAACTCGAAACACAAGTATTGCTATCTGTTGATTTGGGGTTTCTTGCTCTGGAAAACACGGAACAATTATTAAAGGATATTATTCAATTGCAAAAGAAAATATCAACGTTTAAAAAAACACTTATATAACCAAATCGATCAAGGTGCCAAGTCTTTATTCTTTGCTCCTTGATCTTTAATCCTAATAAAATGGAAGCATATATTATAGCCGGATATCGTACAGCAGTAGGTAAAGCACCTCGTGGCGTATTCCGTTTTACACGGGCTGATGATCTAGCCGCAGAAGTGATCAGGGCTTTGGTTGCATCGGTTCCGAATTTAGATAAAGAACAGATTGATGATGTAATCGTGGGTAATGCCACACCAGAAGCAGAACAAGGACTGAATATTGGCCGGATGATTTCCCTGATGGGGCTAGATACGGAGAAAGTTCCGGGTGTAACCGTAAATCGTTATTGCGCATCAGGACTGGATACAATTGCTACTGCTGTTGCTAAAATTAAGGCCGGCATGGCTGATTGTATTATTGCCGGTGGGGTAGAGGTGATGAGCGGAATGCCTTTCGGGGGATGGAAGCTGGTTCCAAATGCAGAAGTAGCAAAAAATAATCCCGACTGGTATTGGGGGATGGGTTTGACCGCAGAAGCCGTAGCCAATGAATATAACGTTAATCGCGAAGATCAGGATGCATTTGCGCTTAAATCTCATGAAAAGGCAATTCACGCCATCAAAAATGGTTATTTGAAAGATGGTGTTTTGCCGATCACGGTAAACGAAAACTATTTGGATGATAACCTGAAAAAGAAAACGCGCTCTTATGTAGTCGATACGGATGAAGGACCACGCGCAGATACTACGCTGGAGAAATTGGCAAAATTAAAACCTGTTTTTGATGCGGTGGGAAGCGTAACTGCTGGTAACTCTTCACAAACGTCTGACGGCGCAGCCTTTGTTTTAGTCGTTTCTGAAAAGAAAATGAAAGAATTGAATGCTGAACCGATTGCACGATTGGTGAGTTACAGTGTTGCCGGGGTTCCGCCTAGAATTATGGGCGTCGGGCCGATTGAAGCGATTCCGAAAGCCTTGAAACAAGCTGGTTTGAAACAAGATGATATAGATTTGATTGAGCTGAACGAGGCTTTCTCATCCCAATCTTTAGCCGTGATCAGAACATTGGATTTAAACCCAGATATCATCAATGTAAACGGTGGCGCAATTGCATTGGGTCACCCGCTCGGTTGCACAGGTGCAAAACTTACAGTGCAAATCATGAATGAACTGAAACGACAAGATAAAAAATATGGAATGGTAACCATGTGCGTAGGAACCGGACAGGGAGCAGCAGGGATTTTTGAGTTGTTATAGATGGGAGATAGTAGATGTGAGATTTGAGACATAACATCCGTTCATGTTATTCTGATAAATAAAATATAAATGAATAATTTAAAAGAACTAAAAATTTGGAATAAGGCTATTGACTTAGCTGTTGATGTGTATAAGGCAACCTCAACATTTCCATCTGATGAACGGTTTGGGTTAATTAGCCAATCTCGAAGGGCAGCTGTCTCAATTCCATCTAATATTGCTGAGGGCGCAGGAAGAAATTCAGTTAAAGAATTTAATAACTTTTTAGGAATTGCCAATGGGTCTTCTTATGAATTACAAACTCAATTGGTTATTGCTAATAAACTCGCAATTCTTGAATCCGAAATTTTGGATCCTTTACTCACTCAAATTGATGAATTACAAAAAATGACTTACGGTTTTCAGCAGATGCTGCAGAATAAAATTAATAAGAAGACATGAGACACTAGATTGAGAAGGTAATTGGTCTAATGTCTCAAATCTCACATCTTAAAAGAAGCATAAATTGATTTGAGTTTGACTTTGGGCTGGTCTCAAATCTCAAATCTCATTTCTCAAATCTCATAACAATGGAAACAACCGAAAAAAAGACAATTAAAGGCGGCGAATTCTTAATTAAGGAAACCGTTTATCAGGATGTATTTATCCCTGAAGAATTTGATGAAGAGCAACAAATGATTGCACAGACCTGTCGCGATTTCCTTGATGCTGAAGTGTACCCTAATCTTGATAAAATTGATAAACAGGAAGATCCCGAATTAATGCCAGCGCTGCTAACTAAAGCTGGCGAATTGGGGATTCTTGGCGTTTCTGTTCCTGAAGAATATGGAGGCTTTGGCAAGAACTTCAACACTTCTATGTTAGTGGCTGATGTAATTGGTGCTGGTCACTCATTTGCAGTGGCACTTTCAGCACATACCGGAATCGGAACCTTACCAATCCTATATTATGGTAATGAAGAACAAAAAGCAAAATATATCCCCAAATTAGGTTCAGGGGAATGGAAAGCAGCTTATTGTTTAACAGAGCCCAATTCCGGTTCGGATGCAAATTCTGGGAAAACAAAGGCAACGTTAAGTGAAGATGGTAAACATTATATCATCAACGGACAAAAAATGTGGATCACCAATGGTGGTTTTGCAGATATCTTCATTGTGTTTGCTAAAATAGACGATGATAAAAATTTGACCGCATTTATTATAGAGAAAGATTTTGGCGGCATCACCATGAATCCGGAAGAACATAAAATGGGAATTAAAGGTTCTTCTACGCGTCAGGTTTTCTTTAATGATTGTGCTGTTCCGGTTGAAAACATGCTGAGCGATAGAGAAAATGGGTTTAAGATTGCTGTTAATATCTTAAATATCGGCCGGATCAAGTTATCTGCTGCGGCCATCGGAGCCTCTAAAGCAACTTTAAATAACGCCATTAACTATTCGAATGAACGCAGTCAGTTCGGTCGGCCGATTTCGAAATATGGTGCCATCCGTTTCAAAATTGCAGAAATTGCATCAAAATTGTATGCCGTAGATGCAGCTAATTACAGAGCCGGACAAAATATCGACGATACCTATGATCATTTGGTAGCTGGTGGAATGGAATCTGGCAAAGCCAGATTGAAATCCGTAGAACAGTTCGCGGTGGAATGCGCCATTTTAAAAGTTTGGGGTTCTGAAGCTTTAGACTATACTGTTGATGAAGGTGTTCAGATTTACGGTGGAATGGGCTTCAGCGCCGATGCACCAATGGACAGAGCTTATCGCGATGCAAGGATTAATAGAATTTTCGAAGGAACAAACGAAATTAACCGTTTGCTTACTGTTGATATGATGTTGAAACGTGCCATGAAAGGTGAGCTTGATTTGATGGGGCCGGCCACAGCTGTAGCCGCAGAACTAATGAGCATTCCAGATTTTGGCGAAGAAGATACTACGCTGTTTGCTGCTGAGAAGAAAGTGCTGGCTAATCTTAAAAAAGCAACGCTAATGGTTGCTGGTGCTGCAGTTCAAAAGCTAATGATGACCTTAAGCAAAGAGCAGGAAATTCTAATGAACATCGCGGATATGGCAGGTTATGTTTATGTTTTAGAATCTGCTTTGCTAAGAACAGAAAAGTTAGTAGCTACAAAAGGGGAGGCAACAACAAGTGTTCAATTGGATTTATTACGCATTTATATGGTAGAAGCGGTTGATGGTGTGGCGAAAGCAGGTAAAGAAGCACTTTGGGCTTTTGCAGAAGGCGATGAACAACGGATGATGCTGGTTGGTTTACGCAGGTTTACCAAAGTAGAGCCATTCAATGTGAAAGATGCCCGCCAACGTGTTGCACAGGAATTGATAGAAGCCAACAAATATATTTTTTAAGTTGAAAGGTTAAAGCTGAAAGTCAAAAGCTAAAAGGTTTAGGGTTCGTCAGAATCTTAAACCTTTTTAGTTTTTAAGTCCTCCTGTTACAATAATTAGTTCAGGAATAAATCTGTTTATTATGAGCTTTGTCAATTGTACATTAAAGCCTATTTTTGGAAATGATTAAAATTAAATACTTTATTGCGCTTATGCTGCTTGTGGTAATTGCAGTCTCCTCTTGTAAAAAGGATGAAGATCCGGATAAGCAGATTACCGATTTTATTGCCAAAAATAATATCTCTGCAACCAAAGATGCTTCTGGTTTATATTATCAAATCATTAAGCCAGGTAGCGGAAGTTTTACTTATCCTGCCAATACGAGTATCACGATCAAATATGAAGGAAAATTATTAGATGGAACGGTATTCGATAATGGGGGAGGCAAAGAGCAAACCTTCATACTTTCACAGTTAATTCAAGGTTGGAGAATTGGAATTCCAAAAATTCAGAAAGGTGGTGAAATCAGGTTAATTATCCCCCCAGGTCTGGGTTATGGAAGCAGCGCTACAGGACCGATTCCAGGAAATTCTGTGCTTGATTTTAATATTCAACTATCTAATGCGCAATAAGTTTAAAGACCAAAGCTGAAAGCTCAAACATAAACGATCAAGTGGTGAGATAGGCAAAGCAAGTTCAATATAAAACAGTAATAATGACATACCACACAATAATGGTACATCATATTATTCTCTAATTTTTGAATATTTTACTATCAGCTTTATTCTTTTGGCTTTAAGCTTTTTGTTAAAATTGGTTAAAAATTGGAGCAACCGTATTAAAAGCTTATTTTTGCCAATGATGCTTAAATTCAAATATTTAATACTGTTGGTGTGCATTGCAGGATGCTTTGCTGCCTGTAAAAAGAATGAAGCCTTCGAGCCCTACGATCCTGCGCCACAGTTTTCGATAGACACCGCTGCAATCAGAACATTTATCAAAACCAATAACATTCAGAATGTGATAAAAGATCCATCTGGTCTTTTTTATCAAGTCATTGAACCAGGGGCAGGAAGCATAACCTATACTGCGAATACTCAAATCACAGCTGATTACGAAGGAAGATTACTAAATGGAACTGTCTTCGACGGTTCAAGGGGTACACCTATCACCTTTTCATTAGGCCGGGTAATCACCGGATGGCAAATAGGCATTCAAAAAATTCAAAAAGGAGGAAAAATCAGATTGATTATCCCTTCACTATATGGTTATGGAAATGTAGCTCAGGGGGCAACTATTCCGGCTAATTCTATCTTAGATTTTACTATCACACTTACAGAAGTTTCAAACTAAATGAACAAATTTACCAAACTTAGCCTTTGCTTGTGTTTATTGGCTACAGTACTTTTTAGCGCTTGCGAGAAAGAATATGATTCGATCGAAACGATTGATGCGGCTGCTATCCAGTCGTATATCACAAAAAATAATCTTACTACTGCTATGATTCAGGATCCTGACAAAACGGGATTTTATTACCAAGTCGTAAATCAAGGAACTGGCTCTTTGTTTAAAAACCCAGATTCTGTATTCTATGACATCACCATAAAATCTTTAACTAACGGAACCGTATATTCACAATCACCAATTCATGGTAATTTAGGTACGCATGTAGGCTATAGTACAGCGGTATTATCTACTTTTAACTTCCCGGCAATTAGAACTTCCATATTGGCTTTGAGTCCTGGCGGTACTGCAAGAATCCTTTTACCATCTAATTTAGCATTCGGCAAAAATGGATATAATAATATTCCTTCAAATGAGAATATTGATATTACTGTCAAAACATATCCCTTCAGGAAGCAATGGCTATTTGACGAATCTAAAATCGAAAATTTCCTGACATCCAAAGGGTTAGTGGCTGTAAAAGATCCATCACGGGTACGTTATATCGTAAGTAATGTAGGTGCAGGTGCAGATGTAATTACGAATACCAGTACGCTGGTAATAAAATATACGGGTAGATTTTTAGATGGAACAACATTTGATTCTGGTACCGATGGTACTTATTCTACTACTTTACAACAGGTAATTAGTGGATGGGGTGTTTTGAAAAATTTCAGAGCTGGAACAAAGGTTAGGATTCTAATCCCTTCTGATTTAGCATATGGTACCACTGGTAGTATAGATCCAAATACTAGGCAACCAGATGGAAAAATTCCCGCTAATGCTGTTCTTGATTTCGATATTGAAATTGTAAGTGTTACGAATTAGCCAACGCTTCTTTAAAAACTTTTAAAACTCTTTCTCTTGCAAATTTATGCTCAACTATTGGTTGGGCATATTTTTTGGTCTCAAATTCCGGAACCCACTTTTTGATATATTCAAATTTAGGGTCGAATCGCTTGGCTTGTAACTCTGGATTAAAAACCCTGAAGTATGGTGCTGCATCGTTACCTGAACCGGCCGCCCACTGCCATCCGCCAACATTGCTGGCCATCTCGTAATCAAGCAATTTATTTGCAAAATAAGCTTCTCCCCACCGCCAGTCGATTAGCAGGTGTTTAGATAAGAAACTTGCCGTTACCATGCGTACGCGATTATGCATCCATCCGGTTTCGTTAAGCTGTCGCATACCTGCATCCACAAGCGGATAGCCGGTATTTCCTTCACACCAGGCTTTAAACTCAATTTCGTTATTGCGCCACTGTATCTTGTCGTACTGCTTTTTAAATGAATTAGAGGCAGAATAGGGGAAATGCCACAAAATCATCATGTAAAATTCCCGCCAGGCCAGTTCAGAGAGCCAGACGTTTGATTTGGCGTCAACGGCGTCCTTTGCCACCCTACGGATGCTAACGGTTCCAAAACGTAAATGCAGACCAATTCTCGTAGTACCGGGCAATGCCGGAAAATCCCGTTTTTGGCCATATTCATCAAGCTTATCGCGGTAGCTGATTTTAGGAAATGCCAACTGACTCATTTCGAACTTCATCTCCTTCAACGTTGGTAGTGAAAGCTGATGGGTTGCAAGCAGATTATTAAAATATTTCTTGGTTGGGTAAGGCTTGAGATAGAAGTCATTCAATTTCGCATGCCATTGCTTGAAAAATGGAGTGAAAACCGTATAGGGATTTTGGTCTGCTTTTAATATTTCGCCTTTTTCAAAAATGACCTGATCTTTAAAAGTCTTAAATTCAATGTTCTCGCTTCTTAGAAACTCAGCCATGTTATCATCACGTTCACGGGCGTAAGGCTCGTAGTCATGGTTGGTGTAAACCGCTGCAACATTATAATCTTTTAATATTTCAGGCCATACCGTTTCGGGCTTTCCGTATTTTACCAGTACATCTGATCCTTGTTTTTGAAGTACAGTTTTTAAATCTTCAATAGTCTGATAAATAAAGGTAATCCGGGCATCATCAACCGCTAACTTATCCAGGATATTCTGATCAAAAATGAAAAGTGGCAAAACAGGATGTTCGCCTTTTAATGCGTGATATAATGCGGCATTGTCTTCAAGACGTAAGTCGCGGCGGAACCAGAAGATACTAACTTTTTTTGTCATTATTTAACTTTAAAGATGATGCCGGCTTAATTTGATAGAGGTTAGCCAAAGCATCATCCAAATGTGTGAATTTAAATTTGAAACCCGCATCTAAGATTTTTTGAGCAGAAGTGTTGTTACTCATCAGTACGGCCTCAGCCCTTTCACCCATTAACAGTTCTATTGCTTTTCTGGGCACTTTAACAGGCCATACAGGGCGATGTAAATGCCTGGCGATTGCTTTGGTTAAACCCTCATTGGTAACCGGGAATGGAGCGCAGGCATTGTAATTGTTCTCCATATTTAAGTTTTCCAATGCGTAAATATACATTTCCACCATATCATCAACATGGATCCAGGGTGTCCACTGTTTTCCTGTTCCTATTGGCGCGCCAACAAAGAGCCTCACAGATTTATCCAATTGAGGCAATGCGCCACCATCATTACTGAAAACAATCCCAGTGCGAAGTTTCACTATTCGTAAACTTAACTTTTTCCCCTCATCAATAGCATCTTCCCAAAGTTTACAACATTCTGCTAAGAAGCCGTAGCCATTCGGACTTTCCTCCGTTAAAATCTCATCACCGCAATCTCCGTAAAACCCAACAGCCGAGGCTGATATAAAAGTCTTTACCTGGTGATTTGGCGTAGTTTTAATGGCTTTATAAATCAATGCTGTCGACTTTACCCGACTATCAATGATTTGTTTCTTTCGTTCGTCAGTCCATTTTTTATCTGCTACGGGTTCTCCTGCTAAGTGCATAATGGCATCAACGCCAACCAGGCAGTTCGCATCTATTTCTCCTTTGTAAACATCCCAAACAAAATTATTTGGATCGCTGTTCTTTTTACGGGAAAGCGTATTTACTTCATATCCCCGATTTAGCAACTGTTTTTTGAGTGCGGTTCCAATAAGTCCGGTTGCGCCTGTAATCAGAATCTTTTTCGCCATCTTTTTTAAACACTAAAGATGCGAAAGGGTTTTTTTAAAGACGAAAGACGAAAGACGAAAGCGAACTGCAACGATAAACGATAAACGAAGGACGACCAACGATAAACGAAAAACTAAAGACCTGCAATGATTCTACCTTTTGGTGCTTTAACCGAATAGCTTAATTTAATCGTCTTCGTTTCATTAGGTGCGATTTTCAGCTGCCAGGATAGCATTCCTGTTTCCTTATTCACCTCAGCGCCGTTGCTTTCGAGTAATTCGATTTCAATATCGCTTTCTGTTGATAGCGGATATTGATCTTTTAGCGATAGTTCTATGGATTCTTTTTTAGTGTTTCTAATCTTGATCAAATAAGTAAACAGTTGTTTTTTATTGCTGCCGATCAATTTTGTGCTGCTAAAATCTTCCTGTTTTTCTTTAGTGATGATGATCTTTTTGTCCTTACCCATGCTTAAACTCAGGGTATCCATAGTATTGGCAGGATTAATGAAAGATTTACCGGTATAAGTACCCTCAAAAATGATATTTGCATTTCCTGCCTGGAGATTTAATTTTTCCCAATCTAACACATCAGCCAGTAAAAAAGCATCATTACTTAATTTTGGAGCCGCATAATACCTGTATTTAACTGGCACTTCATATTCTTTAAAAGAAACTGTGTGTGGTTTGTTATCGCTGTTTACATCGTAAGGAATATCAATATCAAAAGTTACACCCAATTGAGTTTCGTTCACAGAAGTATAGTTGTTTATGGTTGATACCGATTGAGTTGTATTTTTAGCTTTGCCATAACCCACAACTACAGTTTCATTCAGCATATTACGGTCTGCTACTGGAGATGCCATTCCCCTCAACATCAATTGTGGTTGATGATAAGTCGATACGAACCAAGGATTTAAGGTTGGTGCAGTAATATTATAATTTGGATTTCCGGTGGATAATGAAAGTTTAATTTTTTTCCAATCTAAACCGGTATTTTGTGTGATGGCTGCTTTATAAATCAGTCCGAGCGGTTTAGCTATGCTCGCAGATTTAATATCGTAACTGGCCAACCAGCTGGCAGCTGGGGTAATATATGAGATATTATAATCCGCCAATATTGTGTTTTTCGACATTAATTGCAACACCAGTTGCCCCAATTGTTCGGTGGGGTTGTTTCTTAACTCATTCAACTGCTGCTGTAACGCATTTAGTTTTTGATTTTGATTTTCCTCAATCAGTGAAAGCGCAGCAATTGCGCCTCTTACTTCCGTATTTTTTGTCCGGTAATAATCAGCCAGTTTAATCAATTCGGTAACATTGGTGCCACTGCTGGTACCACCTGATTTTCTATTTTCATCTAATAATAATAAAGTTTGTTCTTCCACAGCCTTTTGGTTTTTTGTTTTCGTTATTTCTGCGGTAATTATTCTGATACTGTCATTCAGTTTTTTAATTTCCGGATTCGCCGCATCGGTATTTAAAAAATCCCGGTTAAATTGAACGGCTAAAATGGTTACACCGCCAGAAACGCCTACCTGAATTGAATTTTCATTTATCCGCCCGGAGATGTTATTGATTACAATTTCTGATGTGCCGGCAGGGAGATTGACTTTTCCGATATGGGAGAGCTGCGCGCCATTGTTATAGACGGTTACACTTTCTAAGGAGGCTTTACTTTTGATCTGTTGTTGAGCAAAAGCACTAAGGGGAAATAACAGCGCAAATAAGATTCGTTTCATCGGGTTTAGATTATGGTAATCGTTTGTATTTTAAATGAAGATGAACGAATAGCCAGTTTTCCATAATTATTTTTTTGTTGCCTGTATGTAAAGAATCTTACCAGTTTTTGATGCCTGAAAAAAATAAGATAAATTTGTATTTACTCTCTTAAATCCATTTCCGATAAAAGATGTCCAAAAAAATTTTAGTATGGTTTAGAAATGACCTCCGGTTGCATGACAATGAAATGTTGGTGGAGGCAATTGCTAAGTCAGATTCAATTTTACCTGTTTATATTTTAGATCCCCGCCAATTTGAGAAAACAAAGTATGGGACGCTTAAAACAGGAAGTATCAGGGCGCAGTTTATTTTAGAAAGCATTTCGGGTTTAAGAAATTCCTTAAAACAAATTGGTGGCAACTTGCTTATTGCAGCTGGGAGGCCAGAAGAGATTATTCCACAACTGATCCAGGAGTATGAGATTACTGAGGTATATCATCACCGTGAAGTAGCCAGGGAAGAAACCCATGTTTCAACTTTGGTCGAAAATGCACTTTGGAAATTACGGGTAAATCTGAAACACTTTATCGGTCATACCTTATATAATAAAGAAGATCTCCCTTTTCCCATCAAAGATATCCCGGATGCTTTTAATCAGTTTAAGAAAAAAATTGAGCGTGATTCGATTATAAAGCCTTGTTTCCCGGCGCCGGATCGGGTAAATGTGGCCGAAGTAATTGATTGGGGAAATGTTCCTGCGCTGGAAGAATTGAATCTTGTTTCTCAGCAAAAGGACGAAAGGGCAGATTTTGAGTTTACCGGTGGCGAAGCTGAAGGTCTGGCACACTTGCAGAAAGTAATGGTTGCCATGCAACAAGCTGCTACCACTAAAAATTTAATTCTGGTATCCAAACTTTCTGCCTGGCTGGCAATGGGTTGTCTTTCTCCAAGAAAAGTGTATTGGGAAAGCAAGAAAATGGAAGGTATGCCTAATACGAAGGCCATGTTTAACCATATTTTATTAGGTTTGCTATGGCGCGATTACTTCCGTTTTATGTTTAAAAAATATGGAAACACTTTTTTCCATCCTAACGGTTTTGGTAGCCAGGGTTTAGTGGATATCGAAAACGAACAAGAGAATTTCAGCAAATGGAAAAATGCACAAACCGGATTTGCAGTGGTTGATGCGGTGATGACCGAATTAAATCAAACTGGATTTATATCAAACATTGCACGTCAAACGGCCGCTTTATACCTGGTCAATAACCTGGAGGTTAGCTGGATTTTTGGCGCGGCTTATTTCGAAGAAAAGCTGATTGATTATAATCCGGCAAGTACCTGGGGAAATTGGGCTAATATTGCAGGCGTTGGCAATGACCAAAAAACGAAAAATGTATTCGATATCGATAAAAACATTAAAAATCTTGATCCAAAAGGAAATTATGCCTTAATCTGGACTTCCTGAACAAATGATTGACTAAGAGAATTTTGAATGATAGAATGGCTTGCTTTTTGATGAGATCAGTTAATAATTCATTCGATCAAAATCAATCGTTTATTGATAATGGTTCTATAATTCAAAAAATCTTATTTTAATGCAGTTTTTTGCCATTTATATAAGGTAAAATTCTAATTTTGTAATGCTTATAGTAAACAGTTAATAATGGATAGTTTATCTTATCTCAACGGCGCAAACGCCGAATATGTAGATTCTTTATATCAGTCGTATCAGCAAGATCCTGAATCAGTTGAGTTTGGTTGGCAAAAGTTTTTTGAAGGTTTTGATTTTGGAAGAGGTTCTGAGACCTCTGCTGCGAATGTGGAAACCCCGGAACAATTTTTAAAAGAGGTTAGTGTTTTAAATCTGATTGACGGATATAGAAGCCGCGGTCATTTGTTTACACACACCAATCCGGTTCGCGAAAGACGCAAGCACTTGCCAAGTTTAGACCTTTCAAATTTTGGCCTTTCTGATGCCGATTTAGAAACTGTTTTCAACTCAGGCGTGGAGATTGGAATTGGTGCAGCAAAATTGAAAGATATTGTTGCTTTCCTGAAACAGACTTACACCAGCTCAATCGGAGCAGAATATAAATTTTTACGTACGCCTGAAGTGTTGAATTGGATTCAGCAGAAAATGGAAAGTACACGCAATACGCCAAATTTCTCTATCGACGAGAAAAAACGTATTCTTAGAAAATTAAATGAGGCTGTAAGTTTCGAAAATTTCCTGGGTACAAAATTCTTAGGCCAAAAGCGTTTCTCTTTAGAAGGTGCAGAGGCCTTAATTCCAGCGTTAGATTCAGTAATTGAAAAAGGTGCTGATCTAGGAATCGAGGAATTTGTGATCGGTATGGCGCATCGCGGTCGTTTAAACGTGCTGGCGAACATCATGCAGAAAACTTACAAAGATATTTTTGCAGAGTTTGAAGGTAAGAGCTACAATCCTGATACGCCTTATGGAGGTGACGTAAAATATCACTTAGGCTATTCTACAGATGTAACTACTGTTGCTGGTAAAAGCGTTCACTTAAGTCTTTGCCCTAATCCGTCTCACCTGGAAACAGTTGATGGCGTGGTGGAAGGCATGAGCCGTTCAAAAATTGATTTTAAATATAGTGGCGATAATAGTCGTTTAGCGCCAATTTTGATTCATGGTGATGCATCTGTTGCAGGTCAGGGGATTGTTTATGAAGTGATTCAGATGGCAGGCCTTGAAGGTTATAAAACCGGCGGAACGATCCACCTGGTAATCAATAACCAGATTGGTTTCACTACCAACTATAAAGATGCGCGTACCAGTACTTATTGTACGGATATTGCTAAAGTAACTTTATCCCCGGTTTTCCACGTAAATGGTGATGATCCCGAAGCTTTGGTTTATGCAATTAATCTGGCAATGGAATATCGCCAGAAATATAAAAATGATGTGTTCATTGATATTCTTTGTTACCGTCGTTTCGGTCATAATGAGTCTGATGAGCCTAAATTCACGCAGCCGTTATTATATAAAACTATTGAAAAACACCCTAATCCAAGGGAAATATATATCGAGCAACTAACTAAAGAAGGTAAATTGGAAGCTGGTCTGGCAAAAGAAATGGAAAAAGATTTCCGTGGAATTTTACAGGAGCGCTTAAACGAAGCCAAAGATTTTGTAGCGAGTAAAGATGAAGTTAAATTTGGTGGTGCCTGGGCAGATTTGCGCATGGCGACTCCAAAAGATTTTGAAACTTCTCCGGTAACAGCTGTTAAAAAATCTACTTTACTAGAAATTGGAAAGCGTATTACGACTTTACCATCAGACAAAAAGTTCTTCAAGAAAATTGAAAAATTATTTGCTGAGCGTACCAAGATGGTAAACGAAACCAATGTTTTTGATTGGGCAATGGGCGAGCAACTGGCTTATGGTACTTTGTTATCAGAAGGTAAAAGAATTCGTTTAAGTGGCCAGGATGTAGAACGAGGTACTTTCTCTCACCGTCATGCTGTTTTAACATTAGAAGATAGTGAGGAAGAATACGTGCCTTTAGCTAATATTTCTGATCAACAAGCAACTTTTGATATTTACAATTCACACTTATCAGAATATGGTGTTTTAGGTTTCGAATATGGTTACGCCATGGCCAATCCAAATGCCTTAACGATTTGGGAAGCTCAATTTGGTGATTTCTTTAACGGAGCTCAGATTGTGGTCGATCAATATATTGCAAGTGCTGAAACAAAATGGCAACGTGAAAACGGTTTGGTGATGTTACTGCCTCACGGTTACGAAGGCCAGGGACCAGAACACTCTTCAGCACGTATTGAACGTTTTATGGAACTTTGCGCAGATTATAATATGCAGGTTACAAATTGTACTACACCTGCAAATTTCTTCCACGTATTACGTCGCCAGTTTAAACGCGATTTCCGTAAGCCTTTGGTCGTATTTACACCGAAAAGTTTATTGCGTCACCCTGCCTGTGTTTCTAAATTAGAAGAATTTACAGAAGGTGGTTTCAAAGAGGTAATTGACGATGTTAATGTTAACGTTGATGAGGTAACCCGGATCGTTTTCTGTAGTGGCAAAATCTATTACGAGTTATTGGAAAAACAGCAGTCAGACCAGGTGAAACATGTTGCCATCGTTCGTGTAGAGCAATTGTATCCAACTCCTGTTGATCAGATGGAAGCTGTTAAAGCTAAATACCAAAATGCTGCTGAAATTTTTTGGGTTCAGGAAGAGCCGGAAAACATGGGCGCATGGCCGTATTTATTCCGCAAATTATATAAAACAGGCTTAAAAGGTATTGATGTCATTTCCAGAAAAGAAAGCAGCAGTACAGCTACAGGTTTTGCAAAACAACATGCCAATCAACAAGCTTATATCTTAGCTAAAGCATTGGAAGTTTCGATTAAAGAGGAAGAAGTAAAAGATGCAGCTAAGAAAGCAAGTAAGAAATTAGCAGAAGCAGATTAATTAAAGGTTGAGGGATGTAAGTTTGAAGGTAATATGCCTGAAAACTGATCACTTTCAATCTTAAAACATATAACAACAAAAATTACAATTTTAAAAATATGAGTTTAGAGATCAAAGTTCCACCTGTTGGTGAGTCGATAACGGAAGTTGTTTTATCACAATGGTTAAAAAAAGATGGCGATGTAGTTGAGATGGACGAAGTGATTGCTGAGTTAGAATCAGACAAGGCTACTTTTGAATTGACTGCAGAGCAAGCTGGAACTTTAAGAACCATAGCCGCTGAAGGCGATACATTAGCCATTGGCGCAGTAGTTTGTAATATTGAAGATGGTGGCGCTGCTGCCAGTCCGAAGGCAGAAGTTGAAAGTCCTAAGTCTGATGCACCAGCACCTGCTGAAGCCCCAAAGACTCAAGATTCACAACAGGTGGCTAAAGACTCTTACGCTACCGGTACACCTTCTCCTGCTGCTGGAAAAATTCTTTCAGAAAAAGGTATTGAATCTTCTGCTGTAAAAGGAACAGGCGTTGATGGACGCATTACTAAAGACGATGCTGTAAAAGCGGAAGCTGCTAAAAAACCAGAGGCGCCGAAACCGGCTACTGCTCCAGTTGTTGCTGGTACTCCTGCAGGTGCACGTGCTGAACGTCGTGAGAAAATGTCTCCTTTACGTAGAACTGTTGCGAAACGTTTGGTTGCTGTAAAAAATGAAACGGCGATGTTAACTACCTTTAATGAGGTTAACATGAAGCCGATTATGGATTTACGTGGTAAATATAAAGATCAGTTTAAAGAAAAATTCGGTGTTGGTTTAGGCTTTATGAGTTTCTTCACTAAAGCGGTAACCGTTGCCTTAAAAGAATTCCCTGCTGTAAATGGCCGCATTGAAGGTGAAGAAATAATTTATAATGACTTCGCTGATATCTCTATTGCTGTTTCTGCGCCGAAAGGATTAGTGGTTCCGGTAATCAGGAATGCGGAAAGCATGACACTTGCTGAAATTGAAAAATCTGTATTAACATTGGCATTGAAAGCACGTGATAGCAAATTAACAATCGAAGAGATGACTGGCGGAACATTTACCATTACAAATGGTGGAGTATTCGGTTCAATGATGTCTACACCGATTATTAATGCGCCACAATCAGCTATTTTAGGCATGCACAACATTGTTGAGCGCCCTGTTGCAGAAAAAGGTGAAGTAGTGATTCGTCCGATGATGTATGTTGCATTATCATATGACCACAGAATTATTGACGGACGTGAGTCGGTAGGTTTCTTAGTTCGTGTGAAACAGTTATTAGAAGATCCGGCTAGATTATTATTGGGTGTTTAACCCCTATAAATCCCCTAAAGGGGACCTTGATATACGAGGAGCCTCTGATTTTTTCAATCAGAGGCTTTTTTGTTGAGGCAGCCAGGTTATTTATACGCCATCAAATAGCGGTCTTCTTTGCGAGGGGGTATGGACGGAAGCAATCTTAATGCGATCGCTATCTACAATAACCTATCGGTTTGGTGTCTCACCAACCGAAAACACATGCGCATAAATAAATCCGCATAAAGAAATTGCATAAAACATAGGCTTGTTGGTGAGACACCAACCAGTAGTATTAATATGCGTTGAGCGGTAGCGAGACGTTATAAACACGCTTTTTTTTTATTCGTATTTAAAATGACCATAAACGGTCGTCCCTTACGAGGAGGTATGGACGGAAGTAATCTCTTTAATAAGATTGCTTATAATTGTGCAAATCTTTTTTGCCACAAGTCTAAAAGTGCCTCATATGCATCTCCACTTAAAGACAGCAATTTTGCAAAAGCTGGTTCCGTTTTATAACCCTGCTTCTTTAACTCAATGATTTGTAACCTGAAATCCTCACCGTTTTCTAACAGTAACTGATGTTCAATCACCATGTGGCGATAGGCATTTTGTTCAGTAGTTGGAATATTTTGACCAAAGATTTCAATTTCAAAGTCTTCTATGAAGAAATTTGCCTTGAGCGCATTTAAGGCTTGATTTTCAGAAATTTTAAAGTCTTTCTCCTGTTGAAAATTACTCAGCAAAGATTGCCTAAATTTTTCCTTATCCTGAACATAGCAAATAATATCTAAATCACTGCTATCTATATCGATGTTGATTGGGACGGTTCCCACTAAAATGGGTTTAAACTCCGCCAGCTGCTCTATGATACGATTTTCGTTTAAAATCTGATAAGCGCTTTGTTGCTTTGGATTTCCTGATTTTAAGTAAGCCAGATTCAAAAAATTCACCATTAATCGATCATGTGGGTTTTCAA
>Ga0157370_10000126_pt1 | contig 90955 bp, 201 predicted proteins | sample C35metaG_FD_113463 | JGI IMG/M metagenome (GOLD analysis project Ga0157370, IMG submission 113463) | Corn rhizosphere microbial communities from Kellogg Biological Station, Michigan, USA - C3-5 metaG | ecosystem: Host-associated > Plants > Roots > Rhizosphere > Soil | place: USA: Michigan...
CAGTACCTTCACAACGCTTATCTACATAGTTAAGAATAGATTCAAAACTTTTAGAGTCCACTAGCAAAGGAGTGTCGAACAGCTTCGCCCTAAGACGAATGAGTTCATGAGCCATTAATGGACTCCCTATGTGTTTTCGTTATTTGATGTTGAGGAATCACCTGAGCTACCATCCGCATTACCTGTTCCTGATGGAAGACCGCTTTCAAGCCCGCTTCCGCTCGCTGATGTGTCAGGTGAAAGAATCTTTGTAAGATCTTCTGTAGACAAATCAAGGTCAACACGATAAGGGATATCTGCTTGTTGCATAATCCAATTGATGACTTCAGGAACTTTAGGAAGATTACCTGTTGCAGAGACACGCTGAATAAATTTACCAAGCTCATCAAGAGACTCAGAACTTACAGAACCATAATCGAGATAAGGAAGAACATCGGTATCCCACCCATTCAACTCAAATAGTTGTTTTATAAGATCATGATTAAGCTGTGCTTTGATTTCATCCAATTTAGATTGAATGGCCATCTCAACAACACTAATCTTAGATTCTGCAAGTGAGAAGCTACCGCTACCATTGCTGCCAAGGGAAAGAAAATCCGCGAACAACGCCGTCAAAATCTCAGAGGTGTATCTGTTGATAATAGCGTTAGTGTCGTAAGACTTCTGACCGGTGATGGATTCGAATTTAAGTTCGAACATCTTGTTCCCATCTTGGTCAAGAACTAGTGGAAGAATTACACCAGATTGTTTGGCCTGATGCATATTAGCCAAGATTTTTTTGTATTCTTCGAAAGCTGCTTTCTTATCTTCACTAGCATCGTTTGTCATATATTCTGGGGGAATATATAGAACTTTGAATCCATTAGAATCTTGAGCAACAGCAATAGCCTCACTTTCCTGATAGGCTTGCTTATATTTCCAAGCTTGCCATGCACCATTCAGTGGAGAAGTTCCTACGGGACTATTTTTCAAGGGATTGTTGCGGAAGAGTAGAAACTTTTTCCTAGGGATTTTCTTAAGAGTTGTTTCATTATCTGCTGTTTGAACAAAATCCCACCCCATATATGAGGCGTTACCGGGATTGCAAACTCGCTGGTAGAAACCACCAAGATCACGTCCTTTGTTAGTCCAATACCAACCTTCCACAGTATCTTGCGCTCGAATTGGGAGTTTCTTAATTCCAATCAAACCATCGTCATACTTACTTCCTTTGTCTTTATTCCTAAACCTGTAAACCTTTTCTGTCACGGCGAAACCGTAGCGATTAAAGCTTACTGCTTGTTTGATAAAGCTCTGGAAGTCGTGTTCCATATCCCCTATGCATTGGCGTACAAAGTTAGCTTTATCTTTTAGCTGTTCTTCGTAACCCTCGGGGATCTTAACAGTCCACGGAACCCTAGCTATCATCATTTCTACAAGCTCAAGGGCCGGAGCAATTGCTCCGTCTTTTGCCATACGTTTGTAGGTGTTGATAGCTTCAGGCCAACGAAGTTCTCGACTACATTCCTCGATTACTTGGCCACCTAAAGTTAGGAGTCCCGGACTGCCCATCTCACCCATTGTCAAGGCTGGAGTATCATTTTCACCGGCCTCTAGGGAGACATCTGTTGTATCTACCATTGTCTCTCCTATTGGGTAAATGGATTAGTTCGTGTTAGATTTGCGGACAACAGTCCAGAAGTGAAGTTTGGAATAATTTGTTTTTGTGCTAATATCATAAAGCCATCACTGCACACGTCCACAAGATCATCATGACCATTTGCGCCAGACTTTCTTTCTCCCGTGAATGTCTCCAATTCTTTGTAAAAGAATCCAAGCTCACTGAAAACCTTGTTCTCAAAGTCTGTCCCACAATTCTTCAAGATTCTAATCCCCCCATTCATACACATAGACGCGAAGGGTCTGAATCTATCAACTTTACTAGAATTCGCACGCATAGTTCTTACAAAGAATCCTTCTGCTGAGATTTCTCTTGCAAGCATTGTTGTTGCAGCTTTCGATGCGGGGTTAGGATCAAGTGGTAAAACAATATCTACTTTGCTCCCATCCCTTTGTGCGTTCTCTACAATGAAAGCTTTCCAATCACCAAAACGAATTCGTGTCCGTTGAACATCGTGGATGAAATAAGTACCATCCTTCATTTTTGAAATCTTAATGCAAGCCGTGTAATCTGGATCATATGAGCTATCAGATGACTTCAGAGTGCCAGCGACATCATATGCCCTAACAGTCTTAACAATATCACTCCAAGCCGGCTCTTGATCTTCTTCTTTGAACCAGTGGCGTTTTATAAGACCTTGTCCATCTGGCCTAGCCTCCCAATTCCCGTATAAAAGAATTTCTTTCTCGATACGCGGCAAACCTTGAAGAAAAGCAATATAGCTTTTCTCAATATGTGGGTTATCGTATACCGATGCGGAAATAAAACGGAAAGAAAGAGGAGTAAGATCGGGGTATCGCTCTTCTAATTCTTCTTTTGTATCTGCCCAAAACATTTCATTATCTAGGCGAACAAACCAGCGAATTATACCCTGTTTTGCAGGGTCAGGACGACCAAATAATTCATGACCTTCTGGGTAGAGATACCAATCAACATACTTCCTAACCCAACTATCTGGGTCTGGGTTCATTGTAGCGCGCATGTTTGGCTTCATATTAGCCTTTGTACGCAAACGAGAAAGAATGTAGTTGAACTGGGATTCTTCAAACTGACAAAGTTCCTCCATTACGCAACTGGAGATTTGAGCACCTTGAAAGTTATCTGTGTCATCCACACGTTCGAAATGAGAAAAGAAAATTTCTGCATCTGAGCTTGTAATAATCTTTAAATCTTTAATTCTTACTCTACAGTCTGGATCTAACAATTTATAAAGTTGTTTTGCTTCGTCCCAAACAGCACCCGGCTTAAGTAGCATCGGTGTAGTTCGACGTAATGTTAGTCCTCTATAAAGGGGATCGTGCATATATTTGGCGTGATGGGCAAGTCCTGCCCAAGTTTTTCCTCCGCCAGCCTGACCCCCGTAGAAACAGATGTCCACCCAATCAGGCGTGGACAAAAACATCGCTTGTGGTTTGCTGGCAGGCGCGACTACATTTGTCAAAGACGCTTACCTCAATTTGTTCTATATTGGTTTTAACTTCCAACCACCTCTCTTTGTTTTCGAGAGCGTTAGATACAGAATTTCTGGCCACTCCGTAAAGATTTGCTAGAAACTTTTGTTCTACAAAACCAGATCGCCACAATATAAGAGCTTCTGTTACATCAACCAGAGAAAATTTTGCTTTGCTGTTATACTTATGCTTTTCTACATTAAGTAACCTTAAAGTGGTTTGAATTTTATCTCTGTTTTCTTCTCTATTAGACATCCAATCAGCGATATATTCTTGTTCAATATCCTTTAAAGTCTTATGTAAAGATTTTTCAATTTCTTCAATGTAATAGTCTGAATTATTATTCAAGGCTTTTACAATAAAATCTGGATTTTGTGAGGGATCAAAATCATCCGAAAATCTTTCAATCATTGTTTTGAAGTAAGTCCCGCTAAAATAAAGGTCTGAGACTTTTTGTATTTTTGTTGAAAAATCTTTCGGGCCGGTCTTATCAGAGCGTTGCCAGAAGTCTTTATATACATGAAAACTCAACCAATCTTTCAACTCACCTTTGAATCGAAAGGCTGGAAAAACTGAACCTATATTTATAAGAAATGGCTGAATGTCGTCTTGTTTCCTGTTGAATTGAGACATATATTTAGTATTACTCAACTTCCAGTTAATAAGACGTTTTCTGCGTTCTGTTTCCTTCCGGGTTGCTTTAATCCTTTCCATAACTTCTGGAGGATGTGTCACACCGAACATGGGGTTGTTTTCACCAGAGCATTGTACACTAACAGCTTTAGAATACTCTTCACGTAGCTTAGAATAAATTTTAGAATTAATACCTACGTGACTATTGCCTGCGATATCATTTGTCCAACGTGAACTCATGATATGTGCAGCTCTCATCAAACTGATGTTTTGAGGATTAGCTATCCACAAGAGCATGTGGGCGATGAAGTGCTCTCTTCCAGAGAAGAGTACAAAATTAGAAGCTTCATTTGTTCCTCCAATACATACTGGGACAATGTGATGAGCTTCTGTGTAGAAATCTATTTTTGATTTATCAAGACCACGAACTTTAGCTTTTGCTACAAGATCATTATAAATTTTACTGTAATTCAAAACTGAATATCTCCGATAAGATTTAATTAGGTGAGGCTAGCTGATTGTATCGGCAATCAGCAGGGCTTGCAATCCCGTTCGCTCTCATTACACTTCTTTATTCGTCTTCTTCCGAAGACTCATCATTCTTACCACTTTCACAAGCAGCAAGATATTGCTTAATCATTTTAACTTTGTCGCGCCCTTTAACACCTTTCTGTGCTACCAGTGGACGCATCTCCTCAATTGGAAGAGATTCCAGATATTCTTTAGTGTACTGAATATCAATAGGAACAACTTTTACACCAATTTCATCTTCAAGGAAATCCTCAGTCTCGATGACCATAGTGATGCTGTGAGGAAATTTCATAAAAGGGTTGTTGGTTTGATCTTGAACTGCACCTTTTCCAGCATACTTAATAACATTCTGAATAAAGCTCAGACCGATTGAATCTGTACCTGTGATAAACAACTTATACTTATTCACTTAATTCTCCTAAATAGTTTATTGCTTCAATAAGAGAACTATAAGGCATACACCCCAATTCTGTCAACTATTAATTTCAATTATTTAATAGATTTAACAAATTGCCCTATATTTCAAGGGCAATCTATAAAGCTACTTAACCAAGCAATACTTCCTGTGCAGATTGGTACGTAAAAACTGGAGTCCCTGTGGTATTTACAGTACGCAATCTTACGTACTTACCAGCAGGAATACACCCTGTCAGGTTGGCACTGTTGAGAGTTGCTAAGTTCAGAACACCACCAGCAGATGCACCAGATGTCTGTACAGTTGTGACACCAGTTGTAAACCCAACTTCATTAGCATATTCAAGAACAACGCGACCAGCTTGTCCAGCAAGTAGTGCTGCTGTACAACTAATATCAACAGAATAAGCTACCAATGCATCTTGTGTAGCGCTAATTTGAAAAGCTGTATTCAAACTACGTGTAGGATTGGTAAAACTTCTGTTAGTGCCTGCTGTTACGCGACCTTGTGCATCAGTGGTAATTGTACCATTGTAACTCCCAGCAGTACCAACGTTAGGCATTGAAATAGTGCCCGTTGTTGTAATTGTACCACCACTCAAGCCTGTTCCTGCTGTAATACTTGTTACCGTACCGCCACTATTGGCATAGTTTGGAACATTAAGAACACCCGTTGTACTGTTATATGTTGCAGCTCCACTTGTCCCTGTGGTTGTCAAACTAATAGCTGTACGAGCACCCGCTTGGGTGATATAGCTATTAGGGTTTGTTGTTCCGTTATATGGTGTGTAACCTAATGCAGTAGTAATTTGACCACTTGTAATGGTTGTCAGATATCCTGCTGGGTTTGATGCAAGCGGATAGGCATCTATAATCCCGTAACCTGATAAAGTGGTTGGTGTAGTTGTAATCGTTGACCAAGCTTGTGTATGTGCTGATGGTGTAAAAGCAGATGGTTTATTCAATACCTGAGATACACCAGATACTGAGTTCCAATCAGAATTCACTTGTGCAGCAGGAATACTTGGAAATGTTGCTAAAGATCCGTCACCACGAAGGTACTGTAAAGTTGTACCTGTTGGAGTATTGTACTTAGCATCTAAAGCAGTCTGCAACCCAATAACATCAGAAATACTGTGCGTATGACCTGACGGTGGGAAGCTTGTTGGTTTGTTAGTAAGATCTGTGTAGCTTCCACTGAACAGTGTAGGCTTGTTTAAAATCTGACTTACACCACTTACACTGTTCCAATCGCTATTAACTTGGGCTGGAATTACAACATCCCCAAACTGCCCATTAACTGTCAGCACACCATCTTGAATGGCTGTCTTGGGAAGTTTATTTGGCGCTGAAAGACTTACGAGTTTATCGCGGATAGCTGCTGCTGTTACTTCAGGGGACAAAGGAAGACTTACAAACTCTCCTCGTTGTGTCATCACACTAAAGTAAGGAATACCGCTACTATTACCTTTGATAGCCATTGTATTGGCACGAATTTCAAAGGTGAGCATCACACCAGCTGAAAGTGGTACGGGGCTATCTTTAAAATCTACTACGTTATCACCAACAACAAAGTTCATACCCCCTGTTCCTGTAGACCACACAGATTTACTAGGAAGATATTTCAATGCTACGTTCACATCAGATTTTGTAATCTTGATTCTAACGTTAGACATTGGGGCAGATGCACGAAATGTAATACTGTTAGTTCTTGCGTTAAGTGTTGTTGTATAATTGAAAACAAGCGGAGAGGATGTAAGATTTACGCTGTCATCAGCCTGAGCCGTAAACATCCATTCGGCTTCATTGAGCTGAAAGATTGTAGGAGATAGAGATGCACTTGTACGTGGAACTCCATAATCTATAAGCTGATACATTGCATTATAGAGGTTATTGCGAATACCGACAAAGCCTGAAGATTCAGACATGGTGATAGCATCACCAAAATCAATAGAGCCAGATTCTACAGAGAACCCACCGGGGGCTAGAAGAGTTCCGTCAGGAAGCATCCTCATCCCTGTGCCCATCAACTGACCATCAGTATCCTTAACGAAGACTTCTCTCACAGGCATCTCTGCCATCAAATCTTCTACAGATTCTCCACTGGAATTATTACCGGGGAAATACGGATGTACAGGCATTATGAATTATCCTGTACGCAAATTTTACCGTTTCCACGAATCCAGCAACCAACTTCCCCAGCATCCACTACGTAGAATTGATAGGGTTGAATATAAACGCCATCAGTAGATGTGGATAGGGGCTGTAATGCACTTATTTGCACGTATAGTGCGCTAGTGCTCTTATTTTGAATAATAATAGAAGTTCCCACTGTGATACCGGAAGAAGTATACACATCGGTAAAGGAACCATTCACTGAAGATATATCAGGAATCGTATTTGCCACTTTAACAATCCTATTTTATTTTTATATTAGGGATTGTCTTGTTCTGAGGAATTATAGCCTGTAGACAGACAACACAGGCTTTTAGTGGGGCAGCCTCGTCTGCTTTGAAGAAATCAATTATACTTCATTAAATAATTGACTATAGTATAGTTGACTGATGCCACGCTTACCTGCATTCAGTCGTGGAGTCCATAGTGACTCCCTCTCCGCTCACTAGTCTTTCCTAGCAGTCATTTATTCGCTATCCGCCAGAATAGCTGGGTGAGAACTAGGCAGTTCCCGATACCAAGCCGAAGCCTGATTCTATGTCACCTAAACACAACATTTAGGTTGAGATGTTTAGATAATGTAACAAATGTTACTCATCATCTTCGTCTGGAGTAAACACCAAACTCAGACGTGGACGCAATTCACTTTTAATCTCTTCAGGAGTCTGCTCTTCAGGCTCACGCTTACCTTCCATACGAGCCTTGAAGTTAGAGATTTCATCGGCGTTTGCAGCCTTCTCAACACTTACAATGGAATTGATAACCCATTTAGCACTTGCTACAGAATCAGCGTTCACTTCTTCATTTTTTAGGCTTTTATCAATAAGCGCAAGGGCAATATCTTCACGAGTACGAAGCTTATCTGCAAGTTCACGAAGTTGAGACTTTTTAATACGAACCTTTGAATTTCCTTTGGTGTTACGGTTACTACGTTCACCTTGGAACTGTGTTTCTTTCTGCTTTGCAGTTTGTTTATCTTTTGTCAAACCTGCCATAATTATGCACCTTTATGCAAAAATTCATAATTTAATATTTCTTAAATACACTCTAATACAGAATATCTGTGTTCACTACGTGAGGAATGTATTTAAGAAAGCTCACCTGAAATCGTTAGGAGAGGAACGACCAGATGGGCAAATAACCAAACAACCCGAGGAGAGAGAGAGGAAGAAAGATTGTTTGGTTGAGGAGCACATACCCTATGTTATCGGAGGATTTTACTTATGGTATGTGTGGAGAAATTGGTATTCCCTTGTCTCACCCTACAGCAACAAACACATGGAAATTGCTGGGGGATATTTGCTACGCAAATGCACATCACCAAGGGAAATCTTTTTAACACCAAACAGAGATAGTATAACATCCATATATCTATTTTGTCAATAGATATTCACAATTGAATCAATATTTCTAATCAAAATACGAATATTCTTCTTGAAGCTCTGATAATTGATCCATAACTTGATTGTAGCGCATCTTAGACATAAAGTCGTCTTGACAAGAATTGTACTTTTTGTTGTTGCAAGACTTGCAAAGCAACTGAAGATTTTTCACAGAATTTGAAGAAATTATTCCTACTGGTCGGATATGATCAATTTCGAAGGCTACATCATCAAAAGATACAAAACATGCTGCGCATTCATTGCTCTGAATTTCTAACAGATATCGAATGTCTTCTGGTTTGAAGTTTTCAATTTCTTCATGTCCTTGTTTTGAAAATCTAGCTTTTGCAAAATAATTCCGCTTCTTGATCCGTTCGTCAAAATTATCTTCCGTCAGGTAAGAATTTCTTTCTTCATGCCATTCTCGAAGTCTTTTACTACGTTCGATAGATTTTGTATCGCTTTTAAACTCTTCGTTATATTCAGAGATACAGTCTTTACATCGTCCGCTGTTTGTGTGCTCTGAATAGTGACCTTTACTGCATTCTTTTAGTTCCACACTTCACCTATTTTAAATTATTGGATAGAATAGTTATAAAATAACATGTAAAGTGAGAATATGTCAATAGATATTTACAAATCCCAAGAACTTTCTAACCCTTCCATCATTTTATAAAATTCATTATCAATGTAGCCATACCAAATCTTTTTTATGAAGATACAAACCTCACCTGTTGGGTGATGTGGGTCTATCTCAATATCAGAAATTTTACATTGATACTTTTTAGAAATAAATATGATTTCTTTATGGAAGTCTTGCCTCACCCTGTACCTATCATAGTCATAAGGATCTATGTATTTGTTCATTTCTTTAATTACCTATTATTTACTAATATTTAGATTTACACTTCCAACTGAGTTCAGATAAGAAACTTCAGATAAAGAAAAGCCTTACCCAGCCATACAGATTTAACAATCTGCCTAAGACTGAGCACTGCTCCTTATCTGATAGCCTTATCTGCCTCTATCCGTAAAGATAGTTTCTTCCAACTTGAGACGAGATTAAGAGAATGACTTTTCAATCATTCTACGGTCTACACGGATCACATAGCCGCCTTCAGGACAATGACACTAATAACGCATTGTCTCACCACATAGCATATCGCACAGAGTTATTAGCTCTGTCAGGGAGGTAGTGGTTTTCAGAATACCTTGTTGACTTTCCCATCACTCACAGTCGTCAACTTATTCAGATTGTTGCTGCCATCTCGTATAGGAAGCTTTAGCCACCACACTAACCGACCAACAATCTATATCTACTGATTCACCGTAGCCGCTAGAAATCTCGAATGTCGTTGCCGTTAGATGAGATTTCAATAAGGGGGATTATACAGCATTATTTTCAGAATGCAATACTAAGATTAAAATAAAATGGCTTTATTGTTTTCTGTTCCCTTCCAACAATAGTTTACAGTATTTTTCAAGGATGTCAAGCTTTATTTACACCCTCCCACAACATTATTTTATATTCCAAACAAATCTATTCACCGCTTGCAATGCATCCCCAACAGTGCTATCCTTTGTACAACAAATAGGGGATGCCTCAAATGCCCATCATCCACCTAGACACCTACCGTCTCCTGAAACAAATCCTTGAACAAGCAGATAAGGTTGTGATAGTGTCGGTGAACACAGAGGATGGGAAGCAAATGACATACATGTATGTGAAACGTAAGCAAATTGAGAAGGGAGAGAAGAGATGAATAGTAAATACAGTGCTGAAGATGTCTTGCTCACATTTGGTCCGCATGTAGTAACAGGCTTTGCTGATGGTAGCCTATATCAATCACCGAAGCTTTGGCACACAGCCGAGCAGCTTGAGAGTGGTAACTGGAAAGTGTCAGTTGAACACAAAGGTAATCGTACGCTGGATGTAGAGCTTTCAGATGAGAATTACAAGAAGTACGGTATTGACAGGCTTGAACCAACGGTAGAGAATCCTTTCAAGGTCGATTATGATGATGCAGACTTGATTGAGGTGAGGAAATGAATCAATATGAAGAAGGTGAAACTGTTCATGTCGTAGATAACAGAACTGGCGAGGTTGAATCTTGGGAGGTTGTAAAGCAAATTGACACTTACATCTATGGTGCCCATTATTATCCAGAAGTGTACCTGCTGAAACAGACTGTCATACACGCTTATGGTGAGCCGCAGTTGATAACGGATGTTGTGAATGCTGTTAAAATGAGGAAAATAAAATGACTCGCGAAGAATACCTCATGGAACACCATCACATCACAGAAAGTATGATAGGGCTTATTTCTATCCAATATGGAATAGAGGATGTGCAGAAGGTTTTAGCTGAATGGAAACCGAAGCTGAAAGAGATTCAGAAGAAGCGTTACCTTGAGCTTTGTAAGGATCTTCCTGAAGAGGAAATTCAAAAGATGTTGGAAATTACGGGGCTCGACAAATGACCCACACATTCCGTGACAAGGACATAGACGAAATCTTCGTCATCACTTCACCTAAAAACACCCTCCTCCACATAAGCTATCTTGGCCCAACAGAGGAGACGTTTTACACAAGGGCTGACATAGTGAGGTTGCTTGATATTATTGATGGGAAGGAAGAGGGAGTAGTGGTTGTAAAAGCCCAACCACAGGAGATTCGGAAATGAAACCAATCCAAAACACCCCAAGCTTCTGGATGGCATACTGCTCAGCCATCAAAGAATCTGTACAAAGGGAGTTGACACAGAAAGAGGTATCATTTATGATGCACATGTATATTAATAGGAAATCTATTGAAGAGTGTGTTAAGGAATTGGAGGGGATGAAATGAGCACCCTACGAATAGTTGAGCGCAAATACGGTAAACACAGAGGTTGGTATGTAATGCACCAACGAGACGTTTTGTCAGGCCCGTGGGAAGATTATAAGACAGCTAATGAGACTAAAATGGAGTGGCAGTTTGCTACTCAGAGAGTTTTGAGTGATGCTGAAGAACAGATGAATCAAAGGATTGCTAAGAAAGGAGAGATTTAATGAAAGAACTAATTAAGAAAGCCCTAGACTTCGCCACGAAAGCGCACGAAGGCCAGGAACGAAAATATACCGGCGAACCTTATATTATTCATCCAATTGAAGTCATGAACATTGTAAAAACTGTTCCACATACAGATGAAATGTTGTGTGCAGCATTACTTCACGATGTTGTTGAAGATTGTGGTGTAACCTTGGAAGAAATTAGGGCAGAGTTTGGGAATGAAGTGTGTTTCATGGTTAATGATCTTACAGACTTTTCTTGCCCTGAAGATGGCAATCGAGCTAAGCGTAAAGAAATTGATAGAATCTGGATTTCGCAAGCTGAACCTCGTTCTAAAACAATCAAGCTTGCAGACCTTATCAGCAACACTAAATCAATCTGTGAACACGACAGAGACTTTGCAAAAGTGTACATCAAAGAAAAGGAATTACTTCTTGAGGTGTTGAAAGAAGGTGATCCTGTATTATACAAACAAGCCTATGATTTGATGGTGAAATGTAAGGAAGAGTTGGGGATTGTGTAGATAGCCTAGAAATATAACTCAATTTAGGCTATAAATCACTTGTTTCATCGGGAAAATGATGTATAATTTCAACGTAAATTGAAAATAGACCCTGACGTACTGCTTATAGATGATAACGTTGTTTTAGGTGGGTAAAAACGCCTACAAAATATTTAGGAGAGAGTTATGAATTTACCAGAAAATATTGACCCGGAAGTTTTTGATAAGTACAGTGAGCTAATTGAGAAGATCAAAGAAGCTGAAGAGAAGGCAACACCAATGATTATTGATATGTATGGGAAAATTGTTTGGAAAGAGGGAGATGAACCTTATGAGTTTACCTGAATTCACACCCCAACAACGAGAAGAAGCTCTAGAGAAATCTCGTCTGGCTAAGTTAGCTAAGAAAGAATATGCTGAGAAGCATCTCAAGCTTTCATTTGCAGACGAGCCTGTTTGGCGTGAATTGGCTCAGAATCTTGGTGTAAGACTTCCTCAACGCTTTGATACAGGTCCACGAGGTATAAAGAAAGTAGCCAAAAAGCTTGGGATTGATATTAATGATTGGGTGGAATGTACAGGATTCACAACATTGGCTGCACTTTGTGCTGCAAACAAAACATGGCCTAGTTGGGCAATTTGTGGTTTAATGCTTGAGCACTACATGGAGAACAAACAATGACCGAAGTTAAGAAGTCAGTTCCAGAAGCATTGAAAGATGTGCATATTTTCCTGAATCATCCGATGAAGGGTGGTCGTTTGTATACTACCTACGATAAGGAAGGTATGAAATCTGCACTTAAGGTTCTTTATGATGTAATCAGTATTTTGGAGAAACCCATTGACAACAAATGAAAAGAAGCTCATCATTAAATCTTTGCTAGCTCTGTTCGGTAAAGTTGAGCTACAGACGCCTACTGATCGTGAGCTTATTAATGAATTGTATATTGTTTTGAGGGGTTTAGAATGAAGAAAATGTACATTGCTGTTTTAAATGAAGTTCCTGATTTTATGACGCCAACTCTTGTTGCGCATAGCGTTATCAATGCTCACCGTCTGTTTGAAGGCGATGAAATTTACGATGATTGGCTGTTGAATTCTTTTAAGAAGGTTGTTGTCAGAGTGAATAGTAAAGAATTCTACAAGATAGAATCTACTTTAGAGTGCTGGAAAGGTCATGAAAATTCAACACTTGGCGGACTTCCTAGTTGTCTTGTAGTCATGCCTGTAGAATCTGATACACTCCCAAACGTGTTGAAGTTTGCTAAGATGTGGAAGCCACTATGAACATTCAAGAAATCGAGTACATTAAAAATTTAGATAAAGAAAGTCTTAATGGAACCGTGCAAAGCGTATTGATGAACCCAAACTTGAAGGAAGCAAGCTTCACCGTAGTTCTACGTTACCTCCTTGAGAAAACCCTTGACGAGAAAGCTGCTTTGCAAAAACTTCATGACAATTTCTTCAAAGAATTGCAGAAACATGGGTTGGTTACTAATGAATTGCTGGGGTTGGAGGAAAAGTTATGAGTTCAGTATTACGAGCAAGCCTGTACCAACTTTACGCAAATGATTACGCTGTACTGGACTTGTTGGATCAGATTGAGTGGTCTGATCTTTCTAGGAAATTTGATGATGAGCTTTACAGTCGCATATCAAGAGAAGATGCTAAATTAGCTCAAGCTATGCTTGTGTCTGATGTTCTACTACGATATGATGCGGCAGTAAGCGCCGCCGCTGTAGCTTGTACAGGGAAATTAGCTGAAATTATGTCACTATTAATTATTGAACCACAGGGGAAGGCGAATTAATGATTTCTCATTTAGATTATCTTATGAGTCTTAATCCGATTTCTAGGGAAATTTATGGGAATGATCCCGATAACAAACCAAATGATCACTGTGTTTGGAGAGATGTTGGTTATACAGTGGAGATGTTTTGTTGGGTGGAAAATGATGAACATTTCAGGGAGAGAATTAAACAATTGACGGATAGTGAGAGTGTATAGTAGTATTGTTTTGCAAGCGGGTGATATTAACTGATTGGAGTAATTAATTATGGGCGCATCAACTAGGGGTTTCATTGAAGTAATTGATGGAGTTGAAGTATTGCAGCCGAGGAAGAAAACTCGCCGCACTCGACTGGGCGGGAAACCTGAGCCCACTCCACGACAACAAGAAGAGCGGGAACACGTGCAAAAACTTGCACCACTGAAACCGATGAATGAAAAGCAGGCTGAGTACATCCGACTACTAAATGAAAAGGATATGGTCATCGCAACAGGTTTACCGGGAACATCGAAGACCTTTATCCCAACAATGATGGCCTGTGATCTCTTTCGGTTGAACAAGATTGATCGTATTATCTTTAGTCGGCCTAACATTTCCAACAGTAAATCTCTTGGCATGTTTAAAGGTTCTGCTGAAGAGAAGATGTCTCAATGGCTTGCACCGGTTCTTTCGATCCTTCACGAGCGTATCGGTGTTGCTGCACTTGAGATTGCACTTAAACATGGACAAATCGTTTTTCTTCCTTTGGAAACAATTAAGGGTTTCAGCGCAGAGAATTGCTGGTTTATTGTGGACGAGGCCGAAGACATTTCACGAGAAGAGGCTAAAAAGCTGGTGACACGTCAGGGGAAGAACTGCAAGCTCATTCTCGCAGGTGATGTGGGACAGAGTGAGTTGAATGAAAAAAGTGGACTTAAGCATTTGAGTGATATGGTAGAACGTCATGCTCATTTGGATGTTGGGTTTGTAGATTTCGATAATATTAATGATATCGTTCGAAGCAAACAGTGCAAGGACTGGATTATTGCTTACCGTAAAGAGGACAAAGGAGAATAATTTGGCTAGACGTAAATTTACACCCATTGAGGGCCAGCTATATGGACACTTGACTTATTTAGCAGAGACAGACCGTATTGTCCGTCCTAGTAAAACCTTAGTCGCTGGTTTATTTAAATGCATCTGTGGAACAGAAGTTAAAAAGGCTGTAAAAGAAGTATTGGAAGGTAGTATCACATCTTGTGGATGCATGAAAGGTAAGTGGTCTGTAAAAGACATCACAGGTCAGAAGTTTGGAAGACTAACAGCTATTGAAAGTACAGGAACACTTAAAAATGGAGCCTATGTATGGACTTGCCAGTGCGACTGTGGTAACTATAAAGATGTTGTAATAGGTGCGCTATGTTATGGTGAAATTCAGTCTTGCGGCTGTTTAAAAACTGATACTATCACAAAGCACGGTATGACAAAAACTCCCGCATGGCGAGCATGGGATAATATGATCAGCAGACTTAAGGACGAACGAGCTAAAGAGTGGTATTGGGATGTTACTGCTGATCCTAGTTGGCTTGAACCTAATGGGCAAGGCTTTATAAATTTCTACAAGGACATGGGAGATCCGCCAGAAGGTCACACACTTAATAGGGTTCACGGGGCAAAAATATACTCCAAAGAGACCTGTGAGTGGGCAAGTCTAAGTATGCAATCTTTTGATCAAAAGAAAAGCAAGGTAAATACTTCAGGTAGGACGGGGGTATATTTTGATAAAAGTGGCAATAAATGGGTTGCGGTAATTAAACAAAACAGAGTAACTACTCAGGTATATCGAGGAACTTCCTTTGAAGAGGCATGTGAAGCACGAACAGCAGCAGAAATTGAATACTATGGGTTTTCGAAGGAGTAGTGATATGAATGACATGACAATGATCGGTAAACCAAGCCAAGTTATCTCCAAAACTTTGGTTATGAACGAGTATAATCTTTACCTGCACAACGAGATTTCCCACAATGCTGATGAATACTTGGAACACTTTGCAGTTTATCATTCAGCCGGACCAGATGATTTAATCCGGCTATGGATACAAAGTCCGGGTGGGTCTGTCTCTGTAGGCCATCAATATATTCAACACATGCAACGTTGTCCCGCAACTATTGTCGCTGTAATTGGTATGGGGACAGCAAGCGAAGGGACAGCAATCTGTCTTGCTGCTGATGACTGGGAAGTTGATGAGATGTCTACATTCCTAGTCCACGGTTTTAGTTATGGTACGTACGGACACGAAGCTCAAGTTTATAACACGGCAACATTCAACAAGAAACTCAATGAACGTTCTCTGCGTAATACGTATAGCGGCTTCTTGACTGAAGAAGAAATCCTTGAAGCACTAAAAGGTGTTGACTTGTTGTTTGATGGTGAAGAGCTTCTTGAACGTCTTCAGAATTTTAAAGAGTACCGCGAAAACCAACCTTGTAATTGTGGTGATAGTCAATGCCCTAAGAACCTACAATTGCTTCAGCAAGGTGTCTTTGAAGATGAAGAAGACTTTCCTGAGCTTCAAACTCTTGAAGATATGATTAAAGACGCTGTAGCAGAAGGTATTGCACAATATGAGAAGAAACGTGTAGCTGCTGAAAAGAAAGCTTCTCGACCAAAGAAATCTACCCCAGTTGTTGCAAAGTCTGAAGAATAACATTAGAATTGCCAAGGAAGGCATTATTCAGGAGAGAACTTGTGAGTAAGAAAGAAATTGAAGTGATTGTGGTCTCCTATCAAGATTATATAGGTTATGACTTTGTTGATCCCGGTACGTACTTTTCGGTTTCAGCTATCCAAGAATATTATTTCTATAAAACTTCAGATCGTAAACTTGCCCAAGAAAAATGCGATGAAATATTTGGACCTAATCGTTACGTGGTGAAGACATCAAAGACTATTAAAACAAAATCTAGACTTGAGTCGGGTGGACAATCGGTGTATGCTACTGCTACACGAAAAGGTCAGAAGAAGTACAATTAGGAGAGAAAATGACAATCAAATCTGTAGAATTTGTATTTGAAAACTGTGAAACTGTAAATGTTCCAATTGAGTATGTAGAGAATTTCAGTCTAGGGGATGTGTGTAAAACTATTACTTTCTCAGGTGGCTCCACAAAAGAAAGTGAGAGCGTAACTAGGTATTATTTTGTAATTTCCAAATCTTTTAAAGACAGTGGTTGTGAAACTTATTTTGGTGATAACGGTTATGAACGTCTAAAGAAACATATGGACATCTGTTGGATTTATATCCATAATCAAGATGGTTCACAAGAAGAATATGGTGTCCTCTGGAAAGATGAAGATATGTACACTAATCACGGACAAAGCTTTGAAGAGTTTGACGACTCTCTTTTGATTGAGGTGAAATAAATGAACAACATCGAATGGTCTTTTTCAGACTTCCTAGACATTTCCCCTGCTGAGAATTATCAACTCAGTCAGCTTATGGATGCTTGGACTAATGATGATAGTGATGGGGATTATAGTGACTATTTTTCGATTGGAGTCGAGGAATGATTGTACTTTATTGGTATCTGATAGTTGGTATCATGCTCGGATGTGTTATCACTTATGTGCTTGTAGACAAACTTGGTTTTGAATATCTATTTGAGGATTATAAGTATTCAAGTAAAGATGATGAGTTTAAACTAGATTTATCTTTTAACACATTCAAGACTATCGTTACATTGCTGATTCCTTTGGTTGTTGCTTTCACATGGCCTTATTTTATGTATCTGACTGCTAGGAAATATTTTAAATGATTGTAAATGGACAAACACTCTTTGAGATGGCACCAATCAAAGATATGGAGAGTGTAAAGAAGACAGGACATGGTGTTTCATATGGTATGAGTGAGGCGGGTTACGATATTCGTTTGAAGCAAAATGTGGTATTTAGTAAATCTGGTGATCACGGTGAAATGTGGGTAACTGTAACTACTGAAGATGAAGGTGCGTATGAGGGCGTGTTCTTTCATCAACTTGAGCAAGGCAGGTTTGCACTAGCATCAGCAATTGAAGAATTTGATATGCCAGATGATTTGATTGGTATCGTACACGACAAGTCAACATGGGCACGTAGAGGTTTGTCAGTATTTAATACCGTTATCGAAAGTGGATGGAAAGGTTACTTGACCCTCGAACTTGTCTATCACGGAAACGAAGATTTGATTATTCCTGCTGATACTGGTATTGCCCAAGTGGTGTTTCATAAGACATCTTGTAAATCCGTATACACCGGAAAGTACAACCACCAAGCAGATAAACCAGTATCAGCAATTGAAAGTAAATAGGATAATAAAATGAAATTTATTAAATCAGCACCAGATGGTGGTAAGCATTCAGGCGTCAAAGCATATTTTCTAATTGAATGGAAAAATGTCTTCTCAATCGCACTCCTAAAATTTAACAAAGGTAGTCGCGAGGCCTTCCATTCTCATGCATTCAATGCCTGGACTTGGTGGATCAAGGGCGAGGTTACTGAAGTGCTATATCCAAGTATGGAGAAATTGACTTGGAAACCTAGCTTCAAAGTTAAGAAGACGCCTAAAAACAATACGCATAAGATTCTTGCAAAAGAAACTAGTTGGGCACTCACCATTCGCGGTCCTTGGGATAAGGAATGGTACGAAGTTAAGAATAATGTCAAGACAACCCTTACACATGGCCGTGAAGTTGTAAGCACAGAAGCTATCAAATAATGATTTACAATAGGTAAAAACAATTATACAAGGCTATCACTTCAGACTATCATTAGCTCTAGGTGATAGCCTTTCTTTTTTGCTTAAATTTAGGAGAAACAAAATGACTGACACAAACGAAGCTATTCAACACGGTTGGCTAGTAGAAACTAAATCTATCCAGTGGCGTTCACTAATAGAATTCGCCCAAACACTTCACTACGAATATGACTACGTCAATAACTTCTTCTTTGCTGAATATACTAAAGATATTCTGTTCAAAGGTTGCGAAATTATTAGTCTGAACAAGATGTCTTGGCTCCACAACACCTCTTGGGTACACAGCAGCCGTAAAGAAAATCATCTATTCCCATGGCCCAGAGGTGTGCACACATGTTCTGTAGGAAATCCTTTGAAACTAGACTCCAGTTCTCCATTCCATGTGGATGTTTATACTCTGAATAAGGCTCAAAGTTCTAAGATTGTAGATCAGGTCTATCTTAATGGCGGCAAATCGGGGATCTCTTGTTATCGTCAGCAGATCAAATTTACAGATCCACAGTATGAGCAGCTATTCCTATTCCAGTTGATGGCCAAGGATTGGTACACAAAATGACACGAAGCGAAATAATCAAAGACCTGAAAAGCATCAAAGGAAATCTAACCAAGGCTCTTGATAGAGCAAATAAGTTAGCCACAGAGCTTGAAATTCCTATGCATCATGAGCTAGAATCTATCGTACAAGAAGTGGAAAAGCTTCTGGAAATATCTAAAACAGTTAAGAAGGGGAAGTGAGATGATTGGTGAAGGTATCGCTAATGCTAATGTCATAGCATTTATAGGTTGGACAGTTTTGACAGTTATTGTGACATGTTCTATGACTGAATACACAATTAATTCAGAAGAAACATCCAAACTGCTGGATGAAGTTTGTGCAAAGAACAATGGTATTAATACAACTAAAATTGTTATTGATGCTTGGAAGTTCAAGTGTAAAGACGGTGCAGTCTTTGTAATTGATCGTGAAGGGGGTTCGAAATGAACCATGAATCACAACTCAAAGCTCTACAACAAATCCTAGACACTCTGCACGTCGCATCATCTAGGCAAACAGATATTGACTTCAAGAAGGATGGAAATAAGCATTTCACAACAGCAATTCAGAACACAAAGAAGCTTATGAATGTTGTTGAAGAGAATATTATCTACGAAAATGATTTGTCTGATATGTTTGCAGGATGTGCAAGTCTTAGTTTAAACAATATGGACTAAAGAGGTGTAAAATGCCTAAGAAAGATAAAGAGCTTCCACTCCTGCCAAGCACTGTTAAGGAGTGGAAGGAGAAAGTGACAAAGCTTCAACAAGAAAAGGATCAGCTATATGCAAGCGTTCTTCGAAGAGTTAATGGAATTATTGTTCGATCTAATGATTTGACAGAAGAACAAAAGAGTAGCCTCCTTTCCCAAATCTGGAGTGAACAAACATGAGTTGGGAAATTAAAAGCATACACAAAGTGACAAATGGTCTTCAAAATAGGTTCCAAATTACCCACGAACAGCTAGACTTCTTTAGTGAAGAGTTTCAGAAGGGTCTAGGTGAGGTCGATTGCGAACAAGCTAGTATTGAGTTTGCAGATGATCTATTGAGTGCCATCGGTGACCATTTAAGTAGACGCAATCTGGAAGATATTATTTGTGTTTGTAAGTATAGGCTGGAGAATTGGTGGTGATGGAATACTATCTAATAGGTTTAATCATCCGGTGGATACTTGTCATCATTGTTTGCTCATATTACGAGGATTAGATACATGATTCCTTTCATTTTATACTGCATATTTGGCCTTATCACCTCATATGCAACAGCAATTGTCACACATATCAATAAACAACCTGTAAAACTTGATGAAGTGGTGGTTCAAGGATTTTTCTGGCCGTACACAATTATCGGAACACTCGTTTTCCTGATCAAAGAGGGAAAGAAATGATTATTCAATTTATGATAATTGGTGTTATCTACGTTCTTACCGTAGGTTTGATTTCAATTGGCGGCTACAACACAACTTCAGGAGTAGAATGGTGAATATTGATAAAGAGCTTATCCTTAAGCAATATCTTGAATGGGTGGATCAAGTGTCTGATGACTTGGAAGATAAAACATATTTCACACCAGAAGAGATTGTTTATAAAATAATTGATTTGATAGAATTAAGTCAAAGTTAGTTCTAGGAGCGTGACACATGAATATCTTGAAAATAGTTTTGATATCCGCATTGCTGACAGGTTGTGCTGTGAATCACACACAGCAACCAAAGTATTTAGACACAAAACATGCTCAGTGGAAGGCTGAAATATTGCAAAAATGCTTTGACAAGGCTCATGAATTGACATATCTTGTATATCAGGATAATAAATTCTTGGATGTTGAGCAGCTTACATGGATTGAGAAACGTTTTCAGGATAAATGTGTTGTACAGAATAATTTAGCGATTTAGGAGGGGAACATGAGATGCCTTTGTGGATATGTCGAGCCTGAAGCTTGGAAGGAACAATTAGAAATATTGTTTAAATCCGGCCCCAGAAAAGGTGAAGTAAAAGAAGTTAAGACAATTACACATACGCCTAAAGATGATGAATTGTTTATCTTACTGCGGGTTGAAAGAGATTTTGGCTTTGTTCGGATAGATAAAGCTCCTTTGTGGAGCTACGAAAGTAAAGTTGAAAATCATGCAAGATTGTTGGCTTGCCCTAAATGCGGGACAGTTAAAATGGAGACATATCAATGAAAGTATTTCTTTTATATGAACATGCAACTACAGGACCATTCCAGTCTTACCCAACTTCTACACTTGTAGATATCTTTACAGACTGGAACAAAGGTGAGTCGGCTCGTGTTGGGATGAATTGCAGTAAAGAGCATGCTTGGATCGAATATGAACTAGTAGAATGGGATGTACGGGAATGAGCTTTAAAACAAAACTAATAGGGAGTTGTAACCACATACAACATTTTGACTTACGAGAGCATAAAGGACGTTCATTTGTTAGTACAGACTTACACGGTCACTACCACTTGTTGCACGACAAACTAAAAGAAGTTGCATTTGATAGCAGTAAAGATTTGTTGTTCTTGGCTGGTGATCATACTGACAGACATGCTGATAGTAAATATGTTCTTGATTATTTGTGTGAACCTTGGGTGTTTGCAATCAGGGGTAATCACTGTGAAATGCTGATTAATGCATATGAAAACCCAAACAGTAGAAATGCTTTTGAAATGTTGTATTGCAATGGTGGGCAGTGGTACTATGACATTACTCCTTCGGAACAGAAAGCAATTTATGAAGTATTTAAATCACTCCCACTAGCTTTTGAAATACAGACAAATCATGGCACTATAGGTATAGTGCATGCACAAGTTCCGTTTGATGATTGGAATCAATTTAAATCTTGCACTAAAGCTGAGATGGAATGGAACGTTCAGGCTATTTCTCAGTGGGCACGAACAAAGTATGATAAGAAAGACACTTCAGTTGTAAAAGGTATTGATGTAGCAATCTCAGGACACACTCCCACTGATAGTGGCGAATTGGAACAATTAGGAAATCAACTCTTTTGTGATTTAGGGTCATTTTTCAGAGAAAAAATAAGCTTTGTGGAAATAGATAGTCAATTAATAAGAGATATTAAGGAAAATAAGTATGGATAAAAGAAGGAAGCATGGAGTGGATCCTGAAAATAATGTACCAAAGGAAGTTTTTGAAGAAAAATTGCGGTATTGTAAGAAAACAGGCAAGCTATTTTGGAAAGGTAACAGTAGAAATTCAGGAAAAGAGGCTGGAGGACTCCGGACTAATCGGACTGGAGGAGTCTACTGTGTTGTGGGTATTGGTCATGAAGGTGCTATATACAAATTATTCGCTCATCGTATTATTTGGATGTTGACATATGACTATTGGCCAACTGAACTTGATCACATAAATGGCTTAGGTAGCGATAACAGACTAGAGAATTTAAGGGAGGTTTCCAGATCAGAAAACAACAAGAATCACCGAAGACAGTCAAATAACTCCTCTGGTATAGCCGGTGTAACCTTTATAAACAAGCGTAATATGTGGAGAGCGTATGGTAATGCTGAGGGTAGACAAATACATTTAAAAATTACATCTGATTTCTTTGAAGCTTGTTGTGCAAGAAAATCTTGGGAGTCTTTAAATGGATTCTCTTACAGACATGGTAAATAAGTGAGGACCAAAAAATGACACAGGTTTACAATTATGATGAGCACTTGATCAAAGACTTCATCCAATATATTTCAGATACACACAAATGTGCTGTAGTTCAGTTTCCAGATGAGTTTGCTGCTCATCAATATGTCAATTACAAATTTATCAATGTCCCTGAGCTAATCCAAGACTTCATTGAGAGTAAAGATAATGACTAATGAAGAAAGACAAGAACTTGAAGAAGAACTTAAGACTTGCGAGGATGCTTATTACGTAAGTGATCTTGCAGCATTGAGATATTATCAGATAAAGAAACTTCTTGAGGAAGATGATGTACAAATGCAAAATGTTAGTGAATAATGCTTGGATAGAATGTCTAGATTGTGGGATGTATAAAGATCCTACATCCGGACTTCTGTTGTTTGTGATTATGGAGATTGAATCTGGACACAAGTATTATTTGACGGAAGATGAAGTATTGGAGAAAGTAAGATATGGATCTGATTAAACATCTGTTGTGTCGCAACTATGATCCTAGTAGATATGTCAACCATGTGCTGGACACTAAAGATAGTATTCTAACCGTGTATCTGACTAATTTGTCTGGACAATTTGTAGGATTCCAGCAATATAGACCGGATGTCAAAGAAAAACGTCTGAATGATCCCAGAGAGTCAAGGTATTTCACTTATTCTCAACGTGGCGTTAATGCTTGCTGGGGATTGGAAACACTTGACCCAAACAAGAAAGATCTTTATATTGTTGAAGGGATTTTTAAAGCCTCCACTTTACACATGCTTGGATTTAACTCGCTAGCGCTTCTTACCAGTCACCCTAAACCAATGAAATCTTGGCTGCACACACTGAATTACAATGTGATCGGTGTAGGTGACAACGATAGTGCCGGTAGTGGAATTATCAAAGTAGCTGGGAAAGGATTCAAGCTTGAGAAAGATGTAGATGAATATCAATTGGAAGAATTAAAGGGTATCCTTGATGAACAAGTGTCCAGAATGCAATCCTAATGAAGCCTCACCTTGGTATGAACAACCAATGAATGAAGAGATTAGGGAATACGCAAGGAAATACGTCAGCCCTGTGAAGATGTTTTATCCATCTTTTGAGCAAGCTATGGAACAATGGGAGAAAAATGATGCTAGTAGTTGAAGATATCTGTGGCGACGAAGATGACACATTCTTAGAATTAGAATATTTCAGAGTTGTTCTTCAAGAAGCAATTTACCAAGAGCTACTTAAATGTGATAAGATTGCACCAAACTTTGATTTTATGGATAGGATATTCAAATGATTCAAGGATTAAAACTAGCACTAAAACACTGCACTAAATACGAAGACAGGATGTATTTGCAATTTCTTATTCGTGTTGAATTGAGTAAAAACAGTCCTGAAGCTATTTATGGAATTGAGGAGATTAGTTGATGGGTTTTAAAATAGACTTTGTAATTGAAGGTGGGGATTTAATTGATGAAATTGGAGGGCAGCTTGTTTACACAGAAAAAGTAGTTGTATCTGGGAATTCTATAAGTGATTATGTTTGCATTTCTCAAAATGAGCATTGTGTGGAATTTACAACTAGGCAGTTTGAAGAGTTTATCCGAGAGTCTTTAAAATCTTCATTATTTGTTGGGCTACGTGAGGAGATAGCACATAATGAGTTCTACTAAAACATACCAAGACCCCAACTACTGTCTTCCAATCCCTTATGCAAGCCTTCCCTATCTGCACAGTAAGCTTGGAGACATTGAAACTGTAGCTTGTGTATGTCATATTTGGAATAGGTTTCACAGGGATGATAGCCTTCGTGTGAAGGGTGATGATGGACATGTGACGATATTTATTACAGGGAAGTGTAGTGATGTGAAGCAAGTGTTGGGCATTTGTAAGAATGTTACTTCAATTTGTGTGGAAGTGAGGCATGAGCCTACTATTGAAACTATTACGATTGAATATTGAGGAGAAATAAATGGCTACGCTAATAATTGTTGTTTATTTTATTTTTCTACTTTATGTTCTTATTGAATAAACCATAAGTGCTAATATTCTGGCAGTATTTGGTGTAAAGTGGTGGAATATTGATAGTTTGTGAGGACGAGAGAATGTTACTAGATTTAACTAAAAGAGAGCTTATTTGTCTTGTACGAGGCTGCGAACCTAGCTATGAGCAGATGGATATTCCAATTATTAGAACTCTGGGATATTATTATGGTGGACATAGTGATGAGTGGACTTGGAATTATGGTGCCTTTGATGGTATGAGTGAGTTGCAGATTTATGAAGTTTATAAAATTCTGCAAAATCCACCACCAGAAAAGAAGGTCTATTGGAGAAAAGGTCCTTGCACAATAAATGAGCTACACGCCAAACTTAAAAGTTTAGCTGGTGTTGAGTATGTTTATATTGAAGATCACCTTGACCTTTCAGTTACTGTCACAGTAGTTGGTGGTACTGATAGTGAAATTGCAGACGTGTTGGCAGAGTCTCTAATGTCTTGTGTAAGGACACTAGGGGATTATCAAGTGCAAGCGACCGGTCCTATGGGGTGGAAGTTTTTGATCAAGAGGTGCTTAGGATGAGCAGGTACAGAATTATAAAGTATAGTTATGAGTCTGGCGAGGTTAGGTATCAAATACAACAAAAGTTCTTGTGCATCTGGATTGATGTTGGTGGAGAATATTGGGAAACTCTCGACTTTGCAAAAGAAAGACTTAGGCAGTTTGAAGGAAATAAGATTTTATCTAAATCAGTGATTTCTTAAAGGGTGGGGAAAACTAATGGGTATTGGCGGCTTGATGTTAGACGATAAGTGGGAAAACTCTTTTGTAGGTTGTTCTGTAGATGATACTCAGAGCGGCTGTAGGATTGAGTTGCGGGATAATGAACACTTACCTACTGAAATATCTTTGACATTAACAACAGAACGTTGTATTGAGTTGAGAAACTATTTAAACAGATATATTGAGGCCTATGTCAACACCGGAGCAGATGATGAGTGATTTCAATAGTTGGGATGAAGTAAAGGATTGGCTTCTGCAAGATGAATGTGTATTTTATTGGGCATGGACATATTCCAAAGATTGGATGACTTGTGGTGATTTTGAATGCGGATGTGAAGATGACTTTGATAATGTTGATGATGCCATAAAACAGTTGAGAGAAAGGTGTTCAGATAGGCTGCATATGGTGAAGAAGCTATGAGCAAATATAGAATCGTAAAACGCCCTATGTGGCGTGTAGTTGGTTTAGTCGAGTGGAATGGTTATAGTGGCTGCTACATTATAGAAAAGAAAGGTTGGTGGGGCTGGTCTATGATTGCAGATACACATCATATTTCTCTTAAAGAGTGCGAGAAGCATTTGGAAGATATTTTGGCTGAGAAATATGATGGAGATAGGTTTATTGTTAAAGAAGTTAATGTGGAGAAGGTATGAAAGACGTTACAATACAAGATCCAGAATCAGGACTAGACTTACATTACACATGGAATGATAAGTCTGGTTACTCTTTCACCGTAACTGGATATCAAAACAAAGAAGAGGTGAGGAAAGCCATTCATTTGTCTTTAAAGTATTGGCCTAAAGTGCCAGACGAACTGAAAGAAAAGATTGATGAGCATAACCAAATGATTCGTGATGTGTGTAGGAGTGTGGTGATTGATTATGATTAAACAGGTAAAGTGGATTGATGATGGACGAAAATAAATTGCAACGTTGCACTGACTGTGGCGGGAAGCCTTACGTTAGTGTTTCTGGATACATACATATCTCTTGTGATAGGTGTGATGCATTGGTAGAGGTAGAACATATCAGTTATGAGGCTGCATACCTCTATTGGGAAATGATTCAAAATCAAAAGGCAGAAAGGGAAACATAATTGACTGAGTACATAAAAGAATTTATTGTTGACGACATACCTAATTACCCCATACTCTATATCAGAGATGGGGATTTTGTCTTTGCAACTGACAAGCACACAGGAGAAATATACAAGAAGCTAACCTTATGGGAATATGTAAGTGTGTGGGTTGATGGATGGAATAATAACCCCTTATTCAATGAGTATTACACAAAGGGCTATTCAGTCCCAAAGGATCATCCGGATACAGCAAAAGATATCGCTGAACTACTCAGGCTGTGTTCGGATAAGACTAGACACCGTAAAGGCGATGATGGATTCCTTCTAGACTTCTTGTGGGATGATTCCTGCACACTAACTGAAACCAAGCTATTCAAATACCTATGTGACAATGTTGTGGTCTGGAATTACTCTGTGATTGATCCTGCTGACATGCACACTGCACTAGGTTTGAAAAGTAAGAAGAACACTGGACGACTATTCAAATCGTTACAAGAGAAAGGTTTGATAAAGCTCTTGGATGATAAGTTCGATGTCAAAGGTGAATGGAGAAGCTTGGTTAAAGTACATCCTAAACTCTTCTGGAAAGGCAGGCATAGTGCATGGGCTGTAGCTATTGGCAACCAATACGAATATGGTGAAGATGTAGAGTTGTCTTAAAGGGATTTTGAAAGTTCCACTTGTGCTCTGTAAGCCACGTATTCTGTGGTAGAGCAAATAGACATATATAATATAAGAGTAAGTTCTAGGTAATACAAATATCCCAATTCCCCTCCCAAAGACACTTAGCTTGTATTAGTAAGTGTCTATTTTTATGTCTGGAAAATATGTGAAAGCCTTTATCTGCAAGGGATGTAGGTGAAGTCTACTTTCAAATAACCTGTCTCGATTGTTGAAGTGCTTAACACCCTATAGGCCCGTCACCTATATGTCAACTATAATATTAAAATATCTATCAATTAATTGGCACGGCTTATGCTACTAGCAACCTTTATACCAACTAGGCTAACTGACCAGAATAAATAAACCACTTGACACTTACACCCACTGATGTTCTGACCATGTAATTGTAACAGGACTTCCGAGAATCTGTCTTATGTATAATCCTATAATGAAACTAGTTCTGAACACTGCTTATATGTCAACCATAATAATCTCTGTCGCACAACTAGCACACTTCATCAGCTTATGTCAATGTATTATGAGGATTGTTTGGAAGGATTGGCTAAGAGATGGCGGTTAGAGTAAGTGGAAAGGGATTGGGACAGGGGAAAGTTGGAGGGAAATGACACCCAGCTTAGCCATCTCAGATGGCTTCGCCTATTGAATAGTGGTTACACTAGAGCTAATTAGTACACTTAATAGGTGTCTACAGACTAGGAAGGGTCTAGCTTACAGCGTTTGTTGGTATTACCGGAAACAATAGTATAACAGTGTTGTATTAAATATGTTGATAAGACTAAGGCGTCCATTGGACGCCTAGAATAAACTACCTGCTTCAGATAGTTTTAGTCTCTACTCCGTTCATGTTGTCCTCAAGTAGTTGATAAGCTCTTTTACGCATACTTTGATAGACGTCTTCCCTAAAGCAATCTTCCTGTAAGTACATGTCAAGGTACTCATTCAGTTGATTATACTTAGCAATCTGATAGGCTTTGTGTGCATCTTCAGGGTTGCTGAAATAACCTACGTGTTTACTCTTATCATTGTTGTCAACTCTAGCACACCTAACCAAGTAGGGCTTCTTAAGCTCGTTGATCATGTAATCAAACTTCTTGAAGTAGTTAACGCCTAAAGGAAGCTCTACGTTAAAAACCTTTTGTGTTGACAAAATGATACATCCATTCAAGTAATCTGGTACAAAGGCACATCTTTCAGGCCCATATTCCCTGTTGCCTTTGTATAGAATGTCCTTATCCAATTGCAAACCCTTCCATTGTTGTGTTTGCATCCAATCTCTAAAGTTACTGAAGTAAAGCCAGTCAGGGTGTACAGAACAGTCCCAATAAGACTTATACTTATCTTTAGTGTCGTAGCAGCGTTTTATTACAGAAGACCATCTACTATAATAGGGACACCAAACCTTCTTGCCATCTACATGCCAACTGACAGGTGTTTCTGAATCATTTATACCTACACCAAATACAATACTAACCATTACTTCTCCTTCAATAGATAAAACTCACAGTCAAGTGAGTAAGTTTTGTTGCTCTTTTCTTACATCTTTCAAAGCTTCTCAAACCTAACAGGCACATATTCAGCATACTCTTCACTCATCATAATAAACTGCTCATACATCTCAGCACGTTCTGAATAGTCCCACAGAATCAATTGAACGCCATTGATCACTTTAAGGAAGGGGATGATGATGGGATTGTTTTCATAGTTCATGGTGTCTGCTCTTGGTTTGTTTATAGATTATAGACTTTGAAAATTACCAGGTAAAGGGATTTCTTTTAATTTGTGACTTACCTGGATGGTCCTAAAGGGTTAAGTTACCTGGAATAAACATTCTCATACCACATAAACAACTAAAGCCCCGCAAGGGGCTACAGGACTCTTCAGGAAGCTTTTACACGCCTGGTTCGTTGTTGTATGCCTCCCAGGCGTTAACGAACTCTGGAAACTTAACCAGGAAGTCCATTGATGAGGTGATTGCATCTTGATCCTTGAAAGTGTTGACCAAGATACGTTCTACCATTTCAGTAGCCACCCCTTTAGCAAGCATTTCAGCTTTAACCAGGTTCTGAGCGATTGTGAGTGCATTATTGAATGCATCCTGGCGGGCTTGCCACTTAGCAACCGAAGCTTCTTGCAAAGCGATGTCACGAGCTTTAGAGGCTGCCTTAGCTTCCTGGTTTGCTTGGAATTGATCGTTAGTCAGACGTTCCCAGGTAGTGGTGGTTTTACCGGATTTAGGAAGGTATTTTTCAACCTTCACAACACCCTGGATGTCACAGATATAGAACATTGTGAAAGAGTTGTTGTAGACGTTGCCACTGCAAACAAAGGTGTTTTCTTCCTGGCATTGAGACAGAAGGAATTTAGCCTGAGCTTCAGACTTGAACATACCGTTGTTGGACTTAACCAGGGAGGCGAAGGAAACGGCTACATTCGACATTTTGAATCTCCTGGAGAGGGTAGAGGAGGATTCCTCTGTTTCCCTTTCATGTCTGTAGTGTAGCATCCTGGTTTGTGAGGTCAAGAGAATTTTCAGAAGAAAAGGAAAATAATTTAAACCTCCATCCTGGTGGGTTTATCCAGGTTATAGGTCATTGATAGCTAAACCAGGTTGGTGCAGACCATCACTTCCCTTCAGCAATACAATTAATTTCCCAATCCACAGCTTCCCCATCCATATGTTCTGCTTTGAACAAGGTCATATACTCCTTGTAGGCTTCCTCTACAGGCTTGGACATCAAGAATTTACGTTCTTCTTTCAGCATTCGAATACATGTAGGCTTAGAGACAGCCTCTGTCAGTTGATACTCTTCACATGTGATGGCGGAGCAGAATATAGCAACAAGAAGCATTGACATGTCCGTCTTCCTTCAAGTGGTTGTCTGTTTCAATGAGGTAAGTTTAATCTCCCCATCACCACCTGTCAACACATTTTCGAAGAATTTATGTTATTTATTTTGAATGTTTTGTGTTTGTTATGGGCAAAAGAAAAGAGCCTTCTGTGTTAGCAAGGCTCTTTGAGGGGAGTTCTTTTAGTAGTCGTATGAATCTTCCATATCATCCCGGAGTGTTGTGCACCATTCTTCGTGGTCAGCTTGTTGTTGAATAAAGCTTGGATGTGTTGCCCACTTCTTAGCCCATGCTTCTGCATGTTTCAGCTTGAAGAATGTACGACGACCATTGTAGCTATTGCCATGAGTTACGCCCATGTCACGCAGGCTTTTGGTTGTTTCATAGTACCCTGTCGAAGAAAAAGAACTTTCAACCTTGAGTCGAATGAAAAGTGACTTTACACCTTTATCGAAGTAAGGCCTACTGACCACAAACGCCTTGTCAATACCATATACAGGGTGAGCAGTATACAAGGTTACACCGGCTTTAACGTCTTTAACACGTACTTTAACATTTGCAGTTTTCATTTCTGTATTCCTTCTGTTTCTGGTTTGTAGAAGCTGTTTTGCTTGTTGTTGTGGTAATTATGGCCTCATCCCACAAGCCTGTCAACAAAAGATTTAAAGAATGTTAATTGAATAAATTTATTGGGTTACCAAAGCTTATAGTGCTTTCTTTCCTCCAAAATGCTCACGTGTCTCATTAGGTGTTTGTATTCCTTACCCTGCTGCCAAGCTTCTAACATCTGTCTTTCTTTTCCTACAATCTGTATACACTTTACCAAGTAACAAACTGGAAGATATATTACAAAACAAATAAGGCCGATAGTTAGCATGAGTTGCATTATTGCCCACTCCCATCATAACTCCACGTTTCATTCCCTATCCTCTTACTCCAGATATCGTCTGCTGTATAAGCAGACAAGGTGTTCTCTACAGAATCCCATGAGCTATAGGCTACATTGAGTTTATAGAGCTTACCAGTCTTCTTGTTCAACTTGTAGTAGGTCACATCTTTCATATCTGTATTTAGTGTGTTTACATTGTGTACAAACCAGATTGTATTATACTCGACATATGTGCATTCAAGGATGATATGTTCATAATAATCTTTTTCTAGCTTGTATTTGCTTCCCTCTGTGTATGTCATAACTGATCACCATCCGCTATCGTTGTTCTTAACTTCATCAGCAATCTCAAACACATTTACTACAACAGCATCAACAGAATAGCTGTTATCATAGTAATGTGCTTTTGGGTCAATTCGGTATGTTTTGTGACGATTTTCCCAGTAACTTAGATTTGAGTTGCTAGGCTTCTCATCTTCCATTTCTCGATAATGTTCCCCATTAGCATCACGAATCACTATGCACCACATAATTATTTCTCCTTGTCAGCAAGCTTACGCAACAATTGGTTATTCTCGATTTGCAAATCCTTCATACTCTTCTTATGCTTATTACTAGCTGATACGGCACAGATGATCCAGATAATCACCCATGGGAAGAATAAGATTGTGATGATAAAATGTACAAAGTGTGCAAAGCCGCTCATGATATAAGCTCCAATTCTTCCTCAGCAAAAGGCCAATCAGTGTTGTCGCCACCAAACAATGGGAAGTCAACACTGTAGGGCCATTCGTGACCATCTTCGTAAATCCTACCAACAATTCCTTCAACACCTTTGAAAGTGCCGCCATAGGAGTTAGAAATTACAACCACTTTATCACCAACTTTAAATTTACTCATCACCACATCTCCCAATCAATATTCAATGTTTTCTATACAACATGTGCTTACATTAGCTTATATTTGTGTTGTGTGTCAAGGGTTATTCAAAGAAAGATTGATAAATAGCTTCAACCTTTTTCTCTTCCTCTTCTTGAATTTGAACCTGTCGATAATACTCTGCTTGTTCCTTCAGCCTTGCAATAAGACGAGACTTAATGAAATCAAGCGATTCAGGAACAACTCTTACAATCCATTTACAACGTTTTTGAGTTGGTGTCCCACGAAAAGACTCGCCATCCCACATAACAATTTTCAATGTACAGTCTTGAACATTAAAGCTCATATCAATACATTCAGAGAATGTCGATTCTTCTTGAATGTCTGGTTTGCGGTCTTGTTCCCAAGAGTAAACACTGTAGAATTTACTGTCTACGACTTCAGCGCCTTTGTTGGCCACTAGCTTTCGGATAACAGTAAATTCACTCCATAGACCAAAGTGCCGAGAGATAATCACTTCTCCTATTCCAAGGTTTAGTAAAGCTTTAGAAATCTTGTTAGCATCCATCTCAATCTCCTCAAAAGATAATTTTCATTGCCACTAGAAACACTATAGACCCTGTACCAAAATAAATCAAGTCTTTTGGCACATTTATACGTAATTTCACCCATGTATTCTTGCGTTCTACATCACTGCCTTTGTGGGATGTTGATGAGGGTCTTTCGTAGCTTTCTTGTGTGGATTCTTCGTGATATTCTTCATTAGGTTCATATGATTTTGGTTTGACACTTGCAGCACGTTTATAGAGAATTTCCTGACGTTGAATCTTTGAAACGATGATGTCACGTAACTGACTGTATTCAGCTATTGACATGTCAGTTGTTTTGTATTCCTTTTCAAGCTCAATCATCTGTTCACGCAATACAGTTAAGCGTTTAGCCTGCGGTAAGATTTTGTCTTGAATGCTGACTTTAGATTTAGGTTCAGGGTCCGCATAAGCATTGATATTTGCCTTACCATTTTTCAGTATATGCAAGGATTCTGGAATCTTTTCTGTAGGCCGATTTTGTTTGCGAAGGTGCCAATAATCTGCACCAGACAAATCCCGAGTTTCCATAGTGGCTTCGTTCTTGTACTGCCTGCCATTAGGGCTGATACCATCCCAGCTATCGTAATCACCACCGATTGTGCTATCACCGTAACCAGAACGACCTTTTGAAGTCCACATAACAGAAAACTCCTAACCAAAACCAATTTCTTGATCTCAGTGTAGGAGTTCTGTGTGTTGCTGTCAAGCTTTTATTTCACCAATTCTTTCAAAGCTTCTGTGCTGCCTTTGAAATCTACATCAGGCAAAATCGTCTGTGGTTTAAACACAACCTTGTAATGATAGACGCTGACATCTGCCGAGTCAAGCTGTTCACTGAAGAATGAAACGTTATCACTCAAGCCAAGGGTGTGCTTTTTGTAAGCATTTGGACCAAGCTTGCAAGTGACTGCCACTTTCTGACCACCGGCTTCTACTTCAAACGAACACCGCCCTTCAATAGACAGCAAGTAACTATCAGTGATTCCATTGAAGAATACGATACGTCGATTGATTTGGAAGTTATCAGCAGCTTGTGAGAGATTGCGTGAGGCTACGCTTGCATCATTCTCACAACCAGTCAATATAGAAAACAAACTCATTAGTGCAATAATCTTTTTCATTTCTTATCCTCTTTCTTCGGACTGCAAAGAATCGTAGAAGGCTTGTCAGCAGAATTTTTAAGCACAAGTTCAATGTTTTCATAGCAAAGCTCTTTGGTTGGATAGTCAACTATGATAATCCTGTCACAAAGTCCCCATGTCACCGCAGTGCAGATATAGAGTGTCCACATGATGTCTATTCCCAGTTCCTTTTAAGGTTACGCTGTTGTTTACGCTCATCTTGACGATTACGTTTGTTATCACCCCACTCATCCTTACGCTTACTATTCATCTTAACAAACGATTCCTTGTAGCTGCATTGTTCATTATTCATTTCAGTAGGCTCGTCCGTAAAATCCGTGTAATACATGTCTTCTTGCTCAGTTGTTTGGGTTGTCATTATTACTCTGCTTTGTCCTTGAACTTATACTTTTCTTTGGACCCGTCCACATAATGGAGAATGATTTCTTGTCGATAGTGGCTTTTCACGAATTCAGTATAAGGCGTTCCATACACTTCGGGAACTTCTGTACCGTCTTCTTCGTCTGCATAGTCTAGTGACCAACGTTCACCACAGCAATCACAATATTCAGAATAACCACAGAAAATGTCTTCTGCACGAGCTTGAGCGTGTTTCACATCGACTGCTTGAATTGCTACATAGTGAGTGACATCATCATTCTGGATAAAGTAGCCACCAGAGTTGTTTTGATCAAACACCCACCATTTAAAACTTACTTTAACGTCTCTCATTTCGCCTCCACATACCATTGGCTATTCTGTTTGTAGCATTTAAAAGACACATATCCACTATTAGACAGTAATTCAATTTCTGCTATGGCTTCTGCTATGGTGAGGAATGCTGTGGTCATTTTACTTAACCCATGCTGTTAAGAAGTTTAATGATAGCAACCAATTCAAACTCAGGCAACTTAAACAGTCCATTTGGTGGACCTTCAGCAAACACTTCGTCACCAATTTTTAAGAACCACTGGTTATCTCGCAAGGAAAACTTACCAATCTGATGCCCACAGGTGTTTGTAAGATAGCCGCTGCTATCAACACGGTAAAGTGTTTCTCCTGTGTCCCGGCTCACAAAGCTGATCGAGTCATCTACGGTGTCCAAAACCTGATTGATAGTGCCACCTGTCCAGCGAGCTTGATCAATTACAACTGTCATCTCAAATCTCCTTCAGCGCATCGGCTTGTCTTGTGTGTATGTATTTGTTGTCTACAACCAAATTCTAGGCTGCTTGGATAGAGCTGTCAACGGTTATTTCAATTAAAGATTTCTATCTAAGCCATGATGTCAATTAATTTAGAAATCAACGTAGCTTTCTCAGATTCCTCAAGATCACCACTTAACGTCTCGGCGAGCTTGAGAAGAAGACGTTCTGTAAACTCCACTTCAGCAATAATACTATCTGTCGCTAAGATCAACTCAACCAATTCTAGCTGATCGACACAGCTAAGACCATAAGCCAACTCACCAGCTGGCACATTAATTTCTAGGTTCATTTGTAGCTCTCCAGAAGATAATTAATTTTCTTGATTCGGTCAATGTAGCCTTGTGTGTTACCATCCCATTCAACAGTATCTGCGTAGGTTAGATCCCAGTTACTCAAGTGAATCTTAGCTGCTGTCTCGCTCTGAAGGTCAATCGCATATGTCAAGTCAAATTCAACATCTGTCCAACCAGTCAAATACTCATCACCAAGATACTTGGTTGTGTCATCTGGCTGTGTTTGGGCAATAGCTTTTTGTAATGCTAGGAGGTAGGTCATTTTGACAACTTTTCAGACCAATAATCAAAATCGTGAAAGATGAATGGTCGAGGCTCATCTTCAACATATACGTCAGTGCCTTTAACAGTTACTGTATCAATTTCCAATCGATTGTATACAGGGGACAAGTTACCAGCAAGATAAACACCATCCTCAATTGGAAATTTTCCGTACATCAATCGTTTAGTCATCTCAAACCCCTCCAATTTCATATTCAACTTTACGAATAAGCTCACCACGATAGTGACTACTCGCTACAGGAATTCCATCCTCATCCAGACACAGCCACATATTCTTCTCAGACACTTTATCATGTGTCTTGCTGAATGTAAATCCTAGGCTGATGAGGATTTGCTCTGTTTGTGCTGTGTTCATTTAATCTGCTCATAGCATTGTTCAAGAAAATCCACAATAACCTTAGCCCCAAACTTTGTAGGCTCATCTTTGAGGTTGTCCACTGCACGTCTAAGCTGATAAAGGCTTTCAGCAGTAAGAATAATACCCTTAGCTCGACGGTCATTTACAGATTTGAAGTTGACGTACATTACTTGTCCTCCTTGTACAACCAACCACTAGGAAGGCAATCGTTAGCCCATTCAAACATCTCGCCAATATCCAGCCCATAAGCAATACGCTTGTTAGTCCAGCCACAACAATCTTTGAAGGATTGAATAGTAGGATTGATCGTGTCTCGATATGACTGTTTGAATCGTTTAAAAGGTTTCATTCTGTCACCTCCCAATATACATTACCGCCGGTCCATGTACTAGAACCATCTCTTCGTGTAATTTTAAGACTTTGCTTTACAATAGCACCTTTTCCGAGCTGTGTAGCACGATTCCACGCTTTCTTCAAGAAGCGATAATAGAAAGGTCCTTTCCCTGATGATGGTGTGTAGTCTGGTGCATATACAACATAGGACTTAGTAATCTGGGCAGCTTTATTAGATTTAAAATGGCCTTTATCGTTCTTGACATACTGTGTATCAATGATCAAGCCATCGACGTATGCAGTTTCCCAACGAGCAGACTGAGTGTAGAGATAGCCTGTTTTAATATACTCTGTAACGCCTTGAACAATCACCTTACAGCGTTTATCAGAATCGTATGAAATTACTTTAACTTCACGAATGGGTGCTTCCTCATTTGGGTTATCACCCAGTTCAAGGATTGGGTAGTCTGTGTACGCCCTCATTCCGAATCACTCCAAATAACCTGTGCACTGTAACGATAGCAACCGTATTCCATCGACTTCTTGTCAGCAAACCGTCTTGCTACAGAGCCTTTATCAGCAGAATAGGTTTTCAACACTGCTCTGGTTTGATTGTCTACCACTTTGTAGCCTAAAATTTGGCGTTCAGTGTTCATGATGCTGATTCCTGTGTGTTGTTTGCTTCGTTATGAACAAGCTTAGTATAAAGCTCTCACGAATGCAAGAGCTTTGTGTAAAATTATTCAGAAATTACAGCTATTTCATCCTCACACACTGGCCAGCAACCCGCTTGTCCAGCGATTCCCTCTTGTTGAACATCGTAAGCCACTTGGTTTCCTTCATAACTTCCTGAAATAACCCCCAAAGAACCTAGTGGAAAGCTGTCAAAATAGGCCTTAACCACCTTCACTTTATCACCAACTTTAAATTTATTCATTTTAAATTCCTCAGAGGTCGTTGTATTCTTTCAAAGATTCTTCAAGACTATAGAATCTTCCAACTACATCTTCTTTGTAATATAATTTAAAGAAGACAGAGGTTAGTGACGGATTAACAAAGGCTGTAAGCTTACGTGGATAGTCTGCACAAACAATCTGTTCAAATGTCCAATCTTGCAGGTCTTTCAGTTCTACATATTGACGACGTGCCATCTCATCTCTCCTAGCTATTTGTGTGTTTGCTTTCAATGACTAAATCTTAGCTCTTGCACAAACCCATGTCAACCACTTTTCTTAAATTATTTTTCTACAGGCAAAGAAAAAGCCTCCGGGTTAGGAAGGCTTTGAGGGTAGATCAATTTCGACGTTTTATTGTCTTAAAAGCTTCATCCAAATACTTTTTGACACGAATCTTCCCGTCACTAATACGAAACACTCGGTATTGTCCATCGTCAGTCTTAGTGATTGTCCCAAGGATCACTCCACGAGAATCAAACACCCTACGAACACGAGTTCCGGCTACATCTGAATATTTCCCGTATACACCACTAGAAGTTTTCATAATGTATTCCTCTTGAGATTGTAAAGAAATAGTTTGCTATAGCCCCAGCAAGCTGCTCCAGTCTTTCCCCTTGAGAGATAGCTTATGACACCTTATAGATCGTGTCAACACCTCATTTCAAATTATTTCAATGTTGGAAGATTTTCGTTGTAAATCAAACCTTTACACACCAAATCTTCTTCAATTTTCCCACTATCCTGATAATATTTCTTGTCTTCATCGTTATCAAATGCCCAATCAGCAGGGACCCACAACACTGTATCCAAGAATTTCTCAAGTGTTTCCTTACTCTGTACCAAAGCTCCAAGACAATCGTTACGAGCCTCAGATTGAGGAAAAGATTCAATAGCTTGCTTGATTTGTAAAACGTTCAGATCAGTGTTGCTGATGGTTGCATTCATTTTGTCTAGCTCCTGTTGTACCAGTTTTTTTGTTTACTCTGATATACAGTTTATCTGAGCAATTTTACAAATCAAGGTGTTTTAAATAATTATTTTTGTGTTATTTCCGATTCTGCCATTTCAAGATCATCAGCGATGCTCATGACTTCCTGCCTCGGGTTTGGGGTTGAGGGCGGCGCGAATCGACTTCGAAAGTTTCGCCGTTGGATTGAGCGCTGCCAGTGTCTGTTCGAGCAATTTCCGAAGCTGCTGGTTATCGGCTGACAGCTCCGCAATGCGCTGCTCGGCGTCGGCAAGCTGGGCATTCTTGGCGCGGATTTTGTCGTGGATTGAATGCTCGTAATCCCAATCGACTCCGCTCAGCTCGTATGCAGGGTTTTCCAGCATAGTTTCAGCAAGCCCAACCGTCATTCGCCAAGCAGCATTCGATCCTTCTGAACTCGCACGCAAGCGTTTCTGCTCATCCCGTTCGGCCTCAGCCGTATCGGCGCGCATGCGTTGGGCGCCCCACAGTGGCGCCATGTTCTGTTCAATATCGGCGGCGACAGAATGTAGGCTGACCATCTGCTGGTTTGCCGGCTTTGTGCGAGCCATTGTGCGGTAGCTTTCTGCGTACGCCTGAACAGGATTTTTCACATCATCCATTTTTCAATACCCCATTGAATAAGTTTAAATTTCATCGTCCTACATCCATATCAATATCATCTTCACTGTCACCACAACTACTGGCAACTCCTACAAGGAGGCAGAATACCACAATTACAAAGATTATCCACCACATTTAAAACATTCCTGTAATCTGGTGCCACTTTTCTTCTACGAATTGTACACCCTGCTGATACTCTTTGGAAAATTCTGAGCCATAGATATAATCTACATCTTGTCCACCATTCCAAGTAGACAGCCAAGTCTCAAGAGAAAGCACGCTGTCCAAGCCACAAGCGTAGACCCCATCTACCAGAGCTTCTTTAAAATCTTCTGTCTCACTTGTCTCATCCAAAGCTTTCTCTAGCTGTGTCTTTAGGATTTCTAGAGGGTTCATAGAGGAACCTCAATCTTTGCCCAATGAGTGACATTAAGCTTTGTCATTTCATCAACTTCATCATAAAAATGCTCGTCATCAATACGGGCAACTAGATACAAAGGCCAACCACTCTTCACTAAGCTGATCGTAAGGTAGAGCAGAGGCCTTGATGAATGATGTCCACCGCTTTGCATCTTGAATCTGTTCAGCAGATGGACGTTTGGAAACAACAGCTTTTTCTTTACAGCGCTCATAACATTCTCCTCATAAATATTGTCTTTCTGTGTTTGTATTGTGGATCGTTGTGGAGGGATTGTCAAGGATTGATTTCAATTATTTGAAAAGGAACGTGGATAATCTCATCAACAAACTCAGATAAATAATGCGTTGAGCCATCTGCTTTAAAATGCAACCCTTTCGTATTCTCATATAGCTTTACAGAGTTGATATGTCCTGTGTATTGGTTTAGGACATCAACATATTTGTCAAGGCCTGATTGCTGATTGGGGTGTTGCTTCCTGTCATAAGGCTCTTTGACAATAGCAAACCATCCGTTGGATTTGAGGGTTTGTGTTTTGATTTCAGTCATTTACTTTCACCACATCTTCATCATAAATAATATCTACAGAGTAAGCCTGCAACCAATCATCATAAGCTTCCTGCACAGTGTTGCCGTGACCAGAACACACAATTCGTTCGCAGTTTGAATATGGATTCTTTTCATCGCTGGTACAAATCCAACTCAGATTCCACTTCTTGTTGCAGGTGATAACAGGCTTAGGGAAGTGTCCAATTCGCAAAGGATCTTGCCACATTTTGTCAATGAGCTTTTGGATTTCAGCCCATTTTTCAGGGCTGCCCTTTAGTTTGATTTCAGTCAAGAGCTTTCTCCTCATTAGAAATAAACCACTTACACCCATCGTTCGGATTCTTGCAAGCTACCACCATGCACAAGAATGCCTGATACTTTGGCAAAGGTGGACGTGTGTATCTCTCACAGGATTCTTTGGCGTTACAGCCTGTGCCTTCACATTTGATCGATGCGCTCATTTATATTCTCCTCTAAATTACTAATAACGTCATGTAGAACTTTTAAAGCACTCTTAACACCTTCTTTATCATAGGTGACATACAGCCGACCAGACTTTATTGGATGGTTCAGGAAAATGTGAACATCCTTCAAAGCGTTTTCTACAGATTTCTTAACTTCACTCATAAGATTCTCCCTCTACATAGCTAACCTTCTCCATCACCACTTGTTCAACTTTACGTGTCAACGGGACTAATTCAATCTCACCCTCAAGCCAACCGTGGGCAAAACTGGTTTCGACAAACACCATCATATATTTTTCACCTTCTAGAGATTTAATATAGAAAGTTTCGTAAATGTTTTGTTTATGCGGCTCTTGTGTCCGGTCGTGCTGTGCATCTGGATCATAACCATTCTCTTCGCACCAATCACAGAATGCAGAGTAGCCATCGAAACTAAATATGTTGCTCATTTTATTTCTCCTCACATTCAGCCAAGAATTCATCAAACTCTTTCACTTCGTTCAAATAATCCTTCCAAGCCTCTTGCACTGTATCGCCATGACCAAAGATACGTGGATCAGATTCTTTCTGATTAGGATCAAGCTTGTGTCTGTCTTCCATGCTGGTTACACACCACTGCATAATGGGTCCGGGCCACTCATCGAAGGGTGAGAATACTCCGGCTCGTTTTATGTGAGGCTTCATTTCTTAACCGTATAAACATTTTTTGTAGTTACAATGGTCTTCTGCTCATATCCTTCTGTCACACAGATATCAGTCCAACCCCATTGATCAGAAACTACTACACTGACGCAAGCGAAGCTGCCGTCAATAGAATTTTCAAGATAAAAACTTTGAAGCATATCTATCTTGTGAACATCCGTGCAGACATCCAGCAATTTTTCTGGATCGTAGCCATTACCTGAGCACCATTCCTCAAACTCACAGTACCCATCAAAATGAAATTCAGTCATTGTTTCTTATCCTCCAATAGTTTAATTATAATGCATTGAATCGTAGCCTTCAGTTGCCCATAAGGCATAGGCATGTCTAATAATTGCATGATTTCAGAAGCTGTGTCAAGAGCTTTTTGGTCTGTATTCAATTAGTCGACTCCTTTTACCATTTCAAAGTGAGCAGAGTTAAACCATTGGTTATCAACCTCCTCTAGTAAAACTGAGGTATGGAAACTGCCTACATTTGTCTTCTTAACGGTATAAATTTCACCTACAATCAAATAATCATTGGCTTGGTGTAAATCACTGTCGTACCCATTCTTCCCAGTGTATCTTACTTTTGTACCTTTACTCGAATAAATATTCACACAAATCTCCTTCATACCCCATTAATATCTTAGGTCAGGCTCCCAAGTATTCGCTCTCTTCCAAAGATGCATCACCTAACTCCTCAATATAGTTTTTAACAGCATCAATTGTGTCTTTTAATTCCCACCAAATGGCTGTCAACATTTCATCATCATTTTCTATGTCTGTAATCTCATTTAAAGCAGTTTCAAGAAGATCTGCACATTCTACAAGAGCTGTATATTTTGTACATTTGTTCATTTCTGTTTACCCCTGTATTGAGTCTTCAAGTGTTCAAGTTGATCTATAGCAAACTCGCCACGATATTCATAACCAATATATTCAGCAAAGTTACCAACCCCGTACGAACGGATGGCGTTTTCAAATACGTCCATCATTGTGCCCGCCTCTACAAAGGGTAACGCGTTTGGACTGAACTCATCATTATTCATTAGTTTCTCCCTAAATTTCTATCATTTGTTGTACACATTATGCAAATAATCATAAGTGGGTAAATCAGTAGACACCACAATATAAACATTAGGGCTTCTCCGGCTTATCTAAAATGATAACTCTACAAGGTGCCCAGCTTAGGTTTAAAGATTCATTTCTCTCCAAATCCCAGCCTGTCCACCATTTTGTCTTACTTGTTTTGTGTGTCCAGATTCTACAGACCTTGGCATCCCACCAAGGCTTACCTTCTGAATATTCATTCTGAAAACATATCCAAGCATAGCCACTAAATGTTGGGTCAATATCTTCTAAGGTTTGCCAAGTCATAAAACCTCCTTCCAACCTGTCACACTCTCCATGTTACCAAACTCTGTGTTCCACTCACCTTCTAGCTCATTGTCAACACCATTTTGATAATACCACCAACGATGTGTGTAGTCTTCATAGCAGCCAATATCATACAAAGTGTCACCCTTGTAATCAACTCCACACTTCAGGAATATTTTTGTTCCGTTGTTTGGTAACAGACTTGCTGGTCGCCATGGACGATTGTCTTTCTCCAATCTCTCAAGAAGCTTTTCATATTCTGCACGATATTCCCAAGTCATTTATTCATCTCCCACAATCGGTCCATACTTACCCATCCCGATATATTCTGAATCATCTTCACTAACCCAGAATTCATAGTAGCTTCCCTTAAACCCATGATTCAATCTCACTTTAGACAAATCAGCATTAGGATTTTGAAGCAACCAATGAGCAATAAAACACTCTTGGTTTGAGTTTACCGCCTCCTTGATACGCTTAGTCAGCTCATCTCGAATGTCTGAAGCTGTTCGGTCTAGTGAGTCGTTGTAGTCGTTCATTCCTCTTCTTCCCATTTCCTATCTTCATAATCACTAAATTCACACAACAGATTCCAGTATGCATCAAAACTTACATATTGTCCAAATTCTGTTGTAATTTTCTGTACAGATGCTTGACCGAAGTCGTGGTATTCTACTTTGAAATCATAGCGTCTTGGGGTCATGTGTTCAAGGCTGGACATTTAAATCTCTCCATCCACAAACTGTGAAAGAAATCCTATCAGTTCAATAACATCTTCACGAAATAACACAGAAGGATTTGATGAGTTCACGTATAAAAGAATTTCATCTGAATCTTCATACAGAAACTTGATATCATCCCCAGAACCATCAAGCTCAATCATGTGTATGTCTGCGTTCATCTGCCAATTAGCCATTTAATCCTCCAGACTATCTGTTAGAAAGAGGATTTTCTCATCTTCTTCTGTGAATGTAAAGCAGTAATCGCCTTCATCTGTGCAATCTACAGTCCAGATGTCATTAATTTTAGTTGGCTCCATCCACACTCTGAAGCTGTAGGGTTCACCGTCTGAGTCCATAGCATAGAACCGCTGACGGTTTTTCAAATCTTTAATTTTTAGCATTATTCACCCCACCCGTTGTAGTCTGTCCAATCCTCCACTAGCACTACATAGTCTTCATAGGGCCAGAATTCTTTTATCAAGGCGTACTTATTAGTTTCATAATTCTTAATAAAGTAGTGCAAATGCCCTTCAATTTCTTGCATGTTCCAATCATTAATATTTGAGTAGCCTGTCTCTGTCATCCAAGCTTGGAACTCTTTCTTATTCATTCTTGTTCACCCTATTATATTCTTGCCTAGCCCATTCCATAATTGTGTTGTATCCACCTCTAACGTTGGCTGGGATTTCCATTTCTGTATAGTCAGGTAAAGGCCAGCGGGTTACAATACTGTTGCCAGCTTTAGCTAGTGCTTCATACTTGCGGATTTCAAAGTTCCAACCACCGTTCTCCACAACACCAGACTTGAGATTACCCTCACTATCTCGTTTCACAGAGCTGAGGAGCAAAGAAGGTTCTCCATCTAGAAACAGACAAATCATTTCAATTCCTCAATTACAAAATCCTTTTGGCTGTCATACAAACCCTTTCCATCAGTAAAGTAGTCACGATATGTTGTGTGCATATGTAAAGCAAAAGCGTTTTTAGCTGCCCCAATTGTAGCCCATCCACACTTTGAACCAAACTTGATAAGCTTGCCTGTAGAAACTTGTCGAATCACATACACAGATGTTACTTCAAACGCACGACTCATTTCCAAACTCCTTCTGTTTCTTTATGAAATTTCTCAGCCCAACCATTGAAATCTGTCCAATCCTGAACAACCACTTTGTACCAATCTTGCCAAGCTGTTCCTTTTATCTCAGGTCTGTATTCAATTAAAGCAAACTTATTTGTCTTAGGATTGATTATAAAATAATAGTGACTAGAGCCAATCACCTGATAATTCCAATCCGTTGCGGTTAGATACCCCCACAAATTGCACCATTTTGAAAACTGTTCCTTATTCATTTAACATCTCCAGAGGAACCAATTTGTAAACCTTGCAGCAAAGAAACTCGGCTGTGTACTTTGCGGCTTCAAGATTCATAATCTCGTTTCCAGCACTATTAGGTGCCTCGTTCCAATAGATCCGGTCTGGATATTTCTTGTCATCAATTACTACATACATATCAGTCATGTCATTCTCCCTCTAAAACTTTTTCTGCATAGATCAGAAACTGCCTAGATAGTTCCTTGTGAGATTCCCAAAGCTCAGCTTGATCTTCTGGAAACAATTCCTCAATGAGAATTTGGGCAGTTGTTTCTGACATCCGCACCACAAGAAATTCTGTGCAGTGCTTTACAAATTCTTGGTAGATCATTCTACACCCTCCTCATAGTAAGCTTTAACCGAGTATGTAATTTGCATCAACATACCGAGACCAGAGTCAAACAAATGTGCTTGCTTTCGAGCATCATACATAGCCTTCCTGTATGCTTGCAACTCTTCAACAGCTTCACAGATTTCTGAGTCGTAATGACGTAAAGAGTATTCATCTGCGTTTAGGATGTCGTTTAGTGCTTTGTCGGTGATCATTTATTACTCCTTAAGCTAAGATTTTACTTTCTTGCAACACATTACCATCCTTCCAAGACATTTTCAAGGGAATTAGTGAAGTAATTCCGAATTCTTCTCGAAAAGAGTCACCCATTGCATTCTCCAGAAAGCCCACATCAGACATTTTAACCACAAAACTGTCATGAATTGGTAGAATAGGCTTCATTGCATCCACAAATTTCTCAATTACTCGCTGAGCAAGGTATGAGTCAGCATTCTGGAGAGCCAAACCGAATGAATCGTTGCGGCAATAACATGGAATGAAGTCAGGAGTCATGCTGTAAATGTGTTCACGAACCTTTTTACCTGTGTTCAGACTCTTATCAATCACCCAACCCTGTGTCTTGAACTTTGTAATCTCTTTATTTATGGCACGATCAGCGCTGTCGGTTGTTTTTGAATTAAACAGAATGTTAATTGACAGCTTAATCAGTTCACGATGGTCATCATTCTGCAAACGTTCTGGTAGAATATCCATATACACATCAAGTGGAAGATTCTCCATACTGATCTGTTCCATCAGGCTTGTAATTCTGTAGTGTAGATTAGAAAAGTCGATTTCCACAACCTGCTCACCATTGATTGTGATATCAAGACGAGCTTTAGTTTTCTTATGTTTGATCTTCAGAGCGTCTGAATGGAAGTAACGACCACCATGTTCAAAGTCTTTATTGAAGATACGAGAATATATGTTGGTCATTACATTACCTTCACCATCTCGTATATTATGCAACTCATTAATCTTATTAAGCTTCTCTACAATCTTACGTGCATTCTTGATGTTCTTATTATCTTGATAGTCAATAGCTTTACCGTATTCATTACGAAGGATGATAGTTTGAAGGCTAGCATTGTAAGCCGCAATAGCACTCTGTACTTCTTCATCCTTAGAGCAGAATTCAGCAATGAATAGTTCTGATGGTGTAATATAAGACATGATCCTCTTTTCCTTATCTACGTGACCTTTACCCACGAAGTTCTCAATGTAACCCAAGGCTTCTAAGGTGTCAATGCATTTCAACAGTCTTTGTGTTTGGATACCACGTCTGTTGTACTTTGTCTTGTTGGTACTATGATTACCCTTATGTCTTGAGTACAGAAGCTTCTCTTGTCTCTTAACACAAGCAATAAGGTTCATAATCACTACACCACTAAGTTCCTTATCCTCTATCTTAGTGATAGGTCTAAGCTTATTAACAACAGATGTAGATAGATTAATGTTATATGTTAATAACCTACTCTTAAGGCTATACTCTTCTACTTCTTCTATCACTATTCCACTCCTAGTCCCTCTTCTGTTCATATGGGGCAAGATTTAACAAGAAAGTCAAGGAATACGCGGCCTGTAGCCCGATCCCATGACCAATTCTTTTGCACTTAGCATCATAGAACCATAATCTCACACTTACCCTTCCAAACACAAGGTTGATTTCACTGTTTATTGAGTGGTTTCAGGAGATTTCACTACCTCATCTTCCAGTGCTTCCAGCACAAACTGTTCAACCTGTTTCCAAGCCTCATAGAAGTAGACGTCTTCTTGATCAACCACTTCTTTCATGTAAGCTAACATGTGTTTCTGTAATTCGTTCATTTCTTACTCCAAATATAACGTTGTGTCAACCACAAACAGATAACACCAGAAATAAATCCTGCATAAAAGTCAATGTTCATTCTGCCTCTCCCTCTTTTAGCTTAATCTTCTGTCCCGTAGATGTGTCGATTATTTTGAATTTCTTTTTCATGCGATCCACTCCAGAAATATTTTCACAAAGTCTAGCACAACAAATTCGTCCCGATTTTTAGTGTAGACGTGTTCAATCAAATATACCCTTCCACTAGATTCTCCCGGCAAGCATACAATATCACCATTCAGTGGAATAACATCGCTCTGTGTGAAACAATAGAAATTTTCACTGACCATATCAGTATACATAATTTTATACATCTCTCTTCTCCCTAAATTTAATTGCACATTCTGCATGTTGCACACGAAATTTCCCGTTGTGTCTCTCGAAATGTCCAGCCCCTTTTTCACAGAAAAGACCACAACGATAGCATATTCCGGGGTATTTGTTTCTCATTTTAACACAGTCTCAATAGTTACAATCTGCTTGACCTGATATCGTGTAATCCTCCAATCAGGATGCTCTTTCTCATTAGCATTTTCCCATGCTAGAACCGTTTCCCAGTCATTACACAACTTGAGTACACGCCCACCCGGATTGGAAATTTGATAAGTGATTTTTGTTTCAGTTTTCATGTCCATCTCCTCATTGATTTATTGACTATGTGCCCAAATCATAACCCACCCTCCAAAACAATGCAAACTATTTTCTAGAAATTTTGTTAGCACGAGGGGAGAAATTTTGCAGAGATTTTCTGAAGAGGGGGGTGATTATTTTTCAAATAATGTCTTGACGTGTTGGGATGAAGGGTGTATCGTTCACTTCATCGGAGACACAACGTCTCTATTTTCAACGTAAATGAGGATCTAGAGATGGCTGATTTATTGAGAATGGATTTTATCAACAACCTTCCACAGCCTTTGTGGGTGAGGTTGTGGGGACGAACATCTTTCGATTGGCCTTTGTATGAGATTTGTGTTGAGACAGGATTGATGAGAATTGATGTTTGTGGTAAGTTGGATAATCTACATATCAGCGATGTTGCACAATTTAAAGATGATCACGGAAACATCTACGATAGAGATGTTTTCTACTCGGATTATGAAGAAGCTTGACAACCCCACATATCTGACATATTCTCTGACACAGATGTATAGAGAGATGTGTGTATAAATACACCACATAAATGTGCTGCGTAGATGGATAATTGATAGGAGATTGAGATGAATTTGCACAACAAGATTATGAACATTCCCATTGCGAATGATTTTGATTATGCTGACTTTCCTAATAAAGTCTATGCATACAAATCTGGTCACAGAGACGCACGACATGCCGCTGCTGAATTGTCTCTGAAATCTGAAGCTCGGATTGAGGAGCTTGAAGATGCTCTGCGTAAAGCTCAAGAAGATATTCGTTGGATGCTGAATTCTCAGCAATTTTTGAATGGATTTGTTTTTGATTACATTGATAAAGTATTGGAGAATAAGTGATGAAAGACGGAACCAAAGTAAAAGTTGTTAGCTACCTCACAGGTCATGATTTTCGTATTGGTCAAATTGTAACAAGAGAATCTTCGGAGTGGGATTATGAATATAAAGATTCTCTTGGCTTTGCTGGAGATGATGGACAAGTGTGGTACATGCAGCCGGATGAGTATGAGATTGTTGACGCTGAACCAAAATTAGGTCGCATTGAAGAGCTAGAAGCTGAAGTTGACAAACTCAAACGGGACATAAAAGATATCGAACGTGAATATCTGAATGCTGACATCTGCTGGAACGCTGTGCTAGATTATGTCTTGAACAAAGGCTACATGGAATCTCCAATGGAATTCCTACGCTGCTGGAATCAAGGAAACTTTGAAGCATTGCGTGAAGAATGGCCGGATGCACCAGAAGAGATTTATTTGGCTGATCCATTGTATAAGGGGAAGAAATAATGGCTAATCTAGGAGGCTGGAAACCAAAGCTTGAATGGAAGAAAGAGGGTAAAAACTTTCTTGTGTCCGTGACTAAACACATTGGATATGATGGTGAGAACAAATGGTGTGTCTATTTGTATGTCTACCCAAAACATCCAGCTTTTGCACGATTCAATCGAGATGGCTCGATGTGGGATCAACCTCACTTTGACTGTCACAGTTATGTAAGTTATTTCAATGCTCATATTGCTTTTAAGACAGGTGAAGTGTGCAGCTATCAGCTTGGTTGGGATTACAACCACGATGGTGACCATTATTATTCAACGATTGATAGCGCAGAGGATGCTGGTAGTATCTTTTGGGATGCAGAGAATCTATTTAAGCAAGCGCAAGAATGGGCTGAAGAAGTAGAAAATGCTGACTAATTTACAATTTGAGCAATATTCCCTTGACATTCTCTACGATCTAGTTGAAGGTGATTTCTACGCCTCTGACAGACTAGATTGGGAATGTATTGGAGGTCAGTGGACAGATTCTGACGATTTAGTTCTTGACATGAGCAGTGAAGAAGTGGAGAATGAGAGTGGGCTTTTTGAGAAATACATAAATGAATTGATAAAGAAGGAGTTGTTGAAATGACACAATACAAATCAGAAATTAAAAAGCTGCAAAATCTTGTATCAGATTCTGTTTGGGAAATCCTCAAAGAATGTAATGCGATTATTGCTGGTGGTGCCATCACTTCTGTATTTTGTAATCGGGAAGTGAATGATGTGGATGTTTATCTTCGTAATGAAGATGACTTTGCACTCTTCATTGATTTGGTATTTGAAGGCGACTTCTGTTTGATCGCCAACAACCTCACCAATCGTTCTGTACTCTTTAGAGACAAAGAGACAGGACAACATGTACAATTGATTGTTTATAAATTCTTTCAAGATATTCCAAGTCTCTTCAAAGATTACGACTTCACCTGTAATATGGGTGCGCTTGAGTTTGTTGAAAACGATCAAGGCGAAAAGCAACCTAACCTTGTACTGCACGAAAAGTTTATGAAGCATAACAGCCAACGTTATCTTGAATTCAACGAAGGAACAGCTTATCCTTTGATTAGTGCTTTGCGTGTTCAGAAGTATGTTGATAAAGGTTACATGTGCCCTAAAGCTCAGTTCCTGCGTATTCTTCTGGCAGTAAACAAGAAGAATATTGATTCTTGGGAAAAGCTTAAAGATGAAATTGGTGGTATGTATGGTCTGAACATGGATGAAATCTTTAATGAAAAGGAAGAGTTTAGTCTAGAATCTGCACTTGACACCTTGAACGAGATTGAGTCTGATAATGCCTTTGTGACATTTGACAAGACGATTACTAAAGATATGATCCTTGATCAAATTGCCCTCAAGGGCTGTGACACATCTTCCCGTATCTCTTGTGAAGGTAAGAACTTCAAGTGGGTTCATGAAAATGAGGATGGAACTCTTGAAAGTATTTACCGGGGAGAGTTTAAATATGTAGTGGGAGAAACTGTCAACGGTGGGAAGAATGGTATTTATTTCTCGTCTGGTTGGGATATTCTGACTTCTTGTTATGCGGGAGAAGGTGGTATTATTGAACTAGAAGGTGGGCATGCAACTAAACTTCATGGGTATTCTTGGGAAGACACCACACTGAAGGGTGATGTGAAAGTTGTTGATAAATATAGTCGAATTGAATTTATCAGGAAGTACACTAAATGAACAACCATTCCATGGAAATCTACAAAGGCATTATTCAATCCTACGCCGATCTTTCTTTGCTGGCTTTGTACACGTTGCAAGAGCTACTAGAGGGAGAGATTAAGATGAGGCAAGAGAGTTTTGTTAAAGTTGCAGATAAATCTGCTGATGAGGAAATTGTTGGGAAAGGAATTGAGAAGAAATCACATTTGAGTTTGGTGAAGGGATGAGGTATGGAAGACTGCATTGTGAAATATTATCTCAAACATGAGCTTCTTGGTGAGAAAGAAGTATCTAAAGAGGAGTTCATCAAAGCTGAGCGTGCAGTGGGGTTTCGCCCTAAATCTGGTAATCCCGATGATTGTGCAACAGGCGGATTTAGCGGAAATGGCTTGAATGGAAAGGTGAGGTATATTGATAATGAATGACGAATTACCAAGTTTTGATATGCAATTCAACAAAGATGGCACTTACGGTGTATATCGAATTCTTTACGCATCCGAACTAGATTTTCACTGGGTTGCAACATTTAAGTGGAAAGAAGATGCCGAGGAATACATGGAGAATAATAAATGAGCACTCTTAAGAATGGACTAAAAGAAACCAAGGTTATTTATGAACTTGTTCCAGATCAGATTAAAGTGCTGATTGCAAATGATTTGGATGTACCTGTTGAGAAAGTCAGTGTACACTACGTTATTCAAGAAGTTGGTGGTGATCCTTTGGACCGTTACCGTGGAACTGATACTGTGACTAAAATTATGGTGACTGTGAAATGAGTACAATCAATATCTGTAAAAACTTTCGTATGTACAGCCCTGAAGAGTTGCGTTCTAAAGCGTACTCTGGTATTATTGAGGCGAACGGCTATGACTTAACTGATTTTCTTGAGTATATCTTCACGGGATATGAAGAACAATTTGAACGTAATTTGAAAGAAAAGCTTAGTCAGGCGAGAGAAGATTGGGAAAGCAATTGGGATGATGATTTTAAGTAGGAGTTGGGGATGAGTAATATTCGGACAGTAATTGAACATTATGCTGGTGAGTCACAAGGTGATAAAGTATGCTGTCCTATTCATGGGGAATCTACACCGAGCCTCCACATTTATGATGAAGGACAAAGTTGGCATTGCTTCGGAAGTTGTGGAGAAGGCGGGGATGCTATTGAATTCATCCGTAAAATAGACGAATGTTCTTTTAAAGAAGCTGTTTCTAAGATGGCTGAGATTCTAGATATTCAGGAGGGAGAGGTTAGGAAAATGCTAGAAGAGAAGAAAGAAAAGACAACAGATAAACCGGTTGTTGGTAACGCTGCACCTATGGATATGAATGAAGTAAAAGAACTTATTCAATCTACTGGATATGCGAGCAATGGATATCGTGGTATTCGTGATGAAATTAATAAGTTCTTTGGTCATTTGTCCAAATTGGATGAATACGGAAATGTTATTGCTCGATACTACCCAGAAACTAATAATGATGGTAAGTTGACAGGTTATAAATGTCGCAACCATCCTAAAGACTTTAGCTTTGGTAAAGTTGGATCAACTGGCAATAAAAGTCAGTTGAGTGGTCAGGTTAAATTCAAATCACCTTCCAAATATGTTCTCTATGTTGGTGGTGAAGAGGATAAAGCAGCAGCCTATCAAATGCTTAAGGATAACCGTAAGGATCAGGAATTTGATTCTATTCCTGTCGTAAGTCCAACATCTGGTGAAGGCAGTGCTGCAAAACAGGCTGCTATGCAATATGACTGGTTTGACCAATACGATATTATTGTTATTGGGATGGATCAAGATGAGGCTGGTATTAAGGCAGCTAAAGAAATTGCAAACGTATTACCTAAAGAAAAGATTCGAATCGCTACATGGTCGGGCAAAGATCCAAATGATATGTTGATGGATGGTAAAGAAAAACAATTTGTGCGTGATTTCTACAATGCTAAAGAATTCATCAGTAGCGGTATTTCGTCTTCTGGTGATGCTGAAGCTGGTTTGGCTGAGTTCTTGACAGCACCAAAGATTGGTCTACCTCCTCAACTGAGTAAACTTGAAGCTGCAATGCGTGGTGGTATTAAATCTACTGGCTCTGTTGTGAATATCATCGGTGACACGAGTATTGGTAAGAGCTTTCTTTCTGACACTTTGATCTATCACTGGTTGTTTAATAGTCCTCGTGTTCCAACTATTGTGAGTCTTGAACGTACCAAAGAAGAGTTGACAATTGATTTGCTGTCTATGCATCTTAAGAAAAACCTGATGTGGTTCACAGATGGTCATGATGCTGTTGATTATTTGAACCAGCCTGAAGTACAGATATTGAAAAATAATCTTCTCTACAATGAAGCTGGTGAACCTCGCTTCTTTATCATTGATGAGCGAGAAGGGGAGATTGAACTTCTCAAGCGTCAGATGGAGAAAAGTGGTAAAGTAAATGATTCAAGGTTGATGGTGATTGATCCACTCACTGACTTCTTGCGCTCTCTTGGTACAGAGGTTCAAGAAAACTTTATGATGTGGCAGAAGCTGCAAAAGAAGAATGGTTTTGTTTTCATTAATATTCTTCACACCCGTAAGCCACCAACTGATAAAGATGGTAATGTACGTAAAGTAACCGAATATGATGCGTTAGGATCCGGGACATTTATTCAGTCAGCAGACGTGAACATTGTGATCAATCGTGATAAGATGGCTTCAGATCCAATTGAGAAGAATACCACCTACGTTGACATGCCTAAGTGTCGTGGAGGTATCACTGGTGAAATTTGTGCGTTATACTATGACGCTGAAACTCGTCAGCAGTATGATCGTGATGAATATTTTGACCGTAAAGTAGAAGATCCACCGCAACACCACATAGATGAAATTGATTTTTAGGAGATAATTTGTGGCAGATTTGAAATTTATTGAAGGACAATGGATTTTTGACATTGAAACGTATCCAAACTGCTACACTTTTTGTGCTGTATATTCAAATGGTAAGGGGATTCGTACCTTTGAGATTAGTGATCGTAAAAACGAAGTAGAAGAGATGCTTGATTTTCTTCGCAAAGTAGCTACGTCCAAACACAAGTTGGTAGGTTTTAACAATGTCGGCTTTGACTATCCCGTCATTCATTACATTTTGGAGAAGTCAAAGAAAGCAAAAGTAGCCGGTAAACCTTTGGTGATTAATGCTAAAGAGATTTATGATGTAGCTATGAAACTTATTCGTAGTCAGAATGATGAGAAGTTTGGTAATGCAATTCGGGATAAAGAAGTAAAGATCCCTCAAGTTGATCTGTTTAAGATTCATCACTTCGATAACAAGGCTCGTGCCACGTCTTTGAAGATGCTTGAATTCAATATGCAGTCAGACAACATTGAGGATCTTCCTTATCCTGTTGGTACGATGTTAAAGGATCATGAGATTGATGAACTAATTAAGTACAACAAACACGATGTCCTTCAAACATTGAAGTTCTATAAAGAATCTATTGAGGCTATTCGTTTTCGTGAGAAACTAACTGAGAAGTACGGATTTGATTGTACAAACTATAATGACACGAAGATTGGTAAACAGTATTTTATCAATCGTCTTGAAAAAGCTATGCCGGGATCTTGTTATACAAAGAATCCTCATGGTGGACGTACAATTAATCAAACGAAACGTCCTATCATTTATTTGAAAGATGCAATTCTTCCTTACATCAAGTACGAACGTGAGGAATTTAAAGCTCTTTTGAAGTGGTTTAAGACGCGGAGCATTATAGAAACAAAAGGTGTGTTCATTGATGTACTTGAAAAAGATTTGGGAGAGCTTGCTAAATACTCTCAACTGACAACCAAGAAACGAAAGCTGAAGACCAAACCAACCGATGAGGAATTAGTAGCACTCAAGGAAGAAAACCCATTGTCTTGGGTTGAAGAAATTGAGTTGAAAGGTAAAGAAACTAAAGCTAATGGCGGTGGTCAGAAGAAAGCCTATTGGTTGAACTGGAAAGTTGCTGAAACATTGAACGTAGTTGTTGATGGGTTTCGCCTTGACTTCGGTACAGGCGGTATCCATGGTAGCGTAGAATCAACAATTGTTCGCTCTGATGAGGATGAAGTAATCGACGACCGAGATGTCGCCAGCTACTATCCAAATTTAGCGATCTCTAATAACGTCTATCCAAAACATCTTGGACAGAACTTTTGCCGTATCTATAAAGATGTTTATGTAGAGCGTAAATCACACCCTAAAGGTAGCCCAGAAAACGCTGTAATGAAGCTTGCTTTGAACGGGGTGTATGGTGATTCAAATAGTGAGTTTAGTCCGTTTTATGACCCACTTTATACCATGACAATCACCATTTCGGGCCAGCTTTCACTGTGTATGTTAGTAGAGGATTTGCTGAAGGTTGAAGGTTTGAAAATGGTACAGGCTAACACCGATGGCATCACTTTCAAACACAAACGTTCTGATGATCCTTTGGTTGATAAAATTGTCAGTGATTGGGAAGTGACAACAAAGCTGGAGATGGAGCGTAACGATTATTCTATGATGGCAATTCGTGACGTTAACAATTACATCGCTATCTATGAAAAAGGTGGAAGTGTAAAACGTAAAGGAGCATACGAATATGCTGATTTGGATTGGAATAAAAACTTCTCATCGTTGGTGATTCCTAAAGCTGCTGAGCATGAGATTCTTGGACGTGGAACTGTTGAGGAATTTATTGAGAACCATAAAGACAAATGGGACTTTATGTTGCGTACGAAAGTACCTCGTAGCTCTCGCTTGATCATGGTGATGCCTGACGGGACGGAAGTACCGCAGCAGAATATCTGCCGGTATTACCCTGCAAAAGAAGGTGGTAAGCTTGTAAAGATTATGCCAGCACTAGAAGGTAAGGAAGCTGATGGTGATCGTCGTTTGAGTATTGATAAAGAGTGGAATGTCAATACTTGTAATGATATTAAAGATTTTAAATGGGGCGTGGACTATGAATATTATATTTCTGAAGCACGTAAATTGGTTGATCCGTTAATGGGTAAAGGTGAAGTAATTGAAAGAAGTGTGGAAACCGATTATTCTTGATGATATTCAAGAGCGATATGCAATTAGTAATTTTGGAAAAGTGATTGACTTGAAGAACCAAAAGTATATGAATTGGCACGACAATGGTGCTGGTTATATGACAGTTGGTCTTCAGGGACCAAAATCAAAAGTACGAGTTCGTTATGTTCATCGTTTGATTGCTATTGCATTCCTTGATAATCCTGATAAACTACCTCAAGTTGGACACAAGGATCATACACGAGCTAACAATTTCGTTGATAATTTGTACTGGACAACACAGAAACAAAACACGGCAGATGGTATTGAGGCTGGGCGGATTAATGCAAATCGCCCCAAGGCTAACAGAAAAGTTACAAAAGAAATTATTTGTAAGATTGCATTGTTAGAAAGTTTAGGGTATGGTGTGAACGAGATTGCAATGAAAATGGACTTTCCGCGTACAACGATTTCTAGTGTGTTCAACGGGCGGAGTAACAGCGAGTTGTTTGAGTTCGTGCGAAAAGAAATTAGAGATTCGACTTGCATACCCCAACCAAACTTGCTATAATCCTAAAGCCGCTGTAGAAAATGTTGTTAAATTAACCAGGAGAGAAAGATGAAAGCAAGTGAAAAGGTTGATCTTGTAGATAAGTTTGATTATTATGAACGACTACTGGAATTCCTTGATGACATGATTCCTTGTTTAGACGAACTGATTCAACAATTTGATGAGGATGAAGGATGAGTTGTGAAGATGACTGTGGATATTGTGGTCAGTGTGCAAAAGATTTAGAGTGGGAAAGATATAACGAAGAGTTGTCCAGACGTTGGGGGCACGACCAAGATAACAAACCTGTCTATTCAAATTCTGTAGATGATTATGCAGAATGGACAGAAGAGCTTTATAAAACTTTGTAAATAAACTGGAGAATAAACATGTACAAATTTAATTACACCGTAGTATCGTCTGATTACACTTTCGCAACTGATCTTCCTACTCGCGAATTGGCCCGTAATGAGCTTCGTGAAGTGAAAGCGCTGGGCTATAAAGATGCGAAGATTATCCGTGAAGAATTCCTGCTGATCAACTCTAAACAGGTGCGATAATATGGCGCTGGATATTGATGACGCAAAAAGAATGGTCTCTGAAATAGTTCAACACATTGACTACGATATTTGGAAAGAGTTTGAAGATCCGGATGTAGAAGATCTGGACTATTATGACCTAGTTATGATTGTAGAAAAATACATTAAAGTGAATCCATAAGGAGAAACACATGCGTGGTAGTAAAGCTAAAGCACTTCGTAAAATTGCTAAAGAAAATGCAACTGTAAAAGAAACTTCGTACATTCATCCACATCGTACTCCTACGCTGTATCTGGAGCCTAATTGTGAACGTGCTTTGTATCAGGCTTTGAAACAGGAGAGTAAATAATGAAAGCTCTAGCAATTATCTGCTGTATCATTGGTGGTGTTTTAGCAGTTGCAGGCATGGCTGTTTGGTGGGCATATGCATTGTCTGTACTTTGGACTTGGTTTATTGTACCACTCGGTGTAAAATCCCTCACTGTTGCACATGCCTATGGCGTATCTGTTGTAATGGGAATGTTCCTCGGTACTCGTGGAATCAAAGAAAATAAAAACCAAGACGATTGGATTAGTGCAGTAATTACTTGGATTATTTATCCAGCATGTGCACTGTTCTTTGGTTGGATTGCTCTTGGGTTTATGTAAAGAATTTGTCGGAAGGCAGATATACCCTCACAATAATGTGAACAAAACTATACACAACTTAATAGAGAAAATTAAATATGACTAACAAAACCGAAGTGATCGTTCGTGACCTGCCTAAATCGGGTACTCTGGAAACAGCAAATGTTTACATCAAAAACGCTGTAGTTTACTACGCAGCCGTACACGACCCGAAACTTAAATACCAGTCGCAGGAGAAAGAGTTTAGTGCAACTGTCTTTGTGGATGAGGAAGCTAAGGATCGGCTGCTTGATGAAGTGATGGTTAACAAATCCTTCTCCCAAGTGGGCATCACCAAAACTTCTAAGCCACCTCGAAAAATTAAATTCGCATTGTCTTCGCAAGTTGAAGAAGGTAAAGCTAATTATGATCTGGTAGATGGTTTGTGGGGCTTCAACATTGCCAAGCCTGAGTTTAGCAAGAAGGGTCTGCCAATGTCTGTTAACGTGATTGATGCAGAAGGTAATGCATTCACTGAGAACGTCGGTAATGGTAGTGTTGTTAACCTGAAGTTGTTTGGCTATAAGAATCAGGACGGTCAACTTACTGTTACTCTGGACACTATTCAAGTGATTGAGCACGTAGCTTATGAGGGTAAAGGTTCGTCTGATTCGGTTGATGATGATGTATTGGGTGTAAGTTATAAGGTGAAAAAGACTGAGGCTAAGCCTGCTGAAGAGGAAGCTACTGTAGCGCCTAAGAAAGCAAACCCAGTTCCACAGAAAAATGATGTAGATACTTCTTTCGAGGAAGATTTGCCTTTCAATCGTATCAGTGATCGTCTGTTGATGATTATTTAAGGAAATTAAGAGCAAGGATGCTCATCCATTTAAAACAAATTAATTTACTAGGAGAGACAAATATGAACGAACAAGAATTTTTCACTAACATGGTACGCCTGCTGACTGAAGCTGAAAACACCCGACTGAGTGTCAAGGCTTTGCAAGATAATGGTAAAGAAGCTGAGTTGGATGTTAAGACTCTCAAAACTGCTGCGGCCCTTTATGTGAAGAACATCTTCGAGGAGAAGTCTGAAGAATTTCATAAAGTAAAAGTTGCTTATGAAACTTATGCTTAATTGATTTGAATAGAGCCGGTGAAATATCCGGCTTTCTTTTACCAAGGAGAATTAAAATGGGTGTAGATGTTAGTGCAATGACTTATGTTGGTGTTTATGCTGATGATGCAGAGGCTTACCTGATTGAAAAAGGTTTTCTGAAAGAAGATCAACTCCACGAAGAATTTGATGGTGATTTTGAATACGCACTTGAACAAATTAAGTGCCCACTGGAAGTTCAAGCTATCAGTTATTATTCTGATCAAGGGTACTATATAGGTTTTGAAACTTATCCATCTAACTATAAAGACTTTGACGGACTGATTGCAAAGTTTAAAGAAATTACTGGGGGTGATGCTGAAGTTCATTCTTTTGAACAATGGCATTGAGGAGAACTCTTATGGGTTGGGGCGGTGGAACATACATTTTTGATGCTGTTGTAGGTGCTCTACGTGATGCTAAAGTCACAAAGGAGCAATTTGAAACCATCATTATTGATTTGAATGAAGAGCTTGAATCACAGGATTGGGATAATCTTTGCGAATCAGATTATTATGATGACCCTCAAATTAAGGACATCTTTGATCTTTGGGAGGAGGAAGATGACGAGTAAAATAACTTCAATTATAGACCTAGATTACGTAAAGTATTCCTCTGCATCAGTTGGTGAGAAACGTTCTATTATCGTGACACATAAAACTTCAGGGCGTGAAAAGGAGTTCAACACACGAACAGAATTCTACGGACGAGATAAGGCAAAGTCTGGAGGTTGGCTTGGTGAATTGAATGCAAAACGTGCCAGCCCTTTTGCTGTAGATGAGTTTGATATTGTTGATCGTCAAGTTGCTGAACCAATTGATCATGTGTTGCAGATTGCAAAGACTCAAGTTGAAGGTGATCTAAAACGACTTGGTACAACTAAGTACAAAGCTTTCTTGGGTAAAGGTGATAGTTTCCGAGTAGAGTTGTCCACACTAAAGAAGTACAAAGACAATCGAAAGGATATGCTTCGGCCCTTGCATATGGATGCAGTTACAGAGTATCTTGAACGTAAGTTTAAAGCTGAGATTGTCACAGGTATTGAAGCTGATGATCGTTGTGTAATTGAGGCTTACAATAATCCTAATGCTATAATTCAGGGTCTGGATAAAGACTACTATGGACAACCAGTAAAGTTCTTCAACGTCAACCGACCAGAAGAAGGTATTCAAGACTGCAATCAGTTTGGTAGCTTGTGGTTAGATGATAAAGGAGATGTTCGTGGTATTGGACGTATGCACCTTTATTGGCAAGTAGCTTCAAATGATACATCAGACAACTATGCTGCAAACTGTTTCTCAGACATTAAGTGGGCGGGGAAATCAGCCTACAAAAGCTTAGTAGAGGCTAAGACTGACACTGAGGCATGGGAGAAGCTTAAAGGGATTTTCCAGTACCTTTATCCCGAAGAAAAGACTGTTTTAGGCTGGAGAAACGACCCTATCAACATCACTTGGAATTATGTCTTGAATGAGATGTTTATGATGGCTAGGATGCTTAAGGTTGAGGGTGAGAGTATTAATGCTTATGATGTTATGGATAAATTGGGAGTAAGTTATGATTAGTCAAACAGCAGAAAAGATGCATGACGGCATCATGAACAACATTGAAAGTATTATTGATCTAGGTTACTTGGAGTATTCTTCCACTAAAGAATACCTTGATATGTGCAATGCAATCTACATCTTTTGTGAAGCTTATAAACAAGGTATCTGGACCGAAGATGAAGAGTGAGCCATGGATTGAAGCACCGCATATCTGGCCTACTAAATCAAGTTTCTTTGTATTCTTAAGGGGTGCGTTACGTCGAGCAATTTGGGAACGTTGGCCTTTGAAGATCGAATTCAAGAATGAAGCTTGTAGCCCACCACCAGAAGATTATAAAGGACGTGCAAAGAGTGGGGCATATTGTGCTCTATCTGGTGAGTGGGTTGGCAAATCAGCCAGTGAGATTGATCACGTAATTGGGAATGCAAGCTTAAAAGATTGGGAAGATGTGTTACCATTCATTCTGCATCTGTGTGCTTCCAAGGATAATATGCAAATCGTGTCCAAGGAAGCACACAAAATTAAGAGCTACGCTGAAAAGATGGGAATTACTTTCGAGGAGGCTTCATACACCAAAGAGGCAATCGCCATTTGTAAGGCTAAAGCTGATGTTAAGTGGTTGCAGGATAAAGGTATTCGACCAGATAATAATGGGTTGAAGCGACGTGGACAGATTATTAATCAATTGAGGAAAGAGAATGAGCACAGTTGAAAATGATGGAATAGACCATTTTTGGTCGTACCACTACACAGCTTCCCTAGTCGAACTTGTGATGATGGCTGAATGCTGGGCAATGTTGTTTTGGAGGGTTTGAGATATGACTAATATTGAATTTAGTGAAATCATGATCGCAATTGAGAAATTGTCTGCGAAAATTGACAAGTTTGAAGCTCAACTGAAAGGGGTTAACTATACAGACGAAGACTGGGAAAACCTTAACCATTTTGTCAACAGATTGACTTCCAACACAATGGACAAAACAGATAAGGGTGAAGGTCTTACTCGTTTTGAAGATAGCAAAAGTCTCTTTGAACATTTGCACATTGGAATTAAAGACACTTGTAATTAATTTATTAGAATATTTGGAGGGTGGGATGAAAGCTTATGTTGTGACACATGTTGAACATGACTGGGATAATATCTTGGCAGTGTTCACACAGCAACAAGACGCTAAAGATTGGATTGACTGGTACTGTGATTATTGTGAAACACCAAAAGATTGTCTAATTTTGCATTCACGTAATTTGCGAGATAAATTTGAAGAGGAACTTTAAGTGATCACAAAAGAATGGCACAATGAAGCACTGAGTTTGCGAGATAGTGGTTTTAGTGGTCGAGCTATTGCAAATATTATTGGTAAATCTAAATCTCAAGTAAATGATTTCTTTAAGTTTGTATTTGGTAGTAAACAAGAGGCTAAACTTGAAGGTCCAAAGATTCTCTTTATCGACATTGAGCTTAAGCCGATTCTTGCACAAGTGTGGGCACTGTGGGATCAGAATGTTGGGTTGAACCAAATCCAAGAAGATTGGTCTATCTTGTCCTACTGTGCTAAATGGAAAGGATCGGATGAGATTATCTATGAAGACCTTCAAGGCTCAGATGACTTTGAAGATGATAGCAGCCTTCTCGGTAATCTGTGGTCCCTGTTGAATGAAGCTGATGTAGTTGTTGGGCAGAATAGCAAGCGATTTGATGTCAAGAAGATTAATGCACGTCTTGTATTGAATGGTTATCCAAAACCAAGTACATTTCGTCAGATAGACACGCTGCTTATTGCTAAAGCTCAGTTTGGATTCACTAGCAACAAGCTTCAGTATATGACAGATCGTTTGTGCACTAAATATAAAAAGCTTGAGCATGGTAAATTTGCTGGACATCTTCTTTGGTCGGAGTGTATGCGTAACAATCCCGAAGCTTGGGAAGAAATGCGTAAATATAACATCAATGATGTGTTGAGTTTGGAAGAGCTTTACGATACACTCAGTTCGTGGGATTCAACACTTCCTAACTTTGATGTTTATGTTGATGAGATTCTTGATATGAGTGAATGGACAAAAGACGGATTCCACTATACAAATCTTGGTAAATATCAACGCTATCGTAACAAAGTAACAGGTGTTCAACGTCGTAGTCGTGTGAATTTGTTGAGCAAAGAGAAACGAGAAAGCTTGCTAAGTAATATCGTTTAGTCTAGAATGTGAGGGACAAACAGCACAATGTGGATGTGCAAAGAAAGAGGAGAGAAACTTGAACAAAAGAATTATTGGAGTGGATGTTGATCTAACAGTTTGTCCAAGTGATAAAGCTTGGTGGGAGCAGCTTAAGAAAACAAGTTGTGCATTTCCCAAAACATCATTAGAATTGCTTTCAATGAATGGTGAAGTAGATTACGATCTTTCTAATTATTTCGTCGCACCAAAAGATCGTTATGCATATTGGCGAGAACTAGATTACAATCAGTTTCAACCAATTGAAGGTAGTGTTGAAAAACTTAAAGCCTTGAGTAAATACTTTAGCATTGTATTCATCTCAGCTTGCAAAGGAAACCATCATCGTAGTAAAGTGTACTGGCTTAAAGAACACTTCCCGTTCATGACCGGATTCATGGCAACTAAGGAGAAGTTCCTTATGAATTCATCTGTTGTAGCAATGATTGATGATAGATTGGATAACCTTCAAGGATTTGATCAACACAAGCGAATCTTGTATAAAACACCGTATAAACAATCTGTAGATGTGCGTGTTGACAGTGTGATTGAAAGTTGGGATAGTTTTTCAGTAAAAGAATTTTGTGATAATTATTTGGAGTGAGATATGAGTAAATTTAAAATTGGTGACAAAGTAATTACTATCTGTAATACACCAACAACTCAAGAGGGTTGGATTGGTTTTATTACTGACACTTCAGACGGATTTGATTGGATTGCAGAAAACGATAAGGGTGAATCGGAAGCGTTTCTTGAATCTGAACTTGGATTACTTGAACGACGTGTTGAAGGCGTAATGCACAGTGTGAATGTTAGGGTTGATGTAATCAATTCCCCGAAACACTATTCCGTATTTGAACAAGTTGAGGCTATCCAAGTAATCGCTTCTTCAATGACACAAGATCAATTCTATGGGTACTGTTTCGGCAATATTCTCAAGTACCGTCTTCGTGCTGGTGGCAAAGATGATGTGATGCAAGAGCTTGGTAAGGCTGATCGTTATCAAGGGCTTTATAACGAGAATAAACATTTGTGTAAGGTGAAGTGAGATGTTACATTGCACAATAGAATCAAGCAGACCAAAAGCAAGATGGGAAGATTACATTAAAACAGAAGAAGATTATGACTTGATTATGTCTTCAGGGATGGCGTATGTTTACTTCCCAACGATCCCTAATTGGGTTGAGTTTAAAGAGTATTTGAATAGCAAGGAGAAAGAAGTTGTCGCAGATTAAAGCTAAAATCATTGCTGACAGTGTAAGTGCTGTAAATGGGAAACGAATCACCACCTTTGAATTGGAATACCCGAGATTCATTCATAGTGAATTGATGACACATCGGTTGTTTAGTCGTAACGCGATGAGTAGTCGTGCTGTACCAATTGAAAAGATGTTGAGTTTTGTACGTTACGAGCCAGCACTTCCTGTGCATTGGGGGATCAATCAACCGGGTATGCAAGCTAAGGATCAGCTACAAAGTGATGAACAAAAAATTGTAGCTGATCTGTGGCAAGAAGCTGCCCAAGCTGCTGCATACTTTGCAAGTCTGCTGTCTGATAAGGGTTTGCATAAACAAGTAGTCAATCGTATCCTTGAACCGTTCCAACTGATGAAGACAGTCCTTACTTCAACTGAGTATGACAATTTCTTTTGGTTGCGTAAGCATGAAGATGCACAACCTGAGATTAAAGAGCTTGCTGAACGGATGTACGAACAGCTTGAATGGAATAAATTGCTCACTGTAGAGCTTGATGCTGATGATTGGCACACACCTTACTATCAAGCTGGATATTGGCTTAAAGAGTCAGAAACTCCACTAGAAGATGCACTTGCAATTAGTTCTAGTTGTTGTGCCCAAGTGAGTTATCGGGTGCTTGATGATAGTATTGAAAAGGCTCGTAAAGTTTATCAACGTTTGGTAGAATCAACGCCAGTTCATGCAAGTCCTTTCGAGCACCAAGCAACACCAATGAACTTCCCAGTTGAAAATAATGGCTGTGGTTGGGAAGAAGGTGTAACTCATATGACTATGAATGGAGAAATGTGGTCAGGTAATTTCAAATCGTGGATTCAATATCGCCAACTTATTGATGGTAATGTTTGTAATAAGTTTGAGGAGTAAGTTATGTCATTCGTTAATGTTGAAGAATCACCAATCGAATATTTTATTCTTGAAGTAGCAGAACTTATGGCAGTGAGGGAGGGGATTCAACGTCGAGGTGCTCATTTGCGAATCCTTGAAACTCTTGGTGAGTGGGTTATGTATTATGAGGCTGGTCTAAGCCCTAAGAAGGCATATAATAAATTCTGGGGAGAAAGTGTATGAGTTATCTTGCAGCTTACTCACTCTCAATGAGTGACCTTGTTCTAGACAAGAATTTTGTTAAAGCTTATGGTGAAAATGATATTCCAAAGATTAAAGAAATTCTTTATAGTTATGGAATGGATGTAAAAAATAAACCATTTGAAGAAGTGTATTGTACACATCGTAATCTTCAGAATCAGATTCATACTTGCATTCGTTATGAAGGATTTGAGCGTACCGATAAACAATATTTGAATAGTGGTATTGCTAGCGTTTATGCTAAGATTGAGGCTTCAGACCACGGAGCACACATGAAAGGGGAGTTGTTGGGCATGCTTCACCAAGGAAGTACATCAAGCTCTTGGGAAGAAGAAGAACTCTATAATGGGGAAAAGGAAATTAAGGAGCAATAATTGAAAACACGAATTCAAACACCGAAGTCTGAATTCACTGTGGATTATCCAGAAGCCTGTGCTTTTACAGACCAACAGGCAGCAGTCTTCTGGCCCCACTTTGAAGTTAAAGTTGCAAAAGATAAACAAGATATTCTTGTGAATATGACTGAAGCTGAGAGTCATGGCACAGTTACTACACTCAAACTATTCTCTAAATATGAAGCTATCATCGGTAATGAATTCTGGATTAACTTTGTAATGCAAAAGTTTCCACGCCCTGCGGATATTCAACCAATGGCGGCAATGTTTGGCGCGATGGAGCTTGCGGTACATCAAAAGTTTTATAGTACATTGAATGAAGAGCTTGGTCTGGCAACAGATGCTTTCTATAATGAATATTTGAATGACCCTGATTTGACAGCACGAGTAGAATTCTTGGAAGATATACTTTCAACTAAAGATGATCTTCGTGCATTGGGTTGCTTTACTTTTGGTGAAGGGGCTATTCTCTACTCAAGCTTTGCATTCTTGAAGCACTTTCAAAGTCAAGGTAAGAACAAGCTATTGAATGTGGTAAGTGGTATTAATTTTTCAGCCCGAGATGAGAACCTCCATTCTGAAGCGGCAGCTTGGTTGTTCCGAACTCTGCTGAAAGAAAAGAAAGATGCTGACCTTGTTGACGAAGAATACGAACAAGAACTGAAAGCTGATATCATTCAAGCAGCAGAGACTGTTCTTTTACACGAGAAGGCTATTATTAAGAAGATTTTTGAAAAGGGTAAAATTGATGGAATCACAGATACGCAGTTAGAGTATTTTGCTCAAAGCCGAATCAATCTTTGCTTGAGGAATCTTGGGTACGAGAATATTTATAAAGTAGACTATAACCCTGTTGCGGATTGGTTTTATAAAGGGATTAATGGGTTTAGTTCAATTGACTTCTTCAATAGTCAAGGCAACCAGTACCAACGAGACTGGGATGCTCAAGGGTTTAAATTTTAAGGGGAATTAAGTGACAAATAGTTATCGTGTTTTGAGTGATGAACGTAAGAAAATGCAAGAAGATGGTTTGATGCCACTTCACTGGTCTACAGGCTCATGGCAGTTGTTCAAGAATAAATATCTATATCAAGCAGCTAATCCTAAAGAGCAATATCAACGTATTGCGGCAACACTCGCTGCACATACTCCAGATCCCTCTGAGTGGAAGGAAAAGTTCTTTGATATTATGTGGAAAGGTTGGCTGAGTCCTAGCACACCAATCCTAGCTAATACAGGAACTAACCGGGGCCTTCCTGTAAGCTGTGCAGGTAGTTACATTCCTGACAGTATTGATGGTATCTACAAAGCAAAGCATGAAACAGCAATGCTTACTAAGATGGGCTTTGGTACAGCTGGCTATCTTGGTGATGTCCGTGCTCGCGGTACGCCAATTAGCGTTGGCGGCACTTCTACCGGCGTTATGCAAGTGATTGAAGGCTTCCAAACTGATATGGAGTATGTTGCTCAAGGAACTGCTCGGCGAGGTTCTTGGGCTGGATATCTCCCTATTGATCACGGAGATTTTAATGAAGTTTGTACCTACTTGGAACAACATCCAGATGGTAACAACATTGGCTGGAATGTTAGTGATGAATTCATTGAGCGTTTGAAGTCTGGAGATGAAGATGCCATTGCTCGTTACGGGAAAGCACTGAAGACAAAGATGGTTACAGGGAAAGGTTATTTTTTCTTTCCTCAAAAAGCAGAACGTAAACGTCCCAAATGGTATGTAGAACAAAATCTTGACGTCAAAGCTCCCCAGTTGTGCAATGAGATACTTTTGCATTCAAGTAAAGATTACACTTACACTTGTGTTCTAGCTTCGATGAACGTTGAGTTGTTTGATGAATGGCACAGTACTGATGCTGTTCAAACAGCTATTGTTTTCTTGGATGCTGTTTGCCAAGAATTCATTGAACGTGCCAAGAATATTCCGGGGTTAGAAAAGGCTGTAGCTTTTACTAAAGCAAGTCGGGCGCTGGGGTTGGGTCAATGTGGTCTTGTTTCTTACTTTCAAAAGAAGATGGTAGCCTTTGAAAGTTTTGATGCACACATGCTGAACAATAAGATTGCGAAGTACATTCAAGATGAAGCTATTAAAGCATCTGAATGGCTTGCAAGTGTTTGGGGTGAGCCTAAGTTTATGAAGGGCTATGGTCGAGCTAATACGCACCTTCTAGCTATCGCACCTACTAAGTCTACCGCCTTGATTATGGGTGGCGTAAGTGAAGGGATTAATCCAGATACTGCCATGGTTTACACACAAAAAAGTGCTGGTGGGGAAGTTGATCGAGTTAATCCCTATTTACTCAAGTTGATGAAGGAAAAAGGAGTTTTTAACAAACAGAACGTTGAAGACATTCGGGATAAAATGGGAAGCGTGCAGCATGTTGGTTGGCTAACTGACGAAGAGAAGTTGGTATTCCGTACAGCTTTTGAAATCAGTCAGCACGCAATCATTCGTCTGGCTGCTGCTCGGGGTAAGTTCTTAGATCAATGGCAGTCCCTAAACTTGTTTTTCGCAGCGGGTGAGGATGAAGCTTACATTAATGAAGTACACAAGGAGGCATTTTTGAACGAAGATATCATTGGATTGTACTATGTGTATTCCAAAGCGGGTATTCAGGCTTCTCGTGATGAGTGTATGGCATGTATGTAGATGTTGAAATACGACCTCTACCAGATGAAGCAAGGATGCTTTGTTTGTGTGCTAGTGAAGGATGTGAGAATACTGTACAGCAGCCCGTTTGGCGACCAAAGAAAAACCATTGGAGCTATTATAGGTTCTGTTGTGCTTGTACCCATCTAAAACACCAATATGGGATTACAGTTCCTGATAGACAAAAGATGTTGGATGGTCAAGATGGTAAATGCGCTATCTGCCACTATGACATTTTCTTTTCTGGTGTAAAACACTACTCTTCAGATAGAAAACATGCTGTATTAGATCATTGTCACGACTCATCAGGGATGAGAGAAATACTTTGCGGCAATTGTAATATTATGCTAGGTAAGGCAATGGATGACCCGGTAATTCTACAAAGCGCGATTGATTACCTAGAAAAACACAAAATCTTGTTGACAACCCTTTCTTGATCAAACATAATTGCCCCTAGTGAAAGCTTAGGGGCTTTCTTTTTATCAGGAGAGAATAAATGCCTAAAGAATTTTCAGAAGAGTTCGAGTTGTGGGTTGCAAACTACTATAAATCTAAGGTAGAATCTTGTCGTGACCGCGAGATTGAGTTCAAACTTAGTTTAATTTCTGTGCGAAACCTATTATCAGCTAAGTATTGTGGGTATACGGGTATAGAGCTTACTCGGAATAAGGTAGGTGCTAAATCTGCAATTCAATCTGATGTCACAATTGATCGTATTGATAATTCTCGTGGTTATGTGAAAGGAAATGTTATTGCGGTAAGTAATGTTGCCAACAACTTCAAATCTATTTTTGAAAATCCTGTGTACAAAATGGATATGCAGATGGCCGAAAAAGCTTTGAATAAAATGCAGAAGAAATTAAAAAGTGTAAAGGACAAACAATAATGCGATTTCTAGCCTACCGATCACGCTACAGCTACTGGTCATCCAGTAAACTATCCAAAGCTATCCGTAAACACTTTGGGCTAACGAACCCTAAATGGAACACAATGGAAGGGTGGGATTCACATGAAGAATTCTGCAAGAAAACCTCTCCAAAGATTCATTGGATAACAGACAAAGGGCTTGACAAACTTCAGAATATTTGGTTGTTTATTCCCGACGTTATCTATACAATTAAAGTGGCAACAATTTGGAAATATTTCAGGAATCTGTATGTCTTCCACAAAACTCTCTGGAATTATCGTAGTTGGGATTACACAGGCTTGCTTCGTCTGATGGAAACTGCTACAAAGGATATGCATGAATGTCATAAGAATCACGGGCACTTGATACGAAGTGACCAGACAGCTAAAGAGTTGCTGATTGTATCTTCACTGTGTAAACGTATTCGTGAAGATAATTACACGTATGAAGTGCAAGGATTTAAACGTGAAGAGGGTAGCCTGTTTGGTGGAAAGTTTTATCAGAAGCCTAATACACTCCCTAGCATTCAATATAAAAAGTTTTATCGTATGCGAGAGAATGTGAAAAAGAACGATCTTGAGTTGTTGACTAAACTCATGAAAACTAAACTATTAAGCTGGTGGGACTGATTATGACTGATTCAGAAATTGTTATTGGTGGTGTAGTAAGACTTCAAAGTGGAGGTCCCATACTCACCCTTGTTAGTCAAACGCCCTACATTAACATCTTTGGTTATTTTGATAATTTAGGTGTCTACCGTACTTTAGAAATTCCTAACCGCAAAGAATGTGATAACGCATTTAAGAGTATCTGCGAATGAAACTAACAGACATCTTATCCATCATCTTTCTCCTCATCACAATCTTTGTTGGTGGCTATGCTTGGACAGAATATCAGAAAAGTGTTACAGGGCAGCAGGATATTCGTAAGAACGTTGTACAGAAAGATTTGACAGAGAAAGAAAGGAAGTGTAAGCTTATTTTTGAGTGTGCTAATAAGAGGACGGAATGATGTTATATTTGATTTGGTTGATAGAGATAGTAGCACTTGTTGGTGTTGTCTGGTGGAAGAGTAAACAGCCACCTATGACAAAAGAGGGGCAAGAGTTTGAACTGAGTGTTGTTAGTCAACGAGCTAATAGCTTCTTGATGAATACAACTAAACATGAATCATATAATGGGGTGGAAGGATGAGCGTTTACTTGGCATGGAGTTTGTATAAGCTTACTGGCGTTTTGCTGTTTATCACAGCAGTAACATTGATCTTGTTGTACACAGGAAAGAAACAAGACAGCATCAAAAACTATAAAAAGGTCACTTTTACATTGACGGGTGTAATGCTTCTGTTTACAATTCTGGCAGCATTCAATATTGGGGACAGACAACAAGAGCTTGGTCGATCTTCTTTCAATACTTCACAACCAGAAGAAGTTAGTAAAGTAACTAGCAATGCACCTGATGTTGAAAGTGTAAATAAAACCTTCGAGTCCGTTGTAAAGAAAACTCAATAACCTAGGAGATGTAAAATGATGAAAACTAAAATGTTGTTTGTAGCTGGTCTGATGTCTAGTTTGGTTGGTTGTGGTTTTTACACAGTTCCACCAGCAGCTAAAGGTAAAGTGTTGAGTACAAGCGGTTATTCAGCAGATGTAAAAGAAACTGGTAAGTATCTGCTGTGGGGTCGAGATGAGATGGTGATTCTTGATACCAGCACTCAAACTTACGGCGAGCCGATCAGTGTGAAAATGACTGACAATCTTGATCTTAAGTTCACTGTTAAATTCCGTACTCGGATTGCTGGTGACGATAAAGTAATCAATGCTATGTTCAATGACATTAAGCATGAGAATTATCAAGTAACCCTTCCAATGGTTTACAAAGTGTATGGTCAGGATGTTGTTCAGTCTGTAGCCCGTTCTGTTGTTGGTAAATATTCTACAGAAGAAGTTGCAGCCAACTTTGATAAGATTACTGCTGACCTTTACACACAACTTGCAACCAAGATGAAAGGTAGTCCTCTGGAAATGTCCAATATTACATTGGCTAACCTTGACTATCCTGACACTGTAGACCAAGCGTACAATGCACAAGCCGAACGTAAGCTTGAGATTGAAACTGAAGCAAACCGTCAAGCTGTGGCAATGGTTAAGAAAACCAACGAACTGAAACTTGCTCAAGCAAACTACGCAATTGAGATGAAGAAAGCTGAAACTCTTCGTGACACCAACGCAACAACTGGTGCTGGTTTGAGTGATAAACTCTTGGCTTACCGTGCTCTTGAGGTACAGGAAAAGATGGCTGAGAACAAAGCTGCTGTTTTTGTCCCTTATGATGCAATTGGTTCTAGTGGTCTGAGTAATCGAGTGTTTAGTAAATAACTTTTCTCTAGGCAAAACAAAGCCCCGACTCCTTGTGAGAGCGGGGCTTTTTAAGGTCTTATTATAAGCTATTATTTTTATAATCCATTAAAATCAATTAGGAGACACAGGCAAACCATTTATAGTGGCGTTGGAAATATTATTGTTGATAATCTTGTTGTTAGACTTGTTACCCTGTTCTAACTTTTCCACTCTTTTTTCTATCAGGTAAATTCTTGTACTTGTTGTGTTCTGATAGTTATCCTGATTCTCAGCTAGTCGATTAATTCTTCCTTCGATGTAGCTTATATTATTAGCTGTAACTTTAGCATTATCCTGTTTAAATTCTTCAAGTTTCAAACTAAAGTTATTTCTATCTTCCCCAGACTTATTATTTGTGAAGATAATCGTAATCATCAGCACCAAAAGCACCAGTGTGGTTAGATGTATAACACGTTCAATGATCGTCCACACCATGATCGCCACTCCCTAGCGCTTTTTAATAGACCCGAAGTACATATCAAGTCGCTGAATAAGATCTACTTTATTAGCCTCACCACGTGCTGCCAAGCTATTAAAAGCAGCATCAATCTTGGTGTTAAGTCGTGTTTCAGTTTCCCGAAGATCTTCTTTGTTTACTTTGTTCATTTGCATCTGAGTAACTTGAGCTTGGAGATCTTTAGTGTCCCTGACCACACCTTGATATGCGTAGACGACCATACTCAAAACAATGCTGAGAAGACCAATAGCAACACGTTCTGTGAAGTTTGTAATCCTTTGGTTAGCACTGTCATTAGGCGCACTATTATTTGACATTATAAATCCTCATCTGCTCCCTCTTATTCTTTCTCAAGGCTTCCATCTGCCTTTCCCAAAGCCCTATACACCCAACGTTCTTATTCTGTGCGAGAGCCAGATCAATCAAACTTTCTCCTGCTGGGGTAGCCTTACAAGGATTAACTAGTAATGCATCACTTGGAAACACAGCTACTGTCTGTTGGATAGACGGCACAATATCCTTGTGAGAGCAAGCTTGTAATGTTAGGACTAAGAAGACCATCATCAGGGAGATAGTTCCCTTTCGAAGGCTGAATGACTTTAGAAGATTCATTAGAGGTTTCTCTTGTTAGTTTATCCTTACTCTTAGGAGTACGAAGGGTGTTTAGTTTCTCATTAACAGTATTTGTAGCTTCTCTCAAAGATGCTTTCTGAGCTTCAACTTCAACCACAGACTTAGCATCTTCTTTGCAGGATAAACCTGCCGTTTCTAGCTGTTTTTGACTAGATTTTAGCGCTAAAACATAAGATGCTTGTGCTGTCTTGAGTGAGCCAATCTCTTCAATTTTACCTTGTAAAAACCAGAGAGAAAAGGATAGACTACCAGCTAAAAATAGAATGATATACCAAGTAATTGGAATCCCTGAAAGAAAACTATTTAGGAACTTCATCGTTACTTCCACTCTCGTCTGTAGACCACAGTTTATGTTGCTTAATAAGCCTGAACAATGCAGCAGACACGTTAAGCACAAACATACAGATACCATATGTAGCTACAGACATTGTTGGTTCAAGAAGAGAAAAGAATGGTAGGATAATCTCGACTAAACTAAGCAATGCAGAGGCAACTGTTGTCCAAAAAGAGTAAGTTTTAAGAACCTTTCTCCAATTTGGGACGATTGTTAGTTTAGTTGGAGTGGATGACAGAGTGGAAGTAATAGTTGCTTCAACAGCTGTATCTTTTGTGATGGGTGTTGCAGGCTTTACTTCTTCATCTGCCATATTGTTTACCTAAATTTTTCGTATGCTTCTTTCATCTTTTTATCATAAGAATTTTGAGCATAGTTAGGCCCATTAAATACACGGGCAAAGGTAGCCCAATCTTTTTCTTTCAAAGCTTTTACCAGACGATTATCTGCTTGGATGAACTTAATGAAAGCGTTCAATTGACCTTGCTCAGTGTACATATCGTTTACAAATGCTTGAACCGATACATAACCCAGCGCCTTCCAATGATAAGCCATAATTTGAAATTGACCCCACGAAGCACTTTCAAGGGCTGTATTCCTATCAATCTTCACAGCTCTATCAAGACGCTCATGTTCAGCCAATCCACCTTTGTAGCCACCAGCAACTGGATTAACAATGTCAGGATATTTGGCAGCCATGTTGGCAGATTTGATTGGAGTAAAGTCCCTGAGACGCTCGAACATGATATGACGCTCAAATAGAATTTTAGGGATTTTATCCCCTTGAGAGTTCTTAATGAAGCCATTTCCAGAGCTTTCAACCGAGGAAATGGCTTTCACAGCGGCTACTTCGACACCTAAGAGTTGTGCTGCTTTAGAGTAATCCATAATTATAATACTCGGTTGAAAGTGGAGGTAAGTATTAATTAAACATTTGATGGTGCTGTTGCTGAAACGCTCAGATCCATACCCTCACTAGGCTGGACAGGCCATTCTACATCAGGAGGCCACCCAGCTTGAGAAGTGACACGGCCCAGAAGCACCGCATAAGTTTTCCAAGCTTTAAGTTGTAGAACTCTTTTAGGCAGTTCAATTTCTTCTTCAGGTGTGGCCATCTCTAACTCAATAGCATCATTGAGTGTACTAATTCTATTAGTTAAGGCTACCTTCTGAGAGTTAGCCAGTTGGGTTAGACTTTGTAGTTTAAAGCTTTGACTAATCAGAATTTCTTCTGGCGTTGGCGCTGCAACTGGAGGTGGGTGAAATTCTCCGTCAATGTAGCTCCAACCTTTACCTGCCACAGAAGATTCTACAGCTATACAGCCATCAGGAGGCGTCCAGTCTGAGATACCATCCCAAGCAATTGTATTGATTACCAAGTTTGTTTGTAAATCAATAACACAATAAGTGCTCATTATACGTATTCCTCCACAATCCAGCCACCTTTAGTCCCGTTACCGCCCTGCTGAGAAGCCGCGGTGTTGGATGGTGAATTAGACCCAGATCCTGCACCACCCATACCCGTTCCGTCCCTACCCCCCGTAGCTACTGGTGCATTACCTCCTGTTCCTAGTGGGTTACTGCCACCTGCACCAGCTTGAGAACTGTTCAAGACTATCCCATTATCCCCTGCTTGGCCGGGAACTGAAGCAATGTTAGTGCCAGTTGGAGCATTACCAGTACCACTGTTAGCAGCAGAAATACGTGCTGCAATCGCGGCTTGAGCAGATCCAACTCCACCAAAACCACCGGGGCATGTCATAATAACTCCAAAAACAGAGTCACCACCATTAGTGCCCGATAGTGTACCAACTCCTCCTGTGCCCGCTGAACCAACAGTTACGGCAACACTCACCGGGGGACTAGTATAAATACCTTCACCATAGCTTCCTGCTGTCCCTCCGCTTCCTGCTGCTGCGTTACCAACAGAGGTCGCAGCAGATCCACCACCACCACCACCTCCACCAACGCCTCTTAAGCGGTATTTAGTGGTGCGGGTATCGAATGTGAATGTTCCAGAAGTATTGATAACTGTAGTTTTTATAAGTGTACCACCAGCAGGTACGAAGGGTTTCCAGTATGTAAATGTAACATCGGTAACTGGGTTCTGATTTATACTATTTTGGACTCCAACATAGATAACTCCATTACTTCCTTGTACATAACTTTTTGTACCATTTGTTGTTGAGTAGTAATTCTCAGTTGCTGACCAAACACTGACGCCTTTCTGGAACAAGTGGAGAATTGCATTATCTTGACGGTTCTGTAGGAAGTTTTCCCACTGAAAAGGAGGAACTTCAGCAGTCCACCCAGTTTGAATCTTAACATTACTAGGAGCTACAATTGCTCCGCCAGATGCCCATTGAAAAGAGAAATCCGGTTTGTTTACCTCAGTAGCCATTTAGTTTGTTTCCTTATTAAAGTAGCTCGCCATACTGACCACCTACTGATAAATCACTCAAATCTCCATAACCCTTAGCGTTAGGAGCGCCTTGAAATCCAAAATAATCTTCAGCAATAAACTGACCAAAATTAACTTTTACACCAATTGGCTTGGGAATAAACCTTGATGGATATCCTGCTGAATAAGACGTATACGTCAAAAGAACTTTCTCAAAGGAAGTAAGCTCTCTTCCCATCATCACAGTAAATTCAGCATTACCCTCTGCCACTACCAAGTTAAGATCAATACCAAACACGAACTGCATGAAATGGATAAATTGATCTGGTGTAGCATTTGTACTATTCTTAAGAATCTTAGCTTTAATGAATAATCGATATTGTTCGTCTGTAAGAAGAGTATTGCCGGCTAAAGGATTATTAATATTCCAGTAAGGACCACCAAGAGATGAATTATTCAAGTCACCATAGGACTGAGCATCTGGATAACCTTGAAATGCAAAGAACACGAGAAGTGCTGAATCAATGATTTCTCTTGGTTGGCCAACAATCTCGCCAATGATATCTAACTGAGCACCAGTAGCAGTGTCAATTGAGCGTTCTTGCATGAGCTGACGGAATATTTCTTGGAGTTCAATCTTTCCACCAAGAAGGAGTTGGAGATACTTGTCAAATATGAGCGCTCCAGACTGATCTTCGGTGTTGAACTTGAATTGTTCTGTCACTCTAGAGCGAGCAACTTCTAAATACTGTTCAATAAAAAAATTATTCACTTCTGACATAAATAATTCCTTTATGTGATCACTATATTGATAGCACTAATGCTCGCAATTTGGTTGAAAGCTACAGGGATATTAATAACTCCAGTAGGACTTGGAGCAGTACCAATTTTCAATGATACAACTTCGTGACCCTGTACGGCGTTGATCGGAGTATACAAACGACTATAGATAACATCATCACCTGTACCAAGATTGTCTTCAAAGTATTGGATAATATTAGACTTGATAAGATCATTACCATTCGCGGGGAAGTTTGCATCTGTTGTAATGTCCATGCTGATGTAAATAACCAAAGCATTTGGGCGGGAGAAACTTACAACGTGTGTCCCACCCTGAATATCAGAGACGTTTACACTTGTATTTCCATAACTTAGAATACCAATTGGTTTATTTTCCCAAATTGCATCACCAATACTTTGAGATAGTCCACCAACTACGATAGGAAGAAAGCTATGTCCGGGAACACCGTTACCATCTGTAATATTAGTTTCATTCTCGTAAATGGTAACTTCTGTTACGCCATCAAGATTGATCAATGCCGAATAGATAGAGTCATAAGTGTTAGTAGCTCTTTCAAACTTAGCATTACGAAACCTTAACCGAAGTTCTTCATCAGTTTCTCTATCTTCACCAGAAGATGCTGCAAGAGGATTGATAACACTATCCCAACCAAGCATCGGGGTAAGAATTGTATCAATTGTGTTTGCAGGCTGATCAATAGGACCGGCATTAACGGCAACTACTTCACCGATAGTGCGTACTTTGTTAATACCAAGATTAACAGAGGTGGTGAATGCTACTGTCTGAAAGATATCTACACGATCAATTACAAGTGTAGTCCCAACTACAGACGATGTAAGACTTGGATGGCCGCCTGCAATCACCAATTGCAAGCCTGCAAGAATTTCAGGAACTGTTGCAGATGAATCGGAAGTGAAAGTGATTGTATTTGAACCAGTTGTATTGGTGTATGTGATCGTGTAGGCTGTGCTATTCTGCAATGTAACAACAGAAACAGTGATTCCACTGGCATTACTAGCTGCAAGGGAGATTGCACCAGCAGTTGTGAATTGCTCGCCAGTAGTAGAGCTAGATACAGTTTGACCAACAGGGATCAAAGTGTTAGTATCACCAGCAATAAGAATAGAAGCTGTGGTGAAAGTTTGTTCTTTACGGGTAAGACCACCAAGAGCTACAAGGTTATCGAGAGCAATACCTGTAGCGGAGTTTGGGTCAAATGCTGAGTAGACTTCTTGAGCCGCTTCCCATAGATCTGCTTCGGATGGAGATTCAAGTGAGATCAATCGACCAAGAGCACTTGAGTCAGAAGTGTCTACAATATCCCCCGGCTGTACAAGATCTTGGAAAAGTTGTACAGCCAGTGCTCGATTATCGGCAAGGATGTCAGCTAACCTTTTGATGACGAACCCTTGATCAGTAACGCCTGCCATATATGTTCCTTCTAAATAGTGTTATCAGTTCAAGGGTTGAACTACAATAGGTGCTGTAACCTCTCCTGTAACAACTCTTACGGAGAAAACAAGAGAGTATTTACGATTTACAAAAGTGGAGTTAAAAGTTACAATCTCTTTAACGCCTTCTTCTGCAAGAATCTGTTGTTGGAATATAAGATCAGCGGCGGCTTTAGAGGTTTGCTTGATCGCAAGGATACGTTGCCAGTAGGGTACGCCGTAGACTGTATTGAATGCCCATTCACCGAGGAAAGTCTGAAGTCTGATCTTAAGTCTTTGCCCAACAGTTTCTGTAAGTGGTTGTGTAGTCTCTTCTTTACGTAGAGGACCATTCCGCCAAATTATGTCCCAGTCTGGACCGAGTTTAAAATCCAAAACAATCTCCTTAGTTACTTGGCGGGGATGTAGACGGTGGGTGTTTATGTGTGCTGAACACAACACCATTAAATGTTTGTACACCAGTAGCTGTGTAATTACCTGTCTGAATAATATTTCCTTGATAAGTCATATTACCAATCCATGTAGTGTTATCAGCATCAACTACCAAACTTGGTGTGTTGAAATTCAAACTAGTAGCAGCATTAACCGTTACATCAGAGCCTTCAATAATGATTGGCATATTACTAGTTGTAATCCCAATACTTCCATCTGCCTTAATCCTAATCTCTGCCTCAGCACCACCCAAGTTGCCAAAAAGAACGGTGTCTTTAGTATTGTGAGGAAGGACATGTTTTGCCGGATTGTTTACTGCAACTCCCGGAGGTTGAATTCCGGGAAGAAAGATTGCATCAGATTTATCCATCTTTGCAAAATTTCTAGGGGTTGATGGTCTACCATTTCCACCCTTCCATGCATCCATATTTCTCATGGAAAACATGGCTGTTCCAGTATCACCAACTTCTACAGGAAATGTGAACCCTGCCTTATTTGATACTTGAAAAGATACAGGAACACCACCAATGGTAGGACGTTCTTTAACTGTTCCGTCTTGCTGAAGATCATTAATAGCAGGCTGTATGTCCACCATTTGACCATTCAACCCATCCCTTACTGCCACAACAATACAAGGCATAATGGTGTATTTGTTGTTCATTAAACTATCAAAGGAGCTAGTGAGCGTACTTTGAATAGCTGCTACAGCTTCTGCACTCATTTAGTCTTAGCTCCTTGTTGAACAACTTTCTCAAGACTTGTTGCCTTGATTTCTGTGTACCATCCTGAACTTCTCCAACCACCAGAATGACGAAGTGATTCCACTTTAAACCATCCGGTAATTAGTGTGTCTTCAAGACGGATAATATCTCCGGCTCGAATATCTGGATTCAACAGAATCTTCATCTGAATGCCGGGCTTTTTAACTTTATCCTTTTTGGATCGTTGTCTGTCGCCGGATACTCTATAGGCTGTATCAATCAAACCTGTGTACTTTGAAATCACATAGGCTTGTTGAAAGTTTTCCGTATTACCCCGATCATTGTCATGGATGTACACAACGCCGTCGTCAAGTTGCCAATTACAGGCATATTTCTCACACAATTCATCCAACATCTCTTTAGGAGTACCACTGAGAGGGTATCCATAGATTAGAGGATTATTGAGGTTTGTTCCGTTGAAAACACCCCTATCAGCACCAATGGCTTTAATGAGGCGGTTAGCTGCATCTTTAGGGGTCAGACCCTCTGGAACAAATTCAGACAACACTTGATGGTTTAACTCAGTGTAACCTGTACCCATCTGAATCTGTGTAACTCTATCAGTTCCAGATTTTCTAGTTGACACATGTGTAACCTGTCCTGAGAAAAGACGTTTAGGGCCACCAGTATCCAGATAACCAGCAGAAAACACAGCAGCAGGATAGTCGGTGTCAAGAAGTTTTATATGATCTTCAGAAAGATTATAAATCTCAATTGATGCGCTATTTGTTCTTTTCTTATTATCAGAACTTTTACTAATGTCAAAAGTTACTTGGAGTTCTGTGATTTGTAAACCTTGTCCAGTCTGATAATCCCCAATGATTAATTCGTACTGGCGATTTTTCTGGATTAAGTCCATTAATCTTCCTCTGTGTAAATAAAGAACATGTTGTAATATTGATCAATAGAATCAGGATAAACTTTATAAGGCTCACTAATAATATCTGCTTTCTCTTCCATCCAGATAAAGCCAGTGAGAGGGAAGATTGCATAATCCAAGAACAAAGGGTAGTTAGGAACCAGAGCTTCACCTAAGACAATAGGATTATTGTCAGCATCATACAAATTAATGAAATACAACTGTGCCCTTTCGTTGTAGATAAACTCAAAAATATAGGAGTCACCTTGAAGAGCAATTGTATAAGTGTAATAAGGATCACTAAACAAGGGCATTGCTATGTATTTATCAGCCATTTGCTCTCGCCTGTCTTAGTGGATCAGTATCTTTAGGGGAATCACCTGATCCAATATCCTGTGGTGTACTGTCTTGCTTACCCTTAGAATTCTTACTAGAAGCCTTCTTTTTAAGAGAATCCTGAACATCCTTTGGAATGGCGGTTTTCTTCAAGAAAGCAAAAGTAACTTGTTCAAAAGTGATATCACAGTACAACCCATAGCCCGTATTAGCATCTTCTTTAAAAGTAATCTTAGTCATAACAAGATTATTGATTACCTTACGAAGTTTTGTGTCATCATATTCAAACAAACGGACCAACTGAATACTTGGGTCAAATTGGCCAGTCTTCTCATTGAAGACAACACCAGAAGTTAAATCAATCAGTGCCTGCCTAATCTGTTCAATCAAATCAACACGTCTTGAATCTACAACCACTTCTGGTGTACTGTCTGAAAGAAATTGTCCAATACTATCGGGAATAAACTTTTTAAGGACACTTTGATCTGTAGAATTTACACTAACAGCATTGGGGGCTTCATTGCTATTGTAGGGAGAATTACCATCCAAGTCTTGAATCAGGTAAGTTCCAGTGGAAATGTCCACCCCGGTAATTACAGCACCAACTGTGAATGTTGGATTATTTTTAATGAAATGGTCTGTGATATTGCCTCCCGTGTCTACGGGATGTTTTGTCACTTGTCCGCTGTAGTTTTGTGTATATGCTTGTACGGCATCACAGTAGATGAAGCCCCCATCCTGTACGGAAGAGTCTCCCCATTCGATGGCTAAGCTCATAGAGGCTCCTTATTGTTTTACTGGGAATTGAACATTCACCTGATCAAAAGATTGTACAAACATATTTGCAACAGCTTCGCCAATTGCTTGAGCTTGTGCATTAGCATCCATACCTTGTAGAGTTGAACCGTCAACGTTTACAGTAATGTCAATCTGGTTACTGTTGTTGGTCACAATACCCATCGCTTTATCTTCAGCAGCAGCCTTGGCCATTTCAGCTTGTTGATCATCATAACCAGCAGCATCGTGGTAATACATTGATGTGGGATCGTCGTATACAGCTCTTCCACGCTCACGAGCTTTAGCTAAGTTAAAGCCAGTGTTGTTAATAATATCGCCAACAATCGCCGCAGGGGAGGCATATTCAAGACCAAACAGATTTGCTTTTTCAGTAGAGCTATTATTTGTAGCTTCTGTAGGCAGAGAACCACTTTTCCACCTTTGGAACTCACCGATAGCATTAAGTATTGCAGCAAGTTCTTTAGTCGTGGCCTGAAGAGTTGGTAGAAATTCACTGAATAGATTAGTAGGATTCAGTGCAGACATTTGCTCCCAGAGAGTCTTAATGTCTTGCCAATCTTTTACCAACTGAGATGTTTTACCTATGCCCAACCAATCAGCTACAAGACTATCCTTTCCCTCAAGTGCTCTGATAAAAGACTGAGGAAACAGAAGAAGATCATCTGCCCACTTAGTGGCATCATTGAACCCTTCAGCCAGCGTACGGATAAGGCTACCACTCTCACTCAAGCCAGCATTCAAAGTTCTGAAGATTCTTGCAAAGCCTTCCTCTACGCCGGAATTAGATGCTAGAACAGCCATGTCATTTACAGAATTCTGATAGCGAGCTTGTTCAGCCTGAGAGGCTTGGCTTGCAGAGGCCAAGGCACCCCCAGCATTAGCTCTTTGAGAAGCAGCAGCACCGGCATAAGTTAAAATATCACTGGTTACTTTACCTTTCTTCATATCAGCTAAAAGCTGTTGAATAGCATCTGCACCAGTTTTGTTTCCGCCGATTTTAGCTTGATAAGCCTGCGCAAAGAGTGCTGTGCCGCCCGGCAGCGCCTCTGCGATTTGACCTGTACTTTATATTCAAGCAGAGGCGTTACTCTCTGCTCCGTTCTCTTATGAACTGCTATAACTCTCGCTATAGAATAGACCATATCTTACACTTCAACTTTACTTGTTCAGTGTCTTCCCATTTCCACTCACTTGAGTGTACGTCTTTCGACTGGCCGTTGAACTTTAAACCTTAGAAGTATTCATCAGATATGTGTACATATCTGATTTTATTGCGTATTCTTTTGATTTCAATTATTACCAAATCTTTGTTGGTAGACTCTTCTGAAATTGCTTTATCAGAATAACCTTTAATAATTTTATCACAGACCCACCTTACTGTAGATTCAGAGAAGTCTTTTCTGTAGTTATGATCCATAGGGTACAAAGACCTAATGTGAAAATAAGTACTTCCATCTTTAATTTTTCTTATAATATCAACAGAGCATTCATACTTATCAGCAAGGTCTTTAGGTCTTGCACCGTTTTGAAGTTCTTGACAAATAATATGAACTTGAGTATTTGTTAACTGAGAATTGTAAAGATCCTCACCTTTTTGTTTCAGGCCAGTTTCAACAGCATGAAGTTGATTCTGAGACTTTGTTACCCATTCAAGATTGGAAACTGAGTAGTTAAGCTTATTACCATCAATATGATTAACTTCTATTTTCAACTCGGGGTCATCATTAGGAATCCAGCACTCAGCCACCATTACGTGTACATTAGCCCATGAAGCTTTACAATCGTGACTTACTCTCACACAAGGGTAGTTCTTTACATCTTCACCGCGAAGCATTCCCACTTTCATCTCTTTTTCCCACTCCCAGCGGAAGACCCTTCCTTTAATAGAGCAACCGTAGTTAGGCCAAAGAGATGATTTTCTTACCAAAACACCTTGTATATATTTCTCTTGCATTTGTTGCTCCTTACTGATATTCGGGATTTTCTAAGGCTTCTTAGCTGCTGATTGTCCCTATGGTTGATATTGTCACTATCCCTCATTCCGTTACAAATGAGTTCATCCAATATATCACTATATGGAGAAGTAATCAACCCCTGACGGGAGTTTCCAGCAATTAGAGAAGTAAATTTTTCTACATATTTCTATGCAGCGAGCCTAACATTAAGCTCTTCGCTCATCAACTTGCCTTTACCAGCTACTTGGGAGAGCGCCCTAAATAACCTATTTTGAGTCGTCTTATCCAACTTGTTGACTCGTGCCAATTCAGCGAAACCAGAGAATACTTTCTGACTTTGTTTAAGTCCTATACCCGAACCTGTAAGGCCAGAAATTAATTTGTTGTAATCTCCTGATGCATCAAGATAGTTAAAACCGATACGCTGTCCTTCACTTCGAAGGTACTGAAACGATGCGGCCCCCTGTTCCGGTGTACCACCAGCCTGTTGAACAACAGCAGATGTTTGGAGTTGGGAACTAACCACTTGTTGGTTTCTTTGGTTCAAAGCACTCAGTCCATATCCACCCAAACCTAATGCCAGGGCCGGACCATACAGACCTGAAACACCCCTGCCAATTAGACCACCACCCACAGCACCAGCAACATGAGAAGTTCTCCCACCAACACCATTTACATGAACGTTAGGTCGAATCGTTGCACTTTGCCCAGCAACACGGGATGCTTGTATGGTAGCTGCTGTCATAACGCGATTCAGATGCATTTGATCTACAGCAAACCTACTAATCTCGAATACTAGCCTAGAGGAAGCCATGTCTAAGGCGTTACCTAAGGTCGTATTCAACCTTCGTTGATCTACGTCAAATCTTCCAAGAGATAAAGTTATTGGTGTGTTTGCAAACTTACCTAACTTCTTTAATCTATTCTCAACATGGTCGAGTGATTTGTCAACTTTTTTAATTGATGACTTATCAACTTCTATACCCATGGAGGCGAAGTACTTACTAATCTGCAATGTTCACTACTCCGTCATTTCGGTTTATTTTTAGCAGCTTTAGCTTTTTCAATAGCTTGTTGGGTAAGGGAGTCATGGACATCAAGAAGCTCAATTAACTTAAGCATTTGTCTTGTAGAATATTTCCAATCCATTTCAGATGCCAGCTCTAAACCACCCTTCTCATGCATAGCTATACGATAGATACTCCAATGTTGGGAGAATGTTTTATCTATCTCTTGCTCTAATCCTGTCTTCCCCGATCCAGATTGACTTTTATTGTCAATTACTCTTCTGTATCGGGTGCCTGAAAAAGTTCTTCGAAGTTAAAGTTCAACACTTCTTTATAGAGCTTATTCAAGTGAGCGTATTTACGTGCAAACTGAATGTCGAAAGATTTCTCAGTGATTTGCATATTATCTTTAGAGACATAGTTGCAGATGATTTGCTTCATTTGACTGAGGTCAGCTTTACCTTCATCAATTGCCGCTTGATGTTTTTCAATGAACATCAAACCTTTTGTGGCAGGCATAGCGGTTACCAAATAATCTTGATCATCAACTGTAACAGTTGTTTGCTCCAATACTTCAAACTTTGGTGTAGCCATTATTAAATCCTCTTACAAAATTAAAAAACATTGTCAATAAAATTCCCTACTTCACTGACGGCTCTGTCAAGAAGATCTGTTGCAGGCTTAGCATTACCACCAACAGTGTAGGTTGCAGTTGTCTGTGCAAACAGTTCCCAATTTCGGTATTCAAATTGTCCAGAAAAAGAAGCAGTTGGATAGCCGGTGATAAACGCTTCATTAGAAGAGAATACACTTCGCCCAGACCTGTCTTTAAGCATTAAAGCAATTCTTGCTGTCCCTTCCTCTAGATCCAGCTCATGGATGTAAGAGAGAACATCATTACCTTGAGATGTTTGCAGTAAAGAGATAGTTATTGTTGCTGATGTATCAACGTTTGCAACTCGTGTATTTTTACCACGAATACCACGAATCACATTAAAACCTTTTACAGTTCTAGATACTGTAATTGACTGCCAACCAGTAACTTGATAACCACCAATTGTTAGAATCACATCTTTTGGGCTGTACGTGTTTACAGTAAAGGAGTTAGCCAATTATAAAACTCCCTCTACAATAGATGCAGCACCGGAAGCAAGGTTAACAAGATCTTGCAGAATTCCGCTAGCGTCTTGGTTGCTACCAATATTGATAACCGCTTGAGATGATCTAAGTACCCATGTACGAGTGTCAAAGTTTGTACTCTGCACCATACTTGGAATCCCTTCAATCCACGTGTTAGTTGAAAAGAAGATGTCCGTTCCTGACAAATCTTTGATCAACAGTGGGAATTTTCCAACTTGACTAATTTCATCGAGTTGCCATAACTTTGTTAGAACATCGTTGGATGTTGATCCCCGGTGAAAAGTCAAAGAGATGGTATATGTTTGGCTATTGGTGTACAACCTAGAAATTGTACCATCTGGCATTTCAGTTGAGCTGAATGGAATTCTATCTTTATTGATAGAAATAAAAGTACCATCAGCAAATCCGTTTAGTGGAATACCAAAAGCAAGGCAATTTACATCTTCTGGGCAATAGTTAGCTAATTCCATATTATTTACTCCTTAAATACAAGGGGCCTTTCAGCCCCTATTAGGCATTAAGGATTCAAACGCCAGCGATCTTCAACTGTACCACCAGCAGCTTCAACAGCAGCAACTTCAGCAGGAGCCAGAGGAATATTACCACCGATGAACAAGTCACTACCAAACAGATAGATTTGCCAATCGCGGGTAGAAGTGTCTGAACTGAACTCTACAGCAGGTGGCGCAGCAATAATAGCGCTGTTAGAAGAAACTACAGTTTGACCACTGATGTCTTTAATCGTGACAGAGAAAACCCAAGTATTGTCGCTAGTTTGAGCATCAGCAATTTGCAGTTGTTGCAGAACTGTGTTTGATGGAGAATATTGATGCAAAGTTACATCAACAGTCATACCAGTTACTTTACGTTTCACACGACCAAAAGAGTTGGAAGTGCCCACACCCTGATAAGGTGTAGAGCTAGGCACTAACCGATTCATCGAAACGAAAGTCCCGTCAGCAAATCCGCTGACGGTGTGAACGAAGTCCCCTTTCGAAATAACAATCGTGAAATCATCAGGAGAGTAATTACCAATATAATTTGAAGCCATTGTTAATCTCCTAGATTACACGGAAAGGTAGAATTGAATGCTGACACTGCGAATCGCGCCAGCAAGACGTGCGCGGATTACGAATACACCGGCAGCACGCTGAGCACGAAGAGTCGCAGGAATGGAAAGCACCGGTGGCGTCTGTACAGTCCAGCCAGAATCGATCATACCATTACTTTCAGCCAAACTAAGGACCGAACGGATTTCATTTTCTACAATCAAGAGGCCCGGATCAGTCATAGGGATCTTCAGGCTGTTAATAATTCGGAAATAGATACCTTCTTGCAGACGAGCTTTTAACCAGTCCTTAGAAATTTGAATGTCGATTGGCTTACCATCAAACATGTTACCGTCTTGGAATACATCAACACCGCCTTTACGACGGAAAAAGTTCCACGATTTAGCACGCAAGTTAACAATCTGAGTCGAGCTAAGGATACTACGGGTAACACCGTTAGCACGCTTGAAATCCCAGTCATTAGAACCCGGAGTAACAGCCAATTGGCTACCCATCCAAGCCGCAGCAGGGAACTCAGTAGCCGAAGTTGCAGAGTAGACGCCAAAAGTACGTCCAGCATTCTTAGCATTCAGTTTATAACCAACATCCGTAACACCGGTAGTTGGAGCTACTGCGTCAGCCGAAGACAGACCATAGATCTTATCCATAGCTTGGATAGTGTCGGACAAAGCCTCTTGTTCAGCAGCTACTTGAGTTTCAGCAGTCAGGGCATACCAAACGTCGTTCTCTGCATCTACTGCTATCAGCGCAGCAGGCCAAGTTTCAGTGGCAGTATTCACACCAACAAGGTTTGTAGAGGCAGTAACGCTCCAAGGGTTGCCCGAAGTAGTCACAGCTAGTGTCAAGGTAGTTGTACCACCAACTGTGATACCAGCAGGAGTACCAATAGCTGCCTTTAAGCCGGTTACGATAGTAGTTGCAGTTGCACTTGTACCAGAAGTGAAGCTATATGGAGTACCGTTTAGGGTAACAGTGTAGACAGTATTATCAGCAACAGTTGGAGTAAATACAACGCTGTCAACTTGACGACGACCAACTACGATAGATGGAGGAGTGGCGCCAATAACCGAAGATTGACCAAACAGTTGACTGGCCATTTTGTAAACATTGGAAGTAGTGGGGAAATCTCCGCCCACTTCAGTAATGCTCAAATAAGTTCGTGCACGTTCAGCAAAATTGGTAAACGTAGCAAGGATAAGGGGAATAGCAAAAGAAGCTGTGGCAATAGCGGTAGTCTGATCGGTAATTACGACGGAGACTACATCATCCAAGTCGGACATATAATGTGATCCTTTGTTATGTAGCCATTGCTACGGATAAATGATACTTTCTGGAATTTTTATAATTACTGGAATCTCTGAAGTCTCATCAGCAATGACTACGCCTTCAACAGCATCAATGAGTTGGTCAGTGATAACAACATAACTAAAAGTTACATCGATGTTGTGGTATTCAACCCATTTTGTATCTCGTTTCTGAGGTGCCCTTCGAATCTGGCTTTTCCTCATAAAACCTAATTTGTTTCTATTCAACTCCAATCTTGTAAGGGGATTGTTATTGATATTGTTGTTAAAACCCTGTGCCATGTCGCCGCTTGAACTTCCAACGAAACTAACTTGTGCCATAATTTCATAGGCAACTTGAAAAGTTAGTGTTCCGTTGCCATTTACTAATGTTGATGTACTGTGGTGTCCTTGTTGAACAATGTTCAGAATGTTAATTACCACATAAGGGCTTGATATTTCATCACCATTGTCGTGACTAAATTTTACAAGTGTTGTAGGATAATCAACTAAAGCTGCTATAACACCTTTGCGGATGGCTTGTCTGACATCAGAATAAATTGGCATATGATGTCCTCAATTTGGTGTCAACTCAATTCTTGCAGCTTGTACTTTGACGTGCTCAAGAATTCCCATTCCGTTGGTCCAATCATCCACTTTCATAATTTTATAGCGAGAGTCTTTCCAAATGAATTCATCCGCTGACCAACCTCCCGTACCTTCCTTAAGAGTTCGTGCATAATCTGCTGAATAAAACTTAACCCAATTGCGAGTCCTGTCAGATTCAGGCAACATCATAATCTCATAAGGTTTAAGGGGCTGAATATTCACTTGTAACACTACTTCGGTGGTTGATCCTTCAATCCATTCACCGGTATCTTCATCATACGTCCCAGCAACTTGCCTATAGATAGTCAGAGGAATTTTATGTGTAAGTAGAAATTGAGGCTTTAACATTAATCACTTCCTCTATTAGCTACTTTTGAATCGATAGAGTCGTACAGAAGACCGCTATCAATAAGTGGGTTATCAAAGCCCTTCAGTTCAACAGTCAGGGGTGCATTTCGTGGGCTATCCCAATCAGCAACAGCCTTCTTCAAATCAACCTTGGCCTGTACACCAATCTTCGTATATTCTTGTTTGAATGTACTATTTCCCGAAGCAATCCTTTGCATACTTTCTACAAATAGTTTGTCGTACGATCCCTTCTTGATAGGAGTCATAAAACCCACACGAATTGCTGGACGAGTTGGGATGTTTTGAGCAGGAAGGCCTTCCTCTTGCCATTGCCAGACTTGAGCTACGGATAGGTTGTCATTATCAGAACCATAATATGTTGGCTCAACAATACCAACTTGAACTTCTAGATTTGATCCTTTTAGAAGCTCTTTCTTAAGTTTGTTCCAGCCGGATTTGTCTACTTTTAGTTTGAAACTCATATTAAATTACCGAGTATTCAAAAGTAGTACCAGCAGCATGACAATCAGAGCAACCACATCCAGAAGATCCGCCGCAACAAGCTTGTGCTTCCCTGCAATTGTCACCATCACAAACTTCAATATTCATAAGCTTACTTGGGCAACTGTTAGCAGACCAAGGCATCAAGCCATTAGGGATTAGTGTTCCAGGATTGCTAATAAGATAATCGAGGGCTTTTAAATATTGAGTCGAAAGACTAGACCAAACTTCGATGTCACCAGTTCTTTCGCGGGTGCTCCATCCAGCCAACTGAAAAGATGCTGCAATAGCTGCTAGTCTTGCTGCTGCAAAAACATTCTGGTTAGTCATATCCAAGAAAGCTTGTAACTCTTCGTCCGTAAAGAGTTGGTAAAACGGACTATTAGGCACGTCGCCAATAAGAAGACGAACCTGTTCTACTGGGGTAAGAGCCATAGCCTCTCCTTAAAGGAGGGCAGACAAGCTGCCCAGTTTTTTAGCTTGCAGGCATAATACCGGCAGCGATCAATTTAGTAAGCAGAGCATTATAAGCAGCCGTAGCCGCTGCAAGGTCTGCAAAGGTAGCTGCCTGAGCAGTAAAAGTAATTTGTTTCACGCTGCCCCTAACTGCTGTGGTAGCAGCAGGAACAGCAGTACCATTAGCAAGTTGAGTATTAAGCTGATTCACAAGGTCAAAATGACCAGTGATTGCAGTAAAAGCCATATTTTTATTCTCCAGAATAAGGGGCCTTTCGGCCCCAATTCAATTAGGCGAGGTACAGACGTACAACAGCTTGTGGATGGAGCAGAGCGTTCAGGAAGTTCTGTTCTGTCATGATTTCGATGATGTCATCTTTCTCATTCAGATATTCGAACCAGTAGCTACCTTGGGCAGTACGGTTGATAGAACCAAAACGGTTAGCCGGAGCGTAGTAAGTTTCGAACAGATCATCAGTGCCCATTGGGAATGCATAAGCATCGCCTGCTGGAATGTAAGGAACGAAAGTACCACCTTGACCACCAATGGTGTAACCACCACGATATTCAACGAAGGTCATACCCCACAGAGTCAGCGAGCGATAACGAGCATCCAAACCAGCTGCTTGTGGACGACCAGTCAGAATCGACAGAGATTGCGATTGTTGGAAGTATTTAACAGCATCAGTTACGAATGGGTTGGTCCACAGTGCGGAGAAGAAGGTTGGCGAGCACAGTACCATGAAACCAGTCATGATAGAACCGGAACGATAACCGTCTTGGATGCCAGCAATTACTGCTTCAAACTGAGCACGGGGGTCAGTTGCACCTACCAGAGTGATTGGCAGCTCAGTACGAGTAACACCAAACTCGGTGTAATAGTTGGTAGTAGCTACGGCACCTGCACGAAGAGTACCAGTTGGTGCATATACAGTACCAGTGGTAATCAGTTGAGCACGAGCTGCTTCAAGAGTCAGAGCGTGGGTTTTACGCAGACGCTCCATCTTACGCAGACGGATACCAGCTACAGTCTCAAGGTTGATAGCATCGCTAACGTTGTCAACAGCAATGATACCGTCAATGTCGTTAGGGGTGATTGCATCATCCATTGGGAAGTGAGGGATTTTCAACAGAAGACTGTCACGGGTCAGAGGACCAACAGTGCTGTTACGTTCATCCCAGTTGCGGTCTACGGCGATAGATTGCTGGTCGAATTCACGAACAATTTCAATACGCTTTTGAGACGAGTAGCGATCACGGAAGATACCCATGTCATTGATCAGACCCCATTGGTTGGGGATTACTTCAAGAACGTCGGTACGGTCTACTACGCGGTTAAGATTACTACGATCAAATACAATTGCCATTTATTTTATATTCCTTAAGCTACAGTGAGTTCGACAATTACGCCTTGCTTCTTCAGCACTTCTTTCAGGCTGGCGAACTGGGTGGCGTTAAGGTTTGCGTGACGCAGTTTGATGTAATAGTCTTTCAGTTGAACAGGACCACGTTTGAAAGACACGGAGTTGAATACACCGGCAGTAATAGCGTTTGGTACATAGGAAGCGTTAAAACCAAAAGCATCACCAAAAACAACCGCGAATTCGTTAGTTGCAACGATATCCGAAGCGTTTACCAGAACAGCATAAGCAGCGGCTGGATCAGTGCTAGCTGCACGGAAAACAACAGTACCCATCAGAACTGGAGCAGATGCAGCAGGTGGGGTTACGTTAATGCATTCACGAGCATAACCTACAGATGGGTCCAGTTCATGAAATACGAGGTCAGAGAAGAGTGGTTCAAGAGGACGCGCTACTACAGGCATTATTTACCTTCCTTATTATATTTAGCTTTAGCTGCTTTCAGAGTGAGGTCTTCACTGGAAGCTTGGGTGGTTTGTTCAACTTCGGAACCTTGATCGCCAAGCTCTGTGAACAGATCGCTAGCTTCAAGTTGTTGCTTCTGAAGGCCATAACCTGCCAGAACAACGGAGAAAGCTTCATCATCAAGAGAAGCCAAGGCAGCACTAACGCTGTCCACTTTATCGGCTGCCATTACACCAGCCAATTTTTCTTTACGAGCATTCAGTTTGGTAACTTCAGCTTCTTGTTTCATCTGAGCAATTTGACCGAGAGCTTCAGTCAGAGCAGTTTCTTTTTCAGAAAACTGACCTTGCAATGCAGCAAATGCTTCTTTAACAGAGGAGAACTCTGCAAGTTGCTCTTGAGCAGCAGCCAGTTGAGTTTGCATTTCAGCAAGTTGAGACATCTCTAGAGTTTCCTCGTTAGCGGTTTTACTAAATTTAAAAATACGATTACTCATCGAACTTCCTTCTTTATTGTTTTGGGCTTCACCCGATAGGTAAGAATAGAATTCTTCTTGTGTCATTACCTGATCAGCTAGGCCCAAGGCAATTGCATCTTCTGCAAGGAAGGTGTTTGCTTGAGTGTTCCTAACTGCTTCCACTGAAATGTTACGGTGTTCAGCAACATACTCTGTGAAATCTTTGTAGAGAGCATCTACTTTATATTGAAGATCATCCAAGAACTCTTTACGGAAAGATCCATCTTCTGCAAATGGGATTTTCTCAGTACCCGCTGAGATGAAGCTACGTTCATAGCCTTCCATTTCCAACGCTTTGGAATCATTCATCAACCGAATCAATACACCAATAGAACCAATTTCAGAATTCTTGTTGGTAATGATTTCATCGGAGATTGCAGTAAGGCCATAAGCAGCAGAGGCGGACAAACCATCAACGTAAGAGATGATCTTTACACCATTCTCATCCGCCAACTTACGCAGATAATTACCCGTGTCCATCATCCCATACGCTTCACCACCACCAGACTCAACCATAAAGGCTACAGTCTTGACACCTTCTTCAAGGAGGGCTTCAAAGTCTTCTTTGATACTTTCGTAAGAAGTTCCACCACAAAATGCTTCCCATCCAGTGGACTTATTGGTAAGTGGTCCCGAGATGTGGATAACACCAAGATTTGATTCTTGATAGTGGAGGGTGCTGTACATTGAGAATTCATTGTCAGCTTTTGGTGTTACATCAACAGTACCTTCACAACGCTTATCTACATAGTTAAGAATAGATTCAAAACTTTTAGAGTCCACTAGCAAAGGAGTGTCG
>Ga0157370_10000129_pt1 | contig 90134 bp, 87 predicted proteins | sample C35metaG_FD_113463 | JGI IMG/M metagenome (GOLD analysis project Ga0157370, IMG submission 113463) | Corn rhizosphere microbial communities from Kellogg Biological Station, Michigan, USA - C3-5 metaG | ecosystem: Host-associated > Plants > Roots > Rhizosphere > Soil | place: USA: Michigan...
AGGACTACTATCCTTCCCAAGTGAGTGGCGGCATGAACAAACGCGCCGGCATTGCACGCGCCATGGCACTGGACCCGGACATTCTTTTTCTCGATGAACCGGGCGCTGGATTGGACCCGCTCAGCTCACGACGGCTGGATGATCTCATCCTGCGCCTGCGTGACAGCCTGGGGTCCACGGTGGTGATCGTGACGCACGAACTGGCCAGCATTTTTGCTGTCGCGAACAATTCGATTTTCCTGGATACTGCCACCCGTACGCAAGGAGCCGTGGGGAATCCCACCGAACTCAGAGATCATTCCGATAATCCTGCCGTCCGGCGGTTCCTGCGGCGCGGGGAAGAAGAAACTCCACTATCTGCACCATGAGCAAGAAAGCCAATCCTACCCTCATCGGCGTTTTCACGCTGGCAGGCCTGTTCATCGCAGCTCTCGCCATCGTGCTTTTCGGCGCAGGGAAATTTTTCGAGCGATCCAACAAAATCCTGCTTTTTTTCGACAAAAGTGCGATGGGCCTGCAAGTGGGCTCCGATGTGCGGATCGGGGGAGTTAGAATCGGCAAGGTTTCCTCCATCAAGGTCCTCATCGATACCGACCTCAACCGGAAGATCATCCCAGTGGTGGTGGATCTGGGCGAACGTGAATTGAAAATGGTCCGCCGTCCTGATGGCAGCAGCATCGATTTTTCGACCAAAAAAGGCGTGGACAAAGCCGTGCGCGAAGGGCTGCGCGCGGGAATGAAACAGCAGAGCCTCCTAACAGGTCAACTTTATGTGGAGTTCGACATCAAGCCGGATGAACCCGGCTTTGTTTATGACGCCATGCGCGAACCGCCCTACCCCGTGGTGCCTACCATGGGGACGCAGATGGATGAATTGATTGCCGGAGTTTCCGATGGATTGAAAAAATTCAACTCCCTGGATGTGGACGGAGTGGTCAAGGACCTGCGTGCCCTCCTCGCCAGTGCCCAGCAACAAGTCGCGGCTCTGGATGTCCCCCAGATCAATGACAATCTGGTGCAGATTACCAGTGACGTGAAAGAAATCACCAACAACAAACACCTCAATGAATCCATCGAGCACCTGAACGTCGTAATGGTTCAACTGGAGGAACTCTCCACCAAAGCCAATGGCCGCTTTGATCCGGTGATGAAGGATCTGGAAGCCTTGCTTCAAAAAACCGATGCCAGCGTGGCGCAACTTCAGGAAGCCACCAAGGAGCTCTCCGGCACCACCAATCCCCGCTCCCCGGCCATCCTGCGGATGAATACCATGCTCAGTGATGCGGAGCGCGCCACCAAGTCGATCCAGGAACTGGCCAATGATCTGAAGCGCAATCCCAATACCATTCTCTCAGGAAAGGAAAACGAACCATGAAAACCTTCAGCCCTTGCCTCACCCTCGGCTTCATTTCCTGCTGTTTGCTGTGTTCTTCCTGTAACGTGCTGGAGCCAGTGAAGGATAAATCCGTCAATCATCTGCTGGATCCCACCGTTCCGGAACGCAGTCTCACCGCCACGGCTCCCGTCATCGCCATCGCAAAGCCTGCCCTCCCCAGCTATCTGGATCGCCAGCAGGTGGTCACCCGTACCGGGTCCGGCCAGTTGGGAGTAAGCGATTACCATCTGTGGGCAGAGCCTCTGGATGCTGCCATCGCCCGCGTGACAGCCGTAAACCTGAGCCGTCTCACCCGTTCCCTGAACATCCTGCCTGCCAAGGATTTCGTCACGATGGACTACACTTCCATCATCGAAATCCGCATTTCAAAATTTGAGGCAGATGGAGATGGCCGCATGATTCTGGAGTGCACCTGGAAGGTGCAGCCCGTGAGAGGCCAGGATGTGACACCACGCTCCTTCCGCACCTCCATCGGCATCAGCCAGCCGGACAAGGATCTATCAGGAAGAACTACCGCCATGAACGAGGCTCTGGCCCAACTGGCGCGGGAAATCTCCAAGCAGCTTTGAAACGCCTGCGCAGAAAGGATCGAGCCCAGCAGAGAAGCTGAGATTTATAGCTCAGCAGCAACAGCCGGAGCCATTCTTCTCCTCATACTCATCATGCAGTTCCACCCAACTCATGGTGGATTGCTCGTTGCGTCCCTTTGGCACCAGATCGAGATAGCTGAAAACTCCCGCGATTTTCTCATTTCCACGCGCGTAACATGAGTAGGTGTGGAATACCTCCCCTTGCTGATTTTTCACGAACACACTGGTGCCGTGAAGATCCTCACCATCGTAATCTCCCAATGGTGCGTAGTTGTATTGTTTCCCTTCCTGTCCGGGGCGGAAGGAAACGCCGAAATCATAATTGAAATCCGTATTACCGGATGACACCCACTGGAACTTCCAGCCCATGCGCTTTTTCACCGCATCGATCTGGCCGAGAGGTGCCCGGGAAATGGCGGCGAAAGAAAGATCCGCATGCTCAAAATGCTGACGTGCCGCATCCACATGATCGGAGAGCAGGGAACATCCACCACAGATGTGATCGTCACCCGGTGTGAGCATGAAATGATACACCAGCAATTGATTCCGCCCTTGAAACAGGTCCACCAGCTTCTTTGGCCCTTCTGCGGTATCGAAAACATAGTCCTTCTCCACCTTCACCCATGGCAGGGCGCGGCGCTGTTCATTCACCTCGTCCTGCAGGTGGGTCAGTTCCTTCTCACGTGCCAGCAACTTTTTCCGTTCGGCCAGCCATACATCCTGCGAGACCACTGGATGTTCCTTGAGCGGCGCGGAGACGGGGTCTGTCGTGGTGGGAGTGGACATGAAGGAAAGGTTTACCACTCACTAGCATAGTTGCTGTGGGCTGTAAACATCGCCGCACAAGTGTCCTCCTTCACACCGAACTCTCCGCAGCAGGCTCCTGCCTCATGGTAGCAGCTTTCACAGAGGGTTTCATCCCCCACCACGCCCAAAGCTTCCCGCCCACAGCGGTCACAAGCATCTCTAGGCTGTAGAAATTCGGTTTCCATGCGGCTCAGTTTTCACACGATTCGGCGAGGGTCAAATTGAACTAAGTTTGACATCCGGGCGCGAAACCAAGATTTTAGGGGCATGTACGAAACCGTTGGGAAACTGAAACTGATCTACGATACGCAGTCCTTTGCCAGTGGCTTCACCAAGCGTGAATTCGTGGTCACCACGCAGGACAAGTATCCCCAGGATCTGAAGTTCGAGGTCGTTAAGGACAAGTGCGCCATGCTGGACGGCCTGGAGCCGGATCAGGATGTCCAAGTGAACTTCGACATCCGGGGCAATGAATACAACGGCAAGTATTACGTGAACCTCTCCTGCTGGAAAATCCAGCCCGCCGATAGCGGCGCAGCTTCAGCCCCTGCATCCCGCCCGGCAGCAGCACGCAATGCCACACCAAGTTCAGCACCTGCCCGCCCTGCTGCGGAACCTTCCATGGGGGACCTCCGCAACGAGGACGACTTTGACGACGATATTCCGTTCTGAAGAATCAGAGTTTCAGCACATTGGAGCGGAAATACTGGACGCTTTCGCTTTCCGAGTGCTTGAGCTCACGTTTGAGAGCAGCAGCCTGATTTCCGAGCAATCCGTCATAAGTGGAGGATTGCTCGTTTTTCTTGGGATCATGGGTGTAAACGCCAGATGCCACGATCTTGCCCGTTTTGCAATCCACCAGACGGCAGCTAGAAACTGTCACCGCCCTATAGGTGCCCCAGTTCGCAGGGTAATAAACGACACTCCACATCACCGTTTGGACGTCCAATACATAGTCCGCCTGAGGTGCGAGTTTTCCAAAATCAGCAGGTTTGGTTGTCGATGCGTTAATGGTTCCCACAGGTTTCATCGCGCATTTTTCCTGAAGAATGTTCGCCAGATCCTTCGTTACATGGATGGAAGGGTTCTGCACCTTATTGCTGCTGATGATTTCTTTGCCTTTTGAAGTCATGACAGAAGCACCTGCAACCGCTCCTACAGGGCCGAGTGCAGTGAGGGATGCCCCTCCCGGTGTCACTGCCTGAAACGGAGCGTCGTAGGCAGTCGTTGTAGCGATCTTTTTATTCTGCAGCACACTCGGGTTAACGATGGGGCGTGCACTCTGGGTGGAACAGGACGCCAGAACAGAGAATGCCAGAGCTGCCGTCAGGCTGAAAAGTGGTATGATAGGGGATTTCATGATCGAGATTAAGAAGTCGCCCTCCTGCTAACATAACAAAAACCTCTGTCGACCCCCTATCAGGTGAAAAGATAGGAAGTCTCTAAATCATTAATTTTTGCCAAAACTCAAAATAGATCGTTCTTAATCGAACTATGGATTTTCGACTCAAAGGTAAATCTGCGTCACCGCTTCCTCTGGTGGCATTGGTTTGGAAAAATTGCTCGTTCGCTGGCGGGGGAAGGTGCGCAGGTCATCCATGCGAAGAAAATAAACCTTGCTATTTGAGCGCACGCACGCAGTTTACTGGTCGATTGCGGGTTATTCAGCTACGTGATCGCGCTTTATTTCATCTCTGACGCCTCGGTCAAAGGAAGTGTAGAACCGATTGGCGTTATAGAATAGAAGACAAATGGATATTTATGTGGGCAATCTGCCCTACTCAGCTACTGAAGGAGATGTTTCCGATCTCTTTGCCGCATTTGGACCGGTTGAACGGGTCAAGATCATCACTGACCGTGACAGTGGCCAATCGAAGGGTTTCGCCTTCGTTACTCTCGGCGATCAATCCCAATTGAACGCAGCGATCGAAGCTCTCAACGATTTCGATTACAACGGACGCCCTCTGCGCGTTAACGCATCCGAGCCTAAGGAATCCCGCCCAGGTGGTGGTGGCTACGGCGGCGGTGGTGGCGGCGGCTACAAGAGTGGTGGCGGTGGCGGTGGCTACAAAGGCGGCGGTGGCGGCGGCTACAAAGGTGGCGGCGGTGGCTACAAAGGTGGCGGCGGTGATCGTCGCAGCAGTGGCGGCGGCGGCGGTGGCCGTTGGTAATCTCCCGTTACCTGATTAATTTTTCTCAAGCACCCGGCTCCTCAGGAGACCGGGTGTTTTGCATTAGTTCATGAAATGAACTAACACCACGTTATCTTGTATCCACAGGCAGCCTCCATGACCGAGGCAACGCGAGTGCCTCTTGCATGGTTTCCCGCGCTCTGCCATTTTTGGGCCATGGATCTTTCAGACTACCTTCAAATGGACCCACACCTGCTGGTGGGACTTTTAAATACCGAACTGCGGAACCACTGTGATTCACTGGAGGATCTGGTAAAAACCCACCATCTGGATGAGGAAGCACTTGTGGAGAAAATGGTAAAGGCAGACTACATCTATCAGCCTGAGCAAAATCAATTCCGCTAGACACGCCAGATCAGCCGCAGTGCGTCCAGACGGAGCCGCGGCAGGGAGAGCGCAGCCAGGATTTCCTCATGGTAGGCCTGGAGAGTGTAAATTTCATTCGCAGAAACTTGCGGATTCCGGCTTGCCAGATCACTCAGGCGCTCGATCTCGGCATCAAGGGATGCCCTCGCAAATTCCATGGCGGCTTTTACCGGAGCATCCCGCTGGGCTTCCGCGAGGGACTTCGCTCCCGCCAGCATCTTGGGGAAAAGATCACGCCGGAAGGTTTCCTGAGTAACCAACCGCCGCGGATCGCCCGGCTGGAGAACAGCAGCGGGAGGCTTGGCTGAAACAGCATTTCCCTGATGATCCACCATCACCCGGATAACCGTAGGGGGCAGGAAACGATCCAGATGCAGGCGCTGCGGAGCGATGGACTCCAGTACAAAGATGCATTCCAACAGAATCGCTTTCCCCTGCCCGCTTTTCCAGTGGGCAAAGGCGGCATTCCCCATCTTGTCATGGAGCAACTGCTCCAGGGCATCCCGGAAAACAGGATGGTCCGCAGAGAGAAACGCCAGGTCTTCACGTGCGAGAGCCACCTCCCGATCAAAGGTGGCGGATAGTCCCTCCGGCGGCAGATCCGCAAATGCCTCACTCTGCCGCTGACCACGGCTGAAAAGATACGAATGGTCTGATAGATCGGATACATCCAGACCCAGATGGTCAAAGAGCCGGATGGTGAATTTTTCAAACCGCGTATCCTGGTCCTCAGTCTCAATGGCCTTGCGCAGGGTGGATGCTTTTTCGGGAGCGGGTGCGCCCAGTTCCAGCAGCCGGTCATGCCCGGTGGAAAGCTCCATCTCTACCTCTTGTTTGAGGATGCGGCTGCGTTTCAAAAAAGCATCAAACGCCTTGGGTGAGCCATTTTTCTCATTCAATGCATCCAGTTCCGGCAGCAGGGCGGCCGCCAGTGTGGTGGCACCTTTGAGGGGACTGGAAAAAACATCCAGCCCTTCATGAAGCCAGCGGGCATGACGTTCCGAAGCACTGGCCACCCCATAGGGAATGTGAATGTGAATATCGCCTGTCTGACCAATCCGGTCCAGGCGACCAATCCGCTGTTCCAGCAATTCCGGATCACGCGGGAGGCCGAAAAGCACAAGGTGCCTGGCAAATTGGAAATTACGCCCCTCACTGCCGATCTCAGAGCAAATGAGAATCCTTGCTCCATCCGCTTCAGCGAACCAAGCGGCATTCCGATCCCGCTGCAGAAGCGTTAGATCCTCATGAAACAGCGCGGACTCGATCTGGATTTCCGCCAGCAGCTTTTCTTGTACGCCGATCGCAACATCTACCGAGCTGGTGATGAGCAGCACTTTTTCCTTTTCCGGCAGGGAGCGAAGCAATCCGGCAAGCCAAGTATAGGGAGAGCTCCCCTTGGCCAGCGCATGCAAGTGAGGGAGACGTTTCGGGAAACCCTTCAGCCGCTCACGAGTATTGCGGAACAGCACACGTCCGGTGCCGAACGAGTCGATCAGCTCGGAAACCAACGTATGCCGTGCGTTTTCATCACCCCTGCGAAGCGCTGCAATGTGGGCAGCAGCTCGAGGCGAACGTTTGGAAAATTGTTCCAGATCATCCGGCAGATGACCTGCCTGGAGGGTTTCCACCGCCTTTGCCAAGGGGCCATAGGCATGCGTTTCTTCCGTAAATGCCTCCAGGCTGGAGTAGCGATTCGGATCAAGGAGTCGCAAGCGAGCAAAATGACCTGCGGGACCAAGCTGCTGGGGTGTGGCAGTGAGCAATAGCAACGATGGAATTTCCCCGGCCAGAGACTCCACCATGCTGTAGCTGGGAGAGGCCTCTTCCGGACTCCATTCCAAATGGTGGGCCTCATCCACAATCAATAGATCGAAACCAGCCTCCCGGGCCTGGTCAGCACGCACAGACGAAAGCGTTAGAAAATCCACCGATGCCAATACCAACTGGGAATCAAGAAAAGGATTCGCCTCAGGATCATGCGTCTCAATCGATACGCAACGCTCCTCATCAAAGAGTGCGAAGAGCAAGTTGAAACGACGTAGAAGCTCTACGAACCACTGATGCACCAGCGGCTCCGGCACCAGAATGAGAATCCGTTCCGCACGGCCCGTAAGATGAAGCCGGTGAAGAATGAGACAGGCCTCAATGGTCTTCCCCAAACCTACTTCATCCGCCAGCAAGACACGGGGATGAAGGCGACCCGCCGTTTCAGATACGATGGCGAGCTGATGCGGGATCAAATCGATACGGGCTCCGGTAAACCCACGCGCAGGTGACTGACGGAGGCGGCTGTTCCATTCCAATGCCTGCAGACGATGATCAAAATCACGAGGATGATCCGTCAGCCCGGCGAGAAGCCGCTTCTCCGGCCGGATGAAGCTGAGGGAATCGAGAAGCTCTGTCTCCGGCAGGACAAAACCCTCTCCATGATAAATCAGCAGTCCGTCCACTTCCAAGATTTCCTTCACGATGAAGGCATGACCATCCCGGCCCGCAACCTCATCCCCGACGTTGAAGCCCACGCGAACAATTGGCGCGGTGTCCATTCCATACATGCGCTTCTCCTCGGCCGCTGGATAATGAATGAGCACCTTGCCATCATCGTAGGATCTCAAGATGCCAAGACCGAGAGCGGGTTCTGAGGTGGAAATCCACCGTTGTCCGGGAGTAGGGCGATGCATGCGGACGCCCCGTATAAAGGGAGCAAATGGATGGGGTCTAGGATGATTTTCCCTATTTGGACACCTGTTTCATGAATCGATAGCTCCCCCCACTTGACGCATGCTGGGGATTCAAGAGGCCAATGCACCGGACAACCGCACCACAATCGGGCGGATCAGCCACTTGATGAGTATGGCAAGAAATGGAGCGATGATCACCCAAACGAAGGCTGCTTGAAGTGCCGCCAATCCAAAATCCTGAAAGAAATCCGAGGGTGAGTGTTTGAATTTCTCCATGAGCTGAGGAATCGAAAATTCGATCAATTTCTCTCCAAACAATTTCTGCCCCGCATGAATGAACAGCAGGATGGACATCAAATGTAATGGATAAGTGAGCTCCTTGAAGGTTTGAAGGATGGCATGGTTCAATTTGAAAATCCATCCGGCCAACAGGCAGACCAATGAAGGAGTCCCCAAAATCGGAAACAACCCGGTCACAATCCCAAGAGACACCGCCCAGGAAATCCGTTCAGGATCAGTCCCCTTTTTCAATTGGCTGATAATGGGGGTGACCAGCCACCGCCGAAACCGGGAAGGCTGCTTATCATTCAATGGGGCGGGTGGATTCTCCATGTTCGACGGCTTTATTCTAAACACCAACAAGTTACAGACAGGAAAGTAGCCTCGCCCAAATTCAGATCATAGCTCTAAAACGGATGAATGTTTTTGCTCCAGTGCTGAAATTCTCACACTGCACAAAAATCGTCAACGCCGAGTCGATTCCCCTCCCCTATTCCGATGGATCTGCTTGAGCTTTTCCAAAGACAGACAATCACTTGAACTGCTCAGCCTCAACCCATCGGAAACGCGACTGAATATCCGACGATAACTTTCGGTAAAGGATCGTGGCACGCCCACTCTCATGGGCCACCTCCATTCCTTCCATGGTGATCCGTTTGATCACGACCGCCCTGTATTCCTTGCCGTCCGTGGTCTTTAGGGAATCATAGAATTGCCCTGCACCTTCCTGCCATACCTGTTGAATGGCAGTCTTCCTATAGGCAACAAACGCATTTCCCAATGCCTCATTATCGGCTATCAGCGCGGATTTTTTCGCTCCCAAAGAAAGTAGATTTTGTGACAACTTCTCCGCTTTCTTTAATGCGGAATCCAGCTCCTGAGCGCATTCCTCGCGCTGCTTATGCCTATCGAAAAAAATGTTATAATTCCTCAGTTTCGCTCTCAGATCATCAAGATTCGACTCCGTTGCTGACGCTTCACTCCGCAACTTGAAGCGGGAATCTGCCGCAGAAATTCCCAGATGCGCCATCCCATCCAATGCGCCGCCCAGTAGAACGATCACCACAGGTCCCAACATCCACCATAAGACATTGTTGCGTTCAGTATCGAAGGCCCCCATGAAACCAGAATTTCTACAACTGGGATTTCAGTCGGGCGACCCGATCACGCAGAGCGGAAAATTCTACTTTTTTGTCAGCCAGACGCTCTTCCATGGCAGGTGCCCGACTGACCTTCTTTCTGCGTTCAACGGCAATCGCCGCTTCCAAGGCATGGATTTCCGCCTCCTTTTGCTGAAGTAATTTTTTACTTTCACTATACTGCTGGGTCAGCGCCATGCGTGCGGCTTCTTTTTTCTTTTCGGCCTGTCCTTGAAGATCCTTGTTAGACAAATCCACGGCGGCGTCGTGCACTGATTGCTCAGCAGCTTCTCTTTTCAATGCCTCCTCTTTTTGATTCGGATCATATTGAAAACGCTCCTGTAGTGCTCCTGGCAATAAGTCGAAGGGAATGCGTTTGATCCCGTCTTCATGCGAAATTTGGATACCTACGGCCGTCACCTCTTTCAGAATGACATTTTTGTAGGTCATCCCATCCAAGGTCTTGATTTCGGGAAGAGCCTCCCCTTTTGCCGCAGATCTCGCCCTTTGCCGGTAGGAGTTTTTGTAATCCTCAAATTCCTGAGACTTGACCGAGATCGCTCCACCCAAATCTGCAATCTTCTGCCGCGCATTGGCCACCAATTGGGTATTTTTCTCCAGGCTGGTCTTGGTCAGAACAAAACTTTGAGCCTCCACCCGCCTTACGCTCTCCTTTTCCAGAAGCTTTTCCCTAGCATTCAGCTGATCGCTGAGAGTGTTTATTTCACTCGATTGATCACGTATGATCGCCTGAATGTTACGTCCCTCACCTTGGACATTCGGCTCATAGGCGAACATGAAGAGGCAGCCAAAACCCAGCAAGACCATCGTAGCCATCAAAAGCCCGATCATGCCAGGCCCACGACTACTGCTCATAAGATCTGAAAACGACATGGCAGGAAGTTACTTGAGAGGATACTTGGCGCGGTAGGCCTCAAATTCGCTCTGAAGCGCGGTTTTTTTCTTTTCCAATAGGGCAACCTGCTGATCCAGACTCGCCAGCATATCCTCCTGCGCAGCCGTCTGCCGTTTCACCTCAGCCAGTTGGGAGGAGACATCTTCCGGCATGCTTTTTACTTTTTCGTCAAGCGCTTGGATTTCACGGTTCAGCCTCGCGATCTCAATCTTCTGCTCCTCCCTTTTTTTCACCAGCTTTGGATCTTCCAGACAGGACGCCAAAGGAAGCGCCAGCAAAAGGATTACAAAACGAGATTTCATCGGTTGATCAAGGATTGGAATATCACCTGGCGATCTTCACTTCCTCTTGCTGCAGCGCCATACCAACTGCGTAGGTCGGTGGAACCGCAAGGAACGAGTCATTTCCGGGGGAGAAAATTCACTGAACGTTAGGGAATTTCATCTAGCATGAAAAGTCAATCCCTGAAGGCGTTCATCTATCGGCTACTACCCGGATTTTCAAGTGGCCGGGCGATTCGGTCGAAAACCGGAAAATCCGTGATCTGCTCCAGCTTTACATTATAAATCCGGGCAATCTCTTCCGCATCAGAGGCATGATAAGCCTCCCCGTAATAAATTTCCTTAATGCCGTAAGCACAGAGCGTCTGCATGCAGGCCGTGCATGGCATCGTGGTGGTGGCGATCAACTTCGCCTCCCCGCGGCGGAAAAGGCTGCAGAGATTGATCTCTGCGTGGAGCATGAATTTCTGACGTGCATTTCTGTCATCCCAGAATCCCGGCGGAGGATTGTAGCCCGGAGCCAGGCCATTGTAAGCCGTGCCGATCACCCGATTGTCAAAATCCAGCGCGGCGGCACCTACCTTCCGGTAAGGGTCTTCAGAACGCAGACTGGCCACGTAGGCAAGGGCCATGGCGTATTGGGGAATGGGCAGGCGACCGGCTGACATGCCGCCATTCAATCGGGAACCGCCTCAAATGAAAATTGGAAATTGGCACGAAGGGAGCCTGCGTTTACGCAAGGGCATGCTTGATCAAGTCCGTGCGCTGTTGATTCTCCAGAACCGTGATCGCCGCCTGTTGGCGATTGGCAAGGATCTCGAAAAACTTCCCGTAGAAGAAACACGCGCAAAGTCGAAACTCTCAGGAGACAAGGCTGCCGTTGCGAAAGCGCATGATGAACTCCGCGCCTGCGAACTCCGCGTTAAAAAAATCGAGCTGGATGCGGAAACCCGCCGCACCACCATCAAGCGGCTCAAGCTGCAGCAGTTTGAAACCCGCAAGAACGATGAATTCACGGCGCTGGGGCATGAAGTCACCCGCTACGAAAAGGAACTGGATGGCATGGAGACCCTGGAACTGGAAGCGATGGAGGAAATTGACAGCTATCGCGCCAAATTGGCTGTCGCGGAAGCCGCTCTGGCAAAAACAGGTGAACTGGTGAAGGAAGACCTCGCCCAACTCCAGGCCCGCCATCAGCGCCTCGTGGAAGATCGGGCGGAAGTCACCGCAGAACGTGAAAAGCTGGTGACCCAAGTGCCGGAAGCCATCCTACCGCTTTATCTCCGCCTCATGAAAACCAAGGATGGCCTGGCGGTTGCACCCATGAAAGACGGCAAATGTGGCGGCTGCCACATGAAGCTCATCCCTTCCACCGTGGTAAAGGTTCAGAAGGAACAAGAAGTTGCCCAGTGCGAAGACTGCGGCCGCATCCTTTACTGGGAGGATTGATCCTTCTCAAAACTGGTTGGTTTTTTCCTCCAGCAGAATCAGCCAGTTCATCATCGTGATCGGCGGGATATCCGCCGGATGAGTGATAGGCTTCAGGTTCACCGTCAGTTTGCTCGCGCTCATCGCTGCGCCACTCTTGTTTTTGGAATCCAATGGGCGCACCACGGCATCCGTATCGCTGGAAACCGAGCCCACTTGTCCGGTAAAATTAACAGCAAAGGGATCCACACTCATGCCGTAGCGCTTTTCTGGAGTAAAAAGAGAGCACGGCGGATAATATGTCGTCCCCGTGTAGTTTGAGGGAACGGTAGTGGTGGTGGTATTGAAATCGTCTGCGATGTAGAGCCGGAGATTGCTGACCAGTGAGAACCCCTTGGTAAAGGTACTGAGATTGGCACACTCATCCAGCACCACACCGTAGTCGGCATCCGTGCATGGGATGTTAGGCTTGGTAGGATAAGTGGCTCCGATCCCCGACTGGTAATCCACATTCACCGCCAGAGAATTATTGATGGCAGGACCGTCCGCCCCGATGGCTGCCAAATATGCTGCGATCCGTTGGGGATACACCACCACGCAGATCTTGCCACCAAGAGTGCTGACTGCTTTCACCTCCGCAAAAAAGCGCGTCCCGTAGTAACCTGCTTTCACAGTTCCCACAAGGGGATCCCCAAAAACCGTGTTATTGAAATTCACGGTGCCCTTTACATTGCGCTGAATATAAAAACTACTACCCATACCGTAAGCCACATCCACGTAATCGGTAAAAGTATAGGAACCATTTTCGACGGCCACCGCTGTGGTATTAAACCCGGCGGGCAAAGCCTGAACCGTTAGACCAACCGGGATGGTCATCGTCTGCATCACCCCACCCTTGAGATACTGGAACTTTATCTCAGTGGGCATCAGATTGGAGGCACTTGCCCGTCTTGTGATATCCAACCTCATCGCGCATTGCACTGCACCTATGGAATAGTTGTCCCAGGTGGACTTCCGCTCGCTTGTCAGCGTGCCAAAGCGCGTCCAAAAATTGTTGGGCGAAACCGCGTTGTCCGTTGCTTCTGTCGCACACGCGTATCTGTCAAAAAAATCAACACCCCGGTTGATCGGAACAAATGCCACTCGCCCGCTTTCGGAGGCTTGAGAAACCGGAAAGAAACTGCCGTTTGTGACCTGATAGGACTCTCTCACACCCACCGCCATCGGGTTTCCTGAAAAAGATTGTCCGGACACCGTGCTTCCTGTTCCGATATCCACACCGCGCCTGCTTGCCAGGCCCGGCAGTGCCACATTTCCTTCCAGTGCCGCCTTTCCCGCAAAGACATTTCCTTCGATGCTCACATTCTGCCAGGCATCTCCAGACTCATACTTGCCAAGTGACATGAACGAAGATGCCGAAATCGCGAGCTGTGAGGGAATCTCATAAATGGAAAGAACAAACTGGCGGTTTGATAGAGGAAGCGAGGTGAGGGTCTGGTCATTGCCCGCCAGTCCGATATTGAAAGCCCACCAATTTCTTTTGGCCACAAATGAATCCCCTGGTTTGGCATAGCCGAAATTAATTTTCGGATACTTGAGCACGTTCAAATTCGGATAGTTGGCCGTGGGGAGCCCCACCAGACCGCTCGCCATGGAACCATAGGTCTTGTTCGCGGAAATGATTGGATAGAGTTTGTCCCGATCAATCGTATTACTGTCCACACAGTTGAGAGCCGCTGGGTAACCAGCGCCAAGACTGCGGTTCAGCCCGGAGGAGACAAAACCCGTCGTGGCGGTGTCACCGGAAATTCTTGAGAAAATCGAGCCAACATTGGTAGCAACGGTCGAGTCCCCGGAGTTGCCCAGCTTTGCCGAAGTCGCCCCCAAGGTAGTGAGCATTTCCGCAGAGATGGATTTTCGCGTATTGGCATTGGTCAGCGCTTCACTGAAAATCGTCTCCCATTTGAGAGGCTCCACCGTCCCCGCCGCCAACGAATTGGACCGCATGGCACGGATGGCCCGATTGGGAGTGGTGGCGACAATGGAGCGAAGAATCGCATCTTCCTTCTCTCCATAGTCCAGCCTCAGTTGCACCTCAGCCTCTATGCTCTGCGAGGAAAGGGAATGCTTATAGGAATAAAGCAACAGGGCAGTCAGCAGCAACCCGGAGGTGATCACCAGAACCAGTGAGACATAGCCGCGTGGCAGCGGAGATCTGGAGGAGGTTTTCATTGGTTGATAGTCCCACTACGATCAATGCTTTCACCGCTTTGCACAGTGCCGGAATAAGTGATTTCCTCGCCCGCAGGCCCAGTAAGGGTTAGCTGCAATATACCATTGTTGATAGTAAAACTCACATTCCTTGGCTTTTTCGTAAGCGTCCATTGGGCAGCACCGATGGGTCCCGCCTGTGGAACAATATAGTATTTCAAGGCATTATCCTCATAGGAAAGAATCGTGGCCCGCATGGATCCATCGGGCTGGCGAAAATTCATTACCAGCACCGGTGAGGCCGTGAGTCTTGCATTCGTGCCGGACAAGGCATCTGCCACCGTAGCGTGAAGGCGGAAGCGTTCCGCCTTACTCACCAGGCGGTTCACCTGCATGCTGATGATCGGTGCCTCATCAATCAGGAAACTCTGGGCCTTGAACAATTGGAGAAAGGCCAACTGTTGATTGAACAAGGCCATTAACATCGCGGAAATCGCCATTCCCATGAGGATGACAACAGTAAGCTCAAGGAGGGTAAAGCCTCTCTTCAAACGATTGGCTTTCATCTTATTGTGAGCGTAGCACGGTTCGTGATTTCACATAAGTGCGGTTCCCCACCATATAGGTGAGAACACTCTGTGCCTTCCATATCTTCATCGCTGCGGGATTGTTGATCGTCGTTCCTGTCCCACCGTCAGCCGGATAATTGTTCGTGGAATCTGCCATCCGGGTCCGGCTCACCGTGCCGGTGAGCGCCAGCCCTCCCGGGAGCTTGCCGAGGGTGACATTGGTAGTCGTGACCGTGGGATAGAGCGGCCAAGGGGAACCAGAGGCCACCAAGGTATCAAAGGGCACTCGCTCCGCATAGGAGCGCTCATAGGTCATGTAGGCGTCTGAAATGGATTGCTGGAGAGTCCACTGCCGTGGATGCAGAATATTGATAGAAAGTTTTAAGAGAACCAAGCCCAGAACAGTGAGAATGGAAATGGTCATCATGGCCTCCACCAGCAAATAGCCACCGGCAAAAGATCGCCTCTTGCGGAATCTTCCCATTCGGGAAAGAATGGGCGCATGCCCCGGCGCCTTATGATCTGCCTGCACGTCGCGCTTTTCCTGGCCGTTTCCATGGCTTACGCGAGGGCGCAGGCCATTCTGGAGCCTCCCTTTGGCCAGCATTGGGGCGACTCTCCGGAAAAATTGATAGCTTGGGCATCCAAACATTCTCTGGACCTTACGATTGCAGTGCCCGGAGATCAACCTGCATTGCGGATTGTCAGGATCGAGCCGCGGAAAGGTGTCCTGCCGGATAGTCAGGCCCGCGGCGTGGAAGCCCGTTTCCTGGGAGGGCGGCTTTACGAATTTACCGTCCACTATGCGGACCCGGAGGCCTCCGCTGATCTCATGGAGTCGCGGTTTGAAGAACTGCGCAAGCAAACGATCCATCAATACGGCGCGCTGCTGACCAACCAGCAGCAAAAGACGGTGGAGGATCAGTTCGTGACTCGGACGCAATCGTTTCATCGGGAACCAGTGAGGGGGCTGTTCTTGCTCCTGGCCTATACAGAGGTGGAGGATCTTCTCCGTAAAACCAGGGACGCGCGATTTTCTGTAATCTATCGCAATGACAACTACAGGATGGAGTTAATAAACTCTCTGGGCAATAACGCGAAGAAGTAGGGTCATGCTTCTACTCGGAAGTCGTGACCGAGCTTTTCACTTCAATCGTTCGATCCAGATCGAATGTCACATACCCCAGACGATCAATGCCGAAGGGAGTTGCAATTACCAATTCCAATGTCCACGTGCCGTCCGAATCCAAGTCATCTCCCCAGTTGCTGATCGTGATGGTATGATCTTCAGGAATGGAATTGTTCACGTAGCGTGTGGAGCCGGAAATCACCTTGCCGGTAGTCCCCAGAACCTGGGAGTTCTTGTAGGCCTGCGCATAAATCTGGGAGGAAGGATAGGCTTCCTTAACCGTAAACGTCACAGGAGGGAGAGTGAATTTAATCTTCTGCCCCTGAGTGATTCCTGTGATGGAGCCATCCGTGACCGGCCATATCTGGATGAACTGGGAGGCAAGTTGTGAAGGTGCTACCGAATAGGTCTCCCGGGTATCCTGAATCGTAAATACTGAGAAACGTTCCTCCCCCCTTACCTTGGAGCGATCCGTTCCCGGCACTGAGGTGAGGGCATAGGTCAGCGTCTGTGTCTGATTGCTGGTGATGGAGGCAGAGGAAAGCAGAGTCGCCTGCGTCCGGTCCAGATTCACCCCTGTGCCGGTGGTTCCATAGGACTGCACATGTCGAAGCAGCGTCACCACCTTGGAGGCGGGCGGATCTGTGATACCGCTCAACAAGCCAGTGGTGGTGATATCCACATAAAACGGACGATCAGCACGTGTCCGTGGAATCACGGCATAAGGATCTTCTGAGCGAATCTTGATCTGGGCGATGGGCACATAAGCGCCCACATACTTTGTATCCAGCAGATAAGATGCCACGGGTGAAGAACTCACCGCATACAATTCGAAGCGGGCACCTCCCGGATTGATCTCCAGAGCAGATTGCTGCGAGCCGGTATTGGCCACCGTCACATCCCACTGAACTCCAGTGGGCAACTGGACCTGCCGGATAAAATTGGTATAATCCGCCGCCCTGACCTGGCTGCCGAAACAAGCAAGCAGAAGCAGCACACGATAGTTGAATCCTTTCATTTGGTTTTCCCGTGAGTGGGTTCCACCACCTTCAAAGGCAGCACAGAAATGGGACCACCTTGATAGGTGGCCACAATCAGGTTGGAATTCCCTTCCATCATTTTCACCACATCCTCTGCCAGCGGAGCATTTCCTTCCGCCTGGCTTCTGCTGACCTCGATGGCGGTGATCCAGCCACGGTTTTCCTTATAAAATACAGGCCAACTCACAATCTTGGCACCATTTACCAACACCAGACGTTCCTCCAGATTTTTTGGCTTCTGAATCACGGCCCGTTTTGGAACCAAGGTCGCATAGCCCCGGAAGCAGATCACATCCGATTGGCTGAACAAATCCTGGGCTGGTTGGTTTTTCTTGCTGGGATCACTTTTAGCCTCGGAAGGCTTCATGTTCTTCATCGGATCATTCTCCTGAACTTTCAGCAGTGCCTTGGAAAGCTGCTCATGGGTGGCCGCATCACGCATCACTGGCTTTTGTGGCTCCGCAGAAGCATCAGGGACAAGAACGCCCGCCCCTGCCAGCAGCAGGAAAAGAGCATGCCTCCCAGATGGCATAAATACTCTCATAGCGTTTTAAAAGTGACGAGAATAACCAAGTCCTGAAGATCGAAGCCACTGTCATTGGGATTCGTATGAGTAAGCTCCATCAGGTAGATGATATCCAGCGGGCCGATTTTCACGTTTCCCACGGAATCCAGATACGGGAGTAGGAAGCTCTCAATCGTAGGCTGCTGATACAGAGGGGTGGTGGTAGGCGGCGTGGCACCATTCACCAGAGCTACAATGTTTCTGGTCGTATTGGTGGAAGTATAGAGGCTGGACCATGAGCTGTTCCAATAATAGCGACCTCCGAAGTTGATGGGGCTGCCGATCGTAACCGTCTTTGTCAACACGACATTGCTGGGCACCACGTTCGTCTGTGTTCCATACCAGATACGGGTGAAACTACTGTTGTTGTAACTGTATTGGCACTCAGTGGGCACCCAGGTCTGGCTGGTGATCTGGCCACGGGAATTGGTGGTGGTGGAACGCACCGAGGCACCGATCACACGGACTTCCATTTGCAAGGTTTGCTTTGGCGTCAGCGTCCCGGGGCCGGTGATGGTAATGATGTCCTTCACCTTGCTGGGATAAGCGATATTCCAAGTAAGGGTAGGCTTCGTGCCGGTCTGCACGACAGTGGGGAAAGCCGTAAGAGCTCCCACAGGAATAACGGGATCAAGTGTTTCCGCTGCGAGACTGGAAAACACAGATCCACAGAGTAAGACCGCAGCTGCCACACGGGCAGCCTTTAGGCAAAGTTTCATGGCTGGTTGTAAGGGTAGATGGACCGCATCATTTCCCGTAAACGCCTTTTACCAATGGGGACCTTGATAAAGGCAGCCGACCCAGCGCAGGGGTGTGGCAAGAGCGATAAAGGGACGTCGCTGATTGCCGATTCGGGATGAGATGATCCCGACAAGGTCGTCTGTAGAAACATCAGGGACGATGTTTCAGCACGAGGAGGATGTTATTTTGAAGACTTGTTTCTTGGTAGTCGTATCAAATAGTTGGAGTTAACAGCAGTTGTCTTTGGGGTGAAAAATAATCAGCGGGTAGGCAGGCTCCCTGCAGCATTCCATTGCTTCCACGGGCCTTGCGGCACCTGATAGTCTTCAACGAAACGCCATTCAACGGAGCTCCCGCTGCGTAGTTGGAGAAAATCGCGCACGGCAGGACTGAGGTCGATGCCCGCAGAGTGATTGCGGTTGGGCCGGGCATCTTCCTTCCCGAAAACATATTGCCAGTGGTCCACTTCGAAGGGGCCCACATCCTCCCATTGGGCGTAGCAGACACGTCCATCGTGGTGAATGGCCAGCCAACGATCCTTGCAGACCGAGATGCCGTCTCCGCGATAACGTTCCCAAAACCAAGGAATCACTTCCGCAGCTTCTGGACGATGCCCACCGCCTGTCATCACATCATTGTAAGGAAGGGCGACGTAGAAGGGATTCAACTCAGGAGAAAATGAAGCAGGCAAATATCCACGACGTTGATCAGGGTGATCATACCCGCCGTAATTTTGCTGCCAGTTTTCATCCCATGCGCTTTTCACATTCGGCGTGGGATTGTTTTCCGTAGGCTGTTCACCTACCCAGAACACCGTAGCCACGACGTTCCGCTTCCACTCGGATCTAGGCCGATAGGGCTCCCGGGATTCCTCCACCACCACCCGCCCAGCAGCCGGCACGCCGAAGGGATCACTCAATCCGGGTAAGGCATCCCGGCGGTTTTGCAGAAAATTCTCATGATCCTGATCCAACCTCTGGGCCAAGCGCATGGCTGAGACTGTCTGAAACGAAAGACAGCTCGAAAATGCGATGATTAACCATGGGCTTTTCATTCAGATCACAGAATTTTGGATACATGAAAACTGTCTTCACTATAAAATTTAAAGGAATCCAAACAAGTAAAAACTCTAAAACGAAATCTTCCTAGAAACATATAACATACAGGGTGTAACTATCTGATTATAGGTCGCATGAAACAGACGACGCGCATTCTGGATTTTTATTTTATAATAAAATCAAAGATCTTCGGCTTTCCGCATCGATTAAAAATTCATCCTTCTTTAGGCATCCCCATTACTAAGATCTGCCACCCATACTAAATCTCCGATCCAGGTCTTTAAGGCTGTATTCAGATAAGGTAGGCCTGCCATCGGCAGTGCAATAGGGCAAATCGCACGCAAAAAGTTCGGCCAATAACGCTTCTGTCTCCGCTATTTTCGGCACGATCAGGCTACCCGCCCGCTTGGCAAGCACACGCGCAAGACGATCAAGGGCGAATCTGGCACCGGGTGAAGATTCGTGAAGCATTTCGTCCAGCATCGCTCCTAAGAATTCCCGCGGAGACTCCACATGCAGACAGGCAGGCAGGCTGTGAATCTGAAGGGTATTTCCGCCGAAGGCTTCTATTTCCACTCCTGCCTGCCAGAACGCAGCCTTACCTCTTAAAATCTGATCCAACTCGCGCGGATCCATTTCCAGCAGCACTGGAACAAGCAGATTCTGAGTCTCTACCACGACATTCTCACCTCCTATCAGCTGTTCGTAATAGATCCGCTCCTTTGCGGCTTTGGGATCGAAAACCACCAGCCCATCCTCACTTTCCAAAAGGACATACCTGCCATGCAACAGACTGAGTACCCGGAATGCTGGAGCGGAAGACGAAGAAGCAACCGCCGAATCGGGAACAACGGAAACCTCCGGAGCAGCAACGTCATTTGTCATGGGCGGGTTTTTTTCCCAATCCCCAAGCATGGGCTGTGGATTTCTGAAAACCTGCTGCAGGGAACGAGTCTCCGTTACCACATCCACAGCAGGCACCACTGGCAATTCCACCTTTTTTTGAATGAGAGGGGGAGCAGCAGGTTTCAGCCCGATCAGCACGGATTCCAGAATCACCTCCTTGATATCCAGCGGGCGATGGAATCTCACCTCGCGCTTGGCCGGATGGACATTCACATCCACCAGCGTAGGTTCCAACTCGATCCACAGCCATGCTGCCGGATGCATGCCATCCCCCACTGCTCCGCGGAACCCTTCTGCCAATGCTCTGGAAATGATGCCATCTTCCACAGGGCGGCCATTCAGGAAGAAAAACTGGTGCCGCCTCCCCCTCCGTGCATGGTTGGCTGGCAGGACAAATCCCTCCACTGACACTCCATTCCCATGGGTAAGCGGCAGGGCGATCAGTTCACGCGCCAGCTCGGTGCCCAAGAGGTTTCGTACCCGGTCCAGTGCCTTCAAGGCAGGTGGCAAATCAAAAATATCCCGATCATCCCGCCGGAAGCGGAATCTCACATTCGGAGCTGCCAGTGCATGCATGCGGAGTTGGTGCTCCACGTGGGCCGCCTCTGTGGATTCTGCGCGCATGAATTTCCGCCGGGCCGGCATGTTGTAGAAAAGCGACTTCGCCTCGATCACCGTTCCAGGGGCGCACCCCGCTTCCTTCACATCGCGGATTTTTCCGCCATCGACTGAAATTTCCGTCCCCGCCACAGAGTCCGGTTCCCGGGTGATCATCCGGAAGCGGGAAACACTCGCAATACTGGGCACTGCCTCTCCCCGGAACCCCAAGGTCCGGACGGCCGCCAGATCAAGGGAGGTTTTCAGCTTACTGGTGGCATGACGCTCCAGGGATAACAGGGCATCCTCGCGCGACATGCCGCAGCCATCATCGCTCACCCGGATCAGCGCCGCGCCTCCGCGATCAATATCCACCCGCACCTCGCGGGCTCCCGCATCGATGCTGTTTTCCACCAGTTCCTTCACGACAGAGGCTGGGCGCTCCACGACTTCCCCCGCAGCTACTTGGCTGGCCAGGATATCGGGTAGCACATGGATCTTCGGCATCAGACAGTGATGTAAGCGTCACTTTGCGATTAGCCAAACCCAATCCCCGATTGACCGCCACCTATCACCGATTAGTCTGCCGCGACCCCATGGCAGGCTTTTTCAAATCCCTCATCCACAAGATCACCAATCGCGCTGAAATCGATTGGGAAGACATCGAGGCAGATCTCGTCACCGCAGACCTCGGCATCGGCATGACCACCCGGATCATTGACGAGCTCCAGGAGTTGGGCCGCAAGGTTTCCGCAGACGATGTTGCAGAAGTCACGCGCAAGCATTTGGCCCAGCACCTTCCTGCGGATTCCCCACCACTTTTGCCGCGTGCGGATGGAAAACCCTTCGTGATCCTGGTCGTGGGCGTGAATGGCACCGGCAAGACCACTTCATCCGCGAAACTGGGCTACTGGCTGAACCGCCGGGGATACTCCGTGGTCATGGCTGCAGCGGACACTTTCCGTGCCGCTGCCGTGGAACAACTCCAGCGCTGGGGTGATCGCTTGAGCCTGCCTGTGGTGAAGGGAAATCCGAACGCGGACCCTTCCTCCGTCTGCTTCAATGCCCACCAGAAAGCCATCGCCAGTGGCAGCCAATTCCTTATCTGTGATACGGCAGGCCGTCTGCATACGCGCCACAACCTGATGGAGGAACTTGGCAAGATCCGCCGAACCATCGCCAAACAGGACGAAAGCGCACCCCACCTTACTCTTCTCGTCGTGGATGCCACCACAGGCGGCAATGCTCTCCAACAGGCCAAGGAATTCCACAAGGCCAGCCCGCTCGATGGCGTGATCGTCACCAAGCTGGACGGCTCCGGAAAAGGCGGTGTGGCCGTAACCATCCACGAGCAGCTCGGCATCGCTCCGCGCTTCATCGGCACGGGGGAGGAGCCGGAAGCCTTCGCCATCTTCGAGAAAGAGAAATTCGTTCAGGAAATTCTCTGAGTCGCTTCCGGCAGGTGATCCTCACAGTATTCCTGCCCATCCACATCGATCCGGAAATCCAGTTCAGGATTGGATACGTCTGAACGCTTGCAAACGACGCAGATGTGGAACGCTGCATTCGACGGTGCCTTGGCAGCCTTGAATTCCTTACGGCGAGCCAGGGAAACTCGCTCCCTCGCTTTTCCGCGCAGGGCTGGTATTCCAGCGAATAGGACATAATTCGCCAAACCCAAAACGAAGTAAGGAATCCGTAGCGGCTCCCACAACACAGGCAGCAAAAGGACCACCGCGCCAAAGATGGCCAAGAACCTTACCTGCACCGGAATCACAAAAAAGACCCGGAACTCAACCTTCGGAAACAAGGTGGCGAAGGCAAAAAAGGCGGAGGTGTAAAGTATCAGTCCGCTGCCGGACATTCCTTCTCCATAAAGAAAATTGGCCGCGATCAAACCCGCCATACCAGAGTAGAAAAAAAGAGAGGCGCGAAATTCACCCCAAGCGCTTTCCAAGGCATCGCTCATCATGAAAGCAATCATCACCATGAAAAAGGTAAAAAGCAGTCCCAGCCCTCCCGCTCCGCCAAATCCGGATGAGGCAAACAGGAACGTGATGATTCGCCAAATCTCACCATTCAGAATCAGTTTCCGGTCAAAATCCAGTAGTAGCCCGATATCAGGCCTGAAAATCTGCAGAATATACACCAATGCGTGGAACAATGCGTAATACCGCAGGAAGCCCGGGAAGGACAGCCACCCGAACTTCCGTTCCATTCGATCCAGAAATGCCATATGTTGCGGAACATCGCCTCTCACCTGCGGGTGAACAAGGCCTCTATTGGGAAGAATCCTTTACCAGATCATTTCCGATATAAATCCGATAATCCTTGATACGTCCGGAAACATCTCCACCTCCCGCACGTGGCGTGTAACGGAAAGCCCCGATCCTCACATCGCCACCGAGATCGATCACCAACTGGTGCGGATGTTTAGGCTGAGTATTTTTCCAGGCGGAGTGCCAGAAATTAGCGGTTTGCCCATCGATCGCATTGGATGCAGATCCATCTTCCGCTGTCTGCTCCTGGCTGTCTGCGTAGGCGATCTTCCAGTTCTGATGGGAGATCGAGTTTCCAGATGGATCCAGAAGATCTAGCTCTGCAATGGCGGCGAATTCCTTGCCGTCGTGGGCACTGAGGGATTCCAGGCAGAATTGCCGTCCCTTGATCGGCTCTGGAAGCTTCACTTCCTGTAGTTCTGTCCCATTCGGGAAACTACCGATCAAAACAGGTTTTAAGCCGGCAAGCTGAAGCAGGCCTGCTTGGGAGGGAGTCTTCACAAAATCCAACTCCCGGCGGACTTGATCGAGAATCGGCTTCTCCAATCCGGCGACAACCGGCTCCGTGGGACCGATCAGATCGAGAATAATAATCTCGTTCTGCCCCTTTTTCAGCCAGACTCCCGGCAGGTAGCAGGTTTGCGTAGGTCCGATATTCCAGAAACGGGACAAACAGTGGCCGTTCACCCACACGACACCTTTACTCCAGCGGCTGAGATCCAAAAATGTATCTTTCGTCTCCGCCAGATCGAACGTTCCACGCCAGAAAGCAGGCTGTTTCCCATCGCCCGAGGCAGATCCCCACTTGAGGGAGGAAAGCATCGGCGCATCAAGTGGAAGCGGATAAACCTGCCATGCTCCTTCGAGGGTGGTGGCGACATCTCCCGCCACCAGCGTCACCGGACCCATCAAGCCCTTTCGGTCATGGATTTCCTTGCCGAAGTTTACGTGGCCCATGGCCTCCACCAGAATGTCCAGGCGCGCAGCCTTTTCACGTGCCGGAAGCTTCACCGAGAAAAGCCGGGAGCGGCGGTCCATGACGCCTACCTGTTTTCCATCCACAAAGACCCATGCAAAGTCGTGAGCCTGCGGCACCTGTAGCTTGACGGCCGGCCCGGCAGGGAGAGAGGTGCGGTAAAGGGTACAGCCATGCCCCTGATCGTAAGCCTCCATATGACGGGGAGTCTTATCCTCAATCGGCGTAGGGAGATTATCGAAAACAGGAGTCGCCTGAGTCAGCTTGAAAGCAGGAATCGCCATCACGGGGTTCGGCGCAGGAGGCTCCGGCAGCTTTTCTCCAGGCTGAAGATAACGGGCGACCAGATCGCGCGTGAGCTTGAATTTTTCACCCACCCATCCTGCCTCTGAAATAGGGGCATCGTAATCGTAGCTATTCGTATCCGGCTTGAAGGGACGGTCTGCACCCGGCCACATGCCGAAGGTAGTACCACCATGAGCCATGTAGAGACTGAAGGACGCATGGTTTTCCAGCATGTATTCCAGATCCGCGAAAAACTGTTTGTTATTTCCCAGATGGTGGGGCGCGCCCCACGTATCGAACCAGCCGGGATAAAATTCACCCGACATCAGTGGACCATTCGGCTGCACTTCCCGCAGCTTTGCGAATGCGGTCTTCGCATCCTTGCCGAAGTTCACGACATTGAACAAATCGTCGCGCTTGCCATTGCGCAGCACATTTCCCGGATTGCAGGCGAACAAGGGAATATCGAAGCCGGAGTCGATAAGCGTCTGGCGCAGATGGCCCATGTAATCCGCATCCTTCCCGAAAAACCCGTACTCATTTTCCACCTGGGCCAGCAGGATGGGGCCACCATGAGTCACTTGTTGAGGACCCAGAACCCGTCCCACTTCCTTGAACCATGCGGTAGCGGCCTTGATGTAGTTCGCATCCATCGTCCGTAACTGGATGTCCGGGTTTTTCAGAAGCCACCACGGCAGGCCCCCGCCGTCCCACTCCGCGCACACGTAAGGACCGGGCCGGAGCACCACCCACAAGCCTTCCTCCTGAGCGATGCGGCAGAATTCCGCCGCGTCTGCCTGGCCTTCCCAATCATAGGTGCCCTGCTTGAACTCATGATAATTCCAGAACAAATACGCACACACTGCGTTCATTCCCATCGCGCGGATGGACTGCAGGCGGTTCCTCCAATATTCCCTGGGCACACGGGCGAAGTGCATTTCCCCTACCCGGAGTTCGATCGGTTTTCCATCGAGCAGGAAATCCTTCTCTCCAATGCTGAATGTGTGGGAAGCCTTGGTGGAGGCAGGAGATTGAGCCTCCACTTGTCCAAGATTGAGACCCAGCATAAGTGCGAAAAGAGAGGTTTTAAAGGGGATTCCAGACATGCGATGGATGATGGGAAGACTCATGGAGAAAATGAAAAAATGGGTTTGGCTATGAAACGTTGTGCCAAGCTGGATCTTTCACAACAAGGAATGATTGTTCCCGGGTTTCACCTGATTGACAAGCTGCGGGTGCCCTTTCAGGCTTGTTCCGTGAGTGATGAATTGAAACGTACCCCACTGGAATCCGCCCATATTGCGCTAGGCGCCAAGCTTGTTCCCTTCGGTGGCTGGAATATGCCCGTTCAATACACATCCATCCTGGATGAGCATGCCGGAGTTCGCAACAAGGTGGGGATTTTTGATATTTCACACATGGGACAGTTTCTTGTCAACGGAGAGGGAGCAGCTCCATGGCTGGACGGACTGCTCACCAACAAGGTGCATGCCCTCCAGCCTGGAGAAGGGCAGTACACGCTCATGCTGAATGAAAACGGGGGGGTGATCGATGACCTCATCATCTACCGTACCGGTGAAAACGACTTCTTTCTGGTGGTGAATGCCTCCATGATTGACGAAGATTACGCATGGCTCTCCCGCCATCTGGCATCCGGTGTTTCCCTGATCAATGAAAGCAGCGCATGGGCAGGCATGGCTGTGCAGGGTCCGGAGTCCTCTGTCCTTTTTGCCGATGTTTTTCCCGGTGAGACACTCCCGCCACGTAATGGCATCTCCACGACATCCACCGGTGCCATCGTCTGCCGCACAGGCTACACGGGGGAGGACGGTTTTGAATTATTCACTCCCGCATCGGAAGGTGTGGCCGCATGGGAAAAGTTCATCGCCGCCGGGGCCAAGCCGTGTGGACTGGGTGCCCGTGATACCTTGAGATTGGAAATGGGCTATCCGCTCAATGGCAATGATCTCTCCCCCACCCGCACACCACTGGAAGCGGGACTTGGGTTTTTTGTCGATCTCTCCAAGGAATTCATCGGCTCGGATGTGCTGGTGGAGCAAAAGGCAGAAGGCCCAGCCACCAAGCTCGTGGCCCTTCAATATACGGAAAAAGGTGCTCCACCACGTGCGCATTACCCCGTTCAGGATAAGGATGGGAAAGTGATAGGGGAAGTGGCCAGCGGTGTGCTTTCGCCTTCTTTAATGACCGGTATTGCCATGGCTTACCTGCCAAGCGGGTATGCAAAACTCGGCACCGAACTCAATGTCGATGTCCGTGGGCGCCTCTTTCCTGCCCAGGTCGTGAAAAAACCGTTTTATAAACGAGCTTGAATCTTTCTCCTGACCACAGAACGTCTGAACCAGCAATTTTACATGAACATCCCATCCGATATCCGCTACGTTTCCTCCCATGAATGGATCAGCCTGGACGGTGACATCGCCACCATTGGCATCACCGATCACGCTCAGGAAGAACTCACCGATGTGGTCTTCGTAGAGCTTCCAACCGTTGGCAAGGCTGTGGACGCTGGAGATCCAACCGCCGTGGTGGAATCCGTAAAGGCCGCGAGTGACATCTACGCCCCTCTCGCTGGAACCATCGTGGAAGTGAATCCCGGTGTGGAAGCGGACCCATCCCTCGTCAACACCGACCCTTACAGCAGTGGCTGGATTTTCAAGATTCAGGTGAAAGACATCGAACACTATTACAAACTGATGGATGCTGCGGCCTACAAGACGCACATTTCCTGAGATTTCTTAGATTCCACTTCTTTTGCGAAACCTTCCAAGGCCTTGTCCCGGAAGGTTTCGTTGTTTTTGAGGCAGAGCGGACGGATTTTCCCTAGGCAAAGTGGATGTTTTGGCGCATCCACACGCCATGTCAGCTCGTCTTGATTTCCGCAGCCGCCATTTGGGTCCCATCGGTGCAGACCGTGAGGAGATGCTCCGTGTGGTGGGCTATCCTTCGCTGAATGCTCTGGCTGATGCCGCCGTGCCTGCGGGCATCCGTCTGGAAGAAGCACTGGAACTGCCTGCAGCGCGCTCCGAACAGGAAGCCCTCGCTTGGTTGAAGGAAATCATGGGCAAAAACCAAGTACTGAAGAGCTTCATCGGCCAAGGCTACTATGGCACCTTCACACCGGGAGTGATCCAGCGGAACATTCTCGAAAATCCGGGCTGGTACACTGCTTACACGCCTTATCAGGCGGAGATCGCCCAAGGACGCTTGGAAGCCCTTCTCAATTTCCAGACGATGATCACGGATCTGACCGCTCTGGACATCGCCAATGCCTCGCTGCTGGACGAAGGCACCGCAGCAGCAGAAGCCATGAGCCTGGCTCTGGCAGGCGCTCCAAAAGGAAAATCCATTTTCGTTTCCGACCGCTGTCACCCGCAGACCATCGATGTGGTGGTCACCCGCGCAGAACCGATGGGGATCGAGGTGATCATCGGTGACTGGCAGACGTTTGATCCTTCCGCATGCGAAGGACTTTTCGCCCTGCTCGTCCAGTATCCGGACACCCGGGGCCGCATTGATGATTTCGCCGCCTTCTTCGCAAAGGCAAAAACGGCAGGCGTCGTCACCATCGTAGCTGCGGATCTTCTGGCACTCACTCTTCTCAAAGCTCCTGGTGAATTTGGCGCGGATATTTGTGTGGGAAATTCCCAGCGCTTCGGCGTTCCCTTCGGCTTCGGTGGTCCGCATGCCGGTTTCATGGCATGCAAGGATGCGCTCAAGCGCAAAATGCCAGGCCGCCTGATCGGTGTGTCTCTGGATTCCCGTGGCAAGCCAGGCTACCGCCTGTCTCTGCAAACCCGTGAGCAACACATCCGCCGGGACAAGGCCACCTCCAATATCTGCACCGCGCAGGTGCTGTTGGCCGTGATGGCTTCCATGTATGCCGTCTATCACGGCCCGGAAGGCCTGAAGCACATCGCCCAAAGCGTTCATTCCCGCACCGCCGACCTCAAGGCCTCCCTGGTGGCCAGCGGATTGGAAGTAGAGGAGGGCGCGTTTTTCGATACCATCATCGTTCGCGTTTCCGGAAATGCGGATGATGTCCTCGCCGCCGCTGTGGCATCCGGCATCAATCTCCGCCGCATCAGCGCAGATGAAATCGGCATTTCATTCGATGAAACGTCCACGCTGGAAGATGCCAGCCTCATCGCAGCCGCATTCGGTGCAGAGAGAAGCGCTCATGCAAGCAGCTCCATTTCATGGGATGCTTCCTTTTCCCGCCAATCCCCATTCCTCACCCAAAAGGCCTTCAACAGCTATCACTCGGAAACCGAGATGCTCCGCTATCTGAAGCGTCTGGAATCCAAGGATCTGGCACTGAATGAATCCATGATCGCCCTCGGCTCCTGCACGATGAAGCTGAATGCGACGTCTGAAATGATGCCTCTTAGCTGGCCGGAAGTCGCGCATATCCACCCGTTCGTCCCCGCAGATCAAAGCCAGGGCTATCGTGAAATGCTGGGTAAGCTGGAGGACTGGCTGGCGGAAGTAACTGGCTTCGCCGCTGTTTCACTCCAACCCAATGCCGGCTCTCAGGGAGAATATGCAGGCCTGTTAGCCATCCGTCGCTATCACCTTTCCCGTGGCGATGCCCACCGCAATATCTGCCTCATCCCTGTATCCGCCCACGGCACGAATCCCGCTTCCGCCGTCATGGTCGGCATGAGGGTGATCGGCGTGAAGTGCGATGAGAAAGGCAATATCGACGTGGAAGACCTGAAGGCCCGCACCGCAGAACACGCGGCCAATCTTTCCGCACTGATGGTCACCTATCCCTCCACCCACGGAGTTTTCGAAGAAACCATCCGTGAAATCTGTGAGCTCATTCACGAGGCTGGCGGCCAGGTTTACATGGATGGTGCCAATATGAATGCGCAGGTAGGCCTGACGAGTCCCGGCCACATCGGTGCGGATGTCTGCCACCTGAATCTTCACAAAACCTTCTGCATTCCTCACGGCGGCGGTGGTCCGGGTGTAGGGCCGATCGGTGTCGCCTCCCAGCTCGTGCCATTCCTTCCAGGCCATTCTGAGTTGGAATCCAAGGAAGGGGCGGTCTGTTCCGCACCATGGGGCAGCGCTTCTATCAACACCATCTCATGGATGTATATCGCCATGATGGGCAGTGCAGGGCTAACGGAAGCGACCGAAGTGGCTATCCTTAATGCCAATTATGTTGCCAAGCGCCTGGCTTCATTTTTCCCGATCCTCTATACTGGCAATGATGGACTGGTAGCCCATGAGTGCATCATCGATGTTCGCCCTCTATCAGACGCCAGCGGGATTACCGTGGAAGATGTGGCCAAGCGTCTGATGGACTATGGCTTCCACGCTCCCACCATGAGCTGGCCGGTAGGCGGCACGCTCATGATCGAGCCGACCGAATCCGAATCCAAGCCGGAGCTGGACCGTTTTTGCGATGCCATGATTTCGATCCATGGTGAAATCTCCGCCGTCATCCGTGGGGAGGCTGATGCGCAGAACAACCCTCTTAAGAATGCGCCACACCCAGCGGAAACGATCTGCAGTGATACATGGTCTTACCCGTATGGCCGCGAGCAGGCTGCCTACCCGCTGCCTTATCTCCGCCAGCACAAGTTCTGGCCATCCGTAGGTCGCATCGACAACGTCCATGGTGATCGTAACCTGGTCTGCACCTGTGACTCGGTGGAAGCCTACGCGGAAGCCTGATTCATGACTTACCATCCTTCACCGATAGATTGGAGCGTCTGGTCCGGCGAAATTCCGGCTACCCTCATGTTTATCGTGAAGGATGGGCAGATGCTGCTGATTGAAAAAAAACGGGGGCATGGTGCCGGGAAAATCAATGGCCCCGGCGGAAAAATCGATGAGGGAGAAAGCGCTCTGGCGGCAGCCATTCGTGAGACACAGGAGGAACTGCTGATCACTCCCTTGGCACCCCGTAAATTGGGCGAACTCCATTTCGCCATGTCGGACTATCCAAGTATCCTCTGCCACGTTTATCTCGCAGAAGATTATGAAGGCACTCCTACGGAAACCGAGGAAGCCATTCCCGTATGGTATACGCTCGATTCCCTCCCCTATCAGCGGATGTGGGAAGATGACCGATATTGGCTTCCCCTACTGGTGGAGAAACGCAGCTTTCTCGGTAGATTTGTCTTCGAAGGCGATAACATGCGCTGGAAGGAAATACTTACCGATATCCAATGGTAACAAAAAAGCCGCTTTCCCCGAAAGGAAACGGCTTTTGAAAAGTTGTAAAAAGAGTTTAGAGGGAAGCCTTGAGAGACTTGAACTTAGCCTTGAGCTTGACGAGATCCTTCTCCGTTTGCTCGATTTCCTGGCTGAGAGCAAGGAGGGTGCTGAGCTTGGCATTGAACCCGCCACCCTTGGTGGAAGTGGTTACCTTGCTAGATTTGGCTCCCTTGCCAGATTTTGCGGAACCTTTTTTGGAAGCAGCAGAACTACCAGAGGACTTAAGCCAGCCAGCTACGGTAAGTTGGGAAACCTTGAACTTAGCTGCTGCAGCACTTTGTCCACCACGGCCATTCTCCGCGTTATAACTTTCCACGAAATCGACGACTTCTTTCTTTTCGGCGTCTGTATATCTCTTTCCTTTTTGGGATGTCTTAGCGGAGGCGTTGCTCATATTGAGCGCAACTTAACGCTCCTTATATAGCGAGCAAGCAAATTTACATATCATCTGCCTGAAATATGAAATTAATGCTTATTCACCTGTTAACCCTTCAGACAATTCCTCTGATATCACCCAAAGCAACGCATTGATATTCGGCTCCTCCACTCACAAGTGGACGATCAATCACACCGGTGAATGCAATAAAGACATCCACATCCGGACGGGTTTCCAAATCTGAAACGCCATCACCTACCATGACAATTTTTTCTGGGAGAAGGGCTTCTTTCCACTCCCGGATAATCACGTTCTTACCGAGATTGCGTGTTGTCGGATAATCATCACCATATCCGGCATAGGATCCATCAGGATTAAAATAAAGTGGGACTGCTTCCACATGCGCGATTCCCAGTTCCTTTGCCAGAGGCTCGATCAATGGGGCAAAGCCTCCTGAAAGAATGACAGGCAGCCATCCATCCTTCTTCATGTTATCAACAAATTCACGAGCACCTGGCACGATGGTTTCCAAATATCTCTGGGCGACTGCTTCCGCGACAGATCTATCCGGGCGGATGATTTCCATTCTGCGGGAAAACACTTCACTTATGGGAAGTTCCCCATTCATAGCTGCGTGCGTCAAGGCCACCACATCATCATAAACCTGTGGGCCCCTGACACGAGCGAGTTCGTCTATACCCTCGATGGTGGACAAGGTGGAATCGCAATCGAGGAAAAGAATCTTACCCCGCTTGTGGGTCTGGGGATAAATTACCACCGCATCACCCACTTTCACTGTATTAAAAAGTTCGATCATATCGTTATTAGCCAAACGGATGCAACCCTGGCTCGCGGGCTGCCCAAGTAGATTTTCCTGATTGGTCCCATGGATGTAAATATAACGCTCCTGCGTATTTCCGTTCGCTGTATCCAGACCTTCAAGCCACAGGATACGTGTTAGGATCAAATCCTCATGAGGCCTTTCTCCTTCATTCCATTTTCCGACCGGCACCCGGGACTTGAAAATAGTCCCCGAGGGCTGGTCTTCTCCGATTTTTTCAACAATCCGGAAGTTCCCCCAAGGGGTGCGATTACTACCGCTCTGAAAGCCCATTCCTTTCACTCCAGATGAAATGGAATAACTGTTAACCTGCAACTCTCCCCGGCGAACTGTAAGAGTCTGTGCATCGAGTGAAACTTCCAACTGACACGGAATATTCATGAAGGAGATAGAACAAGAAGTGAGTTATGCCCGCCCATTCCATGGGAAAGCTTGAAGACCGGCCCTCTGGCAGTTGTGGGTTGATCCGGGAGACTAAAGCCGGAGGGCGCCTGTTGATCTGCCAGATTGGGTGGGAGCTGGCGGTTTCTCAAAAATCCTGCCAGGAGCGCACTTTCCAACAAGCCGCTGGCTCCAATGGTGTGACCCAGAAATGGCTTCAACAAATGAATCGTCGGCTTGGCCGTGAAGCATGAGCGATTCATGGCGGCAGGGTCCGCCACCGATTGCACAAGGGTCCCCGTAGCGTGAGGACAAATCGCCTGCGGCTGCCCGACCACCTTGATGGCACGATCATACAACTCCGGGGTACGTCCACCATCGGCAGGAATTCCCACAGGATCACAGGCATCTGCATTACAGCCATAGTGAAGTAATTTTGGAGCACCTGCAGTCTCCCGGGAATCAATCGCCATCGCTGCCGCACCTTCCCCAGGAACGAAGCCATCCGTCGCCGGATGATAAGGATGCAGTGGAATACGTGAGCCCAATAGACCGGAAGCCGCATAGTTATCCAGCAACAAAGGCACCAAGGGCAGATCCACCGCCACTGCCAGTGCGCGGGAAACCTGGCCAGACTGCACCATCATCATCGCCAGCCCTACTGCATCCAGTCCCGCAGCGCAACCACTGGCCACCACATGATTCGGCCCAGTGATGCCGAACTCCACACTGATCGCCGTACAGGGCTCACTGTGGATGGTGTTGCTTGCAGACATCAGCCGGAAAGGTCTTCGCCCTGGCCATGGTCCCAGCCAACCCGCTGCATTTCCCCGGCTGGTGCCTACGACCAATGCAGCATCGTGTAATTCCTCCGCGCTCCACCCTGCATCCGTAATGGCCTGCCGTGCCACATGAAGAGCTGCCATGCTGACAGGACTCCATTTCCGATGGGTCAGCAGGGAACGATTTTCTATCCACGCTGCGGGCCGCGCCGCATGCACACTATCAGAACCGAGCAAGGCTCCCAGCGCCCTGAATGGAACACGTGCTTTCAGAACCGCATCCACGTGTCCGGCCACACTTTCCCCTAGAGCGGAAAGCGCTCCGAGACCAGTGATGAAAAGTGGCGGCTGGCGGGTCACAAGTAACTCCAAAGCGTTCCCAGCGATGGGAATTGTTTCACTCAGAGGGTAATCTGAGCACCGAGTTCCACCACGCGCCCCGGAGGCAGTTTGAAGTAAGCCGTAGCCGGAGAAGCATTGCGGGCCATTGCTGCGAACACCGCCAGACGAATGCGCTCCAGCGTATTGGCATTCTTGCCCACTCCGTAATTTTCCCGGCCCAGGAAATAAGTGGCCTTGCCAGGTTGGAAGCGGACTTCCTCAGGCAAGCGTTTCCTCAAGGCTTCCGGAACATCCGGAGTTTCGGCAAAGCCGAAGCGCAACGTCACACGATGGAGCCCCTCTCCTATATCCTCATGCTCCGAAAAATTCCCCTCATCCGCACGCGGCTCATCCAGAGTCTGGACATGCAGCAGGACGATTCGCTCATGCAGCACCTGATTGTGCTTCAAATTATGGAGGAGAGCCACAGGAACCGTGTTCCCCCGGCCGCTCATGTAAACCGCAGTCCCATGGACGCGATGGATTTTCCCACGCTTCAATTCAGATAGAAGCATATCGATGGGCAGCGCTTCCTTGGTAATCTGGGTGAAAAGGCGGGCACGACCCCAGATCCAGGTGACCATCAACAGAAAGATCACAGCTCCCACCACCAAGGGCAACCACCCACCTTCTGCGATCTTGTGGGCGTTCGCTGCCAGGAAGGCTCCATCCACCAACAGAAAAAGAAGAGTCACCAGACCGGCCTTGAGCTTTCCCCATCCCCAGACGGAAATGGCAGCAGAATAGAAGAGCAGGGAGGTGATCGTCATCGTAAGAGAGATGGCAATACCGTAGGCGCCTTCCAGAGCGATGGACTCTTTGAAGGCCAGCACCAGAATGATGCAGCAGATGGCCAATAAATTATTCACGGAGGGAACATAAACCTGCCCCACGGAATGGGTGGAGGTGTAGCGGATGCGCACACGCGGCAAGCAGCCCAGTTGAACCGCTTGGGTAGTGAGAGAAAACGCACCGGAAATGAGCGCCTGGCTGGCAATGATCGCCGCGAAAGTGGCCAGAATCGTGAGCGGCAGGCGCAGGAAATCTGGAGCCAGAAGGAAGAATGGATTTTCGATCGCTTTCGGATTGGATGTCAGCAAGGCAGCCTGACCCAGATAGTTCAAAACCAGCCCCCACAGCACGACGGTAAGCCACGCGGTCCGGATTGGCTTTACTCCGAAATGACCCAGATCCGCATACAGCGCCTCCCCCCCCGTAACTGCCAGGAAGACAGAGGCCAACAGCGGAAAGGCATGGTGCCATTCATGAATCATGAACATCACACCCGCATGGGGGCTAAGGGCCAGAATCACTTGAGGCTGATGAACAATCGCCCCGAGGCCCAAGGCACCCAGAGTGGTAAACCAGATCAACACCACCGGACCAAAGAGAACGCCGACTTTTCCAGTGCCGTGCTTCTGAATGCCAAACAGGAATACCAGAATGGCCACACAGATCGGGAGAATCCATGTTTTAGGAATGGGAGTGGAAATCGTCAGGCCCTCCACCGCACTCAGAACGGAGATTGCGGGAGTGAGCATGCCATCCGCATAAATCAATGCCGCACCTGCCAGCCCGAGGTAGAGAACCGTTTTCGGATCTTGTCCTCCCAGCTTCCTTGCGCCGGAACGAATCAGCGCGGAAAGCGCAAGAATCCCCCCCTCGCCCCGGTTATCCAGACGCAGGATGACGAACAGGTATTTCCCCGTCACCACCAGCAGCAGGGACCAGACGATCAGTGACGCCGCACCGATGAGATTTACTGGCGTCATCGGAGCGGTGTGCTCGCTCAGAGGATTGAAACAGGCACGGAAAGCATAAAGTGGACTGGTTCCGATATCTCCGAAAACAATTCCCAAGGCAGCTAAAGTCAGCGCCGCGAGACGTGGTTGTTGGCCGGAATGGCCCGCTTTTGAATCATTCATGCGAGAAGGGAGCCGGAGCCCGCTGGCGCAGAAAAAACATTTTCAAAGACGGCTGGCCAGCACATTTGAAACGGCCGGTCCTTGGGTGAAAATACCCATGATCGCTCTTGGCGTGGCGCTTGCAACACTCCAGTCTGCGGCGGGTTATTACGAATGAGCACAGTTTTGGAAACCATCGATGGCGGCACACGCTATCTTGAAAAGCGCGGCATCGAGGACGCCAGAAGAAACATGCAACTGCTTGTAGCCCATCAGTTGGGCTGCACACGGATGGATCTCTACCTGCAGTTTGATCGTCCGCTGGAGGAACCCCAGCTCATCCCACTGCGCGAAATGCTGAAAAAGCGTGGCGAAGGTGTGCCACTCCAGCACTTGATGGGCACCGTGTATTTTCACAACCGGGAATTCAAGACCGATGCCCGGGCCCTGATTCCCCGGCCTGAAACGGAGGAATTGGCGGAATGGATTCTCAGTTGGCCGCTGCCGGAAAATCAAACCGTCCTCGATATGGGCAGCGGCTCCGGCGTACTGGGACTGACCCTGGCGGGAGAGCGCCCGGCTTGGCAGGTAACACTGGCCGATGTCTCGCCTGATGCCCTGGCCCTGGCCCGGGAGAACCAATCGACACTGGAAATCGGAAATGCCCAATTCGTGGAGAGCCATCTTTTCTCAAACGTCGGGGAATTGTTCGATGGCATCGTGGCCAATCTTCCTTACGTCCCGGAAACAGAGCGCAGCACCATCAGCCGGGAAGTGGCTCACGATCCAGACCTCGCTCTCTTCAGCGGTGTGGACGGATTGGACCTCATCCGGCAATTCATTCCGCAGGCTTTTTCCCGTTTGAAGCCCGGTGGCTGGATCGCTTTGGAAATCGGTCATGATCAGGCTTCACAGGTCGCAAAAATTCTAGAAACTTCCGGCTTCACAGAAGTGGAAGTCAAAACCGACCTCTCTGGAATCCCACGCTTCCCCCGCGCCATCCGGCCATAATCATTCTCCCATCACTCCTCTCACATCACTCATCCCCATGGATAAACTGGTTGTTCACGGCGGCACCACCCTGCGAGGTGCCATTAATATCTCAGGCTCCAAAAATGCCTCATTGCCAATCCTGGCAGCCAGCTTGCTCACGGAGGAGGACTGCATCATTCGCCGCGTGCCCGATGTTTCAGACACCAATTACATGATCCAGATCATCAGCGCCCTGGGCGCGGATGTGGAGCGCTCCTCCGGCACTGTCCGCACCACTTGTGCGGATATTTCCGATGAGGCCCCTTATGAGTTGGTCCGCCGCATGCGCGCCTCCATCTGCGTCATGGGTCCACTTCTGGCCCGCAAGGGACGCTGTGTGGTTTCCCTCCCTGGCGGATGTGTGATCGGGGATCGCCCGGTGGATCTCCACCTTCGCGGACTGGAAGCACTGGGGGCAAAAGTGGAATTCGAAGGAGGAAACATCACGCTCACTGCACCCAAAGGCCTCAAGGGAGCGGAAATCGATCTGCGCGGTGAGCATGGCCCAACGGTTCTGGGCACGGACAATGTCATGATGGCGGCCACACTCGCGGAAGGCACCACGGTGATCGAATCCGCTGCCGCCGAACCGGAAGTACTGGATCTGGCAAACTTCCTCAATGCGATGGGCGCAAAAATCACGGGAGCAGGCACCCGCCGCATCGTGATCGAGGGCGTGACATCACTCCACGGTGTGGAACACACGGTGATTCCAGACCGCATTGAGGCTGGCACCTTCATGGCCGCCGCCGCACTGGCAGGTGAAGGCGTCACCCTCCGCCGCATCTGCCGCGATCACATGAAGGCGATCACCGCTGCGATCGAGGAATCCGGCCACCGGGTGGAATTCAATGAGGCCGGCACCACCTGCACCATTTATCGCGGGGAAAAACTCCAGGGCGTCAATCTGACCACTTCTCCTTATCCAGGCTACCCTACGGACATGCAGGCGCAGATGACTGCCCTGCTGGCCACCACCCCGGGCATCAGCGTGATCAAAGACACCATTTTCCCCCAGCGCTTCATGCACTGTGCCGAACTCAAGCGGATGGGAGCGGACATCAAGGTGGACAACGGCACCGCCATTGTCCGCGGAGTGGCCCAGCTCTCAGCAGCTCCCGTGATGGCATCCGATCTGCGGGCTTCCGCAGCACTGGTCCTCGCTGCACTGACAGCCAAAGGCTCCACTGAAATCAGCCGCCTTTATCACATTGACCGTGGCTACGAACACATCGACGAAAAACTCCTCATGCTGGGAGCCAATGTCGAGCGGGTGAAAGCTTGAAAAGCGTGGCTGGGACATCTTGTCCGAGGCCGTTGCCGGGACGTCCCGTCCCGATTTTAAAAATGGCGATCCAATCCGGATCGCCATTTTCGTTAAGATAGCATTCACACCATTGAGATGAGTCCTCCACTTAACGTCTCAACCATCGCTCGGGACGAGACGCCCCGGCAACGGCCTGTGGCAGGATGCCCCAGCCTCATTCAGAGAGGCAGATCGTAACTGCGGCCACCCACTCCCTGATACCAGCGAATATAGGCAGCGTTCACCATGGAGTAGCCACCGGCAGTGGGATAATTTCCGGTGAAATACCAGTCACCACACGGACCCTTGATGGACGCATGGAGGTTCTCGATATTCTGGAAGATCACTTCCACCTCACCATTCCATTCGATATCATCCGGATAAACCATCCGGCTGATCTCGGCGGAAACTTCCTCGTCCGTGAAAGCGGCGTACACTTCCTGCACGCAGTTGCGACGCTCATGGATCGGCTTCTTCAGCTCCTCGTGGCACTTGTCGTAGATCTGATCGAGCAGTGATTGTCTGCCGGCGCGGCGGTGAAGCGCCACCGCAGCATTGAAGGCGATGAACTTTCCAAGCTCCGACATATCAATACCGTAACAGTCCGGATACCGGATTTGCGGCGCCGTGGAACACACGACAATTTTTGAAGGCTTGGTACGGGCCAGGATTTTGAGGATCGATTTTTTCAGTGTCGTTCCCCGCACAATGGAATCATCCAGAGCCACCAGATAATCCCCCGGCTTCACGGCACCGTAAGTGATGTCGTAAACGTGGGAAACCAGTTGATCACGGCCCTTTTCCTGGGAAATGAAGGTCCGCATCTTGATATCCTTGTGGGCGATTTTTTCGCCACGTGGCCAATTGCGCAAAATCAGGTCATCCACCAGATCGGCCGTAAGGGTGCCATCGTCCGCCGCTTTCATGATGGAGGAGCGGACTTCCTGGCGGCGGAAGAGACGGAGGCCGTCCATGAGACCATGATAGGCAGTTTCCGCCGTATTCGGAATAAACGAGAAGACGGTTTTCTCAAAGGCTCCCTCAATGGATTTCACCACCTGGGGGACCAGAGCAGCCCCCATGGCCTTGCGCTCACGGTAGATCTGCGGATCATTGCCACGGGAGAAATAGATTTTCTCAAAGGAGCAAGGAGTGAATTTCTGAGGCGCTGCGAACTGGGTATCTGAAATCGTGCCATCCGACTTGATGGTGATCACGGAGCCCGGATCGAGCGCCTTCACTTCATCGGACTCCACTTCAAAGACGGTCATCAAAGGCACCCGCTCGGAGGCGAAGGCGATGACTTCATCATTGATCAGCATGTGGCAGGGACGAATGCCGCGTGGATCGCGCATGACGAACATATCGCCATTTCCAATCACTCCGCAGATCGCATAGCCCCCATCCCATGCGGCGGCAGACTCGGAAATGAGCCGCGGCACATCCAGGGAAGCGGAAATTCTATCCGGAATTTCGTTACCGGGAATGCCCTGATCGCGCAAATGGCGGTAGAGATCCGTGTGGGCTTCATCCAAATGATAGCCCACTTCCTCAAGGACGGTTTGGGTATCCGTGCCGAATACCGGGTGTTGACCGCGCTCAATAAGCACTTGGTTCAATTCACCGGTATTGGTCATATTGAAATTCCCCATCACCATCAGGGTGCGGGTAGGCCAGTTGCTGCGGCGCAGATAGGGATGGCAGGAGCCTTCATCAAACTCGCCGGACGTGCCATAGCGAAGGTGACCCACGAGAATCTCCCCGCCAAAGTCGAAGTTCTGCTTCACACTATTCGCGTCCTTCTGATTCATCAGCCCCTTCCGGGCCATCTTGAAGAACGATTTGCTCTCCTTCTGGAAGATGCGCGCCAGAGCATCCTGTTCCGTGCCACGGCGGCGGTGCACGTAGGATTGGCCGATTGGCATATTCAGCTTTACACAGCCGATGCCGGTACCGTCTTGCCCGCGGTTGTGCTGCTTCTCCATGAGGAGGAACAGCTTGTTCAGCCCCCAGAGGCAGGTGCCGTATTTATCATAGTAATACGCCAAGGGCTTGCGGAGTCGCACGGCGGCAATCCCACATTCGTGTTTGAGAAAATCGCTCATTCGTGATCGGATCTTAGCATCATTCTCCGGCAACGCGAACGCGGACCCCTTCTTCAGGGACCATGCGGCCGATCACCGTTCCTCCATCGCCCGCCTTGAGGGCGGCCTCGACATCGGCCTCGGCGACAATCGCCACCCAGCCGATGCCCATGTTGAAGGTGTGGAAGCGGTCTTCCGCGTCCACATGGGAAAGAAGCTTTTGAATGCCGGGAAGTTCCCAGCGCGGAATCTCCAGATCCGCCCCCATGCCCCGGAACAGACGCTCCAGGTTTTCCGGAAGGCCGCCACCTGTGATGTGGGACATGGCCTTGGGCTTCACGCCCGATTTTTTCAAATCGCCCGTTACGTCATGATAAAGACGGGTCGGCTGGAGCCATGCGGAAAGCTCCTCACCCGTCACCTCGCCCGGAAACTCGCTGAGCACACGGCGCACGAGGGACCAGCCATTAGCGTGGATGCTGTCCGATGCGTAACCGATGAGCACATCGCCCACTGCCACGGTTGTCGGATCAATGAGGTCGGATTTCTCGGCACAGCCGATGCAGAAGCCGGAAAGCTCAATGACATCCACAGGAACGATGCCCGGCATTTCCGCCGTTTCACCGCCTGCAAGGATGCAATTGCACGCCTCCAGATAATCCGCCATCCCGGAAATGAGACGCGTGATCTTCTCCTCATGCAGAGCGGCGATGCCGATGTAATCGAGGAAAAGCAGCGCATCGCCCCCGGTGGTGAGAATGTCATTCACGCTCATCGCAACCAGATCCTTGCCAGCTGTCTCGAGGAGATCGTGCTCAAGCAAAAGCTCCAGCTTGGTTCCCACGCCATCGCAGCCGGTCATCATCACCGGCTCCTTGTAGCTGCTGAGGTCATAGCAAGCAGCAAACAGCCCAAAGGCTCCCCACAGTTTGCGTGTTTGTTGAGTACGGCGAACGTGAGTGCCGATATCGCCCACCAGTGCGGCCGCTTTACGCGTGTCCACCCCGGCCTGTTGGTAAGTAAGCTTGCCCGCCATATTTTGCGCTGCGGCCTTCTACCACCCACCCCCCTCCCGTCACGAAGAAAATGCCCCTGCGGCAAACTCATCGCGGATACCAACGAAGAATAAGGGATTTTCCGTCACAAAAAAAAGCTCCAAACCTCTCAGCATTGCTCCCTTGGCCGGATGAAAGCTTTTTAAAAAAACATCCCTGGACTTTGATTAATTCCCAAAAATAACAGATCCGGATATTTAATTCATGTTGACTATTTGAGGTTTTTTTGCTGGAAAAGGGGGGAAATCGAATCTCGTCATGCAATTAGTCCCATCCACACCCAGCATCCACATCGAGGAAGGCTTCGGGATCGGGTATGGATCACCTCTTGCCACCTGTGGCGGAGCTACGACTCTTACAGCAGGCACTCATTTTTTACTCGCACGGAATGGCCGGGGTAAAACGACGCTGCTTCGCACCATCGCCCGCTCACTGAAGCCAACCTCGGGAGCCTTCAAAGCGACTGGATTTCTTCAATATCTGCCGGAAGACCTCTGTTTTGATCCAGAGATCACGCCGGACATGATTTTTAAAATGCTGATCCCCAGGGCCCGATTCCAAGAGGCAGCAGCCTTGGCCAGGGACATTGAGTTGGATGTGAAAAAATCTTATGGAAAGCTCTCCACCGGCAATCGCCGGAAGACCAGCCTGATCATGGCTGAATTTTCCATCCGGCCTGATCAGGGAAACATCCTGTTACTGGACGAGCCGTTCAGTGGTCTGGATGCCTTTGCCCGACAGGCCTTTGAGGAAATCTGGCGGAAATCCTCCAGCAATGTGCTCCGGCTTGTCAGTTGCCACCCGGACTACGACTCGATGCGGATGCCCAGCGTCCTCCTCATCGAAGGAAAGCACATCACCCATCACAGTTCGCAGGAGCAAACCTGGAGCAGCCTGAAGAATCTTCTGAACTAACCTTCATGCGCCTCTTCCGCCTCACATTTGCTACGATTCTCCAGCGCAAAGCATGGGCCATCTGTGCATTTGCCATCGCGGTTCTTCCCTTTCTGATGCCTCTGATTTCGAGCGCTACGGAAAAGCCCATCCTCACCCAGCCCGCCCGCATCCAAGCAGCATGGGCTCTCCTTTGGACCTGCACGCTAGTCTGGGGGCTCTTTACCGCAGCGAAACAAGGGGAAACGAATGCCCGCTCGGGCCTTGGTGAGTATTTTCAAACGACGGGCCTCACCGTCACGCGCCAATTGTTCGAGATCTGGCTGGCGGTTTTTTCATTCATCCTCCCCTTCACCTTGCTTGCAGCGGCCGTGTGCATGTTCGGAGCCATGCCCAAGGATCCGTCCGAGCAGGGAATGTGGTGGATCATGAATTTTCAATACATGGTGCTGTTCCTTTTGGTCACCAGCCCGCTGCTGGCCCTCTCCATCGCTCTCGCTTCCCGCTTCGGCGGCATCACGGGTTTCGCCATCACTCTGGGCCTCTCCCTCTATGGGCTGTATGGCGTGGGCTATCTGGACAACATGCTGAAGCTGGAGGAAAACCCCATCCTTCAAGGGATTTGGCTGTATTCGCCCCAGTACCGTTTCGCCGATCTAACGCAGCGCCTCTATTTCAAGGCCGGGGCTCTTTCTTCCGCCACCTTCTGGCAGCTATGCCTCTACTTCGTGGGAATTATCGACATTTACAGCGGCCTGTCCCGGTTGTCCTTCCGCACCAAAATCATCAACTGATCATGGCACGCCCTTCCCACCAGCTACTCTCCACGGCCCTGATAGGCAGTGGTGGCTTGGTGTACGCGCTGACAGGGCAAACTTTGGTCAAGGTGACATCCATCAATACGCCGCTCAATCCTCTGGGAATTTGCAGAAGCCCATACGGAGAGGTTTTCGCCATGGCAATGCAAAGCCCGATAGATACCTATTGGCATGGCAGGCTGGGTGAAGACGATCATGACCACGACCATGCGGCTGGCCATGTTCATGATGAAAACTGCAGCCATCATCACGAGGAAAATCCTGCGCCTGCCGCTTCCTCCATCAATGCCCGCTTCAGCTCTTTTCTGGAGCAACTCGGAGACGGTGTAAATGCCCGCACGAATCACAAGCGGCTCTCGCCGGCCTTTGATTTCTATCTGCGCAGGCAGATCGAGGATAAACTGAAGTTCGCCTATCAACTCGATCCAGCCCATTACGCAAACTACAACACCTATCATTTTTTTCTCACCCAGCCGACGTTGGGGACCCGCCCGGAGCTCACTCCCAGCGCAGCCAAACTGGCGGAGGATACGATCAATTATTGTTTGCAGGATCAGAATGATCCACGTCCCTCACTGACTGCCGCCGGAGCGGTGTGCAATATGATGGAGCTGCTGTTCGAGGATCACAGAAGCCCTCAGCCGCGCTTCACGCTTCAACAAATTCAGGAAAACCAGAAATTGCTGGATTTCTGCATTGCCCGTCACCGCGCCATTTCTGCCCAGTGGGATGCCACGGGAAATTGGGATCTGCTTTCCCGCATGCGCCAGCAAGAGGCAAAGGATCGTTTTTTCTTCATCCTCAAAATGCGGGAAGCGTCACAGGCCACCATCATCCGCCTGGAAAAGGAAGCCAGAGGGGAACTCACCCCTCCTACCCCTCAGGGGCTGGATCTTCTCAAGCGCAAATCCAACGGCTGAACAGCTCTCACTCATGTTTACTCCAGCCTATCAAGAACCACCACCCCTTCCGGGCGCCGCCCCAGGAGTCATCCCGTCGCAATTTGTGCATGGAATGACGGGTCGTGATCTGCTGGCGATCATCTTCCGTGTCTGCAAGGAACTGCGTGTCTCTGACATTCAGATGCGCGCTGGCCGCCCGGTCTATATCCATACCAATAAAGGCATGGAAAAACTGGAGTTTCTCGGCGTCCTGTCCTCCTCGAACATGGATGAAATCCTCAAGGAGCTTATCCGCAACCGCGAGCGAGGGAGCCACGGCTTTGGCAAGGAAGACAGCATCCACAGCCGCGAGGAGGAACAAATCCAACTGGCCATCCAGGAATTTGCCAGGACCAAGGTGGCGGATTTCTCCTGCGATGGCATCCCATTGGGCCCGGATGAAAAATCCGGGCGCTTGCGGATTCAGGCTCACCTCAGTTCCTCCGGCCTCGGCGTCACCTGCCGGATTCTCAATGATTTCATTCCCGAGTTGGAATCCCTGGGTATTGACCCGGATACCATCTCCAGCCTGAGAAATGCGGTCCTGAAACGCGCGGGACTATGCCTCGTCACAGGTCCCACCGGTTCTGGGAAATCCACGACCTTGGCTTCCATCATCGACTGGGCACGCCGCACCCACCCGAAGCATATCGTCACGGTGGAAGACCCTATCGAATACATCTACCCGGATGACATGCCGGACCCGGAATACCCGGGACACCGCATCCCTTCACCCAGCATCGTTACCCAGCAAGAGGTGGGCCGTGATGTCCATTCCTACAAGCAGGGCCTCAAGGACGTGCTGCGAAAAGCTCCCCACATTATCCTCCTCGGGGAAATCCGGGATCGCGAGGCCATGGAAACGTGCATGGAAGCCGCCCAGACCGGTCACCTTGTCCTTTCCACACTCCATACCACGGGAGCCGTGAAAACCATCGGCCGCATCCTGGAGCTTTATCCATCGGAAAGCCATCCTGCAGTTCTCAGCCGTCTGGCGGAAATCCTCATCGTCATCCATTCCCAGGGCTTGTTGAGCGGGGTTCAGAAACGAGTGCTCACCTATGAGTTCCTGCAGAACAATGACGATGCCATTTCCAGCGCCATCGGCGGCTACGCCAGAGGCCCACATATGCTTCAGGACGCGGTTAAACGCGCGGGCAATATCGAGTGGGACAAGAACCTGAAGCGCCTGCTCAACCAAGGTTCAATTACATATGAAACTTTCCTAAGCGCCAAGTTGAATAAAAACGACAGCGACGCGCTATAACCAATCTCCCCTCACCGTACGTCTTTTATAAGCGAAATATCAAAAACAAAAAAGGATGGAATCATGAACTTACACAACCATGTAATGGTGAAAAGGAAGTTCACTTTTAAAGTTAACGCACTCGACCGAACACCGATGGCCAAGACTCATAAATGTCAATAAACTCACATGATCGCGTAATAGCAGGAAGTGGAAAAAGAGATAAATTCCAGCCAGTTAACGAACGATTCTTCGCTTATTAAAAAACAAAAAAACGAGATAATACACACCATGAAACTGAACACCCGCAATACTGCCCGCAAGTCCGGTATGACCCTCCTCGAATTGACGGTCGTCATCCTCGTCTTGCTTTCCCTCATCTCCATCCTCTTCGTAGGTGCCCGCGCCTGGAAGAAAGGCTCCGACCGCGCCGGCTGCATCATGAACCTCCGCAACATCCAACAAGCGATGCGCGGTGATCAGAACATGAAGGGCAAGACCCCTGGCAGCACCGGCTTGGACATCACCAATATCATTGGTGCCACCGGCTACCTCGCCAATGCCCCTACCTGCCCAGGCGATGGCTCAGCATACACTTATACGCCTGCTGCTACCGGCGCCTACCCTGCCACAGGCACATTGTACGCTGCATGTGGGAACGGCACAGCCTCCATTCAGGCTGAGCACGTGCCAAATTCCTACTCCGACTGGTGATCCAATTCTGAAAGAATTCGGTCCCAAGCGGTTCACCTCTGATGAGGTGAACCGCCACTTTGGTTTCGGGCCCTTTCAAAAACCGCTTTAAAAACCCAATCCATCCCCTCCTTTGGCTTCCTACCTCCATCCGGCCTCGCTGAACGAATTCCAACGCTATCGGCAGGCCAACGCGATTTTGGGAAATACCAGCCGTGCCACTTCCCCGGATTGGTATAAGCGGGCGCTGGATCTGGGCTTCCAACTGCACATTAGAATCGATGGAATCTCCATTTCCACCTTCTATCACGATCACAAAAATGGAACATGGGAAAGCGGCCCCACGCTTACCGATGAGCATCTGAGAAATCCTCCTTCGTTGGAATCCCTGCTACCCGGCATTCTCAAACATGTGCGCTCCTTCGGAGCCAAATCTCTGGGGGTCGTTCTCCACATCGCGGATGAATTCGCGACGGCAGAACTGAGCCCGGCGGCCACCAGCACGGAATCCCTGGAGGAACTCCGGGCTGCCAGTCACTCCTCCCCTTCCTCCATTCTAGCAGATTCCTCGATCCCTGCCGATCAGGCCAGTTGGCGAATCATGCCTTACACCTCCGGCAGGCACGGACCAGTTGGAACAGCCATCTGCCTCACCCGACAATGGGATGCTTTTCTCACCGCTTTCAGAACCATAGGTGAAGAAGAAAATTTCCCGGTCGTCACCCAGGGACTAAGCGCTCCGCTCGTCGCCCTTCAGGGCTTGGGACGCGTTTTAAATCCCACTGCAGAGCGGCCTTTTGTTGCCATTCTACAATACCCCTGGTTCACCGCCATGGCGTTCTTCAATGAACATGCGAATCTGGTACTGATCCGCTCACTCCAGCACCGTGGCTTGAGACGCCCTACCAATTTCCGCCATGCGCTAACCACCACCAGCGCCTCTCTCGAGCTGATGGATCCGGATCTCTATCTGGCTCAACTGGGACAATCCGTCGATCAGACACTCTGTGCGGACTTGAAACTTACCTTCCCAAATCAGCGGGTGGAAGAGATCCGTCAGGCAGATCATGCAGATTTTCCAGCATGGGCACCTGAGCCATTGATCTCTACCTCCGAGGAAAGCCAGTTGCTGCAGAGTGGCACCTTCGATGCCCTGCGTGAACAAAAATGGGCCACTCAGGATTTCCTGCCACCCATCAATGAAGCGCAGGAAATCTATCCCGAGCAGGGTGAAATGAAAATGTTACGGGCATTCAAGTTCACCCGCCTCGCCTTGTGTGCATTGGTTTTACTCACCATTATTTGGGCCTCCTTACAGATCATCTACATCTTCAACCAACCCGCATGGTGGTTTAGCCCGAGTGAAGCCGCTTCGACCAAGCAAAAGGTAGCACGCTTTACACAAGAGAAGAAGAAGGTCGACTACTGGGATAACATGCTCGCGGATCGATCCAAGGCATGGATTTCCATGGAATCCCTGGCACGCCTTTTCCCGGAAGGTTCCGGCCTCCAACTAAAAGCTTACTCCTATGCTGCGCGCCCGGAAGCCACCCCTGGGCAAGCGATGACTGGGTTTTCCAAAGAATGGAAGATCACGGGTCTGGCCAAGGAAGAAGCTCTGGAATATCTGAATACACTTAATACCCGTGAAGGCATTGCGTCACATTTCGATCAAATCGCCAAAATCACCGGCAATGAAGCCTATCAGACTGAGCTTCCGACCCGCAGCCTGATCGTCAACATCCGTACTTTGGAAAATGCCTCCTTCAAAACAAACTCAGATGCAGATGTGCAGGTCAAGGGAGAGAGTTCCTTCCCCTTTACCTTTGATCTAACTATCACTCAACGCTTCGAAGGAACCGACCCCATGGCGATCAATGCGGCCAAAGCTCCATGATTTGATATGTATAAACAACCCATCATTTTTTTTGGACTGCTTCTACCACTGTTGGCAGCGGTGGCATTGATCGGTGCCGTGCTTTATGGAAAATCTGAAATGGAAGCATCATTTACAGAAAAGAGCAGGCTCTACGCGGGATTTGAGATGACGCGCAAAACAGCCATGGGTTTGGAAAAACTGGTGGCAGATAAACGTCCCGATCTGGAGCGGTGGACAGAAAGCATGTCCCAACAACCTTCCAGCGAGGTCACCAGACAATTGCGCAATATTTCCGCCACCCTGCCGGCTAAAGAACTTCAATTAACAGCATCCGACACCCCCTCTGGTACGGGATTGGGAGCTCTTTCCGCGCAGAAATCCTCTCTACTGCGAATGGCCTTCCGGGGCAGCTTCCGCACCATGCAAAAAGCGTTTCTCGAGTTGGAAACCAAAATGCCACAGCTTCAATTGCAGGAACTGAAGATCGAGCCCAGCCAGAATCAATCATCCTTGTTGAACTTTCAAGTCACCTACTCTGCATGGGAGAACTAACATCCATCTGCGGACATCCTCCGTTAATGAACATTCCCAATAAAGCTACCCCGGGAGGTAGTTTTAGAATATCTCCTTTACTACGATTCCTTGTAGTGATGTTTCCTTTTTCGTTGGTGACCCTTGCTCTGGCGACTCCTCCGAAACCCGCAGCACCACCAAAAGCTGCCGCCCCGCCATTTCCTACGAAACCCTCCCGCTATGCCGGAGAGCGGGTGGACGCCTTCGTGGAAGAGATGACCCAGGTTCTAGCCATGCGGACCCGTACTCTCGGTCCCTTCGGCGAACTGCAGGATCCGGATGCCAAACCACCGGCCACCATTAGCGAACAGATCACTGGAAGAAAATCAGCAGAACCCGTCGTTTCTCTTTCGGAAATCATCCAGTTGATCGAAATCACCACCATCATGCCAGGCGAGAAACGCTTTTTGATCGGCTCCCGTTCCGTGGCTCAGGGAGATGAGCTTCCCGTCACCTTTCAGGGCAAAAAGCAAAAGATCAAGGTCACCCAAATTTCCAGCGACCAGATCATTTTCCAAAACACCAGCACTGGTGAAACCGCCATCCGAAAACTCAACATGCTACCACCTGGCATGACACCCGGCTCCCGAGAATCCTCGATTCCCGGCATGCAACCCGCCTCCGAAGAAGCACCCATAAACCTGGATCCTTCTTCTCCTTAGATTTCCATCCCCACAACGGCTGAATCCCTATGAAAGCTCGTCTCCTTATTTCTCTATCCGTTCTCCTGTCTGGAGCACTTTTTGCCCAGACACCGGAAGCTCTCATTGAGCCAGTGGCGCCAGCCAGCCCTTCCGATGCACCGCCGGAGCCCGTGGAAGCAGCACCTGTGGAAATGAGGCCGCCTGCTGTCCAAAGCCTGCCCCCATCCACCAGTGATGCGCCGGATACCACCCCGGCACCCGCGCCCACCGCTGCTCCATTTGCTCCTCTGGAGCAACAGAAAAAGGAAATGGCTGCCACTTCCCAAGGATTCATCATCAAGGATGCGGCGCTGAATGATATCTTCGAATTCCTGGCGAAGGCTGCGGGCAAACAATATTTCCATAATGCAAAAATCGCCAGTCCGGAATACATGGTGACCGGTCACCTCAATGATGGAAATCCACTCCAACAAATGGAGGAACTGGCCTTCATGTATGGCCTTTCCCTGCACACAAAAGGGAGTACCATCTATGCCCTTACCCAGGCACAACTGAGCCAATTGCCGAGTTCGGAATTCCACTATCAGTTGAAGTATCTCCGCCCAACCGACATTGAGCAGATCAAGGAACTGATCAAGCCCATGCTCAGCCCCGGCAGCGGCATTGTGAACTTCGAGCCAAAGACCAATACGATCATCATCATTGATTCCGCCCACAAGATCGAGCAGGCCCGGGAGTTGCTCCATGGCATCGATCAGACCAAAGGCCAGATCATCGTCGAAACCAAGATTCTGAGAGTAAATAGCAATGCCGCCGAGCGCACTGGAGTCAACTGGTCTTCGTCTTTGGGAGAAGCCGGGACTTCTGTCAGTGTTCTCCGGAGTTTGAATAGTGTTTTTGGCGTTAATTCTTATTTTGGCGACACCGATGGAACCACGGTGAAAACAAACGTCACAGGCACGACCACCGGTCCATCATTGGCAGCCACAGAAGCCATCGATCCCTTTAGTAATTTGGTTCTCTCCCCTATTCAATTGAATGGAGTGCTGCGTGCCTTGGCGGAAGGCAAACTCGCAGAGCAGGTTTCCAATCCTACTCTTATCACGGAAGACAATGAGCAGGCGACAATCTCCATCATTGATCGCATTCCCATCATCACAACCACCAGCACACAAAGCACTTCCTCCGGCGGAAATCCGACAGTGACCGAAGAAGTCCGTTACAAAATTGATTCCACCGATAAGGCAATCACGGAAGATCCTCAAAATCACCGCGAAATCGGCATTTCGCTGGTGGTCACTCCCACCCTGCTTCCCGACGGCACCGTGCGGATGAAGATGCGCCCGCGTTCCGCCCAAATCGCAGAGTATGTTCAAAGCACAACCAGCGGAAACCGCTACCCAAGAGTCACCGAGTCCATGATAGAAACTCTGGCACGTGTTCCGGATGGTTATTCTCTGGTGGTAGGCGGGTTTTATGGAGAAGTGAAAAACAACAGCAAGACAAAGGTCCCGATTCTGGGAGACATCCCCGTGTTGAATTTCTTTTTCAAGAGTAAGGAAAACGTTTCGGAGAAGAACAGCCTGGTCTTCATCGTCACGCCCAAATCCTATAACCCCGCCAGCAGCATCGCAAACAACAGGGCCAGCAGCAGATTGAAATCTGCTTCTTCCCTGAGCTGTGACCACGACTGGGTGGACCCCTACAATCCCGGCCCCGCCCATGAACCGAACATGCAGCGCTCCCTGCGTGGCCTGCAGCCCCAGCAAGCTCCTCTTTATCCAATGGAAGGCAGCCTTGCTCCTGAAAGCACCCCCTCCTCCACCAAGCGTGTGAGCCAGGCACGGAAAAAGTAAACGAAACCTGTCTTTTCTCCCGAGGGCAGGCACATTGACGCATGCAATCCGCTGAAACCAACAGCACACCTCCTGCATCGCCCACAGCAACACTGGGTGACATTATCGAAGAGTGCTACCAAAGGACTGCGGCAGCGCTGTATGAAGCACGCGCTGCCACACAGATGGAGCTTTCCCAATGTATCACGGTGGCTCGTGAAGCGAACAAAACAGGCTTGCCTGCAGACTTGATCGAGGTGTTGGCCAGACTGAAGGGAATCGAGGAAGATCAACTGGCCACCGGCATCCTCGATCTATCAGAATTTGCAGCAGCCTCTATCACACCTCACGCCCCTGTTGTGCCTTTCGCAGGAAGGCTCATCGCTCCCTCGGCATTCTACGATACGTTCCCCACGCTCAAGAAAGCAGCCTCTTCACTACTCACACCCATTATCTACGCTGAGGATACGGACTCGATCGGCATCGCCTCGATCAATCCGGTAGCCTGCCAGATGATGGGGGAGTTGGTCGTTCAAACGGTGCACGAGCGGACAAGAATCCGCCCATTCATTACCATTGCCCGCTTGGATTATGCCACGTGGTCGCTTTTAACCCGCAAACACTTCGGGCTATGATAGAATTCGATGGTATCACGTTCAATGAGCTGATCAGCAGGCGGATCATGAATGAACTGGCGGCTCACGATCCCAGTTATGCGGAACTGGCGCAGGACCAGGTGCCGAACCGCGTCACCCGCTATGTCTTCATGGGCGCACTGGCCAAGATCAATGGCCTGCCGTTTTTCCCCAAAGTAGCGGAATTCTGCGATGGCACGCTGCATGTGAATTGCGATGCCACGGTGATGACCCGTGGGTTTTTCGCCCCTCTGTGTGTCTCCGGGAACAAACTCATCGTCATTGTTGCCAATCCATGGAGTGCCCTGGCAGAGGAATACCTCGCTCCCCGTTTTCCGGAATACGAGATTGAAAAAATCATTACGCTGGCATCCGAGATCAGCCGCGCCATTGAATCCGTTACCACCAATGCCGGGCCCAATCGCTCCCAACTGGAAGCGATGGATGTGGAAGCCATTGATGACAACATCAACGATTTCAACGTTACCACCGAATACGCAGAGCCGATGGCGCAGTTGATCGCCACCATCATGGCGGATTCTGTGAAAACCCGCGCTTCAGACATTCACTTCAAGGTGGAGAAGGAAAGCTTCTATTACATGTTTCGCATCGATGGCGATCTGTGTAATCGCGTGGAACTCCCAATGAAACTAAAGGATCGGCTGGATGCTTTCCTGCTGAACCTGATGAAACTGCCCACGGAAATCCGGAATACTGCCCCCGGCATCTCAGGCCGCTTCACCATCGCCTATTTCCACCGCCCCATCGATATCCGATATGAACGCCACCGCACCTACCGTGGCTATCACGTCACCATGCGCCTGCTGGATAAGAGCAATATCAATGTCACCTTGGGCAAGGGGACATTGGCCTTTGATGACGAAACCATGTTTGCCCTGCACAAGGTGATGAAAATTCCTGCAGGCATCATTGTCATGTCCGGGCCCACCGGTTCCGGGAAATCCACCACGCTGAATGCGATGCTGCGGGAATTGAACCGGCCGGAAGTGAACATCCTCACCTTGGAAAACCCGGTGGAAGATGAAGTGGCAGGCATCACCCACTGCGACTTGAAGAGCCCCAAGGAATTCAAACCCATGATCGCCTCCTTCATGCGATCCGATCCAGATATCATTCTGATGGGTGAGGTGCGCGACATCGAATCCGCTGAACTGGCCATCGAAGCAGCGGTGACAGGCCACAAGGTCCTGACGACCATTCACACCCCGCGCGCCTCGCAGATTATTGAGCGCTTTGAGCAACTGGGACTTGAGCGTTGGAAGATCGCGCAAACCCTGAAGGCTGCTTGCGCGCAACGGTTGGTAAAATTGTTATGCGCCTATTGTAAGGAATCTGTGAACGGGCTATCCGAACTGGATCGGAAAACCTTCAGCCTGGATGATTCGTGGGCGAATACTCCTCTTTTCTGTGCCAAGCCAGGAGGTTGCCCGGAATGCCGGAATTCCGGCTACAGCGGGCGAACGGCCATCCTGGAAATCATACCGATCACGCCAAAAATTTCCGATCAACTTTCCAAAGGAGAAATGAGTCCTTATGAACTGGAAATCCAAGTAGCCAAGGAAGGAAAACTGCCAAGCCTCCGTCGCAGTGGACTGAGATTGCTGCGGGAAGGAAAAACCGATCTTGCTGCCATCAGCAAGGTGATCGACATGACCTATACCGATGATTAGTTCTCCACAGACGGTCAAGCAGGCCTCCAAGCAACAGGCTCCCAAGTCTCTGTTTGCTTCGTTTTCCACGCCTAAAATCAAGGAGTTCAACAAGAAGCAACTGATCGGCATTTTCCGTGGCTTGGGCTCCATGCTGCGGGCACAGATCAATACCGCAGACGCCCTCAAATACTACAGTCACGGTCTTCCGGATAAAACGATTGTAGATACGATGCTCAAGATCCGTGAGGATATCAATGCAGGTATCAATGTTCATGAAGCTTTCCGCCGGTCTGGCCGCTTCAATGACACCACGGTAGGATTGATCCAGGCCGGTTCCGATGCAGGGCAGCTGCACGAAGCGTTCCGCTCTCTGGCAGCGCGTCTGACGAGCGAACTGAAGTTCAACAAACAGATCAAGAAAGCGACGATCACCCCCTGCGTGATCATTTCAATTCTCGTCGGAGCATTCATCATCTCTCAGGTGAAGATCGTGCCCCAGGTGGAGGAAATGCTGGCAGGCGTAAAGGCGAAGCCAGACGGCCTAACGGCCATTTCCTTTAAAATAAGCCATTTCACCCAAGCCGTCTGGCCGGTTTTCGTGTTTAGTCTCCTCGCGTTGGTCATCACTATTTGGCGCTCCCTGAAAGTACGCACCTTCATCATGGGCATCGCCATGTCCAAATGGAGGCTGTTCCGGCTGCTCATCATGAGCCTCCGGCAGATGACCTTTCTATCAACGATCCGCCTGCTTCATGGAAACGGGATCAACTTATCCAAGTCGATCCGCGTGGCGGCAAACAGCGTGAAGAACACACCATTCTACGAAGAACTCCGCACCGCTGCCGATAAGTACGAACACTCCGGCGTTCCGCTTTCCACCGCGTTTTCAAAATATACATCCGCAGATGCCCAGGTGGCGCACATGCTGGCTATCGGGGAAAAATCCGCTTCCATCGACAACCAGTTGGACATGCTAACGGAAATGTATGAGGAGGATGCGGACAACTATATGGCCACCTTTGCCGCAACGGTCAGCTTTCTCGTGATGCTGATCGCTGTGATTCTTATCGCGGCGGTTTTCGTAGGAACGTTCCTCCCCATCTTCCTCATGGGACCGAAGATGATGCAAAGCGGTATTTAAAAAACGCCATGCAACTCACACGCTTTGACCGCTGGCTCCGTGAAACATTCATCTATGAAACGCAGGTTTTCACTCTACGGCCCCCTTCGAAATTACCCAGAGGAGTAAAAGAAAGAAAACGCTACAAAGCTCCCAGAGGATCCCGCTACAATCATTTGTACATTCCCAAAACCGAACAGGCCAACCGCCGGCTGCTTGCTCTCCTTAACCGGGAAAGCCAGTTGTTCACGACCAAGATCGTGGAACGGAAAGTCTGGTATGCATCCATCCTGTCACCGACTGGAAAATCCGTCACTTGGCGGGTGATCTCAGCGATGGTCATCGCCATGATTTTTGCCACCACATTCATTTATGCCCGGCGATTGTGGGAGAAGCCGGAGTTGCGAAAAAACCTTCTGGAATCTGTGGATATCCTTAAAAAATAAAGGCTGCCGGAACAGACTCGGAATATTTCTAGCTTTCCAAGATAGCTTAGAAAGGCTAGACAATAGGCATGAGATACCATCATGCACGCAAGCCCAACCCATGCGGGGTGACCTTGTTGGAAATGACAGTTGTCATTCTGGTATTGCTCTCCCTCATCGGGATCGGCCTCTACTCTTCCAATAAATACAGCGATTGGAAAAAAGCCCGTGCTGCGTCCGAAAGTCTGCGGGATGTTTATTCCGCCCAGCGAATGTATTTGGCAGATAACCCTACTGTGGCTGTGACGAGTTTAACAACTGCAGTTTTAGTTCCTTACTTGCCCAATAATTTGACAGCAATGCCCACAGTCACCTCCCTGACAGGAAGCGCCCTGACATTCCGGGTCACCGTCTCCCCTCCGGTCCTGCTATCGGGAACAACCGTTTACGATCCATCCGGCAGCTCCAGCGATTCCCTGTGGGATGTAGGCGAATGAAACGCTATTTCACCATCCTGGTATCCTTCTTACTGACCCTCCCCGGGTTGGCGGGTGATTTCAAGCATGTGGGCGACTATCTCTTGCAATCGCATTTCAAGCTTACGGGGCAACAGGTAACGCCCATCCCAATGAAACCGATCGCCTTCCGGGTCTTCACAGATGGAGTCACCATCCGGGTGGCGGCTGAGGATGATGATGAAGCTTACACGACTTTCGAAATTTACCGGTCAGACGGTATTGGCAGACAGCGGCCTGGCTCAGGTGCGTTGGAAGTCATCCCCGGATTGCAGGCGATGAGCCAATCGGGTGAAGTGCTCAGGCATTTACGCTTGTCCCGCGAGTCCTTGACAATCACGACATTCCCGGGCGTATCCGACCAGACGATTGTAAGCTATGCAGTGGCAGCAGAGCCCCGGGCCGTTCATACCGGGGAAAAGGTGATCAAGAATCCGTGAAAACTATCCCCTCCCATACCCAGATGGAACCCGCCACAGGAGGTAAACTCCCCGGCCTGCCTTCCCACCTTCCACTGGGAGGGGTGGGAACCTATTCCACGGCCAATCGCCGCATATCAGGAACCGGAGCGGATAGGGCTTATCCGATTCTGCTTGTGCTCAGCACCTTGGTGGCAGCCACATTTTGTTATCTCTACATCACCAAGCCAGTCCGGATCATTCCCACTGCCCTTATTCCGCAAATTCCGTTACGCCAGGAGTCTACACCGGCCGCAAAATCTCTTCCCGTAGCAGCCTCTCCCAACTTGTTACCACGTGAGGCAAATCTTCCCGGTGACACCAAACAGCCATCTTCGCCTGCAACGAGTCCAGCATCCCCCGATGCCAGCCCGGCATCGCCTTTTGAAGAGACCAACCTCCGCATCCAACACGTCCTGAACGCGGAATCTCCAAATGGGGAAATCAGCCGGATTATTCTGAACGTCCCTGTCCTCTATCAGAGTCGCAATCTCCGTTGGACCGCACAGGACGTAGCGACGGCACGGGAACTTCTCAACCGGCTCTCTGACTATCAGGAAAAATCCGTCGCTTTACGCTCGGAGGGATCCGCCTTGCTGGCATCCTGGAGTCGTCTGATCGAAAAAACCATTCCTGCCCGGGATGTCCGTGCGGACAGTCCTTCCCTGCCGACCAATCAGCTGGATTCCGCAGACATCCCACAGTCTGCCGAATTCAATACGCCGCAATCCATCCAAATCCAGCCTGCCGAAAAATGAACGCCTTACGTCTCATTACCGCGGTTGCTTGCTTCGGACCAATCGCCGGCATGGCGCAAACAGTGCCCACCGAAACGGCCACCGATCCGGTCCTGGATGCCATCCACGATTTTAATTCCAAACCTCCTGCCAAGGCCAATGAGGTGACGGTGGTCCTTGATCCACCAGTTGATGAATCAACCCAAAAAGGCAACACTCCTCCGATCAAGGAAGCGCCACAGCCAATTTTGGTTACCGGCAGACCACCCGAAAACGTCGCGTTGGCTCCTGCCGGGACCGAACATAAGGAAAGCGAGCCGAAATTCGTGGAGCCTCCGATCCCGGAAGAAGACGGTCTCTCCGTCGATGTGGAAAAACTACAGAACGGCAAGGGAGTCATCCAGAGTGGAGAGATCAAACTGCTGGCCCCCTTCCCCGCCAAACCCTTGTCCGCCACCCCTGCAGGATGGAAACTGGACTCCCTGGCAGATGTTCCTCCTTTGAAAAAAGAAGTGGAACTCAGCCCCGGTAAAAAAATTACCCTTACCATCCGCCCCCATCTTCTGGTGCCGGAAGCCGACGGAGCCACTTCGTTTTCCATCTCTGAAACCGGCTACAATCCCACTCTGGGATACAAGCAAAAGGAGACGGTGGGGGCCATTCTCTCGCGCTCCATCCACCAGTTGGAAAATGATTCCAAAGATCTGGGAACAGCTATCGACAATCTCCAACAATTGCTCGTATCCCTTCCTGCACCGGAAACGTCCGCCTCTCCCACCACCCCACCGGCCAAGAAATGAAAGCCTCCACCATTCCCGTTATCTGCGGCTTGTCGCTGGCCGCCATGTCTGCTGCAGGCTTCGCTCACTGGTGGACGGTGGGCCAGATGATCGCCACCATCGATTCCACTCTTCCCCTGCCAGCGCCGGAGCATTCCATTCCATCTCCCCCCAAACCGGAGCCGACACCGAGTGCACCTGAAGAGAAGGTTTCCCGCCCGCTCCCTACGCTGGCTGCTGAGCCTGATTCGTCACAAAAGGAATTTTATACAGCTCTCCTGGCGGAAATGAAAAAGCTCCGCACGGAAAACCGGGATCTGCTCGATCAAATGGCCGAAACCAACCGGGACGTGATGAACCTACAGTTCCGCGTGGACACCCATTCCAAGGAATTCCGTCCCCTTCCAGTATCGGAAGAGCGCCCTGACACCACCTCTCTGGAAGACATCGGCGTTTTACCTCCCCGTGCCCAACCTGTTTCTTTGCCTTCCGGGCAATGATGAATAATAGTAACCATTCTCGCGTCTGAGGTGGTATGATGAAACACTGGCTAGTCACGTTTGCAGCCACCGTATCCTGTGCTTTTGCCCAGGCCGCCCCGGAATGGGCTAAAGATCTCACGCCCGGCACACCCGGCCCTTTTCCTTTACTGGCGCCTACATCGCTTGATCTTCAACTCACATGGAAAGGCATGCTGAACTCCGGAAAGCTCAAAATGGAATTTGCTCCCCCGGATTCAAAAAAGCCGGGTATGTATGTGGTGCGCAGCTCAGCCACCAGTATGGGTGCTGCTGCTGCCCTGTTTCCCTATCAGCACAGTTTCTGGGCTGAAGTGAATCCGAAGAGTCTCCAGCCCGCCCTTTTCCAAGCGACGGAAACCGATAAAGCAGAAACCTCCACCACCACCGTTCAGTTCAGTGACAAGCAGGTCACCAGTCATGAGGTGAAGAAGCAGCTTAAAACGGGCATTGTCTCCACCAAGGACCGGACATTCACCTTTACCCCCGTTTACGATATTTTTTCCGCCATGCTGCACGTCCGCAGTCAGAAGCTGGATGCCGGGGACAAAATCTGCATCGTGATTCAACCTTTTGATCAACCGTATCTTCTCCGGGTTCAGTCCTTAGGCAGTGAGCAGCACAATGGCCAGAAAGCCATCCGTCTTTCACTCAGCATGTCCAAGATCCATCGTCGCAAGATGACCTTGGAACCCTATAAAAAACTGACCGGCCCTGCCACTCTCTGGCTAAGCGATGATGCCGACCGCGTTCCCATCGAATTCCGGGCTTCCGTCTTCATCGGTGAAGTCCGGGCCACACTGATCAACCGCCAGAAACTCTAACTACCCCATCCCTGTATGCGCACCTTCCTTCTCAGCCTTTCCATTTCACTGCTGGCCGCCTTCACCAGCAGCGCCTTCGAGCTACCTGCTGCTTCCAGCCAATGCCTCATCGGTATTGCAGATAATTGGAACAGCTCAAACGTGACTCTTACCTTGTACGAAAAAAAGGGAGGAAAATGGCAGACTTCCGGTGCGGCATGGCAAGGCAGGTTGGGAAAAAGCGGACTCGTCTGGGGCCGTGGACTCTCACCCTCCCCAGCGGGGGCCACTCTGAAAAAGGAATCTGACATGCGTTCTCCCGCCGGGGTTTTCTCCATCGGCGGAGTCTGGGGTTACGAGGCCAGCATCAAAAAGAATCCCGCGCTGCCCTACCGTCAGGTCACCACCCGCGATCTGTGGGTGGAAGATCCCAACTCACCCAAATACAACTATCACGTGGTGCTGGATCACGAGCCCACCACTGCCTGGGAAAAAAAGGCCCAAATGAAGCAAAATGATGCCGCCCACGCCCTTAAGCTTTTCATCGCCCACAATGCACCTCCAAAGGTGGTCCCGAATGGCGGCTCTTCGATCTTTTTCCACATCTGGCGAGGAGGAGGCAGCAAGCCGACTGCTGGCTGCACCACCATGGAAGAGGGAAAATTGCGTTCGCTGATTGCCCGGATCGATCCAGCCAAGCGCCCGCTCTATGTCCTGCTGCCTCGGGCGGAATATGCCAAGTATCAGGCCGAGTGGAAACTACCGTGATGATCTGAAGACGTTCGGGTGATCTTGGCTCTTGCGTCACAGGCATTCCCTTACGATCCTTCCTGCGTCATGGCCATTGCGACACCTGCTCCCTATTCCCTTCCCGATGCCACCGGCCACTATGGCCAGTTCGGAGGCATGTTCGTGCCGGAAACCCTGATGGCTCCTCTACAGGAACTTTCCTCCGCCTACGATGCCGCCAAGGCTGACCCAACATTCCATGCGGAACTGGATGGGCTGCTCCACGACTACGTGGGCCGGCCTACCCCGCTTTATTTTGCGGAACGCTGGACGGAAAAATTGGGTGGAGCGAAAATTTACCTGAAGCGGGAAGACCTACTCCACACAGGCGCGCACAAGATCAACAATGCCATCGGCCAGATCCTGCTCGCCAAGCGGCTGGGCAAAAAACGAATCATCGCAGAAACCGGCGCCGGGCAACACGGCGTAGCCACCGCGACGGTGTGTGCCCGCTTCGGTATGGAATGCGTCATTTACATGGGTGCCGTGGACATGGAACGCCAAGCCCTGAACGTGGCCCGCATGCGCCTCATGGGGGCGGAAGTCCGTGCCGTTACCGCCGGCCAAGCTACTTTAAAGGAAGCTGTTAATGAAGCCATGCGCGATTGGGTGGCCACCGTGGATCACACCCATTACATTCTGGGCTCCGCTCTGGGTTCCCATCCTTTCCCGATGATCGTCCGTGATTTTCATCGCGTGATCGGTATTGAAGCCCGTCGCCAGATTTTGGAAAAGGAAGGCCGCCTCCCGGATCTCCTCGTCGCTTGCGTGGGCGGTGGCTCAAATGCCATCGGCCTTTTCCATCCGTTCCTAGGCGATGAAGATGTTCGCATGGTGGGCGTGGAAGCAGGTGGTCTGGGTATTTTACCCGAGAAACATGCGGCCCGCTTCCAAGGTGGCAAGCTGGGTGTCCTCCAAGGCACCAAGACGTGGCTTCTGGCCAATGAAGATGGCCAGATCGAGCTGACCCATTCCATTTCCGCAGGTCTGGACTATGCCGCCATCGGACCGGAACATGCGAATCTGCAAAGCATCGGCCGCGTGGAATACACCTACGCTACAGATAATGAGGCACTGGCTGCCTTTAAAGAACTGGCCCATTGCGAGGGAATCATTCCAGCTCTGGAAAGTTCCCATGCCATGGCCTACGTCTCCAAGATCGCAGGCAGTCTACCGAAGGACACCATCATCATCGCCAACCTTTCCGGCCGGGGCGACAAGGATGTGGAGCAGGCCAGCAAATATCTTCTGTAACTTTAGCACCTCACGCGTGCTGCGAAAAAATTTTCTTTAGAAACAGATACGGAACCAAAAAGGACGACCTGCTGGTCGTCCTTTTCCATGAAGGGATCCGCTAATCTTATCCGATCACGCCACTTGGATTTGCCGATCCACGTCTTCACGAAGATTCTCAATGATGAAGTCCTGGCGGCTGGGTGTATTTTTACCCATGTAGAAGGCCAGCAGTTCCTTCACGCCCTTACCTTCTTCATATTCCACAGGGTCCAAGCGCATGTCCGGGCCAATCATGAACTTGAACTCATCCGGAGAGATTTCACCCAGGCCCTTGAAGCGGGTGATCTCCGCATTCTTGCCAAGTTTGGAAATCGCCTTGAGACGCTCCTGCTCATCATAGCAGTAAATCGTTTCCTTCTTGTTCCTTACCCGGAAGAGCGGTGTCTGCAGAATATGAAGGTGGCCGTCCCTAATCATTTCCGGGAAGAACTGGAGGAAAAAGGTAAGCAGCAGGAGGCGAATGTGCATGCCGTCCACATCCGCATCGGTCGCGATCACGACCTTGTTGTAACGCAGGTACTCGATGCCGTCCTCGATATTAAGTGCCGCCTGCAGCAAGGCAAATTCCTCATTTTCGTATACGATCTTGCGTGGGAGGCTGTAAGTGTTGAGCGGCTTGCCCCGCAATGAGAAGACGGCCTGTGTTTCCACATCCCGGCTTTTTGTGATGGAACCGGAGGCGGAGTCACCCTCGGTGATGAAGAGGGTGGATTCCTCGCGGCGCTTGTGCTTCGAGTCATAGCGGACACGGCAATCACGGAGCTTTTTGTTATGAACCTTGGCCTGCCTGGAGCGCTCTCTTGCCAGTTTTTGGATACCTTTGAGATCCTTGCGCTCCCGCTCTGCCGAAAGGATGCGCTTTTGAATGGCCTCTGCCACCTGCGGGTGCTTGTGCAAGTAGTTGTCCAGGTTGGTCTTCAGGAAATTACCGATGAAGGTACGGAGGGATTCGCCCCCCGGGGCAATCACGCTGGAACCCAGCTTGGTCTTGGTCTGGGACTCGAAAACCGGTTCGATGATGCGAACGCAAACAGCCGCCTCGATGCCGGCACGGATATCTGCCGGATCATATTGTTTCTTATAAAAGCCACGGATCACCTGCACCAACTGGTCCCGGAAGGCTGCGAGGTGTGTCCCTCCCTGAGAGGTATTCTGTCCGTTCACGAAGGTGTAGTACTCCTCGCCGCTTTCTGCGCTGTGGGTGAAAGCAATCTCGATGTCCTTTCCGATGAGGTGGATCGGCGGATAGAGCGCCTCATTTTCCATCTCTTCACGCAGCAGGTCCAGCAGGCCATCCTTGGAACGGAATTTCTTGCCGTTGTAAAAGACCGTGAGTGCCGGATTCAGGTAAGAATAATAGCGGCACATCTTCTCCACGTAGGTGTCCTTATACTTCGCCTTGGCCGGGAAAATCGTGCGGTCGATCTCGTAGGCGAGGCGCGTACCATTCGCCCCGGTGTCCGACCGTGGATTTTTCATATCCACAGTGAGCTGACCCTTTGAAAACTCCAGAGCCTTGGTTTGGCCTTCACGCCACGCCTGGATCTGGAAAGAGCTGGAAAGGGCATTCACCGCCTTGATGCCCACGCCGTTAAGTCCCACGGATTTCTTGAACGCCTCGCTGTCGTATTTGGCACCCGTATTGATCTGGGCGGCGCAATCGTAGAGTTTCCCCAGAGGAATTCCCCGGCCGAAGTCACGCACCTCAGCGCGTCCATCTTCGCTGATCTCGATGCGGATTTCCTTACCGTAGCCCATAATGTGCTCATCGATGGAGTTATCCACCGCTTCCTTCAGCAGAATATAGAGCCCGTCATCGGGGGAGGAGCCATCCCCCAGCTTGCCAATATACATGCCCGGGCGCATCCGGATGTGTTCGCGCCAGTCAAGGGACTTGATGGAATCTTCGGTGTATTCTGCAGCCATGTCGGAAAACTTCTGCCGCATTTCTAAACGGTCGATCCGAGACGCGCAAGGACGGGAAGCGGCGGTTTCAGATCCCTTCGACTTCAAAGCCTGAAGCAGGATCGAGAGGGCATGCCCAAAGCTTCCGGGCAGGGGCATCCGGGGCGAGGTAGGCATTCCACCATAATTGAAAATGCAACATTGAGGGGAGCAGATCTTTCGGTGAAATGGCGTAATCCATTGCCAGGACGACCTCATTTTCAGAAAAGCAGGATGAGGGAGAAATCAGGATCTCTTTCGCAAATGCAGTATAGTAATCTGCCTGCAACATACTGTGTGACACTCGCAATCCGCTCTTTTTACGATGGGCGATCATCGGGACATATTTCTCCACCAGAGGTTTGAGAATTGCCTTTTCCTGCCTCCCATTGATCTTCCACCGGGAGGGCAAGGCCATGGCAAATTCGACCACTCCTCGATCTAGAAACGGTAACCGAACCTCCAGTCCCCGCGCCATCGACATACGATCACCGATGGGAAGAATCGCTCCGGTTAAGCGGCCTCCATATTCGAGCAGCAGGCGGCGCTGAAGATGATCTTGCGCGCCTTCAATGGCAGCCGCACCAAGCTGTCTGGCAACGGATGCATAACCGATCATCCGGTGATCGAGACTCCGGCTGGCCTGCACCCACTCAGGAAAATACCGCGGCGGCAGACGGCGGATCATTTCAAAATCCAGTTCATCCTCGGACCGGCAAGCCATTTTCCTCAGAAAGGCATGCCTGGCCGGATTGCGCATGACAGATGCCAGCAGCAAGGAAAAACCTGATGGCGCATAGACTCGCCATCGATACGCACGGTCGGGTTGAAGCCAGGGATAGCCGCCCAGCAGTTCATCCGCCCCTTCCCCACCGACTACGGTTTTCACATGAGCGGAGGCGAGTTTTGCAAGAAGGAAAAGCAGGCCATGAGGGGCTGCATTGAAGGGTTCCCCCAGTTCCCAAGCGGATTCCATCAAAAGCTGGGGCAGCATCGCGCCACGGAACTCGATCTCATAGTGGTCCGTTCCCAAGACTACCGCTACCGCCCGGGAATGACGGGACTCGTCCTGCCGTGGATGATCCGGCATCACCAGGGAGAACGTCTTCAGGGACGGGAGATGCTGTTTGGCAAAAGTCGCAATGAGGGACGAATCCCAGCCTCCGCTCAGATAAGCTCCCACTTCCACATCACCTTGCAGGTGGCTTTGGACTGCCTGCTGCAGGAGATTTTCAAAATGCTCAGGAGCAGCGATAGGATTCAGCTCCGGTGGGAACCAATGTCGGGCAATGGTGATTTCTCCCACCTCCCAGGCCAACGACGTGCCTGGAGGCACCTGATGAATCCTTGAAAACGCCGTGCCGGGAGACGGGATATAGCCCAGGTGGAAATACTTTCCAATCTCCTCACCATCCGCCTCCGGAGAGATCACACCGCTGGCAAAGAGCGCCCGGACATCCGAAGCAAAAATGATCCCTTTTCCAATCTGCACGTAAAACAATGGCTTCATGCCCGCATGATCGCGGCCAAGCAGCAGGCGTTGTTTCGGCAGATCAAGGACGGCCAGCGAATACATGCCTCTCAGTTCCTGGAAAATCTGATCGCCTTTTTCCTCATACAGATGCGGAAGAATTTCAGTATCACTATGAGAATGAAACGCGTGCCCCTTGGAGTGTAAGGAATTGCGGATTTCCCGTTGATTGTAAATCTCACCATTCAACACGCCCCAGAGTGACCGGTCTTCATTCGGAAATGGCTGGGAGCCATGGGCCACATCTACCAGTGACAGTCGGGTGGCAACAAGACCCGCACCGCTCCCTGCATGCCAGATCGCCCGCTGCTCGTCAGGTCCGCGGGATTTCATGGCCAGCGCCATCCTCTCCAGAGCGGCTGCGGCAGATTTTCCATCCGCCAATGATTCCACCCCCACGAAACCTGCTATGCCGCACATCTTGAAGAGAAGCTAGGGCGGGCCCAGCGATCTAGCCAGACTTTCAAGGACTATTTATCCTGGCAGAAGGTCAATTTCCCGTTGCAAGGGGGGGAAGGCTCGCCCAGCGTGCCGACCGATCTCATGGACTGGACCCATACAATACTCGGACCTGACCCTGCGGCAGGAATGATGGTGATTCTCATCCTCATCCTGATCGAGGGGGTGCTCTCGGTGGACAATGCCGCCGTATTGGCGACCATGGTCATGCGCCTGCCGGAGCAACAGCGGGGCAAGGCTTTGAAATACGGCATTTTTGGAGCCTATGCCTTTCGTGGGCTTTGCCTGGTGCTGGCCGCATGGCTGATCACCATCTGGTGGCTGGAACCCCTAGGAGGCCTTTATCTCTTATGGCTCACCTGGAGCCATTTCTCAAAGCATGAGTCCGTAGAGGATGAAGGGACAGAAGCGGTGGAAACCGAGCGCCATTTTCTCTACCGTTATACTCTCGGCCTGCTTGGTCCTTTTTGGGCCACAGTGGTGGCAGTGGAGGTTATGGACCTGGCTTTTTCCATCGATAATGTGGTGGCCGCCATTGCCTATGTGAAGGACTTTCCCATGCCGTCTAAACTGATCCTGGTCTGCACAGGTGTGTTTCTAGGTATTCTCGCCATGCGTTTCGCGGCACAGGGTTTCGTAAAACTGATGCACCGCTATCCTTTCCTGGAATCCTGCGCTTTTGTCGTAATCGGCATACTGGGTGTGAAGCTACTGCTGAGCGTGCCCCGCCATTTTACTGAACCGGGCAACCCAATTCACGATTTCCTCTCCAGCAAGTACTTCGATCTCGGAACCTCCGTGCTCACCTTGCTCATCTTCGTCGTTCCGGTCATCGTTCATCGCATCAAACTGTCTTCAAAAGCGTGAAAATCCGTTCGACCCAATTTATTAAAAGCGCGACCACTGTGGACGCGTGCCCCTCATGGATTCATCGCGAGTTCGCTCTGATCGGCCGATCCAATGTGGGTAAATCCTCATTGATCAACTTGCTGGCCTGGAAACAGAATCTAGCCAAAGTTTCCGCGACTCCGGGAAAAACCCGTGAGCTCAATTTTTTCCTCATGAACGAAACATGGGGCCTGGTGGACCTTCCTGGATATGGCTACGCGAAGATTTCCAAGGATAGGAAAGCGGAGTTCCTCGATCTGGTGGCGGATTACATCGAGCAGCGGGAAAATCTCACCCATGTTTTTGTGCTGATAGATTCCAGACTGGAGCCCCAACGAATTGATCTGGATTTCATCAACTGGCTGCAAGGCTGCGGCGTGGCATATTCCATCGTGTTTACAAAGGCCGACAAGCAATCGCCAACAAAGACCAAGGCGAACATGGCAACTTTTCTGGAAAGCCTTCCCCCCGGCAAAGCGCCGGAAGAAACCTTCGTGACCTCTTCCTCGAAAAAAACGGGAGGCATGGAAATCCTGGGTTTCATCGGTCGAAAGCTGGCTGGAGAGTGATTTGCACTCTGCATCTGACGCCGTGCAGGATGGCCTGCACAAGCGACAGACTGATGTGGTATCTCCAAGGGCAGAATCTCATTTTCCTTTGGCGCTCAAGCACTCATGGACGCCTCCAATCTATTGGCATGAGGCTTGCGAAGTGAGGGATTAATCAACCCTACACTACTATGAGTAATACCAACCAACACTGTATCGATGTCTGCAATAGTCTCCTCCGAGGCGAACTTTCCGCTGTGGAAACCTATACTCAGGCGATTGAAAAGTATCCTACAGATCCAAAAGTAGGCGAACTGCAGAGCATCCGCCGTGAACACGTGGAAGCTTCTGCCATTCTAACGCAAAACGTAAGGAGCATGGGTGGAATTCCTGATACGGATTCCGGTGCATGGGGAGTATTTGCCAAGGCTGTCCAAGGCACCGCCAATTTCTTTGGAGCGGGTTCTGCCGTGGAATCTCTTCTGCAAGGAGAAGAATCCGGCCGCCACGATTATGAAAACGCACTCAACGACGATAAGGTCATGGTGGAATGCAAAGTGATGATCCGCGAGGAACTGCTGCCCAAGGTGAGACAGCACATTGCCCGACTGGAACAACTCCAGCATGCAGTTGCATAAATTTTTCACCTTCCAAAAAGCGGCTCCTGATCACAGGAGCCGCTTTTTTTGTATTATTCCGTAATGCTTTCCAGTTTCCCATAATAGTCCGACCAAAAGCCGAGTATCTTCCAAGCTACAAAAAGCATAACCAAGCCCCCCACAATCTTAGGAAGCATGATGGACATCGTCCGAATGGATGCTTCCGATTGCTGCTGATAAATCAGGCTCCAGCGTTCCATGTCCTTGTCGAGACTGCCTGATAGTTCAGCCGTCGCATAGGAGCGGGCAAAGGCCTTCGGGAATGCATCCTCCGAGACGAACGCGGGTCCCAATAAATCACCATTGAAAGCCCGGAGGCTGAGTTTTTTCCCTGCTGCGAAAATGCTGCCACTGTGAGCAGCGGAGGCGGCCATCATGGTGGCCTCCGAAATGGTGAGCCCTGCCAGCAAGCAAGCATGATAAACCTTTGTAAAGCGGGCCATCGCTAGATTTTTCCTCACCGGTCCGATAAGGGGAATCCGGTTGATGAAAGTATCCACGCCTTCTTTCTTAACGGCCATCTCTCCCACAGTACGGACTGCTAGAAACGAAGCAAAGCCAACCGCGTAAACACAAAGAAGCGTCACCAATAACTGACTCCATATGCCTCCCGTGTCATTCAGAATGGCATCGGGAACCACCGAAATGAAAATCCCCAAGTGAAGAACCAGAGCAGGATATAAAATACTTTTAAGCAAATGGCGGCGGGCATTTGCCACCAAGCCGAAATACTCTGCCAAGTGCTGGAAGGCAGAAGCCAAACGGCCGCTTTTCTCTCCTGCGTCGAGGATGTTTTTTTCGATTTCAGAAACACCCAGACCTTCTTGCGAATAAGCGGTGGCAATGGACATTCCCTGCGCCAGGCCCTTCTCCAGCCCATTGAGCAACTCAAGCTGATAAATAGGCAGCCGGGTTTCCTTGAGAACTGCTGCAGCCTCCCGAATACCGAATCCGGCGGCCACCAGCTTGGCCATCTCCAAATAAAAGCAATACCTTTGTTCGTTCCGCGAGGTCATGGATTTGACCTCAGGTTAGGAATTTTGAAACTTTTACCAAGCTGCTATTTTAAAGAAACGGGAACCGCTTTTTTGTTTCCATGGCGGAAATGCCACCATTTCTTTTCCCAAACATGCATCCATGGATGGGTCCCATGTTTGTCATCCGTATAGTAGGCTGAATAGGCCACCCCAACAACCCACGCTGCTGGAACAAGAATAAGTGACATCCCGATTGTCGCCAGGGAAAGCCATGCGGCAGTAAATATCATGACAGCATTTCCTACGGTCATGATACAAAAACCCGACATGTAGTCATGTTTGTATAAATGTCCCAAACCGGGAAACACACTCAGCAGCATGGCGATTTTATTGCGGTCCACCGACCGCCAAGCATCATATAATTCTTTCATGGCAATATGGGTTAATACCACTTTTAACAATGCACTCTCCCCTGCCATTGGCAAGAAAGGAATCATTCCAGAAAACTGCGGAGCATCCATGCGGCCTGCTCATGTGCTTGCAATAGATCCGTGGCAAAATCCGCTGTCCCGGCATCTCCGATGTCTTCTAAAGTCTCCACTGCTTTTCTCACCGCCCGGGCGGCAGCTTCATGATCATTTCGAAGACCTACGATAGCTGCATCCCCTGCTACCAACTGGCCCGGAGCTTCTTTGAGGCTGGCGAGTTTCAAGAATTCAACCATGGAGCCGGGGCTCGCGGCACCCAGCATGCGGATGCGTTCAGCTGTCTTATCTATCGCTGCCTCCAATGCCTTATATTGTTCCTCGAAAAAGGCGTGCAGGGTATGAAAACGGTGGCCCGTCAGGTTCCAATGATAATTTCGGGTTTTGATGTATAAAACATGCTGATCCGCCAGAAGGGATGAGAGCAATTGCACAGCTTTGGAGCGGGTCTTGTCGTCTAGGCCGATGTGGATGGCTTCAGGCAGTGTATTGTTTTTGGGAGCATTCTTTTTCATGATCCTACGAACCTAGCACACTTTGTACTCCGGGCAAAATTTGAAAAATACACTTACATTCAAAGCCTTGTACAGACATCCCGGTTTGTAATTTGATATAAATTCGCACGATTTCCAGAAAATTCATTTTTCCGGAAATGGCTTCAACTCTGGATGCGGAAGATCTATCAACTCTCTCTTGGAGCCTGCCAGATAGTGGCCGGGGATTTTGAAATCAGCCGTCCGCCGGTCCGCGGCTTCAGGCCCAATCCTTCATCTCCCCATCTTTGAACGGCCTTGGGTAAAAAAAGCGTTGGAGCAAGCTGCTTCCCTTTCGCTTACGCCCGATAAAAAGCACGGTCTCATACTTTTGGGTGATCACACCCCCATGATCGAGAATCGTCTGATGCATCGCGGAAAAAAGCTCTGCCCGCTGGTGCTCCGGCAACTTGTGATATTCCAACCGGACTTTCTGGGCCTCCACATACGAGGTGACATCCCGAACCAATTCCCATTGGAAGATCTTCTTTTCCACCGGGCCGAAATGCTTTGTATCCATGAATTGGATTTCCATTTCCGTAGCAGGCCTTATCTTGGGCATCGGACGATAACGCTGGATCAGTTTCCGGATTTCCAGATCGAGCGGCTGATCTCCCTGCACCTGCACATTTCTGAAGGTCGCCAAGCAGCCATGATCCTGCAGCGCATCCGCAGTTTTTGAGAAACGAAGTTTCGGATGGACCCAGTGGAGGGCACGGGCTGATATGATGAGATCATAAGCTTTCTTTTCCAAAGGCCACCGATCAAAAGTATCCACGATAAAATCGACCTGCGTATGGTCTGCAAACAGAGGCCGGGCGAGATCCACCATGTTCTGACCTGGCTCCACGGCGGTGATGCGTATCCCGCGTTTGGCAAAGGGCAGCGTGGCCTGTCCGGAACCCGCCCCGATTTCCAGCATCCTTCCCCCTTTGGGAAAACCGGAGTATTTCAGGATTTCATTCACAAGTTCATCGGGATAGCCGGGGTGGCCTTTGAAAAATGAGTCTGCCCGACTGTCGAATGATAAGGCGCGGTTTGTCATGAGGGAGGGAATCGTTAGAAGACGCCCCGCTATACATACACTTACGTGGAGGAAAAAAGCACTTTCGCTCTCCGCTGCTGTCTTTAAGATGCAAACATGATTCAACGACGTGGGTTTCTCACCATCGCCGCCGCCAGCTTGCTCGCCGTTGCATCCGGCTGCAGGAAGCCTTCGTCTTCCAATGCTCTCCGGGTGGGGATGGATTTAAATTACCCTCCCTTTGAAATGCAGGATCATTCTGGAGAAGCAGCGGGCATCAGTGTGGAACTGGCCAAGGCGCTGGCTACACGCTTGGGACGACCTTTGGAAATCGTCCCTATGGATTTCTCCGGCCTCATCCCCGCATTGAAGAGCGGCAACATTGATCTGATCCTATCCTCGATGACCGCCACCGATGAGCGGAGAAAATCCATCCTTTTTTCAGAACCTTATGCCCACACCGGGCTGGCCCTACTGGTAGGAAAAAACAGCAGCATCCAATCCATTCAGGACATCAATAAGCCCTCTGCCAAATTGACAGTGAAGACGGGCACCACCGGTGACAGTTGGGCCCAAGCGAATTTACCTCAGGCCCAGCGGGTGGCCTTCGATGATCCGGCGGCATGTGTGCAGGAGGTGGCCCAAGGCCGTGCAGATGCATTCATTTACGATCAGCTCAGTATCCTGCGTTATTCCATGAAAAATGCTGCCACGACCCGCGGGCTGCTCGATCCATTTGTTTCGGAGGCTTGGGCCGTCGGCATCGCGCAAGGAAATACGTCTTTGGAACAAAAGGTGAATACCTTCCTAAACGACTTCCGAAAGGATCGCGGATTCGAGAAGCTGGGCGATCAATTCCTCTCGGAGGAAAAGAAAGAAATGGAAGCTGCCGGCATTCCGTTCATGCTGCGCTGAATAGATGACCGCCCGTCAAAAAATCGCCAATGCCCTGGTAGTCGTTGCGTTGGCGGCGGCTGTAGTGTGGCTGTTCACGGCAGTCTTCCAAGCGCTGGGGCGCCAGACGGATTGGAATAAGGCATGGGAGTATAGGGAAACCCTTTGGCGCGGCTGGAAAACAACCGTCGGCATTTCCCTGGCGGCACTGGTGGGAAGCCTGATCTTCGGCGCGCTGTTCCTGCTCGGGCAGCGCTCGCCTCTTCCCATGGTGCGCTGGAGTTGCCGGGCATTTCTGGAATTCGTGCGGGACACGCCGCTGCTGGTGCATCTGCTTTTTGGCTACTTCGTCATCTTTGCTCCGCTGATGTCGCGCAGCCTTTCGGCCTACGGGTTGAATGACAAGCTGGTGATCAGCATCCTGCTGCTTTCGGTTTTCGAGGGTGCCTATCTGGGGGAAATCCTGCGCGGCGGGTTGGAAAGCATTCCAAAAACACAGTGGGAATCTGCCCGGGCGGTGGGATTCAGCCCTCTTCAAATCTATCGCTATGTTATCATTCCGCAGACCCTGCGGCGCGTCTTGCCAGCCATGGCTGGCTTGTTCGTCTCACTGATCAAGGACTCCTCGCTTCTTAATGTGATAGGCGTCACGGAATACTTTTATAATACGAAAAATTTCATCTCCCGTTCCTATGCAGGATTGGAAGGATACATTCCACTGGCAGTAGGCTATTTGCTTCTCACGCTGCCACTTGCCTGGCTGTCGCATCGTCTGGAAAGGCACTTCCGTCATGAAACTTGAAGTCACCGGCCTCACCAAATGCTATGGCAAGGCTCAAGCGCTGAAGGAACTTTCCCTGCAGGTGGAGTCCGCGCGCATCGTGGCCCTGATCGGTCCATCCGGCGGGGGAAAGAGTACGCTTTTGAGAGTTTTGGGGGGCTTGGAAACGCCTGACAAGGGCAGCATAGCCGTCAATGCACATGCTCTGCCTAAAACGTCTCATGAGCTTCAGGCTTACAGAAGAAGAAATGGTTTTCTCTTCCAGCAGTTCAATTTATTCCCGCATCTAACTGCCCTTAAAAACATTACTCTTCCTTTGGAAAAGGTCCATGGATACTCTACTGGGCGGGCCATAAAAATGGCGCAAGAAACCTTGGATCGCTTCGGACTGGCGGACCATCAGGGCAAGCTCCCGGCGCAGCTTTCCGGTGGCCAACAGCAACGGGCTGCGATCGCTAGAGCGGTGGCTCACCAGCCAGAACTGCTGTTTCTGGATGAGCCAACCTCTGCCCTTGATCCTGAGATGACAGCAGAAGTGCTGGAACTCATTCAGGAACTCGCCTTGGCAGGCCAGGACATCATTTTCAGTACGCATGAAATGGGCTTTGCCAAAGTGATAGCGAACCAAATCGCATTCGTAGCGGAAGGAAAAATCGAGGAACTGGCTTCCCCTGCCCACCTTTTCAGTGAGGCGGCCTCACCTATCTGCCGCAGATTTCTTTCCAAGGTGATGCGTTACTAAAGCACTGAATTGCAATGCGCGCCTTTTCCCAAAGTGCAGGCTGCAACTAAACACCTTCCTTTGGAAGAAGAATAGTGAGATTTCAGAGCCTAATTGCGGAATGATTATCCGCATACATTGCTCATTTTAAGCAATATACAATACTCGACAGCAACAGCTTACATTCGGGTGGCACAGAGTGTGATATAGGGATTTCAGAGCATTGCTCGCATCACCCTTTACCACACTAGTTTATGAATTCCTTACTCATTAAAGGCGACTGGAACATCATCAAAGGCAAACTCAAGCAGAAATGGGCAGACCTAACGAATGACGATCTTCAGTACATCGAAGGCAAGCAGGATGAGCTCATTGGCCGCATACAAAAACGGACAGGAGAATCCAAGGATGCCATCGAGAAAGAACTTAAGAGCTACCATGGCTCTTCCTGTGACTGCAAATAACCCATCAACCATAAGCCACCATGACTACCATTCTTCTAATTGTTCTTATTCTCCTGCTTCTTGGCGCTCTCCCAACTTGGGGGCACAGCCGTAACTGGGGCTACGGTCCTAGCGGTGGACTGGGATTGATCGTTGTCATTCTGATCGTCCTCATGCTGATGGGCCGTATCTGAATCCAAATGGATTGTTAAATACCCTCACTCTAATATTCTTCCCATGAAAACCACACTTCTCATCCCCATGTGCCTCATTCCACTTATGGCACCACTCAGCTCCTGTCGTGAGAAAGGCCCTGCTGAAAAAGCAGGTGAAAGCATCGATAAAGCGGCGGAAAACGTGAAGGATGCTGTAGATCCCAAAGGCCCGGTGGAAAAGGCCGGTGAAAAGGTCGATAATGCCATGGGGCGTTGAAAAATGATCAAGCCAGCGCTGCTCCAGGCATGGGGCAGCGCTTTTCTTTTGTTTCCATCCGGAAAATCCGTTAGGAGCAAGGGAAGAATGAAATTCATCCTCCCTCTTCTTTTTGTCTCATTATCCAGCCTTACTCCCCTTATGGCACAGACGAGCCAACAAATGAGCGAAGCTGCAGCCACAGAACTGGAGGTTTCAGACAAAGCGATGAACGAAATCTACCAAAAGCTGCTCAAAATTCTCAATGACGAAGGGAAAAAGCGGCTGAGGGAGACCCAGCGGGCGTGGGTCATTTATCGCGATGCCCAGGCAGGTTTCGATTCCCATCATTTCGCGGGAGGCACTGCGGAACGCCTTGAGCAACTGGGCAGTCTGAACCTCCTTACCAAGGAGAGGACGGCGCGTCTGAAGGAAGACTACCAGCGGTTTCGGGAAATGTCAGAGTGAGCAAGGTGAAGTAGTTACTGGAATTAACTCCCCCAAGGGTTTGACCTACGTATCCGGAACCGCTAGAATCCGGCTTCGCTTACCATTCCATGATTCGAGAAATTGCCCAATACGGCCACCCCGTCCTTCGCCAGCGCTGCCGAGATGTCACCCAAGTGGATGACAAGTTGCTGGAACTCGTCGCAGACATGCTCGAAACGATGGCAGATGCCAATGGAGTGGGTCTCGCCGCGCCTCAAGTTAAGGAAGACATCCGCCTGGCGGTCATTGATGTCTCACATGACCCTGAGTGCATTTCCTACCTTAAGGTGAATGGTCAGGATGCTGAGCTGGATTCCATCATGCCTCTGATTTTCATCAATCCGGAATTGGAATTTGGTCAGGAAAAGGAATTTGGCACAGAAGGCTGCCTCAGTATCCAAGGCATCCGTGCCGACGTACGCCGCCCGATGGATGTAAAAGCCACCCTGCCTCAACTGGATGGCACGACCCTGATCGTCGAAACCGACGGCCTGCTGGCTCGGGCTCTCCAGCATGAAATCGATCACCTGAATGGCGTGTTGTTTGTGGACCGCCTGCCTGCTGCGGCAAAAGTCTCTATGAGAAACCGCCTGAAGAAGATCCTTTCGCAGAATGGCTACGCTTGAAATCTTTTACAGGAATGCTCGACTTTTCTTAACAATTCCGATTGGTTACTCCTTTAGGAACGAGATTTAACTCACCCCCCAGCATCTCACTTCTGTCCGACCATGAGCACGCCACGAGGAATTTTCGAAAGTTTCCCCAGCCAATCATCCCCAAGACCGGAGTCGCCTTTTGCAGTGGTTCCCGAACCAGCGCCTGCCAGCCCCTTCAAGGCAGTCCCCCGGCAGGAGTCACCCTTTGCAGTGGTGGAGGATGCTGCTGGACTGGCACAAAGAGCGGCTAAAATCCCTGATCGCCGGAAGGCACCGGAATCCCCGTTCCAGATAGCGGATCCGCATGAGGGATTTGGTTTTGAAGCTCCTGCCCAAGCTTACTCGACGTCACCTTTCGAGGCTGCCCCAGTCCCGCAAGCTGTTCCTGCGCCGTCGCCTTTTTCCGCAGTCCCATCCCAAGCTGCCGCTCCTGCCCCCTCGCCTTTTTCGGTGGAAACACCGCCTGCACAAGCATTCGCCAACTGGCAGCCATCCCCACCTCAGCCATCGCCCCATGGCTCCTCGCTGACTCCTACCCAAGCAGCCATCGCCGCCTTTGCCACTCCACCAGCACCGGTCCAGCAAGCACCCGTTTTCACTCCAGCGCCCCACGCCGTGGCCGCTCCGGCAGCAGCACCCACTCCGGTGGCTACCCAAGGCTATTCGGATTCCTTTTCCATCCGCCAGCTTGAGCTCCGCGCCATCTTTGGAGTAGATCGCGAAATGAATGTGGATGAAATTCTCCAACGCTCACGTTCCCTACCCGGCATCCGTACGATTGCTCGTGTAGGAACCGATGACATAGCTTCCGTCGAAGCGCTCAAAAACATGTTGAGTAATCTTGGCTTCGGCAGCGGCTCCCTGAAACTTTACACTGGCTCCGTGCCGATTGAATTCATCCGGGAAGGAAATGTTCTCCTGGCTGTGCAGACCGATGGCGGCTTTGCCCCCGGCGTGCGCGAGACCCTGATGATCGTTGCCCGGGAATTGAACCGCATGTGACGGCGGGTCTTGATGTCTGCGCATCCTGCGGCAAAATCGCCCGGTGACGAAGACATGGAAAGTGCGGGCTGACACGGGTGGAACCTTCACCGATGCATGGGCACGCACTCCCGGCGGGGAGGAGAGGCGCTGCAAGGTCCTCTCGGATGGCTCATTGGTCGCCCGCATCATCGACACCACCGACGATGGCTGGCTGGACTTGGGATGGTCGCCAGCCTTCAGCGATGAAACCCTCATCGGTTTCCCCATCGAAGATGGAGGAGAAGTCCTCGCGGCCAAAGAAAATGGGCGGTTTCTGAAACTCTCCAGACCGCTCGCTTCCGATCATCTCGTCCTGCGCACTGGTGAGGAGGCCCCTACTCTGGCGGCACGAATCCTAACAGATACTTCTTTTGATAGAAAACTCCCCCCCATGGATTTCCGGGTGGCCACCACTCGAGGCACCAATGCACTGCTGGAGCGCAAAGGCGCGCCCACGGTGGCCTTTGTGACACGGGGCTTTGGCGATCTGCTGCAAATCAGGGATCAGCGGCGGGCATCCCTTTTCTCACTCCAGCAGCCGCCACAGGAAATCCTGTGTGAGGGGACGGTGGAAATTTCCGGCCGATTGAGCGCCGCCGGGGAAATCATTCAAGCGCCTGATGAAGGGGAGGTTCGTAAAGCGGCCCGGCAATGGGTGGCGCGAGGAGTCATAGTGGCCGCAGTCGCCCTGCTTCACGCATGGAGAAATCCCGCTTTGGAAATCCAGGTAGCAGAGTGGTTGCGGCAAGAAGGATTTCTCCACGTGACCACCTCCTCACAGGTTTCCCCTGTCATCCGCTTTCTCCCCCGGTTGGAAACCGCCGTGGCTGATGCCTGGCTGGCACCAATCATGAGCCGATTCACCCACGCTCTATCAGCTGCCATGGAATCCGGAGAACCATGGATGATGACCAGCGCAGGGGGATTGGTTCCAGCTTCCCGCTACCAGCCCAAGGATTCACTTCTGTCCGGCCCTGCAGGTGGACTGGTGGGAGCCTCCGTCATCGCCAGGGCTGCCGGATTTCACAAAGTGCTCACTCTGGACATGGGAGGAACCAGCACCGATGTCTCCCGGATCGATGGCCCCTTCGCCTACCGTTACGAACAGGAAATCGGCCCTGCGCGGGTGCTGGCACCGGCGTTGAAGATCGAAACTGTGGCCGCAGGTGGTGGATCGATCTGCTGCTGGCATTTGGGCCGTCTCCGGGTGGGACCGGAAAGCGCTGGCTCCATTCCCGGCCCGGCGTGTTATGGGCGGGGCGGCCCTCTCACCGTCACGGATGTGAATCTCCTGCTGGGGCTGATGCATGCAGAAGGCGCTGGCATTCCTCTGCATGAAGAAGCAGCCCGGAGCGCACTGGCCCAACTGATGCAGCAAATGGCAGCAGATGGCGCGCCACCCGAGAGTGAGCATGCACTTCTGCTGGGCTTGCGTGAGATAGCCGTTGAAAAAATGGCGGATGCCATTCGCGGAGTCTCACTGGTGGAAGGACACCGTGCGGAAGACTTCGCCCTTTTTGCCTTCGGTGGTGCCGGCCCCCAGCATGCGTGTGGGGTGGCAGAGTTACTTGGCATCCGTGATGTGATCATCCCTGGCGATGCCGGGCTCCTCAGTGCATGGGGGCTGGATCAGGCACGCCGGCAGGAGCAGGCCGTCCGGCAGATTCTCAGCCCTCTCGCAGAGGTGGAGACATCCGTGATCTGGAATGAATTGGCAGAGCAGTCCTCGCTCACCCTTGATCTACCAAATCCATCCCTGCGCTGGTTGATCGGCCTGCGGTTGATCGGTCAGGATACCACCTTGGAAACTGAGTGCGAAACACCCGATGCCAGCTTGGACGATCTGAAACATTCCTTCGCTCATGCCTATCAGCAGCTCTATGGCTACCTGCCCACGGCAAGTAGAGAAATCGAATGCGTGACGCTGCGTGTCATCGCAGAAGAACCTGCACGCATCGCCCGGAGTGAAACATTCGGAGAAGTGATATCCATTGGCCCACAGATCATGCAGGATCGTTTCAGCACCTGCGTGCTGCCCATGGGATGGGAAATGCGCAAGGGATCGTCCGGCACCTTGCTGCTGCATTTCACGGAAGAAAACTTCCAACAGAAAACCACAGACGGGGAAATCCGTGCTGCACTTTTCCGCAGCCGCTTTGAAGGATTGGTAGGGGAGATGGGCAGCATTCTCCAGCGCACCGCGCTCTCCGCAAACGTCCGGGAGCGTTTCGACTATTCCTGCGCCCTGCTGGATGAATCTGGAAATCTTGTGGTGAATGCCCCGCACGTGCCCGTTCACCTGGGAGCACTCGGACTCTGCGTTAGGGAAGTCATGGCCCGCATGGAACTTCAACCGGGAGATGTGGTGGTGACCAATCACCCTGCAGCCGGCGGCTCCCATCTGCCGGATGTCACCGTCATCGCCGCTGTATTTGACCGGCGTGGAAAACGAATCGGCTACGTGGCCAACCGCGCCCACCACGCGGAAATAGGTGGCATGGCCCCTGGCTCGATGCCTGCTGCGGCAAGATGCCTGGCAGAAGAGGGCGTGGTCATTTCCCCCTTCAAGTGGATCGAGGCAGGCGTGCGGCGTGATGATTTGCTTGAGAAACTGCTTGGAAATTCTCCTTACCCCTCCCGCCGCCCGGCAGAAAATCTGGCGGATCTGGAGGCACAACTCGCCTCCGTGGCGCATGGTGTGGAGACGTTGCAGGATCTATCAATGATCCATGGGGAGGAAATCACCCGCTCCGAAATGAGTGGGATTCTTTCCGGCTCGGCTGCACTCATGAGATCCCTGCTTTCCCGCTATGAAGGATTGGATCTTTTCCGGGAAGAAACTTTGGATGATGGCACCCCTCTCGTGGTTTCCATTCGTGTGCGGGATGGCAGACTGACTTTGGATTTCCAGGGTTCCGGTCCTGTGCATCCACGCAATCTGAATGCCACGCCTGCCATTGTTCGCAGCGTAGTCCTCTACGTGCTGCGCCTCTGGCTGAACGAGGATGTGCCGCTCAATGAAGGACTTCTTCAGGATGTGGAAATCCTCATTCCCCGCTCGTTCCTCAATCCCGAGTTTCAGGAAAACCCGCTCCTTTGCCCGGCAGTTGTGGGCGGAAATGTGGAGACAAGCCAACGCCTAACAGATTTATTGCTCGCAGCCTTGAATCTCTGCTCCCACGGCCCGGGGACGATGAACAATTTCCTCTTTGGGAATGATTCATTTGGTTATTACGAGACCATCGCTGGAGGAGCGGGAGCCTCAGGGACATTCGATGGCCAGAGCAGCCGCCACGTCCACATGACCAATACGGCGATCACCGATCCCGAGGTGCTGGAACATCGTTTTCCCGTGAGGTTGCACCGTTTTGAAAGAAGACGCGGATCTGGCGGCACTGGTCGTCATCATGGCGGAGATGGGGTCATTCGTGAAGTCGAATTCCTTCAGCCCATGACTGTTTCATTCCTAACTGAACGCCGCATTGCCAGCCCACAGGGTATGCATGGCGGAGGCAATGGCAGCCCTGGACGCCAAACACGGATCACTACCACTGGAGAATCAGAAACCCTCCCGGGCGCTGTGACCTATCAAGCAGAAACGGGTGAAAGAGTCATCATCGAAACTCCCGGCGGCGGCGGATGGGGCTGATCAGCTTTCCCCCTCAGAGTTCAATGAAGTGACCGCCTCGGAGAAAATCTGGAACGATCTCAACCGGGCCTGATGGTCGTAAATCTGGGCCGTAGCTATGATTTCATCCGCACCGGTGTTCCGTATCAGATCCTTGATGCCCGCCCGGATGGTGGCCGGGGAGCCTACGAGTGAATAATGAAGCATCCGGCGCACGTGCCTTTCTTCCGCATCAGACCAGCGGAATCTCATATTCTCCACAGGCGGCTGCAAGCGACCGGGTACGCCTCGGATCAAATTGAGGAACTGCTGTTGCAGGGAAGTGAAGAGCCGTTGTGCTTCCTCATCCGTATCGGCAGCAAAGACATTCACACAAATCATTGCATGTGGCTTCGACTGCTGGGCGGATGGCTTGAAACCCTTCCGGTAAAGATCCAATGCGGTCTGTAGGTAATCGGGAGCAAAGTGGGAGGCGAAACCAAATGGCAGCCCCAACTCTGCCGCCAACCGGGCACTGAAATCACTGGAACCTAACAGATACAAGGGAACATTCAGCCCCGCACCAGGAATCGCACGCAAGAGCTGACCTTTCTCCGCAGGTTGAAAGTATGATTGAAGCTCCAGCACATCCTGGGGAAAGGTATCACCACTACTGCCTAGATTTCTCCGCAGAGCGCGTGCCGTGGTCTGATCGCCACCCGGAGCACGGCCCAGGCCCAAGTCGATCCTCCCTGGATAAAGTGCCTCAAGGGTCCCGAATTGCTCCGCAATCACCAGCGGGGCATGATTGGGCAACATCACGCCACCCGAACCCACTCGAATGGTCGATGTCCCACCTGCCACGTGACCGATCACCACGGAGGTGGCCGCGCTCGCTATACCGGGGATATTATGATGCTCCGCCAACCAGTAACGGTGAAATCCCCAGCGCTCCGCATGCTGGGCCAGATCCAAAGTATTGCGGAAGGTACTTCCCGCATCGCCTCCTTCGATGATCGGGGCCAGATCCAGAACTGAAAACGCTGTCATCCTGCATAGTACGATCATTATCGAACAATGCAAATTCGGAGGGCTATTCCTTTAGATGCTTCAGAGCCTCAATGATGGCAGGAACGATCAGAGGCAGGCATTCCCCGATTGCCTTGGGATTCCCCGGAAGATTGATGATCAATGACTTTCCTCGAGTCCCTGCGGTGGAACGGGAAAGAATGGAAGTCGGCACCTTGGCAAAACTCTGCATCCGCATGACTTCACCGAAACCGGAAAACTCCCGCTCGATCACCGTCTTCGTGGCCTCCGGGGTAAAATCTCGTGACGAAGGACCGGTGCCGCCCGTCGTTAGAACCAGCTCGCATGCCTGCCTATCGCAAAGATCCTTCAGTGTGGCTTCTATTTCATCCCGGCCATCCGGCATGAGCAGTCGCACCCACTCCACTTCCTTGAAACCAGCGAGGCCAAGGATTCGCTCGATTTCCGGTCCACTACGATCCTCGTAGATGCCCGCACTGGCACGATCACTCAGGGTCAGTCGCGCGATTTTCATTGTTTGATTTTTTCAATCACCTGAATGCCGCCGATCACCATGCCTTTATCCACCGCCTTGCACATATCGTAAATCGTTAGAGCAGCCACGGAGACCGCAGTAAGGGCCTCCATTTCCACTCCTGTTTTTGCAGATGTGATGGAGGTCGCGCGAATGGCCACCCCGTGATCCTGCACCTCGAAATCGACATCCACTTTTTCCAGTGGCAGCCCATGGCAGAGAGGGATCAGCCGGTCTGTGATTTTCGCCGCCTGAATGGCAGCTACCCGTGCCACCGTTAGAACATCACCTTTTGGCAGTGCTTTGTCCTTCAGCGCTTGGGCAGTGGCAGGAGCGCATTCGATGAAGCCGGAAGCTACAGCGATGCGGCGTTGTATTGGTTTCGCGCCGACATCTACCATGCGGGCGGTGCCCTCGGCATCCAGATGGGAAAAAGGAAGAGACATAATGGAGGAAAGAGAATTAAAGACCGGAGACAGGAAGGTCGAGCAGCAAGGCCTGCACACGGCCATCGGCAGGTGAATTTCCATTGATTCGGGCCAAAGCATTGATCCCGACCAAGGAAAACGTATCGCCGGAAGTGGACCAACGCACAGGGGCTATGGTCCATTCCCCATCCTTTACGGAAACCCGTGCGGGCCAAAAGGTATCTCTCGGATCCGGTTTCAGCGCCGCCGCGTTCTCCAGTTTCAAGGAAAGGAAATCCCAGCCTCCTTCCCTGCCTGCCATCGTTTCCATAGCCAGCCGGATCGCCACCTGAAAGCAGACAAAGTGCGACACCGGATTCCCCGGAATGACAAATGCCACCTGCTTTCCACGCGTTGCGAAGGTCAATGGTTTGCCGGGGCGAAGATTCACCCGGTCAAAATGGATGATGAATCCCAAGCGTTTCAGGGCTTCTGCGCCGAAATCATAGTCACCTACGCTCGCGCCACCTGACACCAGCAGGATATCCCAGTCTCCCTCCGCGATTTCAGCAAGGCTCTGCGGATCATCCAGCGCATGATGAGAATCAGATAGATCGATCCCCATGGATTTCAAAAGTCCTGCCAGCAGCGTGGAATTCGTATCCCGGATCTGCCCGGGACCGGGCTTTTGATCCGGCGGGACCAATTCATTCCCCGTCGCCAAATGCCGGACCACCAGAGGACGCACCACTTTGCATCTCACGCGCCCCACTTGAGCCAGAATCGCCAACTCGGTGGCTCCCAGCAGTCTGCCTTTTTCCAGAACCACCTGATCTGGCGTGGCTTCGGAACCTTGGGGCCGAATGAAAAGGTTTTCCGCGAACTCGCCGATGGAAATCCGATCGCCATCCCGTTTCACCTCTTCCTGCATGATCACCCGCCCACCGCCTTCCGGCAAAATGGCGCCGGTGAAAATCCGCATCGCTTCACCCGCTCCCAGCACCTGGTCCGGCACGGCTCCCGCAGGGATTTCTCCCACCAGATTGAAATCTCCCGGCTCTGCCTCTGCCCCGATGACGTAGCCATCCATCATGGACCGATCCTCCGATGGATAAAACGCGTCCGAGATGACATCTTCTGCTAAAACTCTCCCCCAAGCCTCTTCTAGAACACATTCCACCGTCTCAAGCACAACGCTGTTTTCCCGAATCTGCCGCCGCGCCTCCTCGACCGAAATCATGATCCTGATTTAAGATAGAGGTGACACCCGTCACAAGAAGAACTTAGGCTCAGCCCATCCCAGCACTCACGCACGTTCATGGAAATCACCCTGCTCGCCTTTGCCGCCTCCAGTGACTCCTTCGGGTTTTCCAGCCGTAAGATTGCATGTTCGGCAGACGATACCCCGCTCACTATTATGCAGAGGATCGCCCCGGAAGTGAACATTTCCAGCCTCCGCGTGGCACTCGATTGTGAATTCGTCACTTGGGAAACACCCATCGCAGATGCCCGTGAACTCGCTTTCATCCCACCCGTCTCCGGCGGCTGATCCCATGCATCTTGAAATTCATTTCACGGCCGAGGCCATCGTCATCCCTTCTTGTGCGTTGCCATCCAAGGAAATCGGAGCCCTTGTGGAGTTCCATGGTATCGTCCGCGAATTGGAGGACAACCAAGCGCTACCGGGTCTCTTTTATGAGGCCTACGAGCCCATGGCCCGGCGGGTTCTGGAGCGCCACCTCCTTGAGTTGGGTACCATCCATCCCTGCCAGACAGTCCATTTCATCCACCGTACCGGCTGGGTGCCGGTAGGCGAGGCCTCCCTCTACATCTGCGTGATGAGCGCCCACCGGGGAGAAGCCCTGCGCTTCCTGGCGGACTCCATCGATCGACTGAAACTGGATGTGCCGATCTGGAAACGCACGACCCGTCCTTCAGAGGACTAACATTACGCCTGTTGTGCCATGGCCAGTTGAATAAAACGTAGCATCATGGAGGTTCCATCCGGGTAAATCTGATAGATCCACCAGCAGGGCGCAATCATGAATGCAATGGGGAAAACGATTGGCACAATCATCCCCATGCGGTTTCTTACGCCAGCTTTCTTCTTCAGCCCCTTTCCAAGCATGTCTCCGTCCATCCCTGCCGTTCGTTTGATGACTGATGGCGGGACGGCAAAAGGTGGCACCCTGCGATACACCACACTCGATACCCTCCGCGGATTCCTGCTGGTAATGATGGCGCTGAACCACATTCCCTCGGCCTTTCACATCCTCACCCAGCAACCATTCGGGTTCATGACAGCGGCAGAAGGATTTGTTTTTCTCGCCGGACTGGTGGTTGGGCTCATTTACTCCCGGCACTGGAAGACACGCGGAGCCGGAGCAACATCCATTCTTTTACTCAAACGAGGATGGATGATCTACAAGGCCCATCTGGCTACCGTTCTGGCCATTTATCTTTGGATGCTCGTTTTCTCAAAGTGCACCGGGCAGCTCCCCGTCGGCACTCCATGGGTGTGGTTCCATCAGCCAGCAAAGGCACTGCTCGCCACCATCGCCCTTCTACATCAGCCTGGTCTGCTCGATGTGCTGCCTACCTATTGCGGGCTGCTGCTCATTACCCCACTGGTCATGTGGCAGCTTTTCAAATCACGCCTGTTTCCTGTCATCGCCATCTCAGCCGGAGTCTGGGTGCTGACCAATTTCATCGATCCTCCCCGCCCCACCATCATTGGCGTGATCAATACCGGGGCGTTCAACTTCGGTGCGTGGCAGTTCCTTTACGTCATCGGCGTGGCAATCGGCCACCTGTGGGCATCCGGAACGCTGCCCTCGTGGAAACCCAAGCTGTGGCAAATCCTCTCATTGGCAGCCGCGATCATTCTACTCAGTATCTGCAGCCATCTGGAACCCTCCTTGGGATTGAGCCGGAACACTTGGTTTCTCCTTACCAATAAAAATAATCTAGCTCCTCTGAGATTGTTCAACGTGAGTCTCATCATTCTGCTGATTCATGGCCTTCTGATCCTATTCCGCAGGGAGTGGGACTGTCCGCCTCTTTCATTTTTAGGAAGGCATTCCCTCGTCGTGTTTTCCAGTCACTGCGTCGTCGCGCTCATCATCATCGGTCTGCCACACTTTTTTGAAAGCACCGGTCTGGGTCTGACGCTTGGCCCGTTGATCATCGTCAGTTGCATGTTCGCAACGGCCGCCCTGGCCGACAAGCGCACCCGCCAGGTAAAGGCAAAGACCCAGTTGGCCCGCGCATAAAATTAGAGCTGCGCCAGAACACGCAGCTCTCTACCACTTTGGGCACCTCCAAGGCTAACATCCCCGGTCTCCGATCCAAAAAACAACCCCCGGCCTGCATGAAGCAAACCGGAGGTTGGTGAATCTTTATCGGTCAGACCCGATCAAGCGGAGACAGCGTCTTCGTCGATGTCGTTGAGTTCGATCTCAGGAAGGATCGGCTCTGGCTCCTCGACCGTGAACTCGAATTCCGAGCCGCGGTGCGTGTGGAAGCCGGTGCCGGCCGGGATGAGGTGACCCATGATGACGTTTTCCTTGAAGCCGGTGAGATGGTCCACCTTGCCGAGGGTAGCAGCTTCCGTGAGCACGCGGGTGGTGTCTTGGAAGGATGCTGCGGAGATGAACGAATCCGTTTCAAGGGATGCCTTGGTGATGCCGAGGAGGACTGGCTCAGCTTCAGCTGGCTTACCTCCGTTGGCGAGGATCTGGGCATTGACGCGCTTGAAGGTCGTGCGGTCGACTTGATCACCCCACAGGAACTGATCGGCATCGCCCGGATCGGAGATCTTCACCTTGCGCAGCATCTGACGGATGATGACTTCGATGTGCTTGTCATTGATTTCCACGCCTTGGACGCGGTAAACGGATTGCACCTCGTTGACCAAGTGCTCTTGGAGCTCTTGAGCACCGCAAGCCTCAAGAAGGTCTTCCGGAGAAACCGGGCCTTCCGTGATCTGGTCACCACGCTTCACGCTGTCACCATCGGTTACGATGATGTGCTTGCCCATCGGCACCAAGTGATCGACTTGCTCGCCAGTGGTAGGATCGGTCACAACCACGCGCTTCTTGCCGCGAACATTGCCACCGAAGGAGACATCTCCCTCGATCTTGGCGATGACGCAGGAATCCTTAGGCTTACGAGCTTCGAAAAGCTCGGCCACGCGAGGAAGACCACCGGTGATGTCCTTGGTGCGGGCCACTTTCCGTGGAGTCTTGGCGAGCTGGACACCCCCCGTCACCACGTCACCTTCCTGAACGGAAAGGTGGGCGCCGACAGGAATGGAGTAGCTGGCCTTCACTTCCTTGGTCTTCGGATCGATGATCACCACTTGTGGGTGGAGGTCTTCCTTGTGCTCCGTGACAACCATGCCCTTCTTGCCGGTTTCCTTGTCCGTTTCATTGGTCACCGTAATGCCGGAGATCATGTCGCGGAATTCAACCTTACCTGGCTTCTCGGTGAGAATCGGCACGTTGTATGGATCCCAGGTTACCACAGTCTGGCCCTTGGTCACATCCTCGCCGTCTTTAACGGAGATAACGGAACCGATGACAATATTGTGGCTTTCCAGTTCGAGGCCGTGTTGGTCACGGATGGAGAGCGTGCCGTTCTTGTTGAGAACCACCCAGTTGCCATCAGCGGATTGGACGGTGCGCATGTCCTTGTAGACCAGGCGGCCTTCGTTCTTCGTCTTGATGATCGGCTGTTTGAACGTTGCAGCAGCCACACCACCCACGTGGAACGTACGCATGGTGAGCTGTGTTCCAGGTTCGCCAATGGATTGGGCAGCAATGATGCCGACGGCTTCACCGATCTTGACCGGAAGGCCGGTCGCGAGGTTCAGACCATAGCAGTTCGCACAGCACCCACGCTCAGCTTCGCAAGTGAGGACCGAGCGGATCTTCAGCTTCAAAACACCGATGCGCTCAAGGGCATTGGCTTGGATTTCCGAAATCACATCGTCCACATCCACAAGGATGTCGCTGGTGATTGGGTCCTTGATCTGCTCACAGGACACACGGCCGTAGATACGGGTGGCCAGGGAGGCGGATTCCTCGTCACCATCATAGATGGCAGCGACGCTGATGCCGTTGGCGGTTCCGCAATCCTGCTGCGTAACGATGACGTCCTGAGCCACGTCCACGAGTTTACGTGTCATGTATCCGGAGTCCGCCGTCTTCAGAGCGGTATCGGAGAGACCCTTGCGGGCGCCGTGAGTGGAGATGAAGTATTCGAGCACCGAGAGACCTTCGCGGAAGTTCGAAATAATCGGACGTTCGATAATTTCGCCGGATGGCTTGGCCATCAGACCGCGCATGCCACCGAGCTGCTTGATCTGGGACTTGTTACCACGGGCACCGGAATCGACCATCATGAAGAGTGGGGATGCCTTTGCCTTGCCATCGTTGAACTCGATCTTGCGATAGAGCGCATTGGCGATGGTATCGGTAGCTTGGGTCCAGACGTCCACGACCTTCTGGTAGCGCTCGCCATCGGTGATGACACCGTTGCGATACTGCTTGGTCACTTTTTCGACTTCTTCGTAAGCCTTCGCGATGACTTCCTTCTTCTCCTCGGGGATGACCATGTCAACGATACCGATGGAGGTGCCGGAACGCGTGGCTTCGCGGAATCCGAGGCTCTTCAGCGCGTCGAGGGTCTCGACGGTCTTCTTCTTGCCGGATACCTGGTAACAGCGCCAGATGATGTCACCGATCTGCTTCTTGCCGACGTTGTTGTTGATGAAACCAACGCCCGCAGGCCAGATCTCATTGAAACGAACGCGACCCGGAGTGGTCTCGATGATCTTGCTTTCCTTGTCACCGAAGACGGTGTCCTTGCCGAAGTCCTGGTTCCGGATGCGGATCCAGGAATGGTATTCGATCTTGCGGGAAGCGATGGCGAACTCGACTTCGGAGGAGTTTTCGAACAGCGGGAGGTGCTCCTGCTTTTCGCGATCCTTCTGGGTGCGGACACCTGCCCACGTGAGGTAGTAGGTGCCAAGAATGATGTCCTGGGAAGGCACCGTGATCGGGCGGCCGGATGCTGGGGAGAAGATGTTGTTCGGCGCGAGCATGAGCTGGCGGCACTCCATCTGGGCCTCGACGGACAGCGGGACGTGAACAGCCATTTGGTCACCGTCGAAGTCTGCGTTATAGGCAGTACAAACGAGCGGGTGAACGCGGATGGCGGAGCCTTCGATGAGCTTCGGTTCGAATGCCTGGATCGACAGACGGTGAAGCGTAGGAGCACGGTTCAGAAGGATCGGGTGTCCCTTCGTGACTTCCGCGAGGATGTCCCAGACTTCCGTCGTCTTGCGGTCGATCATCTTCTTGGCCGAACGGACGGTGTGGCAGTAGCCCAGTTCCTTGAGGCGGCGGATGATGAATGGTTCGAACAGGGTGAGGGCCATCTTCTTGGGAAGACCGCACTCGCCGAGCTTGAGATCCGGACCGATGACGATGACGGAACGGCCGGAGTAGTCCACGCGCTTGCCGAGAAGGTTTTGACGGAAACGGCCACCCTTGCCCTTGAGCATGTCGCTGAGGGACTTGAGCGGACGGTTGCCTGCACCCGTAACGGCACGACCGTGACGACCGTTGTCGAAGAGGGCGTCCACCGCTTCCTGAAGCATCCGCTTTTCGTTGCGGATGATGACTTCAGGAGTCTTGAGGAGAAGCAGGTTCTTGAGACGGTTGTTCCGGTTGATGACGCGACGATAAAGATCGTTCAGATCGGAAGTGGCGAAACGGCCGCCTTCAAGTGGCACCAGCGGACGAAGGTCCGGCGGGATCACTGGGAGAACGGTCTGGATCATCCACTCAGGACGCGTCTTGGAAGCCGCGAAGCCTTGGGTGATCTTGAGGCGCTTGGAGAGTTTCTTCTTGTTCTGCTTGGAACGCGTGGTTCCCAGTTCCTCTTCGAGTTGCACGGTGAGAGCCGCGAGATCGAGTTGCTTGAGGAGATCCTGGATGGCCTCGGCACCCATGCTGGCGCGGAATGAACCGTCACCATAGGTGTCTTCCGCCTCGCGGAGTTCGTTTTCGGTAAGCAGTTGGCCCACTTCCAAGGCGGTGTTGCCCTGATCCGTCACGACGTAATCTTCATAGTAGATCACGCGCTCAAGCTGGCGTGCACTCATGTCCAGCATCAGGCCGATGCGGGAAGGCATGCACTTGTAGAACCAGATGTGGGAAACAGGAACGGCCAGTTCAATGTGGCCCATGCGCTCGCGGCGCACACGGCTGAGGGTTACTTCCACGCCGCAACGGTCGCAAACGACGCCCTTGTGCTTGATGCGCTTGTATTTGCCGCAGGCACACTCCCAGTCACGGGTAGGTCCGAAAATACGCTCGCAGAAAAGGCCGCCTTTTTCAGGCTTGAAGGTCCGGTAGTTGATCGTTTCCGGATTCTTCACCTCTCCTTTGGACCAGGAGCGGATGACTTCAGGAGAAGCCACTGTGATGGATACTTGGTCAAATGCCTCGGGGCGCTCTTCCACGCCAAAAAGTTCGCGAAGGTTGTTATCGACACTCATATTTAAATAAGGATTTAGGGTCAGGAATTAGGTTCGCGGGGCAATTAGAGGGTAAGGTCGTCAAGGGAGAAGTCATCCAGACCACCGGTCATGCCGGAGCCATGGGTGTCACCCGTTCTGCCTGGACGGACATCAAGGCCGAGGGATTGCATTTCCTTGATGAGAACGTTGAACGATTCCGGAGTGCCGGCCTCGAGATTGTTGTCACCCTTGACGATTGCCTCGTAGATGCGTGTGCGTCCTTGAACGTCGTCGGATTTGACAGTGAGGAGTTCCTGAAGGGTGTAGGCGGCACCGTATGCTTCGAGTGCCCACACTTCCATTTCCCCGAAACGCTGGCCACCGTACTGGGCCTTACCACCGAGCGGCTGCTGGGTGACGAGGGAGTATGGACCAACGGCACGAGCGTGAATCTTGTCTGCGACCAAGTGACCCAGCTTGAGGATGTAGATGATGCCGACCACAACCGGGTTGTGGAATGCCTCACCGGTGCGTCCATCATAAAGAGTGGACTTACCGCCGGTAGTGCCGTCCTTGCCATCACCGATCCAGGTATAGCCACGGCCTTCCTTTTCATCGGCGCGGCGCTCACGAAGCTCACCCTTTTCACCGACATACTTCACACCATCGACCTGCTTGGCCTTGGACATGAATTCCCAGATGACGTCTTCCTTGATGCCGTCGAAAATCGGTGAAGCAACCTTGAAGCCCAGAGCCTTGGCAGCAACGCCGAGGTGGGTCTCAAGAACCTGACCAACGTTCATCCGGGAAGGCACGCCGAGTGGGTTGAGGCAGATATCGACAGGCGTTCCGTCTGCAAGGAATGGCATGTCTTCTTCTGGAACGATATTGGCAACAACACCCTTGTTTCCGTGGCGACCGGCCATCTTGTCACCCACCGAAAGCTTGCGCTTCGCGGCGATGAAGACCTTCACTTCCTTGATGACGCCCGGATCGACTTCGTCGCCGGACTCAAGGGAGTCGAGCTTGCGCTCACGCTCGGTGTCGAGTTCCTGGAAGCGACCTTCGAAGGAGCCGATGATTTCCAGAATCTTGTTACGGATCGGGGAAGGATCGATTTCGATATGATCGTGCACGGAGGCCAGCTTGCGGAGCAGGGTCTTCGTGATCTTGCGGTTCGCAGGAATGATGATTTCGCCGGTTTGGGCGTTCACCACATCAAGAGGAATCTTTTCGCCGAGAAGAATGTCGGAGAGACGCTCGGTGAGGTCGTCCGTCAGCTTGTCAGCCTTCTTCTTGTGCTCGTCGTTGATCTTCTTGAGCTGCTTCTTGAGTTCGACTGGATCGACCTTTTCCGCACGCTTCTTGGCAAAGCCGTGGGAGGAAACGCGAACGTCCTGGACGATACCGACGCAGCCGGACGGCACACGCAAGGAGGTATCCTTCACATCGGCTGCTTTTTCGCCGAAGATGGCGCGCAGAAGGCGCTCTTCAGGAGCAAGCTCGGTCTCGGACTTTGGAGTGATCTTGCCGACAAGGATGTCGCCAGGCTTCACTTCCGCACCGATACGGATGATGCCGTCGTGGTCGAGGTTGCGGAGGGCGTCTTCACCGACGTTTGGAATGTCGCGGGTGATTTCTTCCGGTCCGAGTTTCGTGTCACGGGCAGCGACATCGAATTCGGAAATGTGGATGGAGGTATAAACGTCATCCTTCACCACGCGCTCGGAGATGGTGATGGCGTCCTCGAAGTTGTAGCCGTTCCAAGGCATGAACGCGACGAGCACGTTACGACCGATGGCGAGTTCGCCGTCTTCGGTGTTCGGGCCGTCGGCCAGAACCTGGCCCTTTTTGATTTTCTGTCCGTTGCGGATGATCGGCTTCTGGTTGATGCAGGTGCCGGCATTGGAACGCATGAACTTCCGCAGTGGGTAGGCGAAGATGCCCTTGTCCACATTGGTCTTCACGGATTCCGGATCACTGAGGAATTTCTCCTCGGAGACAGGAAGCTTGCCATCAGGAGTGGTGACAATGATTTCCGCAGTGGCAGCGGCAACGATGCCGTCTGCTTCGGAAACGACCACGGCACGCGAATCGCGGGCGGCCTTGCCTTCCAGACCGGTGCCCACTAGTGGAGCCTCGGAAACAAGAAGCGGAACACCTTGGCGCTGCATGTTCGAACCCATGAGTGCGCGGTTGGCGTCGTCGTGCTCAAGGAATGGGATTAGACCGGCAGCAACGGAGACCAACTGCTTCGGGGAAACGTCCATGTAATGAACGTCCGTTGGTAGGGACTCAATGAACTCACCGCCTTTTTCACGGGCTGTGATGCGCTCGGTCGTGAATGAGCCGTCCTTGGTGATCGGATTGTTCGCCTGGGCGATGAGATAGTTTTCCTCTTGGTCGGCCGTGAGATACTCGATCTCATTGGTCACCTTGGAGTTTACCACGCGGCGGTATGGA